>Ga0163149_10000026_pt1 | contig 172504 bp, 129 predicted proteins | sample OliLakLV19MP5G1_FD_148604 | JGI IMG/M metagenome (GOLD analysis project Ga0163149, IMG submission 148604) | Freshwater microbial mat bacterial communities from Lake Vanda, McMurdo Dry Valleys, Antarctica - Oligotrophic Lake LV.19.MP5.G1 | ecosystem: Environmental > Aquatic > Freshwater > Lake...
CTTTAATTGAATGGCCGCTGCAATACGCAGCTACTGTCTGCCCACTGGCTTTACAGGCAGCTATATGCTGTTGCATTAGTATTGCCTGGCTTTTCTTTTCATTTTCCATAAACGCAAAGATGAGGCCCGAGTTTTACAGTAACTATAAGGGGTTGGTGAAGGGGATACCTTAATCCGATAATGCAATTTGCTCCCGCTTCAAATGCTATTAATTTAAGTTCATCTATTGCTTGGTCATAAAGTGTTGCAATTTGCTTCTGATAGGTAGAAGAACGGCCCCCAAAAACATCACTGAAAGAAGCAAAAATATCACTGAATAGGTTTGTACCCGCAACTATGTGTGTCGAAATTGGGCCGAGGTGACCAATAATTTTGGTTCCTTCTAATGATGAAGCGGTTGTTACAAAAATGTTTTTAGGTTTTGCCATTATAGGAAATTTCTTTTCTTAAATATACTGCTATTAGATAATTTCCAAACAGTTTCGTAATTTCAAACATGACTCTTTGCCAATTAAACTCCCTTGAAGAAATGGAACAGGATGAAGCTCTCTGGTCCGGTACTCATCTTGGTGAGAGATTGGAGGAATAACACAGCATTTTAAAATTAAATTTCACTACTCTGTTTTTAGTATCTTTTCACTTATAGAGTTTGGGTTCTATCAGGCGCTTTTATATAGGGATCGTCCCAAAACTGCCAGCTTATTTATTGTTATTTTCACGCCATTTGAGGTAGTTGTATAATATGATAATAAATAATTTCATTTAACCTCCATGTTGCCAACAATATCCACCTGATCTTACCGATCTACTACACCTTGTACCTTTTTGTGTTTTTGCCTGACATTGTCCCCCACTTGTAGTAGTGGTCTTTTGGTTAGTTGTTTTAGCAGGGGCAATAGTATTTCCGCTACCTTATGACATTGGAGACAGATTTACTTCTGATTGCTGTGTATTCTTTGAGTTATTCTGTAAAGTTGAGATTGAGGAAACTAATGACTGAATTGATTTTTTTAAATCGTCGATGTCTTTTTGGAGATTATCAACTTTTAAATCCAGGTTCTTTATTTTCTCCTTTAAAATCTCCTTTTCAAGTTTTATTACCTCCACCTGATCTGCAATTTCTTTTTTTGAGAAAAGGAGGGGATTAAAAAGGCTGTCAAAAAGAAGACAAATAATAATTTTTTCATGCTGAAGGTGTTGGTCTATTAAATATAAGTTATTTTGATCGGCATTTTCATAATAAAGGAGGAGGTTCTGGTGGTAGGTCAGACCAGGAGGGACATGTTACCAGTGGGCATTTTTTGATGCTAAAACCGGATCGTACTGCATACCCGCTCCATACATTGTTCGACTCTCGTTCGAGGCATGTTCGCAGTTAAAGCGTTCCCGAACGCTTTTCTAGGCCAGTTTGTTCGGAGTTAAAGCGTTCCGAACGCTTTAACTCCGAAGGAATCCCGAAGGAATCCCGAACCAACCCCCGAAGAAATTCCAGTTCTGATCAGTTACTCCCCGGGCAATAGCTTGTGCCAGCAACACTCATATTCTTGCATATTTCTCACCTGCATTTGGAACCGGCACTTCCGGGCCAGTCGATTTGTTCCGGTGGCCCCTTGAATCCACCGGGGCATCGGTAAGATTTTATAAGTATTAAAAATTTATGGCAAAGCTGCAGGATAATTTATTTACAGGCTGTATCGGTAACGTATGCGTTTACCGGATGAATGGCCATAGTTATCTGCGGAGTAAAAGTTCATTGAGCCGGAAACGGGTTTTGAAAGACAGGGCTTTTGAAAAAACCGGAAATATGCCAGCGACCTGGGCAAGGCTTCACAGATTCGTTCAGTGATCTACCGGGAATTCCCTGCCAGCAAAAGAAAACGATCCATCTACCAGGCTATTACCGGAGAAACTGCCTCCTTGCTTTATGAAGGTTACGAAGTACAAGAAATACAGAACAGGCTTCGGAAAAAATATAGGCCGCTGATCACAAGTTTGTCTGGTAGGTTTCAGTGGTTTGATGCGTGTCCCCACGAATCATTTCCTTTACTGTAAGGTTGAATGCAACAAAAATCGAATGTTTCTTACCAGTTATTCGCCTGGTCTGCATTCATTCTTTCAGAAAAATCAACAGGCTGGTGGTGTTTCCAGTCCGGGTCATATTTCACAAACCAGGATATCCAAAGACTCCGGCTAAAACGCATCAACCAGGGCTGGAGCAGTATCAATACCACAGCATTAACACCCATCCAGATAAAAAAACGGTTATCATCGACGGAGAGCCCAATCGTTAATGCCCAGATTCCCAGGCTGATCAAACTTAAACCCACCGTCAACACATAACTCACATAGCTGGTGCCATAATAAAAACCTACCTCGATTTCACTGGCCTGTCTGCATACGGTACATTCTTTATTCATCAGCATATTTCGCTTGAAATTGATCGTTACCGGGTGTTGAAATAATTTCCCTTCCCGGCAACGGGGACAACGGCAACCCACAACAGAAGTAACATAACCCCGACTCACTTTTTTCTCAGCCATTCGTATTGTTTTGAAAGTGCAAAGGTCGGTTAATACAACGTATCAGAGCCTGAAAATTATCAGGTGGTCCAGAGTCATTATAGTGTTACCGAAGAGATGGAGATCCGTATGAATTTTTCTGCGCCTCCGTGTCTCAAAGGTTATCTGTATCAATGTGGCAAATGACTCTTGACCCGCCCATATACCCAGGTGCCCGCAATTGCACTCAACAGGGTAACAATGATGACGGTTGCACCCGTACCGATTTGTGCAAATAATGGACCCGGGCAGGCACCGGTGATAGCCCAACCAAAACCGAAGAGCAGCCCACCATAAATAGTACCATTATGGAATTTCTTATTCATCAACTCAATGGGCTCCCCATGGATGGTTTTGAGTTTGAATTTTTTGATCAGCCATACACTAATGATCCCGACCACGACGGCCGAACCAATAACGCCGAACATATGAAAACTTTGCAGCCGGAACATTTCCTGTATCCGGAACCAGGAGATCACTTCTGATTTCACCAGTATCACACCAAATAATATTCCTGCTACAAGGTATTTGAAAAAAGACCATCCCGAATCGTTTAACGCTGATTCGTTCACCGACTCAGCATCCAGCGAACGAACCTCGAAGTCCGTATTGCCTGTCAGAAAATCATGATGCTTCTTTTCTTTTATTGTTGTCATAGCCGCTTATAAATTTAAAATGTAAGGAAGAACAAAATTGGCAACCAAAAAACCTCCTGCCATAAAACTGATGGTAGCTACTAAAGATGGCCATTGCAGGTTGCTTAATCCCATGATGGCATGCCCGGACGTACAGCCCCCCGCGTAACGGGTTCCAAAGCCGACTAAGAAGCCACCCCCTACCATCATGATAAGTCCTTTTGCCGATAAGAGTGTATTCCAGTTGAACAATTCGATTGGGACCATACCGTTGTAATTACTGATGCCATATCCCGATAATTCAGCAGCCAGTTTCGGATTAACCTGCACCGGTTGTGGATTTTGCAATAGTAAAACGACGAGTAAACCACCCAACAAAACGCCGCCAACGAAGAATAAATTCCAGGCTTCTTTTTTCCAGTCGTACTGGAAGAAAGGTATTTTGGAAGGTATACAGGCTGCACAGATATGGCGTAGTGATGAGGAGATGCCAAATGTTTTATTACCCATTAGTAACAAAGCCGGTACCATCAACCCGATCAGGGGACCAGCTACATACCAGGGCCAGGGGCGACTAAGCCAATCAATTATATTCATGGTTTTTGTTTCTGTTTTATCAATCACTTATCAGAGCATCGTCGTAGGGCAGGAATAGTCTGTCAGTTTAAATTTACCATTTTCTTTAATGGCCTTTAACCCACCTTTTACATCCATAAGTTTGTCATAGCCCCGGGCCCGTAAAATGGATATAAACATCATCGAACGATAACCACCGGCACAATGCACATAACAGCTCTTAGCTTTGTCGATCATTGCCATGCTGTCATTGATATAATCCAATGGCCTGTTCTCAGCTCCTTTGATGTGCTCCGAATCAAATTCACTTTTTTTGCGAACATCTAATATCGTTATACCCGGATCATTTTCCTGAATGGAAGCCAATTCCTCCGCTGTAACAGTTGGAATCGTATCTGTTTCTTTCCCTGCTTTTTTCCAGCTTTCAAATCCACCTTCCAGGTAGCCGATCGTGTGATCGTATCCTACTCTTGCCAGCCTGGTAATTACTTCTTCTACTTTATCTTCATCCGTTACCAGTAATATTTTTTGTTTGATATCCGGGATCAGGGTACCGGCCCAGGGAGCAAAACTTCCGTCAATCCCAATGTTGATTGAATTCGGTATATATCCCCTGGCAAAAGTTTCTGCATCTCTCGTATCCAGCATCAATGCACCTGTTTCATGAGCAGCAGTTTCAAATGCAGCCGGACTTAGTGCCTGTGTTCCCCGTTTCATTACTTCGCTAATGCTGTCAGATCCCTGTATATTCATCAGTACATTTAGCGGAAAATATTGAGGTGGTGCTGTTAAACCAGTGAGCAATTCTTTTTTAAATTGTTCCCTGGTAATACCAGGGCGTAAAGCATAGTTAGTTGCTTTCTGATGCCCGAGCGTATCAGTAGTTTCTTTGCTCATATTCTTACCACAGGCGCTACCGGCTCCATGTGCCGGATAAATGATAAGATCATCAGGCAGGGTTAGTATCTTCTTTTGCAATGAATCAAATAAATGATCAGCTAGTATATCCTGTGTCAGCTCTGCTTTAACCTTTTGTGCCAAATCGGGGCGTCCTACATCCCCAATAAAAAGGGTGTCGCCGGTGAATAAAGCCACTTGTTTCCCGGTTTCGTCTCTCAGCAGGAAACAGGAAGATTCCATTGTATGACCGGGTGTATGAATCACTTCGAAAGTAATAGAACCAATCGTGAATACTTGCCCGTCTTCAGCTGTTATGGCCCTGAAGGCGGGTTTAGCAGTAGGTCCGTAGACAATGGTTGCGCCGGTTTCTTTTGCCAGTTCAATATGGCCCGATACAAAATCTGCATGAAAATGAGTTTCAAAAACATATTTGATGGTTGCCTGGTTACGATTTGCTTTTTCAATATAATGCTGTACTTCCCGTAGCGGGTCAATGACAACAGCTTCGCCTCTGCTTTCGATATAGTAAGCTCCTTGGGCCAGGCAGCCAGTATAGATCTGTTCTACTTTCATAATGTGTAGTTTAATAAAGCAAATTTGATATAATCGGCGCAGCTTGTCTATGACTTTTGTCACAAACACTTTGGACGTGATTAGTTGAGAAAAAGTTCTTTAATGATAATGTAAACACCCATGATCAGTACAAACCAGCCAAACCCCTTTTTTAAAGACCCCCCGGAAACTTTATCTGCCAGTTTGCTACCAATAAAAATACCGACAATAGAAAGTAATGTAAACGAGATCAGGATTGTCCAATTAAACTCAAATTGTTTCAGGCTAAACAAAAAACCAAATAAGGAATTGATGGCAATAATTAGTAAAGAAGTGCCTACGGCTGTTTTCATCGGTAGTTTCAGGAACAATACGAGGGTCGGTATAATTAAAAAGCCTCCCCCGGCTCCCAGCAAACCAGTTACCACACCGATACAAAAGCCGAGTAACATTAACGGCAAAACCTTATCATGTCTTACTTTTTCATCCCCCGCTGTCTTTACTATTGGTGCCTGGCTGTGAATCATAGTAATCGAAGCGGCCAGCATCAGGATAGCAAAAATCACCATCAGTAATAGTTCTTTTGATACCACCAGGCTGCCAATGTTGAAAAACGTATCCGGGAGAGCTGGCAAAAGATAATGCCGGGTAATAAAAATGGAAAGGATAGAGGGGATACCGAATTCAGTGACCGCTTTAAAATCAACTTGTCTTTTTGTATAAGCTCTTATGCCACCAACCAAACTGGTAACACCAACAATAAACAAGGAACTGGTAGTAGCTAATAGCGGGTTTACACCCATCAGGTATACCAGCACCGGCACAGTAAGTATTGAACCACCGCTGCCAACCATACCCAGTGAAACGCCGATCAGGATTGAAGCTATATAACCAATGATTTCCATTTTCTTTTTTACAAGATTAGAATAAAGGTTCCGGATACAATGTGACCGATATCACAACAGCCGGGTCTATACCAGTTCGATCATATTCCGGTGCAGCTTTACCATGTTTCGTTGTTCCATCTTTTTCAATAATCTTGAAATTACTTCACGGGAACTGTTTAGGTCATCAGCTATTTGCTGGTGGGAAAGCTCAATTGACCTTTTTTCTGTTTTATCAGCGTACCGTTTCAGGTAAAACTCAAGCCGTTCATCCATATTATGAAAAGCAATATTGTCAACAACCGATAATAATTCATCAAACCGGCTGCGGTAGGTTTGTATTACGAACTGGTACCAGCTTTTATAGGTGTTCATCAGGTCATCCATCAGCTGAACAGGTATCATCAATAATTCTGTATCCTCTTCTGCTATCGCCGTTATTTCGCTGGTTGTTGATTGAATGGCGCAGATCATGGATACGGCACAAGCCTGGCCGGGAGCGAGATAGTAGATCAGAAACTCCCCGCCATCCTGGCCTTCCCGGTAAATTTTGATTTGTCCTTTCAGCACCAATGCAGCGGACTTAATGTATTGACCGGTCCGCATGATTACCTCACCGGCTTTAAAACTCCTTTGTACGGCCTCTTGCTCTATCAATTTAATAAGTCCGGGTTCAAACTGAGGGAAAAGTGCTTGCCAGTTCATACTATATATTTACTACATCTCTAAAACTTTTTCCATCTGCATACTGCGGCTGCCTTTAATCAGTAAGTAAGTATTCTCTACTTGCTGTTCTCCGAGCCAGTCTCTTGCTTCGCCAGCGGTATTGAATTGCAGAAAAGGATGATCAATTTTTAGAAAATCACCACCGACTAAAACCACATGATCCCATTCAGATTGACGGATGAGATCAACAATTGCCTGATGTTCTGCCAGGCTTTCTTTGCCCAGTTCTGCCATAGCTCCCAATAATAAAATCTTATTGACCGCATGGATCCGGGCAAAATTTTCTATCGCCAGCTTCATACTGCTTGGGTTGGCATTATAGGCATCGAGTATAACCTTATTGGTTCCTCTTTCCAGCAACTGAGAACGACTATTCGATGGAACATAGTTTTCAATAGCTTCTTTGATACTATCATCCGGTACGCCAAAATGCTTTCCAACGGCAACAGCTGCTAATACGTTCGGTAGATTATAATCACCGACCAATTGGGTTTTTATAGAATCAATATCGGCTCCTTTTTTAATAGCCACTTCAAGGAAGGGTTCGCTTTGAAGGAGGTGTCCTTCTATTTCAGCATCGGCTGTTCCATATTTTATAATGTTGGATATACCGGCACTCATTTCCTGCAGGTAATCATAATCCCATTGCACAAAAACTGTTCCGTCATTCGTCCGTAAATGATCAAAGAGTTCTCCTTTTCCTTTTCGTACACCTTCCACACCACCAAAACCTTCCAAATGGGCTTTGCCGCAGTTGGTGATCAGGCCATGGGTTGGTAAAGCATATTCACAGTACGAGGCAATTTCTTTTTGGTGATTGGCTCCCATTTCAATCACGACCATTTCTGCATCCTCTTTTATTTTCAAAAGGGTAAGCGGAACACCAATATGATTATTGAGATTACCTTCTGTAGTGTAAGTGTTGAATGCAGAAGAAAGAACCGCATGGATTAATTCTTTGGTCGTTGTTTTTCCATTGCTCCCGGTAATGGCAATAAAAGGTACCTGACGGTCGTGCCCGGAGGTGATAAATTGTTGCCGGTGATATTTGGCTAATTGCTGTAATGCCGTCAATACATCATCTACTAAAACAGTTTTTCCAAATACAGCATATTGCTCTTCATCAATGACCGCATAAGCTGCCCCTGCTTCAATAGCTGTATGTGCAAATGTATTTCCGTTAAAATTTTCACCCTTCAGCGCAAAGAAAAAATCACCCTCTTTTAGTTTCCGGGTATCAGTTTGAATCGAAGGATATTCTTTGTAGATACGATATAACTGTTCAGTAGACATATGCAAAAGTAAGCGGGTTATCAGTAAAACAAAAAACCCTCCATCCTTTGACAAGCTCAGGAGGGAGGGTTTAAGTATTTTAAGAAAAACGATTAACGTTTTTGTCTTCTTGTTTTATAATGCTGACCAGTTTTGCGTCCGTTTCCTTCCGGGCTACCCATCCGGTCCATTGCACAACGGAAACCTAAGGTACTTAAAGCCTGGTCTTCTTCCAGGAACCGACGACTGCCTGGTGTTAACCAGTAAGCCCTGTCATTCCAGCTACCACCTTTGTACACCCTTGATTTATCACTCACCAGAGTGGTAATACCATATCCATATGTAGCTTGTGATAAAGAGTCACCATCAAGGAAGTTGATCACATTACCGCGCTGGTAGTTTCTGCGGTTCTTGCTTTCCGCATCTGTTACATCAACCATTTTTACACGGCCTACGCTGTCAATCTCTGCTTCACCACTGCCGTTTTTATAGATCTTCTGGTATTTGTTACCGCGGAAAGGAGCTGGCATATCATCAAAGTCGAGTGTTGATAATGGACGATACACATCCTCTACCCATTCACTTACGTTACCGGCCATATTATAAATACCAAACCCGTTCGGGAAGAATGATTTTACAGGAGCAGTGTAGAAAGCACGGTCATTCAGACCACCCGCCACACCGGCATTGTCACCAGAACCTCTTTTAAAGTTCGCCAAAAACTGACCTTGCCAGCTGCCATGGCGAGTGTCACGAAGGCCATTGATATTTTGTGCCCAGGGATAAACCTGTTTGTTGGATTGTAACTCTTCCCCTCTTTTCCCTTCTTTTGAACTGGGGCGGGGGTTCTGGTTGATCAAACCATAAGCGGCATATTCCCATTCAGCCTCAAAAGGCAGACGATAATCAGGTAAAAGCACACCTGATTCCATAGAAGCAGTCGTAACTTTTGGTTCACCTTTCTTGGTTTTTATTTTACCGGGAGGGGCCGTATATAACCCTAATAAATACGACTTAGTCGTAAAATTATTTTCACCTTGCTGAGCACCTGGCTTCAGGTTGGCTTTATTTATAAAGCCTTCTTTATTCAGTAAATTCTCATTTACCCTGTCACTTCTCCAGAGACAAAAATCATGTGCCTGTCTCCAGGTAACACCGACTACAGGATAGTCATTGAAACCGGGGTGGCGGAAATAAAATTCAACCAGCGGCTCGTTATAACTCAGCTCACTTCTCCAAACCAGGGTATCGGGAAGCGCAGCTTCTAAGATCTTAAGATTGGCCTCGTCAGAAGGATCAAATACCCTCGTCAGCCAGTGCAGATATTCACGGTAGTGAACGTTAGCTACTTCGGACTTATCAATGTAAAACGAAGGCACAGATACACGGCGCGGAATATTATTCCAGTCCCCCATTACATCTTCCTCTGTTTGTCCCATGGTATAGGTACCACCCTGAACAAACACGAGGCCTGGCCCGAGCCCTTGTTCCTTGGACTTGGCAACCTGGTAGCCACCCATGTTCTTATCATTGTAATTCCAGCCGGTTACATCCGACTTGTCTTGCTTTTTCTTGAACAGACCACCGTTCTTACAGGATGCTAAAAGCACCACACAGGATAGTAGGATTGTTAAGTTTCTCATTGTTTTTTGCATAAACCTATGAATTGGAATAAATTTAACGCCGGATGAGATAAAATATTGCAGCTGCAACAAGGTTTTACTCAACGGAATTGCGAATATAAACACTTTCGGGTTAAGCGGGTACGCAGAAATACTTTTTATCAAGGGTAAAATCCCTTTAAAACAGTGGTTTACAGCTATGAGGAAGATCGGCTATTTAGTGCTTACCGGATGGTTTTTAGCCTTTTCTTTCAGGGTGCTGGCCCAGCGGAATTATGCTCCTCATTCTGTAATGGCAACCGGCAATTGGTATAAGCTGGGGGTGAAGAGTGCCGGGGTCTATAAAATGGATATTCCTTTCCTGAATAGCCTCGGTTTAAATACCAGCAGCCTTTCTTCCGCTTCCATCCGACTTTTTGGAAATGGCGGGCAAATGCTGGCCGAGGCCAATGCCGGACCCTGGACAGATGACTTACAGGAAAATGCCATACAAGTTGTAGATGGGGGTGATGGAGTATTGAATGGTTCGGATCATATCCTTTTTTATGCCAACGGCCCCGACACATGGGTGAACGATCCGGCTAATTTTCGTTTTTCACACCGAAAAAATATTTTTAGCGATCAATCCTTCTATTTTTTAAATGTAGGAGGAAATGGAAAAAGGATTGCTAACGCTCCGTTGATTACTTCACCTGCGGCAACCGTTAGCAGTTTTTCAGCAAGATATTTTCATGAATTGGATACCATTAACTTTTTAGCTGGAAGTAAAGAATGGTATGGGGAAGAACTATCAGGTTTACCCGGCAGATCACTGACAAGAAATTTTTCTGTCAACCTCCCGAACATGGTAGCTAATTCATCTTTGTTATTACAGACAAGCGTAGTCGCCCGTTCTGTTGGAGCGGGCAGCCGCTTTGATATACGGATCAATAATCAACTTGTAAGTCAGTTGCTGGTTAATGCTGTTGGCGGCGGACTATATGATTTGGTAGCACAGCCGGGAATCGGATCAGCCACTGCTACTGCCACACAAAATAATATTGAAATCAGTTACACGTATGTGCCCGGTAGTTTTAATGCACAGGGCTGGCTGAACTGGTTTGAGATTTTTACCCGCCGTAGGATTTCGCTGAATGGTATTGACCAATTATTATTTCGTGACTGGTTAAGTGTTGGGAATAATGCGGCAGAGTTTGTGGTTAACAATGCTACTGCCATTACCCAGGTTTGGGATATTACCAATCCCATAAACCCATCGAGGATGCAGGGCCTTTTTTCCGGAAGCGAATTCCGTTTCATTAATAATTGTACTGTACTCAATGAATATGCAGCATTTAACCCGGCTAATTTTTTAATCCCTGCGGTCATTGGCAAGATTCCCAACCAGGACCTGCACAATGCAGTGGCTACAGATTTCCTTATTGTTACGCATCCCAACTTATTGTCACAGGCACAACGGCTGGCAGCATTGCACCAACAGCAAAACGGATTAAGGACACTGGTCGTTACTACTGAACAAGTGTATAATGAATTTGGCAGTGGGAGCCCGGATCCGACAGCCACCCGGGATTATGTAAAAATGTATTATGATAAGTTTGGAGCATCGGCAACAAATAAACCCCGGTATCTTTTATTATTTGGCGATGCTTCATTTGATTATAAAGACCGTATTGCCAATAATACCAATCTTGTCCCTGCTTACCAGAACAACTTCGCATTAGATCCATTATCCTCGTATACCTCCGATGATTTTTTTGGTTTCCTGGATAATACTGAAGACATCAATTCAGGATTGGTGACTAACCTGCTGGATATTGGTATTGGCCGGATACCCGCAAAAAATATTGAAGAAGCAAAAAATTTTGTTGACAAGGTTGCTGCTTATTTTGCCCCGCAAAGCCTGGGCCCCTGGAGAAATAACCTGACTTTTATTGCTGATGATGAAGATAACAACCTGCATTTGCAGGATGCAGAAATCATAACGGCAACAGCAGCAAATGTTGGTCCCGTATTCAACCAGCAAAAGATCTACCTCGACGCATTTCAACAGGAGAGTGGGGCGGGAGGCAGCAGCTATCCACAAGCTATACAGGCCAGTAACAACCAAATTTATACTGGAACATTGATCTGGAATTTTAACGGGCATGGTGGTTCACGAAGACTGGCAGAAGAAACCATTCTTGACCAGGATATGGTGAACAACTGGAATAATCCTGATCGTCTTCCCTTATTCATTACAGCTACCTGTGATTTTGCGCCCTATGATAACCCCAATATCAATTCGATAGGGGAGAATATTTTATTGCGACCCAGGAGCGGTGCTATTGGCTTAATGACGACGACAAGAGTGGTGTTTGCTTTCAGTAACCGTATCATCAATAATAATTACCTGCAGTTTGCATTACAACCCGATGCCAATGGTAAGTATAAAACACTGGGGGATGCGATCAGGGAAGCAAAGAATTTTACTTATCAAAACTCCGGTGATATCACCAATAACAGGAAGTTTACTTTATTGGGTGACCCGGCATTAACCCTTGCTTTTCCAGCGCTCAGGGTCAGGGCAACGAAAATAAATGGGATAGCCGTTGCTACTGCCGATACATTAAGTGCTACAGAAAAAATAGTAATTGAAGGAGAAGTAACTGATTTGTCCGGCAATCTCCTGAACAATTTTACGGGTACTGTTTACCCTACTGTTTTTGACAAACCACAAACAGTGAATACCCAGGCGAATGATGCAGGCAGCCAGGTGGCCGCTTTTCAAAGCCAGACGAACATTTTATTTAAAGGCAAAGCATCGGTGACCAATGGCCGCTTTTCTTTCACTTTTAAAGTACCCAAGGATATCAATTACCAGTTTGGGAATGGGAAGCTTAGCTTATATGCGGATGACGGAACAAAAGATGCCAATGGATCTTTTACCAATTTCATTATTGGTGGTGCCGGTAATAGTATTGGTGGGGATAATGAAGGCCCGGAAATTAAACCCTATCTCAATGATGAATTATTTGCTAATGGTGGCCTGGTTAATCAAAACCCGGTATTGCTGGTAAAACTCGCAGATTCATCGGGTATCAATACAGCCGGAACAGGTATCGGGCATGATATTGTGGCTACGCTGGATAATGACAACCGGAAATATTTTATCCTGAATGATTTTTATGAAGGGGAATTGAATAGTTACCAGCAGGGAGTTGTGCGATTCCAGCTGCCGGAATTGGAAGCAGGCCCACATACTTTAAAAATAAAAGCCTGGGATGTTTTGAATAATTCAAATGAAACCCAATTGGAATTTATTGTCGCCAAAGATGAAGAGCTGGAATTAAAGCATGTGCTCAATTATCCCAACCCGTTTTCGACGAATACGAATTTTTTCTTTGAACACAATAAGCCAGGTCAGCCTTTGCAGGTACAATTGCAGATCATGACCATTACAGGCCGGACGGTGAAATCGTTCAGCCGGGTAATCACTACGGATGGTAACAGAAGCGCCGAAATTCAATGGGATGGCAAAGATGATTATGGCGATAAACTGGGAAGGGGGGTGTATATCTATAAACTCCGGGTCATTGCGCCCGACAAAAAGAAAAAGGAAGTAATTGAAAAACTGGTGATCCTGTAAATTTTCCCCTGTATACAAATTTTGTAAGGCGATCAGAACCAGTTTTGTTTTTTTGCCGTATATAAAATGGTAAACCAACTATTCATGCGCCGTTTTTACCTACTTTTTTTTACTATTCTGTTGTTTTCATCCAGGGTGGTTGCCCAACATGGTTCTATTCGTGGATATATTAACGATGCAGATCAAAAAATTCCGATTACCGGGGCCTCCGTCAATATTGCCGGAACAAAAGGTGATAATTCGGATCTGTTTGGAATGTTTAGTATCCCCGTAATTGTTCCAGGTCAATATGAAATGACGATCTCGCATATTGGCTACAAGACGGAGCTCATTAATGTGGAAGTAAAACCCGACCTGCTTTCTTCAGTTAATGTAAACCTGAAAAGAAGCAATCTTGATTTATCTGAGGTAAAAGTAAATGCAAAGAGAAGCAGCGCTTTGAATACCATCAGTGCAGTAGACATAAAACTACGACCCGTCAATACTTCGCAGGATGTACTGCGGATCGTTCCTGGTTTATTTATTGCGCAACATGCGGGTGGTGGTAAGGCTGAACAGATATTTTTAAGGGGCTTTGATATAGATCATGGTACCGATATCAGTATCAGCGTGGATGGTATGCCGGTCAACATGGTCAGCCATGCACATGGACAAGGTTATGCCGACCTGCATTTTTTGATCCCCGAAACAGTAGAGAAAGTGAATTTTGATAAAGGCCCTTATAATGCCGGGAAAGGAAACCTGGCAACAGCTGCTTTTGTGGATTTCAGTACCAGGGACTTCCTTGACAATAACAGTATTAAACTGGAAGCAGGACAGTTTAATACACAACGGGCATTTGGTCAGCTTAAGATATTTAATAAACAAACGGGAAAAAACAGGCAGCAATTCTACATCGCTTCTGAGTATTCTACAACAGACGGTTACTTTGAAAGTCCGCAGGATTTTCACCGTTTCAATGTGATGGGCAAGTATAGTGCCTGGTTTGGAAATCAAGCACAGCTGACTATTTTGGCTTCCACTTTCGATAGCAAATGGAATGCATCAGGACAAGTGCCTGACAGGGCGGTGAAGGCAGGGATCATTGGGCGTTTTGGGGCGATTGATAACCAGGAAGGGGGCAATACCAGTCGCACGAATGTGACCGTAAAATATAATCATCAAAGAAAAAATGGCTGGAAAGCAACTGATCAGCTGTATTTCAGCCGGTATAAATTTAACCTGTACTCCAATTTTACTTTTTTTCTTGACGATCCTGTAAATGCTGATATGATCAACCAACGGGAAGCAAGAAATATTTTCGGGTTTCATACTACTGAATCTAAATCTTACCTGCTGGGAAATAAAAGGGCCACTACAGAATTCGGCGCAGGCTTTAGAATGGATGATGTGAAAGATATCGGACTATCAAAAGCCCCCAACAGAGTTTTCCTCGAATCAATCCAGCAGGGCGATGTAAAGGAATTCAATGGCTACTTGTACATCAACCAGGATGTGGAATTGAGTGATAAATGGAACCTGAACGCTTCTTTTCGCCATGATCGTTTTAAATTTCAATACAAAGACAAACTTGCCGGAGCCACTGCCTTCAGCAAACAAACGAGAGGCATTGTAAGCCCCAAGCTCAATATCAGTTATGCACCGAATCAAAAAATTAAACTTTACCTGAACAATGGCTTTGGTTTTCACTCCAATGATACCCGGGTGATACTAATGAATGCGGCAAAAGAAATTTTACCCCGGGTTTTTGGAACAGATCTTGGTTTGATCATTAAACCAAATAAAAACCTGGTGCTCAAAACAGCCTTATGGCATCTCTATTCGCAACAAGAGTTTGTCTATGTAGGCGATGCCGGAGTAGTAGAGCCCAGCGGAAAAACAAGAAGAATGGGGATAGATGTTTCTGCCCGCTATCAATTTAATAAATGGCTGTTTGGAGATATTGATATAAACTTTACCAGGCCAAGGGCTATCGGTGCAACCAAGGGAGAAGATTTTATTCCTTTGGCTCCTTCTTTCACCAGTATTGGAGGAATAACAGCCCGGGCACCAAATGGATTTAGTGGCTCCCTGCGATATCGTTTTATTGGCGAAAGACCAGCCAATGAAATAAATTCGGTAAAAGCCGATGGATATTTTTTACTCGATTTGTCGGCAGCGTACCGGATCAAAAAAATTGAATTCCATTTGTCGGTAGAAAATTTGCTGAACCGGGAATGGAGAGAGGCACAATTTGATACAGAATCAAGACTACAATTTGAAGCAAATCCCGTTTCGGAAATTCATTACACACCCGGTACACCGGCATTTCTAAAAGCTGGCATTACGTTTAGTTTTTAATGAGTTACCTCACAAAGTATACTTTAAAAGAGGCTGTCATAAGTCGTCATTGCGAATGAAATGAAGCAATCTGAAAGAATTCATCAATTTGATGTTCAACAGATTACTTCGGTCGTTCCTCCCTCGTAATGACATTTAACAACTTTTCAGTCTGTTTCTTTTTGCAGCAATCCACCCCTTATTGCTTTTCGTAAGTAGTGAGGATGTGCCTCTGGATTTAAAACAAAACTAAAATAGTGATTATGCGAAAAACTCGACTCCGCCGGCTTTCAAAGCAATCTTTGTTGCCGGTATTTCTATTTTTATCCCAGCTTATCTTTGCTTCCAGCCACCGGGAAGCCCCGTTGATTTCCAATGATCCGCTGGCCGATAATACGGACCTTTATGCGTTCCGTAGCCCCGATGATCCGAATACGGTAACGATAATTGCTAATTACATTCCTTTTCAATTACCTGAAGGAGGACCCAACTATTACACATTTGGTACCGATGTCAGGTATGAAATTCATATTAAGAATAAAACGTCTACTGCTGGTGATGATATCACTTATCGCTTTACGTTTTCCCAGATAAACCAGGATCCAACGACTTTCTTTAATATCCGTCTGGGACAGCAAAATATCAAGACAACTTATATATGTGAAAAAAGTACCAATGGGGGTACCAGTTTTACAACGATTGTTCCCAATGGTACAGTGCCACCGGCCAATATAGGTCCACGCTCCATCACTACAGCCGGCCTGGGTTTAGGTGCGGCGAATTATAATACATTAGTTCAAAATGCAGTGGCCACCGCTACTTCTACGGAAAAAATTTACTGCGGCCCTTCTGATGATCCTTTCTTTGTTGACCTGGCCGGTGTATTTGATGTCGGTAATTTTCGTCCTGAAGGCAACACAACCAATCCAACAAAAGACGGTCTGGCAAGGTATAATGTACATAGCATTGCCATTAAAGTTCCAATCAGTTTATTGCAAAAAGATGGTAAAGATGTAGCACAGGCAGCCAATATCCTGGATAGTGATTTTGTGATCGGTGTTTGGGCTTCAGCCAGCCGCCGCCAGATCAAAACCCTGGGAGTAAACGGTATCCCCACTTATTCCGGAAATTTTGTACAGGTATCAAGATTAGGTATGCCTTTGACCAATGAAGCTGTTATTCCCGTAGGTAGCAAAGACAAATGGAATGCTACTACACCTTATAATAATAACGATCTCCAATTTGCACCGTTCTTCACCAATCCTGAGCTGGCTTTATACATGGACAGTTCACAATTCGGTGGTGCAGTGCCTTCTTTAAATGATCTGCGCATTCAAACCCGCTCACTTGGTACCTATGATTTCAGAAATGGTAAACCCGGTTTGTATGTATTAAAAGGCTCACCCGCTCTTGCAGGTACTGCATTGGACGATGCTATTTTTGGAACCATTCTTTTACCAGATGCAACAAGCCCCCGTGCTGTTGACCTGCTCCCGATCTTTTATACCGGTGTTCCGAACCTGGCACCTTACCAGTTAGCCACCGGTAAAAACAATAACGTACTGGCAGCAGGAAAACCTTTTATCAATAATTTTTTACCCACGCTGGGTGATATGCTTCGCCTGAATATGGCCGTACCGGTTACTCCAAGAACAGATCCCAAGTTTAGCTCACTGGGTATTATTCAGGCTGCTGTACTGGGATTAACAGATCCTGCTTACAACGGTTCTACCATGCTGCAGTTTATTCCTAACATGGATGGATTCCCGAACGGAAGAAGATTGGAAGATGATGTAACAACAATCGAGTTGCAGGCAGTAGCTGGAGTGGCACTGGCAGCGATTGGTCTATGGTATGATGATTTTACCGGAACAGGAAGCCCGGTGACCAATAAACTGGTCCGTACGATCAGTTTCAAATCAGGACCGACTACAAATGATACGACGTTCCGCACTTCGTTCCCATATGTACAAAATCCATGGAGAGGATTTGATTATACTTTAAAAGCCAGGTTCTGATGCTTCGTTTCCTTCGTCAAGCTCAGGACTCAGCATTATCTATTCAAAATTTGAAATAACTGATTATGAAAAAAATTATAAATTTCTCAGCGCTTCTTTTAGCAGTCATGTTTGGCCTGCAGCAAACAGTGATGGCCTCATCACACCGGGAAGCTCCATTGATCTCTAACGACCCGCTGGCCGATAATACCGATGTGTATGCATTTAAAAGTCCGACCGATGCAGAGAAGATTGTTCTGATCGCCAACTATATTCCTTTTGAGCATCCGGCAGGAGGCCCTAACTGGTATTCTTTTGGAACGAATATCCGGTATGAGATACATATTGACAATAAAACCACAACTACCGGTGATGATATCGTTTACCGGTTCACTTTTCAGCAAACAAATCAGGATGGGACGACTTTCTTCAATATTCGTTTAGGGAAAGAGAACCTGAAGACAACCTATACCTGTGAGCGCAGTATGAATGGCGGTGTAAGTTTCACTGTAATTAAAACCGGTGGCATCGTACCACCCACCGATATAGGTCCCCGTTCTATCAATTCAGGAGTAGGGTTAAATTCTCCTACTTATCAGGCTTTGGCGCAGGCCGCTATCACAACTGCTACAACAGGAGAAAGAATTTTTTGCGGCCCTGTGGATGATCCTTTCTTTGTTGACCTGGGTGGTGCATTTGATGTTGGAGGATTCCGCACAGCAGCGCAGGGAGCAAGAGACGGTCTGGCTAAATTCAATTGCCATACTATCGCTATCGAAGTTCCTGTTTCAACTTTACAAAAAGATGGGAAGACTGTTGCGCAGGCAGCTAATATTTTGGATGGAGAATATATAATCGGTGTATGGGCTTCTGCCAGCAGACCGCAAATAACTACATTAAGTACGACCGGCGCCGCACCGGCTACTTCAGGTAACTGGGTACAGGTATCCCGTCTTGGTATGCCACTAACCAATGAAGTAGTTATTCCTATTGGGTCAAAAGATCAGTGGAATGGAACCAACCCTTATACCGGTGATCTCGCTTATGCTTCTTTCTTTACAAACCCCGAGCTGGCCCTGTATATGGATAACTCACAATTCGGCGGAGCTGTTCCGGGATTGACGCCACTACGGATTCAAACCAACTCTTTAGGATCGTTTGATTTCAGAAATGGAAAGCCAGGTTTGTTTTCATTAAAAGGTTCACCCGCATTGAATGGAACGGCTTTGGCAGAACCCCCGGCTGGTTTCGGTCATATACTCTTACCAAATAACAGCAGCCCGAGAGCAGTCGATATCTTACCAGCTTTTTATACAGGTGTTCCTAACCTGCGACCTTATCAATTAGCAACAGGTAAAGGTGGTAATCCGTTAGCTGCCGGTAAACCCTTTATTAATAATTTTCTTCCTTCTTTAAGTGATGCATTAAGGTTAAATATGGCTGTACCTGCAACACCAAGAACAGACCCAAAATTCAGTTCACTGGGAATCGTGCAGGCTGCGGTGTTAGGATTAACAGACCCTGCATACAATGGCAATGCAAATCTTGAGTTTATTCCTAATATGGACGGATTTCCAAATGGCAGAAGACTGGAAGATGATGTAACTACTATTGAATTACAAGCCGTATCAGGTGTTGTATTAGCAGCGATCGGATTGTGGTATGATGATTTTACCGGTGGCAGTCCGGTTACACCGCAGCTGGTGAATGTGCTTTCCTTTAACGCAGGGGTAATCAGGAATGATACCGCCTTTAAAACAAGTTTCCCATTTGTACAAAATCCCTGGAGAGGATTTACCGGAAATAGTTATGCTGCTCCTGAAAATCCAACACTCGGACTTACGTTACCTGAAGGCTCTTTGTTAGCTTATCCGAATCCGTTTAGAACAAGCGTCACCTTTCATTACAAAATGTTTGCACCGGGTGATGTGCGTATCCAGTTCTATAATACATCAGGACAGGTAGTGAAAGAGATCAGCCAGGGTACAAGACCAGCAGGACTACATTATGTAACGGTTGATGAATCAAGACTTGCAACAGGTATTTACTTTGCCCGTCTTTTTGTAAACGGTAAAGGATACAAAGCTGTGCAGATGCTTAAAACACAATAACATTTTGGCCAATTACAAAAAGGGGGTGTAAAAGCCCCCACTTTTTAACCAACTATAAACAAACAAAAAATTATGAAACAGAATTATTTTCAACCATTGCCTCTGCTGCTTTTCACAGCTATGTTCACTACTTCAGTGACCAATATCAGTTGCAAATCAAAGGCTGCCGAAACCAGCACTACAACTTCTGTTACACCAGTTGATCTTTCCATTCCTGCCTTATTTGAAAGACAGGGAGAGCTGGCGAAGGCGGCAGAATGGCAAAAGACCAAAGAGAAGGTTGCCGAACTGAATCAAAAAATCATCAAGCAATCCAATGATATAAAATCGAGATTGCAAATAGCCGTTATTTATATGACGGAAGCCAGGATAACCGGGGAGCATCCATATTATTACCCGGCTATTCTTAAAATACTGGACGGTGTGCTGGCATTGGACGGCAAAAATTTTGAAGCCCATGTATACAAGGCCTCGGTAAAATTGTCGCAGCATCATTTTGGGGAGGCTAAAGAAATTGCAGAAAAAGCCAAAAATATCAACCCGGATAATGCTTATATATATGGTGTATTGGTGGATGCTAATGTAGAACTGGGTAATTATGAAGAGGCAGTGAAAATGTCGGATATGATGCAGACCTTAAAGCCTTCCCTCGAATCTTATTCAAGAGCTTCTTACCTGCGGGAAATCTATGGCGATTATCCCGGAGCTATTGAAGCTATGAAAATGGCGGTGCAAGCAGGCTTGCCTGGGTCAGAACCGTTTTGCTGGAGCAAAAAAACACTGGCCCATTTGTTTGAAAAAACGGGTAACTGGCAAGCGGCACAGCAACAGTATGAAGACATTCTCGCTATCCGGCCCAGCTATGCTTTTGCTTTAGAAGGAATGGCAAGAGTGGAAAAAAACCGAAAAAATTATCCCCGGGCACTTGAATTATTGAACCAGGCTTCCGTTATAATGCCGGAATTTTCCTTCCAGGAAGAAATGGCTGATATATATAATATGCAAGGCGATGCTCAAAAGTCGAAAGAAAAATACCTGGAGGTAATAATTATGCTAAAAAAGGATGAAGCGTCAGGCCATACGGTAGCTTTAGAAATGTGTAAAATATACACAAAGGCCGGAATGTATGACCAGGCTTTCGATGAGGCCATGAAGGAGTATGAAAAAAGGCCCCTGAATATTGATGTGAACCAGGCATTGGCCTGGGCTAGTTTCAAAAAAAATGAAAAAGAAAAGGCCCGTGAGTACATAAAAGTGGCATTACAGACAGGTTCGAAGGACCCTGAATTATTGGAAAGGGCCGCCCTGATAGAAAAAGCCGGGTAAATGAAAGAACATTTTTTATATTTATATCCACTTTTTTTTCGGTAAAACAATAAAAAAATGCAAAGAACGTTCAAGGGCACAAAACCTTGAGAGAGGGGGTGACAATCAGACCGCAAGCCTCTGGGAAACCTAAAAATTGCAGATTTTTTTGTTTCCGATAAAATTCTCTATTTTAGTTTTGTATTTAATCAAAAGCTCTATATTTACACCATTATTAAAAACTTACTAATGAGACCAACTGCTTTAAAACTAACTGCCGGCTTCCTGCTCTTTTGTGGACTATCATCCACTGTAAAAGCCCAGGTTGAACCAATTAACGTCGTTACAACTGCTGTTCCTTTTTTGCGTATTTCACCTGATGCCCGCTCTGGCGGTATGGCTGATATGGGTGTTGCCACTTCCCCTGATTTAGCTTCAGGTTTTTGGAATGTAGGTAAAGTTGCCTTTAATGAAAATAGTGGTATTGTTGCTACTTACACTCCCTGGCTAAAAGACCTCGTAAATGATGTATATCTTGCTTCTTTAGCAGGTGTTTACAAATTTGATGATAACCAGGCTATACACGCTTCTGTGCGTTATTTCAGCCTTGGTAACATCACCTTCACAGATAACCTCGGAAACGACTTCGGTAGCTTCCGTCCCCGTGAATTCGGTATCGACGTAGGTTATTCCCGCAGATTGAATGCAAAAAATGGTATCGGTGTTACGTTGAAATTTATCAGTTCTAACCTGGCTGGTGGAACTACAGTAGGAAGTACGACTTACAAAACTGGTAATGCAGTAGCTGCTGATATCGGATACTACCATGATGGAACCAAAGCGAATGGAAGTGGTTTTGCATGGGGTGCAGTTTTATCTAACCTCGGTTCTAAGATCTCTTACACAGATAATGCAGATGCAAAAGATTTCATCCCTGCTAACCTGGGCCTTGGTTTGAACTACCGGAAAAAAATGAATGCTACTAATGCAATCTCTTTTGGTATAGAATTAAATAAATTATTAGTACCCACTCCTCCTGCTGAAGGAGACGCTGTTGGTCTGACTGCATACAGGAATAAAAGCGTAATCGGTAGCTGGTTCAGCTCATTCGGTGATGCGCCTGATGGTTTTCAGGAAGAAATTAAAGAGTTTCAGTTGTCAGTAGGTGGTGAATACACATACAACAATCAATTCTCATTCCGTGCAGGTTATTTCTACGAGAACAAAACTAAAGGTAATCGCCGGTTCTTTACTTTAGGCTTAGGTCTTAAATACAATGTTTTCGGATTCAATTTCGCTTACCTGCTTCCTTCAGGAAGTGGTGTTAACCGTAACCCATTATCAAATACACTCCGTTTCTCTGTGTTGTTTGATTTAAGTGGCGGTGGTAAAAAATAATTGACCCACATCTTTATAAAGTATCCCGTCCCGAGTCATCGTGACGGGATACTTCTTTTATATAAGGGCTAACAGATACAGATAAAACCCAGGGGCAGAATGCCAGGTTTTTAGTGATATTTGCACTCATAAAACAAGGACATGGCATACCGTATCGGATCAGGAGTTGATTATCACAGGCTGGTGGAAGGCCGGGATTTATGGCTGGGTGGGGTTCATATCCCGCATCACAAAGGAGCTTTGGGGCATAGCGATGCGGATGTACTATTGCATGCCATTTGTGATGCCCTGCTTGGGGCACTTTGTCTTGGTGATATCGGGGTTCATTTCCCTGACACAGACGCAACCTATAAAAACATTGATAGTAAGATATTGCTGAAAAAAACAGCCGCACTGATCTCGGCAGAAAAATATATAGTGGTGAATGTAGATAGCACTCTTTGTCTCCAGGCTCCGAAAATAAAACCTTTTGTTAGCCAGATGCAGCGGGTAATAGCGGAGATATTGAATATTTCAGAGAAGGATGTATCCATTAAAGCTACTACCACAGAGCAATTGGGCTTTATCGGCCGGGAAGAAGGATTAATGGCTTATGCCACCGTTTTACTGAAAAAAAGGAAAAAATAATGCCCGGGAGAAATCTGCTGGCACATAGAGGACATAAACAGAACCATTGACAGGGTAGCAGACCTGATCCCATCAGCAGACAATTATTATCTGACTACGCACATCTATGATCTGTATACTACCTTTACCAGATGTCAGGTATTGAAATAAAAATAATCAATCATTCCACTAATCCTTTGCCGGAGTATGCCACTTCAGGTTCATCAGGTATGGACATCCGTGCCAACCTGGACCAGGCATATAGCCTGCAGCCGCTTGAAAGGGCGTTGATCCCGACCGGTTTATTTATTGAGCTGCCATTGGGGTACGAGGCACAGATCCGCCCCCGAAGCGGATTAGCTATCAAACAGGGTATTACCTGCCTGAACACCCCAGGTACGATCGATGCGGATTACCGGGGAGAAATTAAGATCATTTTAATCAACCTTTCCGGGGAGGAACAGGTCATACAACCCGGTGACCGTATTGCCCAGCTGATTATGCAAAAAGTGGAAAAGGGAATATGGAAAGAAGTATCCGTATTGGAAATTACAGATAGAAATGCCGGAGGCTTCGGTCATACCGGTCAACAGTAAATAAAACGAATGAAGAGATCCTTACTTGTAGTTGTTGCGATAAGCCTATTGTTCAGTGCTTGCCGTTCTGCTAAAAAAATTCAGGGAACTTCCCCCGTTTCAAATACAGACACTGCGGTAGTGCTTTTACCTCCGGCTCATTTGAAAGAAGATTCCGTTGCATTTATTAAGGATATCTACAAAACCATAATCAGCAACCGTATTGATTTTACTACCTTTTCCGGGAAAATTGATATGGATTATGAAGATGGGACTGGAAATAAATACAATGTAAACGCCCATGTACGAATGTATAAGGATAGTGTGATATGGATATCAATTACAGCTATCCTCGGTATTGAAGGACTTCGTGTATTTATTACCCCCGATTCGGTAAAAGTGCTGGACAAACAAAACAAAGTATACAAACCCAGGAGCATTGCATTTCTCCGCGAAATGACAGCCCTGCCATTGGATCTGCCTGCCCTGCAGGATCTTTTGATCGGTAACCCGGTATTCCTTGATTCGAATATCAGTTATTATAATAAAGCCGGGGGTACCATTACATTATTGAGTAACGGGGCTTTCTTCAAAAATCTGCTAACAATTGGGGAGACAGACAAATTACTGCAAAACAGTAAGCTGAGTGATAACGACCTGCAAAGGAACCGAAGCTGTTATCTTACTTACTCAGATTATGAAAATAAAAAGGGGGTAAATTTCCCTGATAACCGCAGCATCAATGTCATTGATAAAGTAAAACTTGATTTAAAAATGAATTTTAAGCAGTATGAATTTAATGAAAAGTTAAGTTTTCCTTTCCCGGTGCCTAAAAATTATGAGGTCAATTAATTTAATAAAATTTATTTTGCATATTGCCGTTTACTTGTAATGATTCCGCATCCTGTTTTTTAACCTCCATCCCATTAATCTATGAGAAAAAAAATCATTTTTACAATATTGCTGTTTGCAGGGTTTACCGGTATACTTATCGCCCAACCACTCCAGGATAAATCCCAGCTGGAACGGGAAAGAAAAGAGATCCAGAAGGAATTGAGTGAGATTCAGGGCATGTACAATAAAGTAAAGGGCCAGACCAAACAGACACTTGGACAGTTGAATGTGCTGAACCGGAAGATCGGTCTCCAGGAACAGTATATTGGCAGTATCAGCAAAGAGTTAAGAGGTATTGATGATGATATTTATCTCAGTAACCTGGAGATCTATCGCTTACAAAGACAACTGGACACCCTGAAATCACAGTATGCAAAGACGGTCGTATATGCTTATAAAAACAGGAGCAATTACGATTACCTGAATTTTATCTTTTCTTCCAGCAGTTTTAATGATGCGATCCGCAGGATCTCTTACCTGAAAAGCTACCGGGCTTACCGGGAAAAACAGGTTGGTACGATCCTGGAAACACAAGAGCTGATCGCCCAGCGTAAGCAACAGCAATTAGGCCGGAAGCAGCAAAAAAATTCAGCATTAGAAAACCAGACCAGGCAGGTACAGGAACTGGCTGTACAGAAAAAGGAAAAAGATGTGGTAGTTACGCAGCTTAAATTAAAAGAAAAAGATCTCTCCAAGCAAATTGCCGCCAAAAAGAAAAAGGATAAGGACCTGAATAATGCTATTACTGCTATTGTGCGAAGAGAAATAGCAGCGGCGAAGGCTGAAGCTGAAAAAAAAGCAAAAGAGATTGCTGATGCTAAGAAAAAAGCGGATGATATAGCAAAGAAAAATAAACCGGCAGAGAGTCCCGGCAATACCAATCCCGGTACAAACCCTACTGTTACAACTGCTCCCAAAAAAGTAGTACCGGAAAAGAAACCAGCCAGCTACCTGGATTTTAATGCCACGGATGTGGCACTTAACAAAGAGTTTGCAACGAATAAAGCGAGATTACCCTGGCCGGTTGACAATGGTGTAGTGACCATGCGTTTTGGAACAAATAAAATTGATAACACACTCCTTACTTTTGATAACCCCGGTATTACCATTTCAACCCCTTCGGCGGGAGTAGGAGTAAAAGCAGTATTTGAAGGGGAAGTAAGCGGCGTATACAACCTGGGCGATGGAATGGCGGTAACGATCCGTCATGGTAAATACTTTACTACCTACAGCAATCTTACCTCAGTAAGTGTAAGCAAAGGAGCGACGGTTAAAACAGGGCAACAAATTGGCAAAGCCGGAAGAGATGATGATGGCAGCGGAGGGCAAATAGATTTTATCCTGATGGTGGAGACAAGAAATGTAGACCCGCAACCGTGGCTGCGCCGTTAAACCGAAATCAAAAAAAATAATTGTAGATCCTCCCTTCTATCCGGGAGGATTTTTTTATAAAAATCGTTCGTATAATTTTTCATATAAGGGGATGATGGTATCGATATCGAATTTTTTTGCGTGGGCAGCTGCTTTATCCTTAAACTGTTTTAGCGTGGCATCATCCTTTAAAATTGCTAAAGCCTGCTCGCTCATAGATTCCACATCACCCACATCACTCATATAACCCGTTTCTCCGGGGATATTGATCTCTCCAAGACCACCCGCATTGGTAGAAACAACCGGTACCCCTGCAGCCATAGCTTCTAGGGCGGCAAGGCCAAAACTTTCATACTCGGACGTGAGTAAAAAAAGATCAGCGATGGCAAGTATATCTTCCATCTGTTCCTGCTTTCCCAGAAAGCGCACCTCATCAATAATGCCCAACTCTCTGGCCAGGTCTTCAGCAGTGGAACGTTCAGGTCCATCACCCACAAACAAAAGCTTTGAAGGTATTTGTTTATTGACAGCGGCATATATTTTTACCACATCCTGGACCCTTTTTATTTTCCTGAAATTAGAAGCATGCATTAAAACTCTTTCACCATTTGGCGCAATCACTTTTTTGAAAGCATCGATCGGTTTGCGGTTAAACCGGCTTACATCTACGAAGTTGACAATGACATCAATTTCTTTTTCAATTTTAAAATGTTTGAAAGTCTCATCCCGCAGGTTTTGTGAAACAGCGGTGATGGCATCACTTTCGTTGATCGAGAAAGTGACAACAGGTGCATAGGTCTTATCACGACCCACCAGGGTGATATCGGTACCATGCAAGGTGGTAATGACCGGTATATGTTTGCCCTCTTTTTTCAAAATCTGCTTGGCCATATAAGCGGCTGAAGCATGGGGAATAGCATAATGTACATGGAGCAGGTCAAGATTGTTTTTTTTGATCACATTTACCATGGTACTTGCCAGTGCTGTTTCATACGGCGGATAGTCGAATAAAGGATAGGTAGGCACCTGTACCTCGTGGTAAAATATATTCGGGATAAACCCATTGAGCCTCACCGGCTGCTGATAGGTAATAAAATGAACCTGGTGACCTTTTTGTGCCAGAGCTTTTCCCAATTCAGTGGCTAAAACTCCGCTTCCGCCGAATGTAGGGTAGCAAACAATTCCAATCCGCATAATAATAAAATCAGTATCCGAAGGTAACAGTTTTGCAGCAGTTAGGTTTGCCGTTTATCTTAATTCTTTATAGCCATTTTTCAACCCTGCCTGACGGAAAGCAAGTTTCTGTTATCTTTAGCAAAACAGAAATGTATGAAAAAACTGCTCCTGTTATTGCTATTTTCTGCTGCCGGGACTACCGTTTTTTGTCAAATAGAAGATTCAGCATTTATAAAGAAGATATCAGATGAAATACTCAGCAATGGGAAAGCGTATGAAAATCTCCGGCATCTTACCAAGAAAATCGGGGCGAGGCTGGCAGGCTCATCCGGCATGGTGAAAGCAGAGCAGTGGGGGCTGAAAACAATGCAGGAAAGCGGCGCTGATAAAGCCTGGATGCAGGAATGCATGGTGCCGCATTGGGTAAGAGGAGGTGTTGATTTTGCTGAAGCCAATTTCACCGTTCCCGCCACTGGCTCCAAAAATATGCTGGTAAAAAAGAAGGCACTTGATATAGTTGCACTGGGCAATTCAGTAGGTACAGGAAAGAATGGGGTTACAGAAAAAATACTACTGGTTAACTCCTTTGAGGAACTGGAAGACAAGAAAGACCGGGTAAAGGGGAAAATTGTTTTTTTCAATTATAAATTCAATCCAACTTATATCAACACATTCCTTTCATACAGGGATGCAGGACAATACCGGGGACAGGGTCCGAGCCGGGCCTCTAAGTACGGGGCAAAGGCGGTGATCGTAAGAAGTATGAGCCACGCTACAGATAATAGTCCGCATACCGGTGCTACCCGCTATGATAGCAATTATGCTAAAATACCGGCCGTAGCAATTGGATTACGGGATGCAGACTGGCTCAGTGAGCAAGTAAAAGGTAGCGAAGTCAGCGTATCGCTAAAAACCAATGGGTATTTTCTGCCGGATACGATTGGTCATAATATCATTGGCGAATTAAAGGGTTCTTCATTTCCAGACGAGATCATTACAGTGGGTGGCCACCTCGATAGCTGGGATAATTGTGAAGGCGCACATGATGATGGGGCCGGTTGTGTACAGACCATGGAAATTCTGCGGGCTTTTAAGGCGATCGGGTATCAGCCAAAAAGAACGATCCGTTTTGTATTGTTTGCGAATGAAGAGAACGGTACAAGGGGTGCAGCAAAATATGCGGAAGCAGCAAAAGCTCAAAATGAAAAACATATTTTTGCATTGGAAAGTGATGCTGGTGGTTTTACACCCAGGGGGCTCGGGCTAACCAGTACAGAAGAGCAGTTTCAAAAATTCTTACAATGGAAATCGCTTATCGCTCCTTACGGCGCCAGCGAGTTTAACCGTGGGGGCGGCGGTGCAGATATCAATCCCCTGAATAAAGCTTTCAATACCCCAACTGCCAGCCTGAACCCGGATACACAACGTTATTTTGATATCCACCATGCCCGCAGCGATGTCTTTGAAGCTGTGAATAAAAGAGAGCTGGAATTAGGAGCGGTCAATATGGCGGCATTGATTTATTTAGTAGATAAATACGGATTGTAAAAGATGACGATCGGGAACTTGAAACTACTTACCGGACGAGGAAACCAGCAAACGTTTTATGCAAAGGCATATTAAAAATACCTGTCAATGATCAATCTTTGACGAGATGCGCTATGGCAGCATCCACTTTTTCAAAGGGAAACGAGGCCATGATTTTTTGCATTTGCCGTAGAATATTTTCGGTGCCAAGGTTTCCAATACTTCCTTCATGTGTATGGTTGACGGCAGTGGTATAGGTGAAATTACCCGCCTCAATAGCTGATCCCACCTTTTTATAAGCATCACGGAACGGGATGCCGCTATTCACCAGTTTATTTACTTCTTCTACACTGTAGAGATATTTGTATTTTTCATCCGCCAGTATATCTTTCCTGATACCTATACCTGACAGCATCAGACCGGCCATTTGGATACAACTGGCCAGGGTTTTAAACGCCGGGAATAAATGTTCTTTCAACAACTGCAGATCCCGGTGATAGCCCGATGGGAGGTTGGTGGTCATCAGCATTATTTCATTGGGCAATGCTTTGATCCTGTTACAATGGCTGCGTATCAATTCAAACACATCCGGGTTTTTTTTATGAGGCATAATGCTGCTGCCCGTGGTCAGTTCGGCCGGGAAACTGATAAAATCAAAATTCTGGTTCAGGTATAAACAGGCGTCCATGCTGAGCCGTGACAGGGTATCAGCCACGTTGGCGAGCGATTGGGCAACAATCCGTTCTGCTTTTCCCCTTCCCATTTGTGCATATACAACATTGTAATTTAACTCATCGAAACCCAGCAATTGGGTGGTGAGTGTTCTGTTGATGGGGAAGGAGGAACCGTATCCTGCAGCAGAACCCAATGGGTTTTTATTCACAACATCATACGCTGCTTTTATTGTAACCATATCATCCACGAGGCTTTCTGCATAAGCGCCAAACCAAAGCCCAAAGGAGGATGGCATGGCCAATTGCAGGTGCGTATAGCCAGGTAATAAATACGATTTGTATTTTTCACTCTGCGCCTGTAACAGTTCAAAGAATGGCTGAATCGTCTTTACTAATGCTGCTAATTCATTGCGCAGAAATAATTTTACATCCACCAGTACCTGGTCATTACGGCTCCTGGCACTGTGTATCTTCTTGCCGGTATCTCCCAGTTTTTTTGTCAGCAATAATTCTACCTGTGAGTGAATATCCTCCACATCATCCTGTAGTTTGAATTCTCCTTTTTCGATTTGCCTGTAAATTTTTTTCAGTTCCTGCTGCAATTCAGATAATTCATCTTTGGTAAGCAGACCTACAGATTCCAGCATTTCAATATGTGCCAGTGAACCCAGTACATCAAAGGCAGCGAGGTACATATCCATTTCCCGGTCTTTGCCAACCGTAAATATTTCCACTTCCTTTAGTGAAGTCTTATCTTTTTGCCACAATTTCATACTACCTGGTTTAATAGCTGGATATACAATTCAATTCCTTCTTCTATTTCCTTAATATAAATATACTCATCAGCCGTGTGACTTCTCGCAGAATCTCCGGGCCCTATTTTTAATGAGGGGAAGGGCAACAGGGCCTTATCCGAAGTGGTGGGAGAACCATAATAGTTTCTTCCCAGCGCTGATCCGGCTTTTACCAGCAGATGATCCGGTGCAATAGAAGTAGAACGTAGCCGGGTGCTTCTTGCCTTTACCTCACATTGCACATATCGTTGTATAATGCTCAGCACTTCTTCAAAACTATAGAGTTCGTTGATCCTGGTATCTACCACGAAGCTGCATTGGGCAGGAACCACGTTGTGTGCCTTGTTTTCTGTTTCAATAACCGTCACACTCATTTTGTTGGCTCCCAATAAGTCAGATACTTTAGGAAACTGGAAACTATTGAACCATTCAATGTCTTTTATTGCTTTGTAAATAGCATTATCTCCTTCGTTCCTGGCTGCATGCCCAGCTTTTCCATGACTGATGCAATCCAGCACCATCAATCCTCTTTCGGCAACGGCCATTTGCATTTGTGTAGGTTCCCCTACGATGGCGCAAACAATTTTCGGTAAGTATGGTAATGTATACTCAATTCCACCTGCGCCGGATATTTCTTCTTCAGCTGTTGCAGCAAAAATGATATTATAATTTGGATCCGGCTTATCGTAAAAATATAAGAACGTGGCGATCAATGAAACAAGACATCCACCGGCATCATTACTGCCCAGGCCAAAAAGTTTCGTGCCTTCAATCAGGGGCGAGAAGGGATCTTTGGTGTATTGCGGATTCGGTTTTACCGTGTCATGGTGGGAATTAAGGAGGATCGTTGGCTTATCGTCTTTAAAAAACTTATTCAAGGCAAAGACATTATTGCCGACTCTTGTTGCGGCAATATTTTTTACCGCAAAAAATTTCCCGATGATACCTGCTGTCTGGTCCTCTTCTTTACTAAAAGAAGGAGTGGCAATCAGTTCTTTCAGCAAGCCGATCGCCTCCTGTTGCAGTATGGTAATATTATTGTTCATTAGTGATTGCTGTTCCGGAATTTCCTTGTACCAATTCACCCAGGTTTTCCGCCTTACCGATGATTATTTTATTTACGCCGCTGTTCAGCGCAGCAAAAGCATTATCAATTTTTGGGATCATACCGGCAAATATTTTTTCAGCCTCCTTCAGTTTTTTATAGGATGCAGGATTCAGGAAGGGAATCACTGTACTATCATCCTCTGTATCCAGTAGTACACCATTTTTTTCGAAGCAATAGATCAGTGTTACTTCAAACAGGTTGCTGAGTCCTTTGGCCAGTTCCTGGGCGATTGTATCTGCATTGGTATTTAATAATTGTCCTTGCTGATCATGTGTAATGGGGGCGAAGACAGGTGTGATATTTTTTTCCAGCAGGCTGCTGATCAAACCAGCATTGATGGCGTCCACATCGCCCACAAAACCATAATCCATTACCGGGTGTTGTCTTTTATGTGCCAGGATAGTATCTCCATCAGCCCCGCAAAGCCCCATCGCATTGCAATTGTTCGCCTGTAATTTGGCTACAATATTTTTATTAATATAACCAGCATACACCATGGTCACAATTTTCAACGTCTCCGCATCTGTAATTCTTCTTCCTTCTACCACCTGCTGCGGGATATGTAATTCTTCTGCCATGCGGGTTGCCAGTTTGCCGCCGCCATGGATCAGGATCTTATGTTCTTCTATTGCAGCAAATTGTTTTAAAAAAGATGAAAGCTTCTTTTCATCATCAATAATATTCCCGCCGATCTTTATGATAAATAAGGTACTCTTGCCCCCATCTCCTAAAGGGGTGCTTTGCAAAATCCCTATCGTTTCTGAAATTTTCTCCAGCACAGTGTTTAGATTATTATATAATTCATGATTTTTAAAGCGTAAAACAGTCAACCCCAAATCTTTTAAATATACCTCCCTGATTTCATCATTTTTTTTTACCTCGTCAACTTCATGAATTTCACCATCCAGCTCAATGACGAGCTTTAACGCATGACAGTAAAAATCTACAACATAATTCCATATAGGATGTTGCCTCCTGAATTTACGTTTCCAGTGATTTATATGTATATGCTGCCATAATATTTCTTCAGCAGGAGTCATACGATTTCTGAGCTCTTCTGCCCGTTGAAATATCAGGTTGCTTGCACCATAATACATGTTTGTTTTCATGTTCTTACAATTTACCCTCATGCCGCCTAACTCCCCTTTAGGGGAGGGGGGCTTAGAATTGCGCTAAAAACAGCCTGTGCAGCCCAGACCCTGTTAGCCGCTTCGGCGGTTACAATACTATTTTTTCCATCCAGTACTTCATCGCTCAGTTCCACATTTCGCCGCACCGGCAGGCAATGCATCACTTTTGCATTGTTAGTAAGCTCTAGTTTTTTATTTGTCAGCATCCAGCGGGGATCACTTTCATAAATTTTTCCATAATCTGTATAGGTGCTCCAGTTTTTTACGTAAACAAAATCAGCATCTTTCAACGCTTCATTCTGATCATGCGTAATGGTGGCTCCCTTGGTGAATGCTGTGTTTAACTCATAATCTTCCGGGTGTGTAATAACGAAATCAGCTTTGCCCCAGGCGTTGACCCATTGGGAAAAACTATTGGCTACACATTGCGGTAACGGCTTGACATGGGGTGCCCAAGTTAATACGATCTTAGGTTTTGCCGGCCCTTTAAACGATTCGGTGATCGTAATGATATCGGTAAGGCTCTGCAGCGGATGCAAGGTTGAACTCTCCAAACTCACCACCGGTATACCGGCATATTTAATAAACTGTTTGATGTAGAGCTCGCTGTAATCATCTTCCCTGTTTTTTAAAGAGGGGAAGGTCCTGATCGCCAGGATATCAAAGTATTTTCCAAAAATGGGAGCGGCATCTTTTACATGTTCTACCGTAGTACCGCTCATGATGGCCTCTTCTTCAAATTCCAGCATCCAGCCTTCGTTGCCCACATTAAAAACGATGGCTTCCATACCGAGGTTCTGGGCTGCAATTTGTGTGCTGAGGCGGGTCCGCATACTTGGGTTCAGGAATAAACAGCCGACCCTTTTGTTTGTACCCAATGCTTTGTCCACAAAAGGGTTGGCTTTATAGGCCAATGCTTTTTGTACCAGGGCATCGATATTGCTCACATCATGAACCGAGATGAAGTGTTTCAATGGTGTTTTTTTTAATGATAAAATTCCAGGCTTTTAGTACCAGGAAGTAACCGAGAAGATACAAAATATAGAGTGGGATAGCTTTTAAATAGGCATTGACTATGGGAAAGCTCAGCGACATTGAACTTTTTCCGGGGCGTTGAAAGAACAACAGTACGCTGTCAGAGAAAAGGAGAATGATAATAAGGCATAGGCAAAAGCCCAGGAGGCCTGACCTTGTAGGACGTAAGCTTTTTACATATTGTGAAAAGGACAGGCTATGCATTATACTAAAATTCCTATTTCGGTTTGGATTGCTTCAATAAAATCCTCTGCATCTCTTTTCTTCAGGGCCAGGGAAGGGAGCAAACGAATCACATTCGGTTTTGCTTCACCGGTAAAGATCTTCTGGTTCCACAATAGATTTTTCTTCAGGTCTTTCAGCTCTTCTGGCACATCAAAACCTATCATGAGTCCCCGGCCTCTTACATTTTTTAACTGCGGTATAGCATCGAGTTCATCCCGCAGGTATTTACCCACCATCACAGCATTTCCCATCAATTTTTCTTCTTCAATTATTTCGAGTACGGCTAATGCTGCGGCACAGGCCAGGTGATTACCACCAAACGTAGTGCCTAACTGGAAATGCTTTGGTTTGATGTGCGGGGCAACGATAATGCCCGCCACAGGGAAACCATTTCCCATGCCCTTGGCCATCGTGTAGATATCGGCATGTACGCCGGCAAAGTCATGACTGAAAAATTTTCCGCTTCTTCCATAACCGCATTGTACACTGTCAGCAATATACACGGCCCCGTTTTCATCACAAAGTGACCGGATCATTTTCAGGAATGTATCCGAAGCGATATTGATACCCCCTACTCCCTGGATGCCTTCAATAATAACGGCTGCAATTTCTTTGCCGTTCTTTTTAAAACATTGTTCCAACGCCGCTTCATCATTAAAGGGAAGAAAGATGACATTATCTGTTTCATTGACCGGGGCGATAAAGTTTTTATTATCGGTAACCGACACAGCCAACGATGTTCTGCCATGAAAGGATTTACTGAATGCCACTACTTTTTTACGACCGGTATGAAAGCTGGCTAGTTTCAACGCATTCTCATTAGCTTCCGCACCACTATTGCATAGAAATAGCTGGTACTCCGTTTTGCCCGACACTTTGCCCAATTTTTCTGCCAGCTGTTGCTGTAACGGGATCCGGATGGAATTGGAATAGAAGGCAATTTTTTCGAGTTGCTCTTCAATGCGCTGTACCCAATGCGGATGTGTATGGCCAATACTGATAACAGCATGCCCGCCATACAAGTCAAGATACTGGTCACCTTTATCATCCCATACATAAGAGCCTTTGGCTTTTACAATGGTGATCTCATTAATTGGGTAAACGTCAAATAGATTCATGAAATAAAATTTTATCGCAGAGACGCTGAGACTTGCCAGTTACAGCGTTTATTTTAAAAATAGGTTGCTTTTAATTTTAAACCCATTGTTTCATCCAGCCCCAACATCAAGTTCATATTTTGAACGGCCTGTCCGGATGCTCCTTTCAATAAATTATCGATGGCAGAATGAACGACCAGCTTATTGCCTGCTTTTTCCAATTGAATCACTGCCTTATTCGTATTCACCACTTGCTTTAAAAAAATAGGATCATTACTGATATGGGTAAATACCTGCTCCTTATAAAACTCGTTGTACAAGACATATACTTCTTCCAGGCTAGGTTCACAAGAAATAGTAGAGCTGATAAAAATGCCCCTGGTAAAATCACCTCTCCAGGGAACAAAACTCAGATCAATACCACCCTTGCGGGAAGGAATGTTTTGAAGTTGTAATAGCGACTCACCAATCTCATCGAGATGCTGGTGGGTGAGTGTTTTATAAGCCTGTATATTATTGGCCCTCCAGCTAAAATGCGAAGTAGTGGATAATGACTGACCTGCACCCGTAGAACCCGTAATACCGGTGGTATAAATATCTTTTAAAAGGCCCGCTTTTGCCAATGGTAATAACCCTAACTGGATAGCAGTAGCAAAACATCCCGGGTTGGCAATATTGTGCGCAGATTTAATTTTCTCTTTATTTAATTCAGGTAATCCATACACGAACTGCCTGTTGCCAATGGAAGATTGCACTTGCAGCCTAAAATCATTGGCCAGGTCGATGATCCTGGTCGTATCGGCAAGGATATTTTCTGCCAGGAATTTTTTCGATTCACCATGACCAAGACAAAGAAACAGTACATCAATACTTCCATCCGCGAGGGGAGAGAGGTTATCGGTAAATTCTAGCCTACTATCACCGATCAGGTCCTGGTGGACTGTATGAACCGGTTTGCCGGCATTACTCCGACTATGAATAAAAGAGGTCTCTACACCGGGGTGATTAAACAGCAGTCGTATTAATTCACCTCCGGTATAGCCTGCACCCCCGATTATACCAACTTTAAACTTTTCCATTCGCATCTGTTTTTACCAAATGATAAATGGCGGTCTGGTTGCCAAATATTTTGCTGAAACCTCTCACATCATCACCGGTAAAGCCGGTATTCAGTTCTCCATACTTTCCAAACTTGCTGTTCATCAAATCAAACCTGGATTCAATACCAATTACCTGAAAACGATAGGGCAGTAATTGGACAAATACATCACCGGTCACATTTCGCTGGCTGGTCTCCAGGTAAGCTTCAATATCTCTCATCACCGGATCCAGTATCTGGCCTTCATGTAACCAGTTGCCATAGAATTGAGCAAGCTGGTCTTTCCATTGCAGTTGCCATTTGGTTAGCACATGTTTTTCCAGCGCATGATGCGCTTTCAGGATCACCATGGGTGCGGCTGCTTCAAAACCTACCCGGCCTTTGATGCCAATGATAGTATCACCCACATGTATATCACGGCCTATGCCATAAGGCCCGGCAAGGGTTTGCAGGTATTGTATTGCTTCAGAAGGGTGCTCAAATTTTTTATCATTGACCTTTTTTAATTCTCCCTCTTCAAAATGCAGTTTTACTTCTTCACTACCCGACCTGGTGACCTGTGTTGGCCAGGCTTCTTCCGGCAGCATGCCTTTTGATGAAAGTGTTTCCTTTCCTCCCACACTGGTTCCCCAAAGGCCTTTATTGATAGAATACATCGCCTTGTCGAAATTCATGTCGACCTTTTTTTCTTTCAGGTAGGCAATTTCTTCTTCCCGGCTTAGTTTCAGGTCTCTTATCGGCGTAATGATTTCTACACCGGGGATCATGATATGAAAGATCATATCAAAACGAACCTGGTCGTTACCGGCGCCGGTGCTGCCATGTGCAACGGCATCTGCATTCAATTCCTGGGCATGTTCAGCAATATGCAGGGCCTGGCTCAGGCGTTCAGCCGATACCGAAAGCGGGTAGGTATTATTTTTGAGTACATTTCCAAATACAAGGTATTTGATAATGCTGTCATAGTAGTTTTTCACCGCATTGACCGCCTTGTGCGATTTTACACCCAGCGCATAGGCATGGGCTTCGATCTGTTTTAATTCCTCTTTTGTAAAGCCACCTGTATTTACAATGATACTGTGTACTTCGTATCCTTGTTCTTCGGTCAGGTATTTTACACAATAGGAAGTGTCTAACCCACCGCTAAAGCCTAAAACAACTTTTTTAGTCATGTTATAGTTTTCAAAAATGAAAAAAGTGATGAAATAAGGATTTGGGTTTGCTACCACCTCCATTACTTTCCTTGTCTTTTTTCAGGAAAGGTTTCAGAAGCTTCCACTGTTTAAATCGCAGCAATCGTTCAAAACCGGATACGTTTTCTTTAAAGAATTCTTTGGTTTCTTCGGGCTCGTAGTGGTCTTTAGGATCAAAAAGCATCGCTGTACACATACAGTTCTTTCTTTCTTTGCTCATCAATATCTCGTAGTTCACACAACTTTTGCAACCGGCCCAAAATGCTTCATCCTGGGTAAGCTCCGAATAGGTTACTGGTTCATAGCCCAGGTCGCTATTGATCTTCATCACCGCCAGACCGGTAGTGAGTCCGAATATTTTTGACTCGGGATATTTTTCCCGGGAGAGTTCAAAAATTCGCTTCTTGATCGTTTTGGCCACACCACTTTTCCGGAACGCCGGTGCTACAATCAGCCCGCTGTTGGCTACATACTCGCCATGGCCCCAGGTTTCAATGTAGCAGAAGCCTACCCATTCATTCTGACCGGTAATAGCAATGACGGCCTTGCCTTCGTCGATCTTTTGCTCAACGTATTCAGGGCTTCGTTTGGCTATACCGGTTCCCCTGGCAAAGGCAGAGGCTTCCATTTCGTCGGTGATCGTTTTCGAATATACTTTATCAGCTACGGTTGCTACCCTGATAATGATATGTTGATTTTCCACGTTAACTAAATTGAAGTAAGGTTCACCAGTCCAAAAAAACTATTTCCGGGGATTCATTCACTGACAGGGACCATGGTGAGGGTTCGTCCTGTCAGAACACAGGGCAACGTCGGGGGCGGGAAAAAATGAATACATCAAACCCAACGGAATAAACTCCGCTGGTGATGGGCGCATGAAACGCCAGTTGTTTGGTATGTGTCAGAATGTTCGTCATGTTTACAAACAAGTCGTAAATTAGAGGACAAATGTATAATGAATAATTGGTTTATTGGCACAAAATTTTTGTTATATTTCTCTGTATGATGCAGCGAAGAACAAAGTAAAAATCATTGGTATGGAAACTGAAAACACACCTATAACCGAACAGCCGTTTGAACAAGAACCTGTCAAAAAAAAACGATCGGGCTTTAAACGATTTACCAGGCTACTGATGGTATTACTGGTGTTGGGTTTAATTGCTTTCATCTACTTTAAGTTTTTCTTTGTATTCGGCGATGGAGTAAAAAGTGGCCACCTGAATTATGCTGTTAAGAAGGGAAATATTTTCAAAACCTATGAAGGGAAACTTATCCAGGAGGGATATAGAAGTAAAACGGCCGGAGTCATCCAATCGTACGAATTTGAATTTTCTGTAAAGAGTAAAAGAATATATGATATCCTCTCCACCAACAGCGGCAAATTATTTGATTTGCATTATAAAGAGTATCATGGCGCCGTTCCGTGGCGGGGTAATACCCGTTATATCGTGGATAGCATTATCTCCATGCGAAATGAATAAAACTATTGAGTTGCATCAAGAAGGAAAATAGCCGGTCGTTTATGAATGTCCGGCTTATTTTTTTGCCAGCCGGCAATCTTTTTGGTTTTGATCCATTCATTTGTTCCGGTAATATCAACGGCAATGCATAGCCGGGTTCCAGGATAACAGGTTTTTAGCAGGGCTTCAATCAACTGGTTATTCCGGTAGGGAGTTTCAATAAAAATTTGTGTACATTTTTTTTTGGTTGATTCTGCTTCCAGTTCTTTAATAGCTTTTACCCGCTGCTGGTTTTCGATTGGCAGGTAGCCTAGAAACTGGAACTGTTGCCCGTTCATGCCACTGGCCATAAGAGCAAGAAGGATAGAATTGGGACCGACCAATGGTTTAATGGTCACTTCCATTTCCTGGGCAATAGCGATCAGGGCCTGCCCCGGATCTGCTACACCGGGACAACCCGCTTCGCTGATGATGCCGATGTTTTTATTCTCATTGATCTTTTGTTTGAAAATAGCAACTGTTTCTTCTGATATCACCTGCCATTCATATGCATCAATATTGATCTCCTGGCCAGGCAATGAACCCTTCCATAGCTGCTTGAAATAGCGCCGGGTAGTTCTTTCATTCTCGGCAAAAAAAACGTGGCAATTTTTTATTGCATCAGTAATGTAAGGTGGTAACGCAGCCAGTCCTTCTTCCGCCAGCAGGGATGGTATTAGATAGATTGTTGCCATACCCTTAGCTGTTTTTTACTTTGTGAACACTCAGTGTAGCGGCTACTACTGCATAGGCGGGGGCCAACACAATAACGATGTGCATCATGTAGAATAATAAACCGTTACCAATAGCCAGGCCTTTATGCCGGCCGGTAAATGCAATACTTTGTGCTGGGGTAAGATTAGTCCTGGCAAAACTGTAATCGAGCATTGAGAACCCGAAGTAATAACATTCCATCAATAAAGCGATGACAGGTGTGATCCAACCAATAACAGGAATCAGTGATAAGAGGATCAGTGACAAAAGATAAACTGATTGCCAGCCGGCATTACGCAAGGACAGTTTAATATTGCGTACACAATCTTTTTTCAGATCGGCCCAATTGAATAAATGTTCTTTTTCTTCAATGATGGCTTCAGTCTTTTCGCTCAGGTACGCAAAAACCGGAGAACCAATGATCAGGATCAGGTACTTGAAAAGAGAAAAATAGAACAGGACCAGTATCAACCGCAGCATCATCCCGGTCATTACAAATAAAAAACTCAGCCATTCGCTTCTTTCTTTTTGCAGCCAGCTTTCAATACTTAACTGGTTACTGATCCAGGAAACTACGCCATCGGCAGATTGCCAGAACACGAGCATACCGACAATGAACAGTAGTGTATAGATAATGCCGGGAATAATGATCCATTTGAATAACCGGTGTTGGCGGATAAACTGGTGGGCTTCTCCCCATGCCTGGACAGCAATGACTATTTCTTTCAGCAAAGCCTTAATTTGAGGGGTAAATATAGTGAATAGTGGATGGTGAATAGTCACTGGCGGCCCATAAAGAACCCGGATCGAAATGAAAAAAATAGGTATTGATTTTTACAACAGAGAAAATGTTTTAGCGATAGCAAGGGAGCTGTTGGGAAAACTATTGGTGACAAAATGGGATGGAATCCTTACTTCCGGCCGGATCGTGGAGGTGGAAGCGTACAACGGTATTCCAGATAAGGCTTCTCATGCTTTTGGCGGCAGAAGGACCAACCGGAATGAAATCATGTATGGCAGCGGAGGCGTGGCGTATGTTTATTTGTGTTATGGGATCCATCATCTTTTCAACGTAGTGACAAATAGCAAAGAAATTCCGCACGCCATTTTGATCCGGGCAGTAGAGCCGGTGAAAGGAATAGATTATATGTTGAAGCGGGTGGGTAAAGCCAAGCCTGATTTTACACTAACAAGAGGGCCGGGCAATTTGTCGAAGGCCCTGGGTTTATCTACGTTACGTAGCGGCTACTCGCTGCAAAGCAAAGAACTGTTTATCGCTGATGATGGATTTTTTTTTAGCAAAAACGTAATAGCTGCCTCTCCGCGAATAGGGGTAGATTATGCAGGAAAGGATGCACTGCTGCCTTACCGTTTTTATATAAAAGGGAATCCTTTTGTTAGCGGCAAACCAAAATAGGTTGTATTTTGAGGGCAAAACTCATTGCTTGTCTAAACAACAACTGAAATTCATTTCACTGCTTGCAGGTATAACTGTTTCGCTGCTCCTTTATTTTATTAATCCCTTTGGAGTTTCGTCAACGGCTGCAAAGGTATTGGCCATCGCAGGATTGATGATTACCTGGTGGGTGACGGAGGCTTTGCCTATGCCCGTGGTGGCTTTACTACCATTGATTCTTTTCCCCTTGCTCAATATTTCCAAATTAGAGGAAACGGCAGCTCCGTATGCCAACCCGGTTATTTTCTTATTCCTCGGTGGCTTTATGCTGGGCCTGGCTATTGAGAAATGGAATTTGCATAAACGGATTGCATTGAATATAGTCAGGATCACCGGTACAAGTGGTGACAGGATCATACTCGGGTTTATACTGGCAAGCGGGTTGTTAAGTATGTGGCTCAGTAATACGGCAACAACTATGATGATGTTTCCGATCGCCTTATCAGTTATTCATGTGATGAAGGAGAATAACAGGGGGGAAGGCAATATCCGTAATTTTTCTCTTACGATGATGCTGGCTATTGCCTATGCCTCCAATATCGGTGGCATCGCTACAATAATCGGTACACCTCCCAATGTGGCCTATGTGGGTTATATCCAGAAAAAATATAATTATGACGTGGACTTTGTCAACTGGATGCTCATCTGTACGCCATTAGCACTTTTGTTGCTGGCAACACTGTATTGGGTCATGGTAAAATGGCTTTTCCCTAACCGGATAAAATCGGATGATGGTACCCGGGAGTTGATCCGCAGCGAGATCCGGCAGCTGGGATATTTGTCGGTCGCAGAGAAAAGAGTGCTGGCTATTTTTTGTGGTACAGCTTTCTTATGGATCACCAGGGGTATTATCAATGATGCCCAAAGCTGGTTCAAACTCGATGACACGATCATTGCTGTGATGTGTGCCGTTGCCTTATTTATTTGTCCTTCCGGTTCAAAAGAAGAAAACAATGATTCCTTGCTGGAATGGAGTGATACGTCTAAAATGGCCTGGGGTATTTTGTTATTATTTGGCGGAGGTATTTGCCTGGCCAGTGCTTTAGAAAAAGCCGGATTGATGCAGCAAATGGGTGTATGGCTGGCCCAATTCTCTGGTAATGGTTTTATGCTGGTGTTGATCGTCGTTACTGTTTCCTTATTTATTAGTGAAGTGATGAGCAATGTTGCACAGGTGATCGTATTTGCTCCGGTGGTTTCTTCACTGGCAGATGCAATTGGTATGAACCCGCTCTTATTGGGAATTCCGATGACACTGGCGGCCAGTTGCGCCAGTATGATGCCGATGGGCACACCACCCAATGCTATCGTATTTGCCAGTGGTTATATTAAGTTGCGGCAAATGACCAAGGCAGGCTTTGTGATGAATATTTTTGCTATCATTCTTATTACCTTATTCAGCTGGTTCCTGCTTCCTGTACTATTGAAGATGTGATAGTTGAAGCGGGCACAAAAAAAACGGAGCTGTTCAGCTCCGCTTTTTCATACACCATTTTTTAGTCTGTTAAAATCTTGGGCAATTCAACTTCTTTGCATTGGGGTCCACCGGTTTCTTGATATAAATAAGTGAAATCTCATTTCCACCTCTTGAGTTGGAAGCCGTTTTTAACGGACTGATATTGATGTCGTAGGTGTAGCCAATATGGATGGACTTGAATTCAAGTCCGATATAGGGGATGATAGCATCGTTTACCGTACTGCTGATCCTTGTCCAGGCACCCAGGTATACATTGGTTGGGTCTTCATCGCTATTACTGGCATTGTAGGAAAAAGCACCGCCTGCCATCAGGTTTTTGGCACCAGCCTGAAAACTATAGTTCGTACTGATATTAAAGCTGTGATAAGAGCCAACGGGTACTTTACCACCCGCCTGTATAGTTACCCTTGGGCTCAGCAGATAATCACCACCCTGGAAACTTTCCTTGGGCCTGTTGATATGGTACATAGAAGCACCGAGGTAAAAATTATTATAGCCATTGGTACTACCATTATATAGGATACCGGCATTGATATCCATATAACTTACGTTCACCTGGTTGTTGCTGAAAATTTCACTGGTAACACCGGTAAAACCCAATGGCGTCAACTCATCTTCAAAATCAACCTTACTGATATCAACCCGCTTGTTCACATACGCACCCTGGAAGCCAACACCGATCTGGTGATAGCCATTTTCATCCAGGCCTTTATGATAAGCCAGTGATAAGCCGGCATAGTTGGTGACCAGCACGCCATCACCTGCCCTGTCTGTAACCGCCAGTATACCTACACCAAACTGATCGATCTCGGCCAACCGATTTTTCAAAATACCGAAATCAATCGAAGCGGTTTTGGTAACAAAAGCATTATTGATAGTCGGCCATTGGTTACGGTAATTACCTGCTACCCGGAAGGAACCATCGAACTTACCGGTCAGAGCCGGGTTCATGGTAAGTGGGGAGGCAAAGAATTGGGAAAAATTAGGGTCCTGGGCGTTTGCCACACTAACCAAAACCACACAAACCGTAAACGCAGATAAAATTTTTTTCATCTCAGCAATTATGTTTTTCATGAGCCAGACAGACATTATTTGCCAGTAAATTCAACAAGGGGTAAAATCCAACGTCCTGAGTCCTAAACGCTTTCTTTTCTTTGAAATTGTCTTAACCTTTTGTCGTCCTACCAACCCGTTCGGTACGAAATGGGAAAATACGACTTTTTCAAGACCTGAGTTGTGGAAATATTGCTGCCTGGAAAGCTGCGAGTTATTAGTTGCGAGTTACGAGGAGCATTCCTAAAACATTGGGGTTAAGGCTCGTAGCTCGAATCTATTGGCTCATGACTTTTTTCTTACATCTGCACCTTGTTTCCAAAGGCCAGGTCTCCGGCATCACCTAATCCCGGAACGATATAACCCTTGGCCGTTAGTTCATCATCAATATCACCACACCAGATGGTTACTGAAGGCTCTTCTCTTTTCACATATTCTATGCCAACCGTGCAGGCAATGGCCGCAACGATATGAATAGCACTCGGCTTTCCTTCTTCTTTTAAAAAATGAATTGTTTTTACGAGGGAAGAACCCGTTGCCAGCATGGGATCAGAAATAATAACGACCCGGTTTTCCAATTCAGGACAGGATACATAATCAAGGCTTATTTCAAACGAACCGTCTTTGTTATGCTTGCGATAGGCGGAGATAAATGCATTATCACCCTGGTCGAAATAATTCAGGATGCCCTGGTGCAGAGGCAGGCCTGCCCTCAGGATAGTAGCCAAAACCGGTTGCTCTTTTAATACTTTATGAACAGCAATACCCAGCGGGGTTTGAATTTCTTTTTCTTCAAAGGGAAGTACTTTGCTGATCTCGTAAGCCGCTACTTCGCCGATACGTTCGAGGTTACGGCGAAAACGCATCCGGTCAGTCTGCACATTCACATTGCGGAGTTCGCCTACCCAATTGCTGATCAAAGAGTGCTGCTGACTGAGGTTGACTATCATTTATAAATATTTAATATTGTTGATTTAATATTGCCAGACAATCTAAATCTTTGTAAGAACTTTCCAATCAGCGCAAAACTAAAATCAAAAATCTGCAATCAAAAATCTAAAATATAATCATGGTTTACCGGGCTATTGGTTTAATGAGTGGGAGTTCGCTGGACGGGCTGGATATAGCGTTCGTGGAATTCCAGGAACAGGCCGGCAAATGGGCTTATGAAATATTGGAAACCGCTTGTTATCCTTACTCCGAAGAATGGGGAGCGAAACTAAAAAAGGCCATCCACCTTTCTGCCCGGGACTATCAGTTGCTTCATGCGGAGTACGGTCATTATACCGGTCAGCTGGTCAATCATTTTATTGAGGACCACCAATTGCAATATAAAGTGGCTGTTATTGCTTCACATGGGCATACTACTTTTCATATGCCCGCCAGAAAAATGACCGCCCAGTTGGGAGATGGGGCAGCAATCGCTGCCGAAACAAGATTGCCAGTGGTGAGCGATTTGAGGGTCCTTGATGTGGCATTTGGTGGGCAGGGTGCACCCATCGTACCGATTGGGGAAAAATTGCTGATGAACGAGTATAATTATTTCCTGAATCTGGGGGGCATTGCCAATATCTCGGTCAATACAGCCAACTATACTGCATTCGATATCTGCCCGGCCAACAGGGTCCTGAATATGCTGGCCAATGAGTTGGGAAAAGAGTTTGATGAGGATGGGATAATATCTGCCAGCGGAACCTTGAATGATGCATTGCTGGAGGAATTAAATGCCCTGGATTATTACCAGCAGCCTTACCCAAAGTCTCTTGCAAATGATTTTGGAACAGATATCGTGTACCCGATCTTAAAAAAAACCGGTACCGGATTACAAGATGCACTAAGAACCTATGTTGAACACGTTGTCTTGCAAACCAGCAGGGCAATTGAAACTTTCAGGAACGACGGTAACGCTGAAATTTTAAACCCGAAACTCCTGGCCACGGGTGGGGGTGCTTTGAACAGTTTTTTGATCAGCCGCCTCCGGGAAGTACTCAGCGAACAGGGCATTGAACTAATTGTTCCGGATAAAAAACTGGTCAACTTTAAGGAAGCGTTGATCATGGCATTTATCGGGGTTTTGAGATGGCGGCAAGAATATAATGTACTATCTTCCGTAACCGGGGCTTCAAGAGATAGTATCGGGGGGGCTTTGTGGACAGGGCAGGAAGCCTGATGCTGTCTGACGTCCCGTAGAGTGTCTGACACATTGTTAACTAAGATGCTCTCAGAAAGATTTGTAATCAAAATAATTAATTCAAATACGTACTGCGATGACAGCTGTTAAAAAAAATAGCCCGGTTATTACTGGTAAAGCTGTTCTGCCGGCCCGGGATTCTGTAGCGGAAGCAATACAATTCAAAAAAATACAAAAACGTTTTCCGCAGCAATTTGAGCATATTTTCCCGGATAAACTGGCGCCTCGAACAGTTATTATTATTCCATCCCTGACAATGGATGCTGAAATACTCTCCAAAATAAGCGGTGTCAATCATTACGAAGAGCGACTCCTTTGTATGCTGATGTTGTTACGGATGCCCCGTACCAATGTGATCTATGTGACCAGCGAAACGATCGACCCTGTGATTATCGATTATTATCTGCATATGCTGCCGGGTATCACGGGTTACCATGCACAAAGGAGACTGACCTTGCTGAGTTGTCATGATTCATCTCACAAACCTTTAATTGAAAAAATTTTAGAACGACCCCGGCTGATCCAGCGGATCAGGGACTTTATTCCGGCAGATCACGAAGCACATATGTCCTGCTTTATTGTAACTGAGCAGGAACGATCATTGGCGGTACAATTGCAACTCCCTATCTATGGTTGTGATCCTGACCTCTATGAACTGGGAAGTAAGAGCAATGGCCGCAGGGTATTCCGGGAATGCGAACTCAATCCACCCAAAGGGTTTGAAGATTTGAATAGCCTGGGAGATATTATCGGGGCCCTGGTCCGGTTAAAGAAACAAAATCTTGGATTACGCAAAGCGGTTGTGAAAATGAATGACGGATTCTCGGGCGATGGGAATGCCATTTTTTCTTATAAAGGCTATGAGGAAAGCGAAAATTTGGAAACATGGGTCCATGAAAATCTGCAGTCCAATTTAAAACTGGTGGCTCCTGATCTTTCCTACGATAAGTTCCTGCAGAAGTTTGAAGGCATGTCGGGTATTGTAGAAGAATTCCTGGAAGGGGAAATAAAAGAATCCCCATCTGTACAATGCAGAATAACTCCCACCGGGGCGATCGAGATTATTTCTACGCACGATCAGGAACTGGGTGGTGAGAGTGGCCAGGTTTATATTGGAGCACAGTTTCCAGCATCGGCGTCTTATGCTGTTGAACTGGGAGTGATGGGACGAAAAGTGGCCCAGGCTTTAAAGAATAAGGGCGTGCTGGGGCGGTTTGCGGTTGATTTTATTTCTGTTGAGGAAGCCGATGGCTGGAAGCATTATCCCATTGAGATTAATTTGCGTAAAGGAGGAACCACGCATCCCTTCCTCATGCTGCAATTTTTAACGGATGGAATTTATAATGCGGAAGAAGGAACTTATTTTACTGCCAAAGGGAACTCGGTCCGCTATTATTTTTGTTCTGATAATTTAAAGAGTGATAAATACCGCGGCCTCAGCCCGCATGACCTGATCGATATTGCCATGGTCAATGACCTGCATTATGATGGCACTTCGCAGGAAGGGGTCATGTTCCACTTGATAGGAGCCTTATCTCAATATGGCAAACTCGGTGTTGTTTGCATTGGCAGCACCCCGGAACGGGCACGGGAATTTTATGCCAGGATTGTAGCCGTGCTGGAAAAAGAATGCTGACAGTTTATGTCTAATTTGATGACGGGTTAGGCTTTGCCAAAATAAAAAACATCCCTCAAAAATATTGGATAAAATATTCTAACTTTTCTTTGCCAGCATCCCGATACTTCGACAAACTCAGTACTATCGGGATTACCGGGCAGGCCTGCCCGGTGAGTCATTAAGGCGGGGAACAGGATTGGGTTTATCATTGAGTTATGCTATTGTAAAAGCACATGGCGGAGAAATAAAAGTAGAAACCAAGGAGGGGGGAAGGAACCACATTTACCATCAATTTACAAATACACACCAAAGAATGAAAAGACATCTATTTTTCTTAATCGGCTTATTAATTCCCGCACTATTGCAATCACAGTTTAAGACGGCCAGTATTGATAGCATCTCTCAGCTATACAGTACCGCCAAGACGGATAGTAGCAAGGTTAATATAGCCTTATCGTTATCTTATAATTATGCCTTGCTAAATATAGATTCAGCCATAAAATATGCCAACGAAGCCGTGGAACTCGCTAATAGTTTAAACAATAAGAAACTGGTATTAATTGCGAAGTACGCACTTGCTCAAGCTTTGGCTGAAAGGGATATCCCGGCAAGCATGAAAATATATTATGAAATTCTTGAACTAGCTTCAAAGTTGGATAAAAGGCCCTTGATCGCATCTTGCTTTACGCAAATAGGTCTGCTCTATTTATATACAGGGAGTGATGAGAAGTATATTTACTATTTACGAAAGTCAAAGTCAATTTATAATGCGCTTGGAAATCTTAGTGCTGTAAGTTCTTCTAACGCAGAAATCGGGGGGATATATTCTACTATAAACAGAGACTCAGCCAGGTACTATCTCAATCTTGCTGCAGCCGATTCTTCGGCGTCGAATTCGGCATTCTACCAGTATTATTGGGGAATTACTGAATCTATTGATAATCCACAAAAAGCCAGGGGCCATTTTCTAAAGAGTCTTGAAATATCGGAGAAAGGAAATGATCTTCGTGGGTATAGCCTGGCCAGCCGATGGTATTGTATTTTTCTTCAAAACCAAAATCAAATTGACTCAGCTATTGTGGTTGCGAAGGCTGGACTTACTGCTGCTGACAAGCTAGGCTTTTTACGAGGAATTGTAAAAAATAGTGAACAACTTCACAAGATTTACAACGGACTCGGTCAAACGGATAGCGCCTATAAATTTCTCAGTATAAATTTCAAAGCACAAGATGACTTATTGGGGCAGGATAAGATTGACCAGATTCAACAGGCTATAATTGGAGAACAACAGCGAGCACAAAAACTGCAATTAGAAAAGGAACAATTACAATCTCAAATCCGCCTGTTCGGAACGGGTGCCGTAGCATTCATTTTGCTGATATTCATGCTCTTTTTTTATCGTAATCAAAGAAAAACAAGAAAATCAAACGAACTACTTCTGATGCAAAGCGAAGAAATAAACAAGAAGAACTCCGAGTTACAGACATCTTATGAAAATCTGAAATCTACCCAATCTCAGCTTATCCAATCAGAAAAAATGGCTTCTTTGGGAGAACTCACCGCAGGAATTGCTCACGAAATTCAAAACCCCTTAAACTTTGTAAACAACTTTAGTGAAGTTAACGAAGAGTTACTTGGCGAAATGAAAGATGAGTTGGACAAAGGAAACATTAATGATGCCAAAGCCATTGCAAATGATGCGATAGAAAATCAACAAAAAATTATTCATCATGGTAAAAGAGCCGATGCTATTGTAAAAGGCATGCTGCAACATAGTCGAAGCAGCAGTAGCCTAAAAGAACCAACTGATATCAATGCGTTGTGTGATGAATATCTGCGATTAAGTTATCATGGTCTAAGAGCAAAGGATAAATCTTTTAATGCAACAATGAAAACCGATTTTGATAATTCTATCGGCAATATCAATATCATACCACAGGATTTTGGAAGAGTGATATTAAATTTATTGACGAATGCGTTTTATGCAGTTCAGCAAAAACAAAAAGAAGCTGCAGGAGGGTTGCCAACCTTCGAAAGGTTGGCAACCCTCTACGAACCAACAGTTACTATAACTACAAAAAAGGAAGGGGATAAAGTTTTAATAAGTGTAAGCGATAACGGCAACGGCATTCCTCAAAATATCGTGGATAAGATCTTTCAACCCTTTTTTACTACTAAACCAACCGGTCAGGGAACTGGCCTGGGATTGAGTTTGAGTTATGATATTGTAACCAAGGGTCATGGTGGTGAGTTGAAAGTAGAAACGAAAGAAGCCCGCCCGGATGACCCGGTCGGACGGGGTGAAGGGACAGTATTTATTATTCAATTACCAACTACTTAAAAAGAAATGATGAAGTCAGCATTAAAAATATTACTCTTACTGCTACTGCCTTGCGGCCTCTCTGCACAGACCGGTACTTTTTATGATTACCATTATTATAGTCAAAAGAGAGTAGACAGCCTGCACTTACTTTTTAAAAATACCCGTAATGATACGGTTAAAATGGCAGTGTGCCGTGATCTTGGTTTGTATTATGGTGAATCCAATGCGGATAGTGCTTTTTATTTTCAATCGTTACAACTAAAAATTGCAGAAAACCTGAAACAAAAACTTTGGATGGCTGATGGAAATGATATACTGGGATATATCGAAATAAAGAGAGGAAATTATCCTCTTTCATTACAACATTATCTTGCAGCCGTAAAATTGGCAGATGATGTTGAAACCGAAAAAAACATCTGGAGAGTGACTAAATTCTCTGAAGACGGTAATCCCCAAAGAGCCAGGTTAACATCGCTGGCCAATATCCATAACGATTTTGGACTGTTGTACCAGGCAATCGGAAACATGGAAAAACAAATTGAATATTTTAACAAATCAATCAGCATTAGTAAAATAATCTATGACCCTATAGTGCTTTCCTATTCTTTTGGAAATTTGGGTGTGGCTTATATGAATAAAGGGAAAGCAGATACAGCTTTACAATTACTAAGGCAATCGTTAGTGTACGCAAATTCAGTAGGATTTATAAAATTTATGGGAACCAACACGTATCCAATGGGAAATATCTATTTGGGAAAGCAGGAATATGATTCAGCAAAAAAATATTTTCAACAGACTGTAAATATTAGCCTGGCTACAAATAATCCTTCCAGTCTGGCTTATGGTTATGTTGGATTTGCAAATCTTTATGGAATAAGAAACCAACCCGACTCTGGGTTTTACTTTGCAAGAAAGGCGTTAAAAATATTTACAAAAAATGTAGAACCTGCTGGCAGTTTACTGGCATTGGAATCCCTGATAACATTATTTAAAGAGAAAGCACAAATAGATAGTGCATTTTATTATCAGCAATTGTCTATCGCAGTAAAAGACAGTTTGTACAGCACAGAGAAAACTAAACAATTTGAGAATATAGGATTTGATCAGCAGTTAAAAGTACAGGAATTAGAAAAAGAGAAGGTGATTGTTCAGAACAGAAATCGAACAATTGCCTTTATTAGCGGTTCTGCTATATTCTTATTAATTGGATTGCTTCTCTATCGTAATAATCGTCAGAAACAAAGAGCAAATAAAGTGTTAGAGACTACACTTGCAAATCTTAAATCCACCCAATCCCAACTCATCCAATCTGAAAAAATGGCCAGCCTCGGTGAGCTCACTGCAGGCATTGCCCACGAAATTCAGAACCCATTAAACTTTGTCAATAATTTTTCGGAAGTAAATACTGAATTGATTGATGAAGCAGGGCAGGAAATGGAAAAAGGGAATATAGGGGAAGTGAAAATAATTCTCAATGACATAAAAGAGAATGAACAGAAAATACTTCACCACGGCAAAAGAGCCGATGCAATTGTAAAAGGAATGCTGCAACATAGTCGCAGCAGCAGCGGTGTAAAAGAACCAACTGATATCAATGCTTTGTGTGATGAATATTTACGATTGAGTTATCATGGATTAAGGGCAAAAGATTCACGGAATCCTGCGGATAAATCCCTGTCTGCTGGACAGGCAGGATTCAACGCAACCATGAAAACACATTTTGATGCATCACTTGAAAACATCAATATTATTCCTCAAGATATTGGAAGAGTAGTATTGAATTTATTGACAAATGCGTTTTATGCTGTTCAACAAAAGCAAAAACAATCTGCAGAAGGGTTGCCAACCTTCGAAAGGTTGGCAACCCTCTACGAACCAACAGTTACTATAACTACAAAAAAGGAAGGGAATAAAGTTTTAATAAGTGTAAGCGATAACGGCAATGGCATTCCCCAAAAAGTATTGGATAAAATATTTCAACCTTTTTTTACCACCAAACCAACCGGGCAGGGAACAGGGTTAGGATTGAGTTTGAGTTATGATATTGTAAAAGCTCATGGCGGAGAATTGAAAGTGGAAACAAAAGAGAATGACGGTAGTGAATTTATATTGATTTTGCCGATATAATAAAAAGTGTGCTAAAGTTTATATCTTAATACCATCTTCATAAAAATGAAAAAAGCAATCCTTTTTTTTCTGTTTATTGGTATGTGGCTCCAATCCTCTGCCCAAAAAAATAAGGCGGATAGCCTGGCGAATTTACTTGCTAAAAGTAAAGATACTGCCCGAGTTAATTTATTAAACGAGCTAACCAAGGCTTACTGGTATTACCAATTAGACAAAGCAATAGAATATAATACAAAGGCTCTTCATTTGGCAGATAGCCTATCTTTTCAAAAAGGGATTGCAGAGGCTAACCGGTGCCGCGGCGTTATACTTTCTTTCAGACACGATTCAACCGGCATGATCTATTTAACTAAAGCTTTAACGCTTTTCACCCAATTGGATAACAAAAAGGGGATTGCAGCTACGCTGAATAATCAGGGTGCTTTTTACCTGCGGCAAAAACAATATTCAAAAGCCCTTGATGTACTTTTTCAGTCACTCAAACTATTCAATGAACTACAGGATAAAGAAGCAATTGGCGCCGTAACAAATCAGATTGGATATATCTACAACAGCCAGTTCGATTATTCGGCTGCACTGGAATTTTATTTGAAAGCATTGACCATTCGCAGGGAGATTGCTGATGTGCCTGGTACAGCTTTTACGCTTAACCGGGTAGGAGATATGTATTTTAAATTGAACCAGCTACCCCAGGCACTTGATTATTATCAGCAATCTTTTAAATTGGCGCAAACAATTGGTCGTAATCAGAATGTTATCGATGCGGCTTTGCACATTGGAGAAGTTTACCGGCAGCAGGGAAACTACAATGAAGCTTTAAAATATTTTAAAATATCACTGAAGGCAGAGCAGGATTACTTTGGAAAAGACAGTGTGGCAACTTCCTATAATCGTATTGGTCAAACTTATATGGCCTTGAAAAACTACCCGCTCTCTTTACTCAATTTTGAGAAGGCACTTGCGATCTCTGATAAAAAAAGTATGTATGAAAAGGCTATTACGCTGCATTACATCAGCCAGGTTTATTTTGCACAGCATAATTTTCCAAAAGCATTGGAAAATTGTTTCAGCAGCCTGAGCATTGCCAAACAAAACAAATTCCAAGAAACTATCAAAGATGTCTGCCTTACCTTATCCCAGGTTTATGCTTCAATGAAGGACTATCAAAAAGCTTACAATTATCACCTGCAGTATACATGGGCAAAAGATTCCGTCCTGAAGGAAGATCTTAATCAAAGACTTGCTGCTTTACAACAGTCATTTGATTTAAAGAACAAGCAAACTCAAATTGACCTCTTAAGCAGGGACAAGCAATTACAGGAGAATGAAATTAGCCGGCAAAAACAGCAACGTTATGCGTTTATATTTGGTTTGATTATTTTTATAGTTTTGGTAATTGTGCTGGTCCGCAGTAACAGGTATAAACAAAAATCCAACACTTTATTGAAGGAACAGAAAGAAGAAATACAAAATACTTTATCAGAACTTAAATCTACGCAGGCACAACTTATACAGTCAGCAAAAATGGCTTCGCTTGGTGAGCTTACCGCAGGCATTGCACATGAAATTCAAAACCCGTTAAATTTTGTAAACAACTTTAGCGAAGTAAGTACTGAGTTAGTTGATGAAATGAATGAGGAGATGGCAAAAGGAAATTTGGAAGATGCCAAACAAATAGCACAGGATTTAAAACAAAATCTGGAAAAAATAAATCATCATGGTAAACGTGCAGGCGATATTATAAAAGGTATGTTGCAGCATTCAAGAAGCAGCAGTGGTGTAAAAGAACCAACAGATATTAATGCTCTTTGTGATGAATATTTAAGATTGAGTTACCATGGATTAAGAGCAAAAGACAAATCATTCAACGCAACGATGAAAACCGATTTTGATAATTCCCTGTCTGCCGACGAGGCAGGAATTGGTAACATAAATATTATTCCACAGGATATTGGCAGAGTGATATTGAATTTACTCACCAATGCATTTTATGCAGTCAATGAAAAGCAGAAGCAAAACATTCCCGGTTATGAGCCGACTGTTACAATTAGAACGACCCAGAATCCGCCAACTGACGGAGGCAGGGGAGCCGAGATTCGTGTAAGCGACAACGGCAATGGCATTCCTCCAAAAGTATTGGATAAAATATTTCAACCCTTTTTTACCACCAAACCCGCCGGGCAGGGAACAGGATTGAGTTTGAGTTATGATATTGTAAAGGCGCATGGTGGGGAATTAAAAGTGGAGACGAAAGAGGGAGACGAAAGAAGGAGAGGGAAGCACATTTACTATTTTACTGCCAACAAATATTTAACAAATGAAAAACGAAGTAAAGCTGTTTGAACAGCAAAAGGTAAGAACGAATTGGGATGAAAAAGAAGAGAAATGGTATTTCTCTGTTATTGATGTGATTTCGATATTAACTGAAAGTGTTAACCCAAGAGACTACTGGTTTAAAATGAAAGCAAGGGTTAAAACCGAAGATGGCCTTGAACTGTCGACAGTTTGTCGACAGTTGAAAATGAAAGCAACTGATGGCAAAATGAGGGAGACAGATGTTGCAGAAACGCAGGTATTGCTACGGATTATCCAATCCATCCCATCCCCCAAAGCAGAACCATTCAAACAATGGCTGGCAAAAGTGGGCTATGAAAGAATGCAGGAAATAGCTGACCCTGAGCAAAGTTTGGATAGAGCAAGAGAAAGCTGGCAGAAACTGGGTAGAAGTGAAAAATGGATTCAACAAAGAATGACCGGCCAGGAAACCCGGAATAAACTCACCGATTACTGGCAGGAAAGCGGGGTGAAAAAAGGAGATGAGTTTGCATTCCTGACAAATATTATTCACACCGAATGGGCAGGCCTTTCAGTAAAGCAACATAAAAATCTGAAAGGATTAAAAACTCAAAACCTGCGTGACCACATGAGTGAAGCTGAATTAATTTTTACTGCACTGGCCGAACTCTCTACCCGGCAAATTGCTGAAACAGACAAAGCAAAAGGTGTATCACAAAATGCAGTGGCAGGTAAAAAAGGCGGCAAGATTGCAAAAGATGCAAGGCTTGCATTGGAACGAAAGACAGGAAGGAAAGTAATTACCGGAGAAAACTTTTTACCACCTGCAAAACAATATAAAAAACTTAATAAGAAATGAAAAATAAAAAATTTCAACCATTCTTTACCACCAAGCCTACTGGACAAGGAACAGGCTTGGGTTTATCGCTGAGTTATGATATTGTAAAAGCACATGGTGGAGAGTTGAAAGTGGAAACAAAAGAAGGAGAAGGTTCTGGATTTATTATTTGTCTATCCTCTTTATCATGAATATGTATAAAATAACCATATCGAACCTGTTTTTCCAGTTTGTGTTAATCACAACTGTTGCTGCTCAAAATCTTAATGCATATCAAAAGGATACCGCAAAAGTAATGCAACTGAAAGCACAGGCTGACAGATATCGATTTACTAACCCTGATTCTTGTTTGCCAGTTGCGCAAAAAGCACTTCAGCTTGCCCAATCTCTAAAATTCAAGAAAGGTGAAGGGGAGGTACATTTGACATTGGGGGAATATCATCGTGCTAGTGGAAATTTTCCTGAAGCCTTGCAACATTTTTTTACTTCACTTCGTATCAGCAGGGAGATCAAAGACATTGCAATGGAAGGAAGCAGTCTGACATTTATAGGTATTGCTTATATAGGCCTCGAAGAATTTAGAACAGCCCTCAACTATCTTTTCCAGGCAAATGAAATAAATAGGAATCGTCCGGAAGTTAATATAACTGCGTTTGGTTTAACCAATATCGGCGTCGCATATCAGCAATTGGGCATGCTTGACTCCGCTCTCATTTATCAGAATCTTGGCTGGCAGGTTGGAAAGAATATGCGAATGAAACCGGGAATAGCTTTTATGCTCAGAGAGACAGGGATCATTTATGCTTTGCAACATAAATACGATAGTGCATTATACTATTTTCGCTCTGCCTTAACGGTTTCAAAAGATGTGCTGAATGCAGGGCGGATATATAGCCGGATGGCGCTGCTATACGAGGAGATGAATAACCCTGATTCCGCTTATCATTATGCCCGGCTCGCTTTTTCTCGTGGGCAGCTTTCTTTACAAAAGTTAACCATGTTAGAAGCGGGGAGACTTCTGGCCAGGTATTTTATGGGAAAGCGTCAACTGGATAGTGTGATCAAATACCAGGAATTAAACATGAGCCTTCAGGACAGTTTGTTTGGACGCAAGCAGATACAAAAGCTGCAATTGTTAGCAATTGAAGAGCAGAAAAGGATCTATGACACAGAACAAAGACAAAAACAGATTGAACAGGAACAAACCGAATACCGGAATAACATTCGGATGTATGTTCTCCTTGGAATTTTAGCAATGTTCCTTTTGCTTGGATTTATCTTATACCGGAATAATCGCCGAAAGCAAATTGCAAATAAGCTGTTGGAAAAGCAGAAAAACGAAACTGAAAAAACACTTAAAGTGCTACAGGATACACAGGCACAATTAATCCAATCAGAAAAAATGGCTTCACTTGGTGAATTAACGGCTGGTATTGCCCATGAAATCCAAAACCCGTTAAACTTCGTCAATAATTTTTCGGAAGTTAATAAAGAGTTGCTGGCAGAGATGAAAGACGAAATGGACAAAGGCAATATTGCTGGTGCAAATGAAATTGCCAATGATGTAATTGCTAATGAAGAAAAAATAAACCATCATGGTAAACGGGCTGGCGATATTGTACGGGGGATGATACAACACAGCCGCAGCAGTAGTGGTGTAAAAGAGCCAACAGATATCAATGCATTGGCAGATGAATATTTACGGCTTGCTTATCATGGCCTGCGGACAAAAGATTCACGGAATCCTGCGGATAAATCCCTGTCTGCCGGACAGGCAGGATTTAATGCCACCATTAAAACTGATTTTGATACATCGCTTGAAAAAATAAATATCATTCCGCAGGATATTGGAAGGGTGATTTTGAATTTACTCAACAATGCTTTCTATGCAGTTAATGAAAAACAAAAGCAAAATCTTCCGGGCTATGAGCCGACTGTTACAATTAGAACGACCCAGAATCCGCCAACTGGCGGAGGCAGGGGGGCCGAGATTCGTGTTACCGACAATGGGAACGGCATTCCCCAAAAAATACTGGATAAAATCTTTCAACCCTTCTTTACAACAAAGCCTACCGGGCAGGGAACGGGGCTGGGATTGAGTTTGAGTTATGATATTGTAAAAGCCCATGGTGGAGAGTTGAAAGTGGAGACGAAGGAGGGAGAAGGTTCAACATTTATAATGATATTATCCGCAATCTATTAATCACTGCAGACAAAAATGTCTATAATAAAGTCGAAAAGTATTACTTTTAGATATATTATATCTATTAGTTATATAAATGTATTAAAAAATGATCATCCGTTCTTTGTTCGAGCCCTTATTGCAGCATTTGAAATTGCGACAAGTGACTGTTATTACAGGCATGCGACGTGTGGGTAAAAGTACTGCTGCCCAATACTTGCTTGAACAAGTAAAACACAACAACAAGCTTTTCCTTGATTGCGAAAGAGTTGAAGTAAGGTTGTTATTGAACCGACCAGATTATGAAAGCATTGTAGATGAGTTGAAACTAATGGGTTTAGATTTTTTGAAGCCTTGCATTATTGCATTGGATGAAATTCAACTTGTTGAAAATCTTCCTAGCTTAATCAAATACATCTATGATACCTACCAAATAAAATTTATAGTAACAGGATCAAGTGCTTACTATATGAAAAATCAATTTTCTGAAAGCTTGGCTGGACGAAAAAAAATTTTTGAAATGTACCCACTTAGCTTCTTGGAATTTTTGCACTTCAAAAAGAAACTTGTTCGTGATTCCCAAAAATACGCCTGGCAACCTTACAATAAAGCATGGCACAATCGCTATCAATCATTATACGAAGAATATATTCAGTTTGGAGGATTTCCAGAAGTGGTGCTGCAGCAAGACCAAATAAACAAAGAAGATTTATTAAGGGATATCATTAACTCATATATTGAACTTGACGTTAAATTATTATCTGATTATTCTGTAAGCGAAGAGTTATACAAACTTGTTAAACTTTTGGCGGCGAGGGCGGGCAATAAAATTGACTATTCCAAAATTGCAAGTGTAGCAGGCATCAATCGTCAAAAGATAGCTACCTATATTCAATTACTAGAACACACGTATCTGATTTATTTGGTGAAACCCTTTACAAAAAATATTGATAAAGAAATTTCGCAACAGCCAAAACTGTATTTTTCAGATACGGGCATTTTGAATATACTAGCCGGTCCTCAACTATCCAGTGGGCAATTGTTTGAAAATTGCATAGCTGCACAATTAAAACCATTGGGTCAATTGCAATATTATCAAAAGAAAACGGGGCAAGAAATTGATTTTATTTTTAATGGTACAATGGCTATTGAAGTAAAAGAAACCGCCATTAAACAAGATGGGAAAGTGCTGCAGCAAAGAGCAGCATCTATCGAAATTAACAAGCAAACACTGGTAAGCAGAAATATACCACAGAGCGGATTTCAAGAATTTATTTGGGGCGGAAATATTTTTTAATAACCAACAAAGGAAGGAGAGGTAACAACATTTATTATACAATCATTCATCATAATGAAACACATGCAATATTTTAAAATTTTCTTCTTCCTATTTGTAAGTGGATTCACAAATGAAGTAGTTGCTCAGCAAAGCCGGGTAGACTCTGTGATTGCATTGCTCCAAAAAAGCAAAATCAAGACGGGGATTGACACGGCTCAGTTTATTGCAGCTACCGATCTAATACAAAAAGCAATTATAACAGATGCTCAAATAGCTCAAATTGAAAAAATAGCGGAGCAATTTAAAAATGGAACTAATGAAGACCCTTGCTATTTGGTAAGGCTAAGATTGTGCCAAAGACTTTCTAATACCGACAAATACAAAGCAATTGAGTATGGTAAATTGAATATTCAACAATTAGAAAACAGTAAAACACCCAATGCTAAATTCCTTATACAAACTTTTTTGAATGGATTAAGAGTCCCTTATCGTGAATCCAACAAGCTCACTGAAGGCTTTCAATTTTTTACAGACAAGTTAAACGAATATAAGAAGGCAAATGACACAATTGGACTATCTACTTGTTACTATGTACTTAGCGGATTTTACCGCACCATCGGCTTGTATGAACCGGCTATCTATAACATGAAAAAGTCGGTGAGCTATGTTGATACATTTAACGTAAAAAAATATAGTCTATTTAATTTATATAATGACTTTGGAAAGGCTCGTTGGATAAACAACGCATCTCTTCTCAGTGGTTTTTACGTGGAAACAGGTGATTTTGAAAAAGCATTTACACAGGGCAGAATGGTTCTGAATGTAGCGATGCATTACTACAATACCGCCAGCCACGAAGATAGTGATGCTGCTCTTAATTCCACTTTTTCTGCAAGACACCTGGTACAGGCTGGATTATTATCCAATCAATTAGATAGTGTTGCCTACTATTTGCAAATAGCGGATCGTTCAATAACTAAAGGAACAGAATTTAGCTCAAACGTATATTTATTACAGTTACATGCTTTGTACAATATTAAAACAGGAGCATTCAGCAAAGCCGATTCACTATTGCAGCAATGCTGGAAAATGGTGAACCAAAATCAAATGGGTGTAAACCAGCCTGGCGGTATTATAGAACCCGATTACTACAGTGCTTTATTGCGGATTGAACAAAAAAAATATCCCGAAGCCATTGCCCTGTTATTAAAGGATGTGGAAAGAGTTAAAACGCTACGGCCAAATGTTTTGCGTGATTATAAACTGCTGGCAGACTTGTATGAAAAAACAGGCGACAATATAAAAGCAAAAGAAATCTATAAATCATTTATCAGCCTACAGGAAAGTATATTGACCGACCAGTCAAAATTTAGAACCATCAGTTTTGAAACCGAGCAACAGATAAATACGAACGAAATATCCATTGCAAAACTGGAGAGTGAAAATAGATTGTCTGCCCAGTCAAGAAACTTCACCATGGGCATTGCCGCACTACTGTTAATATTGGCAGGAAGTATTTACTACCGCTTTCAATCCAAAAAGAAAGCAAACCAGGTATTAGAAAAAACATTAACCGATCTAAAATCCACTCAAACCCAACTCATCCAATCCGAAAAAATGGCCAGCCTTGGTGAATTGACAGCTGGCATTGCACATGAAATTCAAAACCCATTAAACTTCGTTAATAATTTTAGTGAAGTAAGCAACGAGTTGATTGATGAAATGAATGTTGAATTAGACAAAGGAGATATTAATGAAGCCAAATCAATTGCAGCAGATGTAAAACAAAATCTTGAAAAAATAAATAACCATGGCAAACGTGCTGCTGATATTGTAAAAGGAATGCTACAACATTCCAGAAGCAGCAGCGGTGTAAAAGAACCAACAGATATTAATGCTCTTTGTGATGAATATTTAAGATTGAGTTATCATGGCTTAAGAGCAAAAGACAAATCATTCAACGCAACGATGAAGACAGATTTTGATAATTCCATTGGTAACATAAATATTATTCCACAGGATATTGGCAGAGTGATATTGAATTTATTAACGAATGCATTTTATGTGGTTGATGAGAAGAAGAAAAGCCCCCATCTCCGCCAAACGGCGGAGGGTGAAGAACCCTACGAACCTTTAGTGACTGTCTCAACTAAAAGACTCAGCTCCCCTTCAGGGAATGGGGACAGAATCGAAATAAAAGTATCCGACAATGGCAATGGCATCCCTCAAAAAGTATTGGATAAAATATTTCAACCCTTCTTTACTACCAAACCCACCGGGCAGGGAACGGGATTGGGATTGAGTTTGAGTTATGATATTGTAAAAGCACATGGAGGAGAGTTGAAAGTGGAGACGAAAGAGGGTGAGGGAACATCATTTATTATCACTTTATTTAAAGCAACTTAATGAAACAGCTAGTAATAATATTCTTAGCCTTTATCCCCGTAATTGCAACTGCGCAGAATAATCCGTATTGGCAGGAACCCACCCGATCTCAGGCAGATAGTCTGAAAAACGAGCTGTTAATTGAAAAAAATGATACGATTCAAATGTATTTGAACAGGCAGTTGGGGATGTACAACCAGGAGATTAATAGACCAGTAGCATTATTGTACTTTGAAGATCAATTGAAACTAGCCAAGAAAGTAAAACAAAAAATTTGGGAAGGGGAAGCATCGAGCAGGATTGGCTATGTTTCTTGTTTAATGCAAAATTATTCAGGAGGACTAAAATTTCTATTATTGGCGAAAAACCTGGCATCGAAAAATGGCCTGGAAAAGGAAATTTGGAATCCCGGTCTGCTGTCCCAAAAGAATTCTTCCTATGATGCCCGGATGACTATACTGTGTGACATTAATACTCACCTGGGTCTTGTACATTCTTTTACCGGTGAATATTCAAAAGCGTTGGATTATCATCGTAATGTCAAAAAGATAAATGAAATATTGAATGATAATGCTTTGAGGTCACTCACATTTTTAAACATGGGAGAAGCATATTTTGGGCTTGGGCAACTGGATTCAGCAGAGTCAGCATTTAATGAATCCATTTATTATAGTGATAAATCAGGTTATAAAAAATACAAAGGCTTAACCTTATACGATATTGGCAAAATTTATGAAAAGCGGAATAATGAGGGGGAAGCAAAAAAGTATTACAGGCTAAGCATAAAAACCAATATTGAAACTGAAAGCCCCGATTTTGAAGGCATGGGATACCAGGCATTAGCCGATATTTCGGAAACCGATGGTGATATTGATTCGCTTTTCTATTTTTCACGTCAGGCTTTAAAAATTTACCAAACCATAAATGATACAATAGGATTGATAGCTGCCTATTCATCCCTGTCTTCAGCTTTTGATGCTACTCATCAAATCGACAGTGCCTATCAAAATCTTAAAAAGGCTATTATTTTAAAAGATGGATTAAACAAAGAAGGAAGAATAAAAAGTTTTCAGTTGGCAGGATTTAATGAGCAGTTAAAATTAGAGGAACAGAAGGCGGAGCAATTACGAACAATCACAAAAATCAGAACTTATTCATTTGTTGCCGGGATTGTTGTACTGTTATTTATGAGTGGTATGTTTTACCGGAATTACCAGCGGCAAAGAAAAGATAAAATTAAAATTGAGAAAGCATTTGCTGTGTTGAAGACAACACAATCGCAACTCATCCAATCAGAAAAGATGGCTTCGCTTGGAGAACTCACGGCAGGCATTGCGCATGAAATTCAAAATCCGTTGAACTTTGTGAATAATTTTTCGGAAGTGAATACTGAGTTGATAGAGGAATTGGTTGAAGAAGTTGATAAAGGGAATACAGCTGAAATAAAAGCTATAGCAAAAGATATTAAGGAGAATGAACAAAAAATAAATCACCACGGCAAAAGAGCCGATGCCATTGTAAAAGGAATGCTGCAACATTCGAGAAGCAGCAGTGGTGTAAAAGAGCCAACCGATATCAATGCTTTGTGCGATGAATATTTGCGATTGACCTATCATGGCTTACGGGCAAAGGATAAATCATTCAATGCAACCATGAAAACGGATTTTGATGCATCACTTGAAAAAATAAATATCATTCCGCAGGATATTGGAAGGGTGATTTTGAATTTTCTGACGAATGCTTTTTATGCTGTTCAACAAAAGCAAAAACAATCTGCAGAAGGGTTACCAACCTTTCAAAGGTTGGCAACCCTCTACGAACCAACTGTTACTATAGCTACAAAAAATGAAGGGGATAAAATTTTAATAAATGTAAGCGACAACGGCGACGGCATTCCTCAAAATATTGTGGATAAGATCTTTCAACCCTTCTTTACTACAAAACCCACCGGGCAGGGAACAGGGTTAGGTTTGAGTTTAAGTTATGATATTGTAAAAGCTCATGGCGGAGAATTGAAAGTGGAGACGAAGGAAGGCGAAGGCAGTACATTTATTATCAAATTGCCAATGTAATATTTATGAGCAACATTAAATTATTTGAAAGCAAACAGGTTCGTTCCGAATGGATCGAAACAGAACAAAAATGGTATTTTTCTATCATTGATGTAGTTGAAATTTTAAGTGGAAGCAATAATCCCAGAAGGTATTGGAGCGATTTAAAAATAAAGCTGCAAAAAGAAGGCTTAACTCAGTTGTACGAAATAATCGTACAACTGAAATTAGCATCTGCCGATGGTAAAAAATATACTACAGATTGTGCCGACTCAAAAAATCTTCTCCGCATTATCCAGTCAATCCCATCTCCCAAAGCAGAACCATTTAAGTTATGGCTGGCACAGGTTGGCTCCGACAGGTTAGATGAAATTGAAAACCCTGAACTGGCCACACAACGTACGAGGGAATTGTATAAACTAAAAGGCTATCCCAATGACTGGATTGAAAAACGAATGCGTAGCATTGCCATCAGGGAAGAACTTACTGATGAATGGAAAACAAGAGGTGTAAGAGAACAAAAAGAATATGCCATACTCACAGCAGAAATCAGTAAAGCTACATTTGGCGTTACGCCAGCTGAATACAAAAAAGTAAAGGGATTGAAAAGCCAGAACCTTCGTGACCACATGAACGATTTGGAATTAATTTTCTCCATGCTTGGCGAAGCATCTACTACCGCCATTGTAAAAACAAAGAACCCCAAAGGCTTTGTAGAAAATAAAATAGTTGCCAAACAAGGCGGTTCGGTAGCAGTTAAAGCAAGAATTGATTTGGAGAATAAGACTGGAAATAAAATAGTTTCAGCAGAAAATTATTTGCCGCAAGTGAAAAAGAATAAGCAATTAAAAAAATAATCACATGAAGATTGGTAACTGCATGCCTCAAAAACTATTAGACAAAATATACCAACCCTTCTTTACCACCAAACCAACAGGGCATGGAACGGGCCTGGGCTTAAGTTTGAGTTATGATATTGTAAAAGCACATGGTGGGGAACTAAAGGTGGAGACAGAAGAGAGAGTAGGCCTACCTAACAAGCAGCAAGGAAGTATATTTATCATTTCAATACCTACAACTAATTCGTAAATATGAAAAAACTACTTTACCTGGTCTTCATTCTATGGTCATCAAATATTTTTGGTCAGACTAAGGGAACTACAATTATTTCAGACACAACAGTAAACGAAACCTGGACAACTTTAAGTAAGAACTGGAAATACCAAAAAGGAGATAATCCAACTTGGGCCAATTCAACGTTTAATGATTCTAACTGGGAAGTGTTTTCAAATTGGAATCTCAACATGCCTGATAATAAAATGGCAATTGCTGATAGAAATGAGATTGCATGGTTTCGCAAACGCATTATGGCAGATTCTTCAGTGAAGGATGCATTGGTCTTGAATATTTACCAATTGGGGGCTTCCGAAATTTATTTAGATGGGAAACTAATACATCAATTAGGTAGTGTTAATGCCAATCGGGATTCTGTAGTATTTATGAATCCATTCATACAAATCTTACAGCTACCAATCAGTATTGGTAAAGAACAGGTATTAGCCATACGTTACGTAAATGCTCAATACAAATTCCCCATTTCTACAGCTACGAATGGAGCTATAAGGCTAGCCGTATCTACACTTTCCAATGCCAATTCTGCTGATATAGTAAAAAATAAAAGTTTAGCCATTACCCAAAAAATAATAGCTAATTATCATATAGCTACCGGGCTGGCTATTCTTATGTTTATTATTTTCTTGTCCTTTTATCTATTTTTTCCAAGTGAAAAAATAAACGGATATTTTTCTTTATCCAATTTTTTATTGATTTGTTTTACCTATGGTGTAATTGTAGCTATTTCCACAACAGGTGATGATTTTTGGATTAGATTTTTTATTGATAACTGTATTATTGTATCATTTCTTTTAGCTCTTTACTGTGGTTATTGTATTCTAGAACACAAAATTGACACACTTTTTAAAATATCAGTATTTCTATTACCGATAGCTGTAATTCTATTCTTTTTTTATGACCCCAATGTCATAGCCCCAATTTCAGGCATTATCGTGTTGTTGCTATTTTTAAGGGTAGCAGTAAATTCATGGAAAAAGAACAGTACAGGTTCATTGATCTTCCTTATATCAAATGGTATATTATTTACCTATTGGACATTTTATTTATTAGACATTTTTGGACTTATACAAAACAATTATTTATATCAATTAATTCCTTTTGCATTTATGATTAACCCTATTGCTTTGTCAATATATTTAGGTTATGCTTTTGGCAAAAGGAGTCAGGATTTGCGGTTAAACTTGGAAAAGGTGCAACAGCTATCGAAGGATAAAGAACAAATCCTTTCAAAGCAAAATGAAACCCTGGAACAACAGGTAAAAGAAAGAACCGCATCTCTAAATGAGTCACTGAATAATTTAAAATCTACCCAATCCCAACTCATCCAATCAGAAAAAATGGCCAGCCTTGGAGAACTCACCGCAGGCATTGCCCATGAAATACAAAACCCGTTGAACTTTGTAAATAATTTTAGTGAAGTAAACAAAGAGTTATTGGTTGAAATGAAAGATGAAATGAGTAAAGGAAATTTTGCCGATGCTAACGAAATAGCAAATGATGTAATAGCCAATGAAGAAAAAATAAATCATCATGGCAAACGTGCCGATGCCATTGTAAAAGGAATGTTGCAACACTCAAGAAGCAGTAGTGGTGTAAAAGAACCAACAGATATTAATGCCTTGTGTGATGAATATTTAAGATTGAGTTATCATGGTCTTCGTGCTAAAGATTCACGGAATCCTGCTGACAAATCCCTGTCTGCCGGACAGGCAGGATTCAACGCAACAATGAAAACAGATTTTGATGCATCACTTGAAAACATCAATATCATCCCGCAAGATATTGGAAGAGTAGTATTGAATTTGTTGACGAATGCGTTTTATGCTGTTGATGAGAAAAAGAAGGCTTCGACAAGCTCAGCCGGACAGCCATACGAACCAACAGTTTCAATAAGTACAAAAAAGATTGGCGATAAGGTAGAAATAAGAGTAATTGATAACGGCAATGGAATCCCTGAAAAAGTACTGGAGAAGATCTTTCAACCGTTTTTTACCACCAAACCAACCGGGCAAGGCACTGGATTAGGTTTGAGTTTAAGTTATGATATCGTAACAAAAGGGCATGAGGGTGAATTAAAAGTGGAAACAATGGAGGGAGAAGGCCTGCCTGCCGATGAGGCAGGAACAACATTTATAATTTTATTACCAGCAAATAAGTAATCAATGAAAGCAAGATCAATCAAAGGAAAATCGGTGGATGACATTCAATTGGCTTTACAACATAGTATGGAGGATGGCTATAAGCCCACACTGGCTATTTTATTCATCTCCATCAAACAAGACAGAAAAGCTGTTTGCGAAATATTGCATCAACATGATATTGATATCATAGGTGCTACTTCCTGCACCGAGTTTATTGATGGCCACCAGGATGAAGGTTCCATTGTTATTTTATTACTCGATCTGAACAAAGCATATTTCACCATATTATTTCAGGAAGTTGGCAATATGACTGTGAGTGATGCCGCCACACAAATGGCGCAGACTGCATTACAGCATTTCAGCAACCCGGCCTTTGTCATTTGCAGCTCCGGGTTATCTGCTGACGGAAAAATGATGGATGGAGAAACCCTTATCCGCAGTATTGAAAACGTAGTTGGCGTACATGTAAATATGTTTGGTGGAATGGCAGGGGATGACATGACATTTACCGGTACCTATGCATTCACCTGCAATCAATCTACTGATTATGGTATGGCGGCTTTGGTCTTAAATGAAGACAAGATTGGCTTGCATGGTATGGCCATCTCAGGCTGGAAACCGATTGGCATTACCATGACGGTAACAAAAAGTGAAGGCAACCTGATTTATACAATAGACGATCAACCGGCTCTCGATATGTATATGCGATACCTGGGAAGTGTTTTACCATCCGATGATAATAAACTTGAATTTTTCGAGAACTTAGGGAATCAATATCCTTTTCAAATTGAAAGAGAAGATAGAGAGCCATTAATGTGCAATCCCATTGGATTCGATAAAGAAAAAAGGGCACTCATTTGTGAGATTAATATACAACAAGGTTCCAGGTTTCTTTTTTCTACCCCTCCTGATTTTGACATCGTAGAAACGGTCATTAATAAAGCCAATGAACTTAAAAACACCATTCAAACCGATGCCGATGCCGTCCTGATATTTTCCTGTGCAGGCAGGCTTGCTTCACTGGGCCCCATGGCACAACAGGAAAACGAAGGTTTAGCCGAAGTTTGGAATTCACCTATGGCAGGCTTTTATTCCTATGGAGAATTTGGACGGTCTGTAAATGGTAAACATGAATTTCATTCAACTACAAATAGCTGGGTAGCATTAAAAGAAAAATAAACCTATCATGAAAGCAAAATCAATCAAAGGAAAATCAGTAGAAGAAATTACATCTGCATTAGCCGAAAGTATGGCCGATGGTTTTAAACCTACATTGGCCATTGTGTTTTTATCCATCAAACAAGACAGAGATGCAATTTGTGATATTTTAGATAAAGAAGGCATTGCTATTTTCGGCGCCACTACTTCCGGCGAATTTATCAGCAAAGAAATAGATGAAGGCAGCATAGTTATGATGTTGTTGGATATGAACCCCGCACATTTCAAAATTTTATTCCTGGAAACAGGAGATGGTACTACGCTGGAAAATGCTAAACAACTCGGTACTGAAGGAAAAAAACTTTTTTCCAATCCGGCATTTATCATTGCATCCGGTTGGTTACATACCGATGGAGAACGGATTGTGCAGGGTATTGAAGAAGGCTTTGGTGGTGAAGTAACCGTATTTGGCGGTATGGCTGGTGATGACCTTGCTTTAAAAGGCCCACTTGTGTTTACCAATAATGAAAGCAGTATAAAAGGCCTAGTGGCCATCATCATTGATGAGGATAAAGTTGATGTATCCGGTATTGCCACCTGCGGATGGAAAGCAGTAGGCACTACCAAAACAGTAACTAAAAGCAGCGGCAATATTGTTTACACAATTGATGATAAACCTGCCCTTGATATGGTTATGAAATACCTCGGTGTAGATATTGACCTCGACTCGGGCAAAGATGTAGTAACACATATTGGCGCCTATTATCCATTACAATTAGAACGGGAAAATGTAGCCCCTGTAATGCGTACTGCTATGTTTGCCAATAAGGAAGACCGTTCCCTTATTTGCGCCGGTAATGTACCACAGGGTTCAAAGGTTAGGTTTTCTCTGCCACCCGATTTTGATGCAATCGATAAAGTGGTGGAAGAGTGTACAGAAATAAAAAACCAAAAGCAGGAAGCAGCCGATGCAGTAATTATGTTTTCCTGCATCAGCAGGTTATTATCATTTGGAGTAATGACAAGTGAAGAGATTGACCGTGTTCAACAAGTATGGAATGCACCATTTATCGGTTTTTTCAGTTACGGCGAATTTGGAAAATCCCTGTCTGCCAGACAGGCAGGAAAAAGTGGTAAACATGAATTTCATAATAATACCTGCTGCGTGGTGGCATTAAAAGAAAAATAAGAACAAATAAAATGTATCTCCAATTCATAATCATTAAAATCAAAAAATCATGATCAAAGCAACAGTCCTTTACGGACACCCTACCAGCCCCGAAGCATTCGAAAAGTATTATTCCGAAACACATCTTCCACTAGTAGGAAAAACGCAGGGAATTGTAAAATCTGAATTAACAACGTTTCTGCCCAATCCTGATGGAACGGCTGCAGCTTATTACCGCATGGCGGAACTTTATTTTGCCGGCCCCGTAGAAATGCAACAGGCAATGGGTTCTCCCGAAGGACAGGCGATGGCTGGAGATCTGTCCAATTTTGCAACAGGCGGTGCAACGGTAATAATGGGAGTTGTAGAAAATTAAATTTATTAAAAAATGCAAGCAAAATCAATCAAAGGAAAATCAACAGAAGAGATTAAAGCTGCTCTAACTGAAACCATGGACGGCAATTTCAAGCCAACTTTAGCCATTGTATTCATATCTGTTAAACAGGACAGAGAAGCTATTTCCAAATTATTGGACCAAAAAGGCATTCAGATATTTGGGGCTACCACTGCAGGAGAGTTTATTGATGGAAACATTGAGGCAGGAAGCATTGTAATGTTGTTACTCGACATGAATCCAGTTTATTTTAAATTGGAATTTCTTGAAACAAGCCCGGAGACCGCCTTAGAAAGTGCAAAAAAATTAGGTGTTGCAGGAAAAGAAATCTTTACCAACCCTGCTTTAATAATAGCAACAGGTGGAGTGTTCATAGATGGAGATCAAATTATAGAAGGCATTATACAAGGTTTTGGAAAAACTGCCTCGTCCGCACACAGGGAAGTAACCATATTTGGAGGTATGGCAGGAGATGATTTGTTAGCTGAAAAACCACTTGTTTTCACCAACGGAAAGAGTACAGACAACGCAATTGTAGCACTCATTATTGATGAAGACAAAATAGATGTCAGAGGTATCGCTACTTGTGGCTGGAATGCTATTGGCACCACAAAAACAGTTACTAAAAGCGAAGGTAATATTGTGTATACCATAGATGATAAGCCAGCATTGGATATGTTAATGAAATACCTTGGCGTTGAGGTAAAGACGGATGAAAACAAAGAAATAGTGACATTCCAAAACTCCTGGTATTACCCATTGCAATTGGAACGGGAAAATGGAGATTCTGTGATACGTGCAACCAGGTTTGCCAATCGGGAAGACCGTTCACTTATTTGTACCGGAAGTGTGCCTCAAGGATCAAAAATTAAGTTTTCGATGCCACCAGATTTTGATTCCATCGAAACAGTCGTTGCAGAATGTGAGAGCATTAAAGACAACGCACAGCAGCAAGCCGATGCCTTGATCATGTTCTCCTGCGTGAGCAGACATTTATCCTTTGGGTCATTAATGAAAGAGGAGATAGAGCAGGTGCAAAAAGTTTGGGACGCTCCAATGGCAGGCTTTTTTACCTATGGCGAATATGGAAAATCCCTGTCTGCCGTACAGGCAGGAAAAATAGGAAAACATGAATTTCATAACAATGCCTGTTGTGTGGTGGCATTAAAAGAAAAATAATCTTTCGATAAACTCAAGATGACAAAAAAAACAAATTATGAAAGCAAAATCAATAAAAGGAAAATCGCCGTCAGCAATTGAAGAAGCATTAGCTGAAAGCAAAAAAGATGGTTACAGCCCAACGCTTGCATTTGTTTTCATCACTAAAATTGAACAGGCAGATGACTTACGTTCACTATTTGATAAATATGGAATTGCCATCTTCGGAGCCAGCACTTCCGAAAAATTTACTGAACAGGGAATTGAACCAGATGGTATTGTTGTATTACTATTAGACATTAATCCAGGCTATTTTAAAATTGTTTTAAAAGATTATCAGTTGGCTTCGCCCTTCGAATCAGCCCGTCAGGCTGGTCAATTTGGTGTGCAGGCATTTCAACATCCGGCATTCATTATTTCATCTGCTGACTACAGAATATCTGGAGAAGATGTGATCAACGGATTAATGGATGCGGCAGGCCATCATGCTACTATTATTGGCGGTATGGCCGGCGAGCATGTTAATTTTACGGGTATCGTATTTACAAATGATTCATCAGGTAACAGCGGTTTGCTGGCCCTCGTAATAGACGAGGATAAGATCGCAGTAAATGGTCTCGCTGTTTCGGGATGGAAGCCGGTAGGAACAGAAAAAGAAATTACAAAGGCTGAGGGATCCTGGGTCTATACCATCGACAATGAACCCGCCATGAAGGTTATCAAAAAGTTTTTAGGGAATGAAATATCTTTCAATACACAAACGGAAGGAGTGGTGCCGCTGAATATTGATTTTCCGTTGCAGGTTCAAAGAGCCTCAGGAACGCCTATGATCAGACCTGTTTTACTTTGGAACACCGCCGATCAATCTGTAATGGTAGGCGGAGGAGCCAAAGAAGGTGCAAAATTTCGTTTTTCACTGCCCCCGGATCTTGATGTGATTGATACGGTTGTTGAAAGCTCAAGGATAATAAAAGAAAAAAATATGCCGGATGCTGATGCATTGATCGTTTTTTCCTGCATAGGCCGGCTGGGATCATTCGGGCCAATGATTTCAGCAGAAATAGAAGGATTGGCAGCAATATGGAATAAACCAATGATAGGCTTTTTCTCGCTGGGTGAATTTGGAAAGCTGGACGACAGCCCCTGTGAATATCACGGCACTACAGTAAGCTGGGTAGCATTAAAGGAAAAATAATTTTAAACCGCTAATACAATTACGATGAAAGCAAAATCAATCAAAGGAACATCATCAGAAGAAATTCAAACCGCTTTGCAACAAAGTATGACCGATGGTTTTAAACCCACACTGGCTATTGTGTTTTTATCTCTCAAACAAGACATAGCCGGGGTTTCCAAAGTGCTGGATACAGCAGGAATAGTTATTTGTGGTTCCACCAGCAATGGAGAATTTATTGATGAAGAAATTGGCAAAGGTTCCATAGCCATCCTGCTACTGGATATGAATCGGGACTATTTCACTGTTTTATTTGATGAATTTCCCGAAAAAAATTACCGGGAAATAACCCAGGGGATGGCTAAAAAAGCATTGGAAAAATTTTCAACTCCAGCCTTTCTCATAGCAGGAAGCAATTTAGAAACAGATGCTGAAAAACTATTGTTTGGCTTTGAAGATATCATTGGCAAACAGGTAAATGTATATGGTGGAATGGCAGGTGATGATTTTACTTTTACCGAACAATTTGTATTTACCAATGGCAAATCAAGTAAACGGGGAATCGTTGCCGTAGTATTGGATGAAAGTAAAATAAAAATAAAAGGGATAGCTACCTGTGGCTGGAAGCCCATGGGTACCGAAAAAACAGTTACCAAAAGCGAAGGTAACCGGCTTTATACCATTGAGGATATCACTGTAATGGACCTCACTAAAAAATACAGCGGTATCGAAAACCTGAATAAAGATAATCCGGCAGTTATGATGGAAATAGCAACTAATTTTCCCTTGCAATTACAAAGAGAAAAAGGTGCCCCGGTGATGCGGCCCGGCCTGGTAGTAAACTGGGAGGATGGTTCATTTATCTGCAGCGGCTCTGTACCGCAGGGTGCAAAAGTCCGTTTCTCCCTGCCGCCCGATTTTGATGTAATAGAAAAAGTGGTGGAAGGTATTGAAGGATTGAAAGCAACAGAAATGCCGGAGGCCGATGCGGTAATAATGTATAGTTGCGCCGGCAGGCTAATGTCGCTGGGACCATTGATGAGCAAGGAAATTGAAGGCGTAAAAAATGTATGGAATGTACCTATGGCCGGAATGTTCTCCAACGCAGAACTGGCAAGGGCAACTGATGGAAATTTGGAAATGCATAACCTGACTACTTGTTGTGTAGCATTAAAAGAAAAATAATTTTTATGAACCCGGCTGTAGTGCTGCTATCATCGTCCCTTGCGTCGCACTCTTCAGGGTCCTGTTCAATACTGAGCTTGTCGAAGTATCAGCAAATACCGATTAATTAAATGAACCAGCACTTACAAAATATACTAACCATTATCCAGCAAGATGAAAATTTATCTGCCGAACAAAAAGCAGCCATTTCCAAATCACTAAAAGATGCGGACAAAGAATTAGAAATTACTGCCTTCAAATTGGACAGAACGGAAAAAGTAAAACGAACTACAGCCATTTTATTAGAAGAAACTATTGAAGAACTCGAACAAAAAAGAAAAGCCATTGAAGAAACCAATGATGCCCTGACAAAATCGCTGGAAGAATTAAAAGCGGCACAATCTCAGCTTATCCAATCCGAAAAAATGGCAAGCCTCGGCGAACTTACCGCAGGCATTGCACATGAAATTCAAAACCCTTTAAACTTTGTAAATAATTTTAGTGAAGTAAGTAAAGAGTTACTTGATGAAATGAAAATAGAATTGGATGCAGGTAAATTTGAAGACGCAAAAGAAATTGCCAACGATGTAATTCAAAATCTTGAAAAAATAAACCATCATGGCAAACGTGCCGATGCCATTGTAAAGGGAATGCTGCAGCACAGCCGCAGCAGCAGTGCCACCAAAGAACCAACCGATATCAATGCATTGACAGATGAATACATCCGGCTTTGTTACCATGGCTTGCGTGCAAAAGACAAATCATTCAATGCCACCATAAAAACAGAATTTGATAACAGCATCGGAAAGATCAATATCATTCCGCAGGATATTGGAAGGGTGGTTTTGAATTTATTGACGAATGCTTTTTATGCTGTAGCAGAAAAGAAGAAACAACAACCTGAAGGTTATGAACCAACTGTTAGAGTGAAGACTTCCCAGAATCCGCCTAACGGCGGAGGCAGGGGGGCCGAAGTTTTGATTTCTGTTACAGACAACGGCAACGGCGTCCCTCAAAAAGTATTGGATAAAATATTTCAACCATTCTTTACCACCAAACCAACGGGGCAAGGAACGGGATTGGGGTTGAGTTTGAGTTATGATATTGTGAAAGCGCATGGTGGGGAATTAAAAGTAGAGACAAAGGAAGGGGAAGGAAGTGAGTTTACTATTAAACTTCCATTGTAAAGTTCAATTAAAAAACAACCGAGGTACAAATTGTACCCTAGTTGAAAATTATAAACTGCTAAATAAATTATTATGAGCAACATTAAGTTATTTGAAAGCAAACAGATAAGAACCGTTTGGAATGAGCAGGAACAAAAATGGTATTTTGTTATAGCGGATGTGGTGCAGGTTCTTACAGATACACCGAATCCAACAGACTATATAAAGAAAATGCGAAAAAGAGATAAGTCCCTTGCACAAGGGTGGGGACAATTTGTCCCCACCCTTTCGGTGGATACTGCCGGTGGTAAACAAAAAATGGGATGTGCCTCTGCCCAAGGTCTTCTCCGCATCATCCAATCCATCCCATCTCCCAAGGCAGAACCATTTAAGTTATGGCTGGCACAAGTGGGTTCTGACAGGTTAGCTGAAATTGAAAACCCTGAACTGGCCACACAACGTACCAGGGAATTGTATAAACTAAAAGGCTATCCCGACGATTGGATTGAAAAACGAATGCGTAGCATTGCCATCAGGGAAGAACTTACTGATGAATGGAAAACACGAGGGGTAAGAGAACAAAAAGAATATGCCATACTCACAGCAGAAATTAGTAAAGCTACATTTGGTGTAACGCCAGCAGAATACAAAAAAGTAAAGGGATTGAAAAGCCAGAACCTTCGTGACCACATGAACGATTTGGAATTAATTTTCTCTATGCTGGGCGAAGCATCTACTTCTGCCATTGTTAAAACAAGAAACCCTAAAGGCTTTGTAGAAAATAAAATAGCAGCCAAACAAGGCGGCTCGGTAGCAGGCAAGGCCAGAATTGATTTGGAGAAAAAGACTGGAAAGAAAATAGTTTCTGCAGAAAATTATTTGCCTCAAGGAAAAAAGAATAAGCAATTAAAAAAATAATCACATGAAGATTGGCAACTACATCCCTCAAAAAGTATTAGAAAAAATATTTCAACCATTCTTTACCACCAAACCCACCGGGCAGGGAACAGGCTTGGGTTTGAGTTTAAGTTATGATATTATTAAAGCACATGGTGGGGAGATAAAAGTGGAGACAAAGGAGATGGAAGAGACAACATTTATTATTTCATTGCTAACTAATACCAACTAATGAAACTGACAAAAAAACTGGAAGAAGAAGTAATGCAGGTGTATGATACCTGGTTAAACAGTTATTTAACTGGGGATATAAAAACATACGATTATTATTTTGATGATGAATACCGGTTTATTGGCTCCACAGGCAATGAGGAATTTCTGAACCGAAAAGACACAACAAAATTTTTTGAAGTAACAGCAGATCAGCTTGCAGGGAAAACTGATATCAGAAACAGCAACAAAACCATAGAACTATTTGGTGAGCTAATTTTTATTACCCAATTGCTTGATGCATGGTTTTTGAATGGCAATGAATGGGCTTATTACGGTCGTTTCAGGTTTACTTCTGTACTTCGTAAAAATGATGATGGCTGGCGGTTTATTTATCAGCATTTTTCCACGCCGGATTTAAAAGCAGTCGAAGGAGAAACAATCGGCTATGAAAAAATATCAGCCGAAAACCTGGAACTCCGTGAAGCAGTAAAGCGACGCACCATCGAACTGAATGAAAAAAACCGTGAGCTGGAAATAGAAGCAGCACTGGAAAGAATACGTACAAAGTCGTTGACGATGTATAAAACGGATGATCTGGGTGTTGTAGTAAGTGTGTTATTTGAGCAGATGCAGGGGCTAAGCGTTGATATGGACTTCGCATCGGTAAGTATTTTTATATTTAAAGAAGGTACAAGAAATCTTGATCAATGGATTCAATTACCCGATGGAGTTGCATCGCTCCATGTTCCATATTTTGAACACCCGATATTATCCGACCTGTTTGATGCCAAAGAAAGCGGTGCTGATTATTTTGCAAAGGTTTATACGCTTGAAGAAAAAAACTCCTGGGCAGCAAAAGGTTTTGAACTTACAGATTACAAAAATCTCCCGTTAGCATTTAAAACATCCGTGCTGGAAGCCCCCGGTTATGCGATGTCTATCACACTGGCAAAAAATTCAGGCATCTGTATTCCCAGTTTTATCGGCGCTTTCCCATCAGCCGGGGATGTTAATATCTTGAAACGGGCGGGAAAGGTTTTCGAACAAGCCTACATCCGTTTTCTCGATCTGCAAAAAGCAGAAGCGCAGACAATGGAAGCTCAAATAGAAGCTGCATTGGAAAAAGTGAGAAGTCGTTCTTTAGCCATGCATAAAAGTGATGAACTAAGTGAAGTGATTGTGGAAGTGCAAAGAAAATTTCAGGAACTGGACATTTCCATGGAATCGAGAGTGGCAGTCGTTGTTGTATTTGATAAAAATTCAAGAAATTTTAATCAATGGGTGGCTTCCCCCGACTTTTCCAATATTTATATTTCTACACCTTACTTTCAAAATCCAATTTTAGATGATTTTTGGGCTGCCAGGGAAGGAGGTATTGACTTTTATAGCAAAGCCTATTCATTGGACGTAAAAAACAGCTATTTCAAATACTTTTTTGAAAATTCCAATTATGAAAATGTAGCGGGACTTGAAGCGCAGAAAAAATGGCTTTTCGATCAAAACTCTTATTCTTATTCCCCTGCATTCGAAAAAAACTCAAGTATTGGAATTGCAGATTTTTCCGGCAAGGCATTAACTGAAAGTGAGATAGAAATAATAAAGCGTTTTGCTAAAGTTTTTGAACAGGCCTATGTACGCTTTCTTGATCTTCAAAAAGCAGAAGCACAGACTAGGGAAGCGCAGATCAATCTGGCTGTTGAACGGGTAAGAGCAAGAGCTCTGGCTATGTTTAAGTCAGAAGAAATAATGGAGGTGGTAGCAAAACTCAAAGATGAAGTGATGGGTTTAGACATCCCGGATGTAGTTGCTGCTACCATCTTTCTTAAAGAGGGAAAAGATCTTATAAGAATGTGGGATTTATCTTCTCTTGAAAAATTAGACGATGTGTACCAAACACCATTAGATATAACCTTCAAGTTAAAATCAAAAGACCCGCATTTATATGTGAAAAGGGTTTGGGAAAATCCAGGCGATTATTTTGTGGAAATTCAAGACAGTAAGGGATTTAAAAGAATTTTAGCATGGCTACGGGAATATGGCAAAAATGAGGTAGCTCATGAAGTTGAAAAATTTATTGAAAGTACCCAACTCAAACAATTATATCATGCCACTAAAAGATTAAATAATGGCAAGTTGTGTATTGATCTGTTAAAACCCCCACCTCATGAAATGGAATCCATACTTACAAAAATGGGTGCCGCATTCGATCTGGCTTATAAACGTTTTGAAGATCTGCAAAAAGCAGAAGCGCAGGCAAGAGAAGCGCAAATTGAAGCGGCATTAGAAAGAGTAAGAAGCCGAACAATGGCTATGCAACGAAGTGATGAATTGCTGGATGTAGCCTCCGTACTTTTTCAACAGGTGAAAGCGTTAGGTGTGCCTCAATGGAATTGCGGATTTAATATCTGGGATATTGGTGATAAGGAATTTACCTATTATCCGGGGAGTCCGGATGGCATTATTTCAGCTTCCCCTTGTAAGATACCGCTGACGGAGCATCTGGTATTTAGGCGATTTGATGAATCAAGGAAGAAAGGCGATGAACTTTTAATATATGAAAAACAAGGTGAAGAGCAGGCAGATCATTACCGGTACATGCTCTCACTTCCGGTTATAGGCGATTTTCTGCGAAGCATGTTGGATGCAGGCTTTCAGCTTCCCACTTTTCAAATCGACCATCTTGCCAACTTTGCCTACGGTAACCTGCTATTTATTACCTATGAGCATTTTCCTGAAATGCATGATGTGTTTAAACGTTTTGCCAGAGTTTTCGAACAAACCTATACCCGTTTTCTTGATCTTCAAAAAGCAGAAGCTCAAACAAGAGAAGCAAGAATTGAAGCGGCGTTGGAACGTACCCGTACACAAAGTATGATCATGCAGCATTCGAAAGAATTGGATGATACATTACGGGTTTTTCATGAACAGGTTCAATTGCTCGGTATCCATTCAGCTTTCTCTTATTTATGGCTGCCGGATGAAGAAAAAGACAAGCACAAATTCTGGGCTGTCTGGTCAGAAGATAACGACGGTTCGGCAATTTTTAAAAGTAAAGCGATTGATTATACACTTGACAGGAATGAACCTGCCACTGCGAAATGTCTTGTTGATTGGAAAAGCGATGTACCCGTTCATTCATACGCTTTACCTCCTGGTGAAGTGGAAAATTACTTTGTCGCCTGGAAAGAATTACTTGATGGAGTTGAAAAATTAAAACCGGAACATTTTCCTGGCGGACTATATTATGTGGAAGCCTACATGAAATATGGATGCTTTGGTGTAATGATTGAAAGCGACTTAACTGAAGCCGAAAAAAAGATACTGGGTCGTTTTTCTGTTGAATTTGAACGTACCTATACCCGTTTTCTTGATTTACAAAAAGCAGAAGCACAGGGAAGAGAAGCAAGAATTGAAATGGCTTTGGAAAAAGTAAGGAGTAGAACTATGGCTATGCAACATAGTGGTGAATTGTCTGAAACAGCAACATTATTATTTAATCAAATAGTAGATTTAGGTATTCAGGTCTGGTCCAGCGGTTTTAATATCTGGCAGGAAAATGACACGTATTTTCTTGGATATAATACCGGGCCGGATGGGGGAATTGGTGACCCTCTTCCTTTACCACTCACAGAAGATGTGTTTTTCAAAACGATTTATGATGCTAAAAAAAGGGGCGAAGATTTTTTTGTGTTCGAATCAGAAGGCGAATCACTGGCCCAAACATACCGTTATATGGATACCCTTCCGGTTGTGGGAGATTTCATGCAAAGTATTGTGGCCTCAGGATTTGAATTGCCAAAATACCAGGTTACTCATTGTGGTTTTTTCCCGCAGGGTCATTTGATGTTTATCACACTGGAACCTCATCCCGAAGCCTGGGACATATTCAAACGTTTTACCAAAGTCTTCGAACAAACCTATACCCGCTTCCTCGATCTCCAAAAAGCAGAAGCACAGGCAAGAGAGGCACAGATAGAAGTTGCTCTGGAAAGAGTGCGTAGCAGAAGTATGGCCATGCATAAAAGTGATGAACTGAAAGAAGCCGGTGAGTTATTATGGAATGAATTGGGCAAGTTGGGCATCCCAAGCCTTTCCAGTGGATATGTGTTGATGGACAAGGAAGAAAAAATTGGTTGGATTTACGCACCCAATCCTGCAACGGGTAAGATTGCTGAGCCAATAGGTGTTTTACATACAGAAACAAAAGAGATGCTTGCGGTTCTTTCAGGATGGAAAAAACAAGACCCTTTATGCATTATTGAAATGAATGAAGAGGAGACCATTCTACACCAAACATTCATTGCGGAACGAAGCCTTCATTTGGATGGAACCATCTTACGTTGGATAACGGCAGAACAACTAATAGAACTATCACCAAAAAGATTGTTCCTGCACAATTTTAATTTCAAGGAGGGTTACTTGTTGATTGTTGGAGGGAACAGGTTAACGGGGGAACAGGTCGAATTATTGATTCGTTTTACTAAAGTGTTCCAACAAACGTATACTCGCTTCCTCGATCTGCAAAAAGCAGAAGCACAGGCAAGGGAAGCACAGATTGAAGCGTCACTCGAAAGAGTGAGAAGTAAAACAATGGCGATGCACAATTCTAATGATGTAGGTGAAACTGTAGCCACCATGTTTAACGAATTTGAAGCTTTGGGAATACATACAAACAGGTGCGGTATTCTTATTTTCAAAGATGCAGATTTTGCAGAAGTCTGGACAGCAAAGTCAAACACCGAAGGAAAAGAAACATTGATTACTGGCAAACTGCAACTGAAAGAACATCTGCTGCTTTCTTCGGCTTTTGATGGTTGGTATAAGAAACAGTCATTTCATCAATACATTTTGGTCAACGATGACCTCGTACAGTATTATGATGTCATCAACCGTTCTGAATATTATCCTACACAATTTAACATGCAATCACTTCCCGACAAGGAATATCATAGCGATTTCTATTTTGCTGACGGTGCTGTATTTTCATTTACACAGGAACCAATTGCAGAAGAGTCTTTAAAAATTATTAAACGATTTGCAGGTGTATTTGGACAAACATACCGGCGATATCTCGACCTTCAAAAAGCTGAAGCACAGGCAAGAGAAGCCAACATTGAAATGGCTTTGGAAAAAGTTAGGAGCCGTACTATGGCTATGCAAAAAAGTGATGAATTGACTGACGTGGCAGGCTTATTATTTGCCCAGGTCAATGCCTTGGGTATTAAAACCTGGACGGCAGGTTTTAATGTATGGAGTGAAGACAATAATTCTTATGTAGACTATATAACAAGCCCCAATGGTGGCTTTATTGAACCTTATACAGTTCACACAGAGAGGGCTGAGGCATTAAGGGATATCAGTGATGCCAGGAAAAGCGGAGTCGAATTTGATGTGCAATATGTTGACGGAGAAAAGATCAAACAATTATACCAGGCACTTACCAACCTTGGTGAGAAACAGTTTGAAATAATGCTCGAAGATGGAGTTCGGTTCCCGTCTCATCAATATGAACATTTTGTGTTTGGTTCAAAAGTAAGCCTAATGTTTATTACTTATGAACCGGTACCAGAAGCGCATGATATATTCAAACGCCTTGGAAAAGTATTTGAGCAAACCTATACCCGTTTCCTCGATCTTCAAAAAGCAGAAGCACAGGCAAGGGAAGCACAAATAGAAACGGCATTGGAAAAAGTTCGTTCACGTTCTCTGGCCATGCATACCAGTAATGAATTGAATGAAGTTGTTAGAGTGGTTTTTGAAAAGCTTCAGGAACTAAATATTGAAATGGATTCTACCAATATCCATATTTATAAAGAAGGCACTAAAGATTTTGATTTATGGATAGCCACACCTGCGCAGGCATATTCAACAATTTTTCACCTGCCTTATTTTAATGGGCCGTTTCACAATGATTATTATTCTGCAAAAGAAAAAGGGCTGGATTTTGTTGTTATTGATGTGCCGTTTGAGGAAAAAAATGCTTATTTCCGTTTTCAATTTGAACATTCAGATTTAAAGCATATTTCGGAGGACAGAAAGAAGCTGATAATAGAAGGTAAACAATATTCCTGTTCAATTGCCATCACAAAAAATGCGGCTATCTTAATTCATAGTTATTCAGGAAAATTATTTTCTGAAAAAGAAAATGAAATACTCAAACGTTTCGCAAACGTGTTTGAACAAGCTTTTACCCGTTTCCTCGATCTGCAAAAAGCAGAAGCACAGGCAAGAGAAGCAAAGATTGAAACGGCACTGGAAAAGATACGTTCCCGTACCATGGCCATGCAAAAAGGCGAAGAACTTCAGGACGTTGTTGTTCTTTTATATAAAGAGCTTATTGCATTGGGTGTTACCAACTTCGTTACCTGTGGTTATGTAGAAATTAATGAGCAAACCGGCAGGCAATTGACATGGGTTACGGGCCCCGGTGGCGACTCTCTAGGATTATTTTATCTTCCATTAACCGGTGATGCCACATTTGATGAACGATATGCCGCATGGAAAGAACAACAAACCGTTTTCCACCAAACGGTAGCAGGTGAAGAGAGAAGCAAACATCTTGAGTATGCCATTACCACATTCAATTCTAAAGAGGCGGAAGAAATGGTGCTAAGCCAGTTCCCCGACCCGACCGTATTTTATTGTTTTAATTTTTCACATGGATACCTGCATCTGGTTGGAGGTTCACTTCTAAACCAAGAAGAAGAAGCTTTGTTGGCCAGGTTCACCAGGGTATTTGAACAAACCTATGCCCGTTTTCTTGATTTGAAAAAAGCAGAAGGACAGGCAAGAGAAGCCAGAATAGAAATGGCTTTGGAAAAGATCCGTTCCCGTACTATGGCTATGCAGCATAGTGATGAATTACCCGAAGCCGCTAATTTGTTATTCCTGGAAGTGCAGGCATTGGGTATACCTGCATGGAGTGCAGGATACAATATTCTGGCGGAAAATAAAAAATCAGCAACGTGCTGGATGAGTAGTGAAGGAATCCTCCAAAAGCCATTTCAGCTTCGCTTATGGGGCGAAGCTTCCTTCGATGAAATGGGAGATTTCCTCCGTAGCGACAAAACCATGTTGGTTCAGGAACTCGGTGATAATGCATTAGACAAGCACTATGCGTATATGAAATCCTTCCCAGACCTGAAATCCACCTTTGATGACATCGATGCAAAGGGGCTTTCCTTACCCACCTATCAGATCAATCATCTCTGCAAATTCACCCAGGGATTTCTACTGTTTATCACCTATGAAAAAGTACCCGAATCTCAGGATATTTTCAAACGGTTTACCAAAGTTTTTGAACAGACCTATACCCGTTTCCTCGATCTGAAAAAAGCAGAAGCCAGGGCAAGAGAATCACAGATTGAAGCCTCATTGGAGAAAGTACGATCCAGAACAATGGGTATGCAAAAATCAGATGAGCTGGGTGATGTGGCAACTGTATTATTTAAAGAATTAAACCTGCTGGTGGATAATCTGTGGACCTGTGGTTTTGTATTATGCGAAAAAGGAAGAGCAGAAGATGAATGGTGGCTAAGTGATGAGAACGGATTTATTCCTCCTTTTTATTTACCCAATACAAGTGATGTAACACATGCCAATATCTACAATGCATGGAAGAACGGCGAAACCTATCATACCGAGCAGCTTGAAGGAAAAGAATTGAAGAAGCATTATGACTGGCTTATGAATTTACCGGTAGCAAGAAAGATTTTTGATAATATGCTTGCCGGGGGCTTTACCTTACCCACCTGGCAAAAACTGCATTGTGCTTTTTTTAAAACAGGTTACCTCGTTATTATCACACAGCTTCCTTGTGCCGAAGAAGAAATATTCAAACGATTTGCGCAGGCATTTGATGGCACTTATACCCGTTTCCTGGATCTGAAAAAATCGGAAGCACAAACAAGACAGGCACAAATAGAAGTAGCGCTGGAAAGAGTAAGGGCAAGGGCATTGGCCATGCAACAACCGGAAGAATTGAAAGAAGTAGCCGAAGTGCTTCGCCAGGAAATGGGATTACTGGGAGTGGAAGAATTAGAAACCTGCAGCATCTACATCAATGATGAAAATGCTGAAAAAGCCGAATGCTGGTATGCTTTAAAAGATCTACATTCTGAAGAGAAGAAATTAGTGAACGATCATTTTGCATTGAACCTGAACGATACCTGGGTAGGCAGAGAAATGCTATCCTTTTATAATTCGTCAGCAAAGCAAATTTCTATTGTGATGGCAGGTGCTAACCGGTTAGAATGGATACGTTATTGCGAAGCCAACTCTGCCCCTTTCCGTGGATATTACGGCGACGAGATACCTGACCGGACTTATCATTTATATAAATTTTCGCATGGCGCTATTGGCGCAGCTTCTGCCGGAGATATTTCAGAAGAAAGCTGGAGCTTATTAAATAGAGCAGCATCGGTTTTCTCATTGGCTTATTCCCGTTTTAAAGATTTAACCCAGGCAAGGTTAGATCTGCAAAGACTAAAAGAGGAAAAGCAAAGAGCCGAAGATGCACTAAGCAACCTACAGGCCGCTCAAAAACAATTGGTACAGTCAGAAAAAATGGCCAGCCTAGGCGAGCTTACAGCTGGTATAGCCCATGAAATTCAGAACCCGTTGAACTTTGTTAATAATTTCAGTGAGGTAAGTAAAGAGTTGCTGGATGAAATGAATGATGAATTAGAGAAAGGAAATTTAGATGACGTCCGGGATATCATGAAGGACGTAATACAGAATCTCGAAAAAATAAATCATCATGGTAAACGAGCCGATGGTATTGTAAAAGGGATGTTGCAACACAGCCGCAGTAGCAGCGGTGTAAAAGAGCCGACTGATATCAATGCATTGTGTGATGAATATTTACGATTGAGTTATCATGGCTTAAGAGCAAAGGATAAAAGCTTTAATGCACAAATGAAAACTGATTTTGATACTTCACTTGGAAAAATAAATATCATTTCGCAGGATATTGGAAGAGTTGTGTTGAATTTACTGACGAATGCATTTTATGTTGTGGATGAAAAGAAGAAAATCCCCCATCCCCTAAAGGGGGGCGAAGAAGTTTACGAACCTTTAGTGACTGTCTCAACTAAAAGACTCAGCTCCCCTTCAGGAGATGGGGGCAGAATCGAAATAAAAGTATCTGACAATGGGGGCGGTATCCCTCAAAAAGTACTAGATAAAATATTTCAACCCTTCTTTACCACCAAGCCAACCGGGCAGGGAACTGGGTTGGGATTGAGTTTGAGTTACGATATTGTAAAAGCACATGGCGGGGAGTTGAAAGTAGAAACAAAAGAAGGGGAAGGCGCAACGTTTATTATTTCATTACCTGTTAATAATATCTCATGAAACTGACAAAAAAACTGGAAGCGGAAATTATACAAGTAATGAATGATTACTGGGATTCCTATTTCAAAGGCGACCTGCAACACTGGGCCACTTACCTGGTGAACGATTATCGGAATATTGGCGGCACGGAAGAAGAAATCTGGAACAGTAAAAAAGAAATACTCGATTATACACATCGGATCGTTGATCAAATTGAAGGAGTGACGGAATTAAGAAATAAGCAAACACAAATTATCCCTTACAATCCTTATTTCATGGTACATGAGCTTTTGGACATTTATATAAAAATTGAAGGCGAATGGACATTCTACCAAAAATTCAGGCTTTCCTCTTTAATTCAAAAGAATGATGGTGAATGGAAGGTATTGCACCAGCATGGCTCCTACCCCGATTCAAAGACAATAAAGGGTGAAGCTTTTGCCTTTGATGAAATCAAAGCAGAAAATATAAGACTTCTGGAAGCTGTAAAAAACAGAACCATTGAACTGGAAAATAAAAACCGGGAACTGGAAATTGAAACAGCACTTGAAAGAGTAAGAACGGTTGCTATGGGTATGAACAAGCCAGATGATATCCTGGGTATCTGTAAAATCATGTTTATAGAATTGCATTCTCTCGGGTTCTCTGATTTACGCAATACACTTATTAATTTTTGGGATGATTCCAATAATTCATTAGTTGATTATGATTATTCGGATTATGCCGGAGGAAACAAAGCAAAACTTGCATACAGCAGCCACCCCGTTTTTGAGCAATTCCAGAAAAAGATAAAGAAGTCAAAAGATGCATTTGCAAAATTGGTAGTGAAAAAAGATCAGCTTGAAAGTTGGAAACAGCGTCGGCGGGAAAGAGGTGAATACGAAGATCCCAGGCTCAATAATATCCCTGCACTTTTTTACTATTTCTATTCCATTGGTGTGGGAGCAATTGGCATTTCAACCTTTAGTTCATTATCAGCAGAGAAACTCGATTTGCTGAAGCGTTTCCGGAATGTTTTCAGTCTTGCCTACCAGCGGTACACTGATATTTCACTCGCCGAAGCGCAGGCAAGAGAAGCAGAGATTGAACTTGCATTGGAAAGAATTCGTGCCAGAACAATGGCCATGCAAAAAAGTGATGAACTGCCTGAAGCTGCCAACTTATTATTTCTGCAGGTGCAGGCATTGGGTATGCCGGCCTGGAGTGCAGGCTATTGTATTTGGGAGGATAATAAAAAAGCCGTTACTTTTTGGATGAGCAGCGAAGGTCTGTTACAACCCCCGGCCAGAGCACCACTAACAGAAGATTCATCCTTCATTCATATGAGGCAAGCATATGAACGGGGAGAAAGTTTTTTTGTTGAAGAAATTGGCGGCGAAGAACTGGTGGAGCATTATAAGTATATGCGTACGCTTCCGCTAATTGGAGAAATTCTTGACTCAATTATTGAAGCGGGTCATCCGCTTCCAACATTTCAGATATTTCATCTTGCCTATTTTTCACAAGGCTTTCTTTTGTTTATAACTTATGAGCCGGTACCTGGTGCTCATGAAATCTTTAAACGTTTTGGAAAAGTATTTGACCAAACCTATACCCGCTTTCTTGATCTGCAAAAAGCAGAGGCACAATTAAGAGAAGCAAAGATTGAAGCCGCATTGGAAAGAGTTCGTTCCAGAAGTTTGGCCATGCACAAAAGTGATGAGCTAAACGAGGTAGTATCTATTATTTTCGAAAAATTAAAAGAACTGCAAATTCCTGCAACAGCGGTCGGCATCGCCATTTATATTGATGGGTCAAAAGACTTGAATGCTTTTGTGTGCGGTGAGAATGAGGCCGGTTTGGTCATCACCAATTATCGTCTCCCTTATTTCAATAATCCAATACCGAAAGATTTAAGCAACGCCCTTGAAAAGCAATTGGATTTTTTTGTGGGCCATTATTCAAAAAAAGAAAAAAATTCATTTTATAAATATGTATTTGAACATACAGATGAATTCAGGCATTTGCCCGGGGATGTGATTCGCATGATATTCGAAAGCTCGTCATATACTATTACCATGGTGGCGGTTAAAAATGCAGTGTTTAATATCAATGATTTTGAAGGGAAGGTTTTATCTGGCAATGAAGTTGATATTATCAAACGTTTTGCAAGAGTTTTCGACCAGGCCTATACCCGTTTTCTCGATCTGCAAAAAGCCGAAGCACAGGCACGGGAAGCAAAGATTGAAACGGCATTGGAAAAGATTCGCTCACGAACAATGGCCATGCAAAACAGTGATGATCTACAGAATGCCGCCATCTTATTATTTGAGCAGGTAAAATCCTTAGGCATTAAAACAGGGAGTTGCGGATTTTTTATCTGGATGGAAGATAAAAAAACCGCAATGGTTTGGAATAGTTCACAGGAAGGTGGCCTGCAAATTCCATTTAAACTGCCACATACAGAAATCCCACATTATAAACGTGTATATGAAGCCGCTAAAAAGGGCGATGAATTTCATGTAGAAGAAGTTGCAGGCGAAGCATTGGAAAAACAATTCAATTATTTAAGAAAACTGGATGGTATAAAGGAGATTATAAAAATATATGACGATGCTGGTATTGCACTTCCTTCGTTAATAATATACCATGATGTATTTTTTAAACAGGGCTACCTGTCCTTTCACACACATGAACCTGCGGTGGATGCACATGATATCTTCAAACGATTTACAAAAGTTTTCGAACAAACCTATACGCGTTTTCTCGATCTGCAAAAAGCAGAAGCACAGGCAAAGGAAGCACAAATAGAATTGGCTTTGGAAAGAGTGAGAGCAAGAACAATGGCCATGCAAAAAAGTGATGAGTTGGCAGATGCAGCGCAACTTCTTTACCAGGAATTTGGAACACTTGGTATCAATACTTTTAGCTGCGGCTATATGTTTATTGATGAAGTAAAGAAAACGCAAACTGGATGGGTCGTTCTTCCGGATGGTGTGTTGCTTTCGGATTTTATTGTCTTTCCTTTAACCGGCGATCATGTTTTGGATAGCAGGTATAAGGAATGGAAGGAAAAGAAACCGCTTCATATTTACGAAATACAAGGTGAAGTAAATAGACAACATCACCGGTTTTTAGCTGATCATGTTCCTCCGTTTGTAGTGCTGGATATATTTTCAAAAATGCCGGACCGGATAGTTTTTAATTGTGCAAATTTCTCAGATGGTTATTTGCTGATATTAGCCACTCAATTTCTTTCTCCGGAAGAACAGCAAACGATTATACGCTTTGCAAAAGTTTTTGAGATGACCTATATCCGTTTTCTCGATTTGCAAAAAGCAGAAGCACAGGCAAGAGAAGCAAAGATCGAAACAGCATTGGAAAGAGTGAGAAGCAGATCCATGGGTATGCAAAAAAGTGAGGAATTAAAAGAAGTTATTCAGGTTGTATATGAACAATTTGTTCACTTAAATATCCATATCGAACATGCAGGATTTGTTGTGGATTATAAGCCAAAGGGTGATTGGCATTTTTGGATAGCAGACAAGCAACTTAGCCCTTCCAGAATAACACATCCCTATTTTGATTCAGTGTGGGCCAATCAATTTAACGAGGCAAAAGAAAAGGGAACAACTTTCTTTACAACCAATCTGAATTTTAAAGAAAAAAATAAATTTTATAAAAAACTTTTAACTTATGTCCCTGGATTGACGGAGGAAGTAAAGGAATTTTATTTTAGTTGCCCTGGTCTTGGTGCTTCCACTGTTTTGTTAGAGAATGTAGGTCTTTACATCGAGAATTTTTCGGGTATTCCTTATACCGATGAAGAGAATAAAATTCTCATGCGTTTTGGTAAAGTATTTGAGCAGGCTTATACCCGTTTCCTCGATTTACAAAAAGCAGAAGCACAGGCAAGGGAAGCGGAAATTGAATTGGCTTTGGAAAGGGTAAGGGCAAGAACAATGGCGATGCAAACCAGTAATGAGTTGCAGGAAACAGTAGTTGTCCTTTTTCAGGAGTTTAAAAAATTGGGTGCTGATGATATGCAACAATTTACTATTGGTATTTATAATGAAGAAGAAAGGGTAATAGATTTCAGGGTAACCAGTTGGTCGGGTGGCGGCAGTCAGGAAAATCGTTCCTTTCAGTTAGATATGGATGAGCCCTCATTAATAAAACCTGCAATAGCTGCCTGGAAAGCTGGAAAAAAATCAGCGGTGTTTGACCTTACCGGCGAAGCATTACAAGGCTGGCTTAATTACAGAAATAAAATAAGTGGCATTACGCTAAGCAGTATTGAGATGGATGGACGCAGGGTTATTTCTGCTGCCTATTTTTCAAAGGGACATCTTACAATTTCAACGTTGATTCCGCTACCCGAGCAAACGATTAAAATATTGGAACGCTTTGCAGCCGTATTCGACGGCACCTATACCCGTTTTCTCGACTTGCAAAAAGCAGAAGCACAGGCAAGAGAAGCCACCATTGAAGCCGCTTTGGAAAGAGTACGTTTTCATGCAATGGCTATGCAAAACAGTAATGATGTGGGTGTAGCCACAGCTACTATGTTCAATGAACTGGAAAAACTGGGCATACAAACCATGCGATGCGGAATTGCTATTATCAATGATAAGCAAACTATGGAAGTATGGTCTGTTACTAACACAGACGATGGAAAAATAGTAAAGGGCGCCGGGACGTTTGATATGAATGCACATCCTTTGTGGCAACTTTTCTATAATGGATGGAAGCAAAAAGACGAATTCCTTTATTACTATCTGGCAGATGATGATAAGAAAGCCTACTACAATATTATTGCCAATGCCCCGGGATATGCGGTCCAGGCCATTCCCGAACAACCCAATCAAAGTTTTCAATGTTATTATTTTGGAGAAGGGTCAATCTGGACATTCTCGCTTCATCCTTATTCCGAAGCTGAAAATCTTGTATTGAAAAAATTCACCGCTGTATTTTCTCTCACCTTTCGTCGCTACCAGGATTTGCAAAAAGCAGAAGCACAGGCCAAAGAAGCACTGATAGAAGCATCTCTGGAAAGAGTAAGAAGTAAAACAATGGCGATGCATAATAGCATGGATGTGGGAGAAACAGTTGCTACTATGTTTGCAGAGTTTGTGCATCTTGGTATTAGCACCAACCGTTGCGGTATATTAATTTTTAATGATGAATATATAGCTGAGGTATGGACAGCAAAACCAACAGCTGAAGCAAAGGCTGCATTAATTATTGGAAAATTGAACCTGGATGTACACAGGCTGCTTAGTGCAGCCTATGCAGCATGGAGAGCTAAAGAAACATTCTATCAATACAATCTGCTGGATGAAGATTTACTCAACTATTATATAGCTATCAACAATTCAAAATTTTATCCAACTCAATTCGATTTAAGTTCATTGCCGCCAACAGAATTTCATAGTGATTTCTTTTTTGCAGACGGTGCTGTGTTTTCATTTACACAGGAACCAATTGCAGAAGAGTCTTTAAAAATTATTAAACGATTTGCAGGTGTATTTGGACAAACATACCGGCGATATCTCGATCTGCAAAAAGCCGAAGCACTGGCAAGAGAAGCAAAGATTGAAGCATCACTGGAGAGGGTGAGAAGTAAAGCAATGGCTATGTACAATTCACAAGACCTTGCAGATACGATTGGCGTATTTTATAAAGAACTTCAATCATTCAGTATTACACCAAGAAGATGTGGTGTAGGATTACTAAATAAAGAAAATAAAGAAGGTGAGTTGTTTACATGGAATACTACAGAACAGGGCGAAAGCCTGGAACTGGTGGGTAAAATGAAAATGGAAGGCCATACTATTCTTGAAAATGTATACAGTCATTGGCTTACACAAACTGAGTATCATCCTGTATTACGTGGTAATGAAATAAAAGAATACTACCAGGTAATCCGCCCGATGATGGCTTTCCCCGATTATCAGCACAATGAAGTGCAATATGGTTATTTCTTTTTCTTTAATGAAGGTGGGGTATACGCCTGGTCAGAAAACGAAATGAATGAAAATGAGTTACAGATTTATCGCCGTTTTACATCGGTACTAAGCCTTACCTATAAACGATATAAAGATTTGCAGCAGGCAGAAGCTAATGCAAGAGAAGCAAAGGTAGAGGCGGCCCTGGAAAGAGTAAGAAGCCGTACACTGGCTATGCAGTCGAGTAATGAACTGGCTGAAACAGCTGCAGAAGTATTTAAACAATTGATAGGGTTGGGTATAGAGCCAAACCGTTTATATATCGGTATAATAAAAGGAGAAATGGGTGATATGGAAATGTGGGCTACTGATGAAGATGGTACACAGGTAGGCACGAAATTCATGTTCAATAAAAATGAAAATGCATCGGTAAAAAAACTACACGACGGCTGGGAGGCAAAAGAAAAATCAGTAATAGTCGATATGGAGGGAAAGGAGTTGGAAGATTATTTTCATTATCTGAAAGAAGTGATGCATATTCCTTTTAAGGGTGGACTTACGCAAAAACGACGGGTCCAGAGTGTGGCGTATTTCAGCAAAGGGTTTATTGGCATGGCATCCCCAGATGGGCAAGGAAATGAAACCATACAATTGCTGGAACGGTTTGCAGCAGTGTTCAATCTTACCTTCACCCGTTTCAACGATTTAAAAATGGCAGAAGCACATGCCATACAAGCCGAAGAAGACCTGATCAAACTGCAAACAGAAAAGAAAAGAGCAGAAGATGCTTTGACAGAATTGAAATCAACACAAACCCAACTCGTTCAATCAGAAAAAATGGCAAGTCTTGGCGAACTCACTGCAGGTATTGCCCATGAAATTCAAAATCCGTTAAACTTTGTGAATAACTTTTCGGAAGTAAGTAAAGAGTTACTGGATGAAATGAGGGAAGCCATAGAGAAAGGTAATACAGAAGATGCAAAAGAGATTATGAATGATGTAATTCAAAACTTAGAAAAAATAAATCATCATGGTAAACGGGCGGATGGCATTGTAAAAGGAATGTTGCAACACAGCCGCAGCAGCAGTGGTGTAAAAGAGCCGACCGATATCAATGCTTTGTGTGATGAATATTTGCGATTGACCTATCATGGCTTACGGGCAAAAGATTCACGGAATCCTGCGGACAAATCCCTGTCTGCCGGACAGGCAGGATTCAATGCAACCATGAAAACAGATTTTGATGCATCACTTGAAAAAATAAATATCATTCCGCAGGATGTTGGAAGAGTGATATTGAATTTATTGACCAATGCTTTTTATGTAGTAGATGAAAAAAAGAAATCAGGAGTCAGTAACTATGAACCAACAGTTTCAGTTAGTACAAAAAAAATAGGTGATAAAGTTTTGATAAGTGTAAAAGACAATGGTAATGGCATCCCACAAAAAGTATTGAATAAAATTTTTCAACCCTTTTTTACAACAAAACCTACCGGACAAGGAACTGGTTTGGGATTGAGTTTGAGTTATGATATTGTGAGGGCACATGGTGGGGAAATAAAAGTGGAGACGAAGATTGACCAAGGAACAACATTTATCATTCAATTACCAGCATAAAATATGATTATGAGTAAGAAAAAACTTATTTTAAAATTACTATTTACTCTTTTGCTATTTTCTTTTTTAAAACCCCTACATGCCCAGCAAAACAGGGTTGATTCTATCATTACAATGCTGCAGAAAACTATATCTCCAGCGGGAGTTGACAGCACAACTTTTACTAGTGCAATGAACCTTATAGAAAAAACCACACTAAATGAAAAAATGATTGCCAGTTAGAAAAAGCCGGCAATTTGTTTACCAGTGGAGCAAATGAGTATTGGAGCTACAGGGTAAAGTATAGTATTCTGCTTAGTTTAAATGTAACTGATATTGATAAGGCTATTACCTACGGCAAGTACCATTTTGAAGCAGCTAAAAAAAGTAAAACCCCTGATGCTTCATTTATAAGTAGTGCATTTTTTAAGCAATTAAGATTGCCTTATCGTAATTCAATAGACTGAGTGAAGGATTTGAGTATTTCAATGAAAAATTGAAAAAATACAAACTAAATAATGATTCAACCGGACTGACTGATTGTTGCTATGTATTGGGTAGTTTTTACCGCACAACTGGCTTGCTCGACCAGGCTATTTATAATATGAAAAAATCGGTAAGCTATATCAATTTTAACGGACAAAAAGAAGTAGCGGCAAGTGGAATATTTACCAACCCTTTGCAGAAAAGCATATGGGTAAGTAATAGTTCTGTCTTGGGGATATATTATTTACAAAAAGGAGCATACAATGAATCATTAAAATATTCTAACATTACTTTCAATGAATTTAAAAATGGTAATTCTAAAACTGTTGGAACAGCGGCTACCAATATTGCACACGCCAAAATACTGGCAGGCCAATTAGACAGCGTTTCATATTTCCTGAATTTAGCGCTTACTGATAAAGTAAATCAAAAGCAACCTGATTTTTTGGCCTTTGCCTTGCAGATAAAAGCTTTAAATAAAATAGAAACGGGTGCTTTGGAAGAAGCAGAAATGGTGGTAAAACAATGCTGGAAGTTGATAGGAGATAATAATATTCAAGTTTTTGCAAGGCCGGGAACGATGGCCCCGGATTATTATTTAGCATTAATAAGGATTAAGCAAAACAGAATTAATGATGCAATAGAATTACTAAAAAAAGATATTGTAAGATTAAAAAACCTTCGCCTGGATATACTAAAGGATTATAAAATGCTGGCAACATTATACGAACAAACAGGAAACTATGCAAAAGCAAATGATGCCCATAAAACATTTATTTCTTTGCAGGATAGCTTACAGGTAGACCAAAATAAGTATCGCTCCTTAAGTTTTGAAACCGAACAGGAGATGAATGAAAAGGAATTATCCATCAACAAGCTGCAAAGTGCAAATAAAATATCAACACTTACAAAAAATTTCACCTTTGGCATTGCAGCACTCTTTTTACTTTTAGCCGGGGTAGTTTATTATCGATACAAATCAAAACAAAAGACGAATAAAGTTTTAGAAAAAACACTTGCCAATTTAAAATCTACCCAAATTCAACTTATCCAATCCGAAAAAATGGCCAGCCTTGGTGAACTTACCGCAGGCATAGCCCATGAAATTCAAAACCCGTTAAACTTTGTCAATAATTTTTCGGAAGTGAATTCGGAACTGATAGATGAATTACAGCAAGAATTAAAGTCTGGAAAAATTGAAGATGCCATTTCTATTTCAAATGACATTAAAGAGAACGAACAAAAAATAAATCACCATGGTAAAAGAGCTGATGCCATTGTAAAAGGCATGCTGCAACATAGTCGCAGCAGCAGTGGTGTAAAAGAACCAACGGATATTAATGCATTGTGCGATGAATATTTGCGATTGACCTATCATGGCTTACGGGCAAAAGATTCACGGAATTCTGCGGACAAATCATTCAATGCAACAATGAAAACAGATTTTGATAATAGAATTGGTAAAATCAATATTGTTTCGCAGGATATTGGAAGAGTATTGATTAACTTAATCAACAATGCATTTTATGCTGTGAATGAAAAATCTTCTTTCGCTAAAGTTTCTGAGGATAAGTATGAACCAACAGTTTCTGTAACCACTAAAGAAATAAATGATAAAGTTGAAATTTCGGTTACCGATAACGGCAACGGCATTCCCCAAAAAGTATTAGATAAAATATTTCAACATTTCTTTACCACAAAGCCCACCGGGCAGGGAACAGGATTGGGTTTATCATTGAGTTATGATATTGTTACCAAAGGGCATGGCGGAGAATTGAAAGTAAACACAAAAGAAAATGAAGGAACAGAATTTACAATCATATTACCTGCTTAGACATGATGATGTCCCGATACGTTGACAAGTTCAGTACGCAGCTTGTCGAAGTATCAGGATAAAAGTAGAAACCAGGGAAGGATAAGGGTCAGTATTTATCATTGCTTTGCCGCTGTAGTAGCTGCAATTTTCTATCGTGTTATGGCTATAGGAATGTGGTACAGTATCAGACGAAAAAGCAGTAAAAAATATTTTTATACTGGTTTAAATAGTATATTTAGTAGGACATGAGATACCTCTGCTTTATCCCCATACTTCTAGTGTTTTCTGTTTGTAAGTCAGGAGCACAATCTTCAAGTACCAGTATCTTTCAACTCAATAAAATACCTGACGAAGGAGTAATCCTGGATAAAGAGTGGAAGTTTAAAGCCGGTGATAACGTTGAATGGGCAAGGCAAGACTTAAACGATGACACTTGGGTATCTACGAATCCAGCAGAAGAGCTACATCATTTACCGGAAGTAAAAAAAGCAGGTATTGGCTGGTTCAGGCTCAAAATGCAGGTAGACTCCCAGCTATTGGGAAAAACGTTCGCCTTTGTAGTATCCATTCACGGAGCAACAGAAATCTACCTGAACGGGCAACTGGTTTATCAATTTGGTAAGGTTAGCGCAGATTTCAAAAATGAGAGAACCTGTTTTTTTACAAATAAAATACTAGGGTTTAAACTAGGCAACCAATCTGCACAAGTCCTTGCAATACGGTATTCTTTTAATAAAAAAAACCTTTATTTGAAATTTTCGAATGAACGGCCCCTTGTAAGGATTGTATTTAAAAATATTAAACAGGCTTTTGAAGATCACAAAAGAGCAGATAGTTTTGATTCAACACTTCGTTCAATAGAAGTATCTTTTTATCTTCCGCTGGGATTTTTATTATTGTTTCTTTTCTTTTCTTTTCGTCCGCAGAAAGAATATCTTTATTCAGGTATTTTTTGCTTTTGCATGTTTGCAGCTATTTTTGTACACATCTTCGCATTATCAGAAACCTCTACTGTCCCTCGTTCTAACTACTTGTTACTGGTCACCCAGGGTTTATATATCATCGGTGCCCTTTGTTTTATAAACGGTCTCTGCATCTTATATAAATGTAAAAAAAGCTGGTTTTTTTATTTTATTGCTTTATATGGTTCCTGGTCCCTTGTTTATTTCTTTATTTCATATGATTTTAGCGGCATATTTAATGCGCTTTTTTTCCCACTAATAAACCTGGAATTTTTGCGTCTGAATTTTGTCGCAGTGCGCAACAAGAGAAAAGGTGCCTGGATACTTTTAGTCATCGGCCTTTTCCTAAACGTGTCGTTGCTTTTTATGGTATGGTTCAATATTGTGAAGAACACCGAAGCAAGTGCCTTATTACAAAGTATATCTTATATTTTTCCGGGAATAGGATTATCATTATTTTTTGCAAGCGAGTTTGCCCGGACTGCCTTAGCTCTTCGTTTCAGAGTAATTGAAGTAGAAGAGCTTTCACATGAAATGATTACAAAAGAAAAAGAAAAGCAGCAAATACTTGGCGCACAAAATGAAACCCTGGAAAAACAGGTAGCAGAACGGACAGCAGAATTAAGCTTGTCATTAAAAGAGTTGAAAGAAACGGAAGAGCAGCTTATTCAACGGGAGAAGATGGCGTCGCTGGGAGAACTTACAGCTGGTATTGCACATGAAATTCAAAACCCCCTGAACTTTGTAAATAATTTTTCAGAACTTAATACCGAACTGATTGATGAGATGAATGAGGAAATAGATAACGGGAACATGGATGAGGTAAAACTTATTGCAAAAGATATTAAGGAAAACGAACAGAAAATTAATCACCATGGTAAACGGGCTGATTCAATTGTAAAAGCAATGTTGCAGCACAGCAGGAACAGTACCGGACAAAAAGAACCTACTGATATTAATTTTTTGGCCGATGAATGTATGCGATTGAGTTATCATGGCCTCCGGGCAAAGGATAAATCTTTCAGCGCTGTTACCGAAACTGATTTTGACAGCAACATCCCTAAAATAAATATTGCTTCGCAGGATATAGGCCGTGCAATTCTCAATCTCTTTACCAACGCCTTTTATTCTGTAATGCAGAAAAGGAAACAATTGGGTGAAAAGTTTGAACCTGTCGTTTCAGTTAAAACAAGTATAACCCCAACCAGTATTTCCATCTTAGTTCGGGATAATGGCAATGGCATTCCACAAAAAGTACTGGATAAAATATTTCAACCTTTCTTTACCACTAAACCCACGGGGCAGGGAACCGGATTAGGCCTATCTTTAAGCTACGACATCATCAAAGCACATGGCGGTGAATTAAAAGTGGAAACAAAAGAAGGGGAATATGCCGCATTCTGCATTATTTTACCTGTATAAATCATAAATTAAAAAAATGAAAATTTTAGTAGTTGACGACGAAAAAGACGTTCAGGTCCTTTTTGAACAACGATTCAGAAAAGAAATCAAAACAGGCGAAATGATGCTTTATTTTGCCTTTTCCGGAGAAGAAGCGCTGGAATACATGAAAGCAAATGAACATGAAGCTGTGTTGATCCTGTCTGATATTAATATGCCCGGTATGAGTGGCCTTGAATTATTACAGCATATAAAAGAAAAATATGAAAAACCACCGCCAGTTGTTATGATGATTACGGCTTATGGCGATGCTGAAAATTACGACCAGGCTATGAAACTGGGCGCCGATGATTTTCTGACCAAGCCCGTCGATTTTATTTCATTAAAGGAGAAATTAAAAAGCAGACTAGTATGACAAAAATATTGGTAGCCGATGATGAGGCAGATCTCGAAGTACTTATCAAACAAAAATTCCGACAGAAAATACGGGAGCAGAAATATGAATTCATATTTGCGATAAATGGAAATGATGCTGTAGAAAAGATGCTGTTGCATCCGGATGTGGATATTGTACTCAGTGATATCAATATGCCGGAAATGGATGGATTGACATTGCTGACAAAGCTTGGCGAAACAAATCCTCTTACTAAAATGGTGATGGTTTCCGCCTACGGCGATATGGACAATATTCGTGTTGCCATGAACAGGGGGGCTTTTGATTTTATTACCAAGCCTGTAAATTTTGAAGACCTTGAACGGACCATGGAAAAAACATTAAAACATGTATTACAGCTGAGGGAAACCATGAAAGCCATCAAGGAAAATAATATCCTGAAAATGTATGTGGACGAAAATGTACTCAATTTTATGGGTAGCCGGGAATATGAAGCCTCTATCATGATCAATGAAACTGTTCAAGCTACCGTGGCATTTATTGATATTTGCAGCTTTACTACCATCAGCGAGAATGAAACACCGGACACCGTAGTGAAATTATTGAATAAATATTTTGATGTAATAGTGAAAGAGATCATTGCGCAGGGTGGCTATATTGATAAATTCATTGGCGATGCAGTGATGGCTGTTTTCCGGGACGAGTATCACCTCGACAGGGCTATTGATGCCTGTCTTGCTGTTCGAAAAATGATAGAACAACTACCCAACGAGTCAGGAAGTACTGAGCAAGTTGAAGTGTTCTTTTCACCGAAAGTTTCCATTGGGATAAATAGTGGAGAAATGATTTCCGGTAATATCGGCTCAGCTGAACTGCGTCGGCTTGATTACACGGTGATTGGCGATGTGGTCAATATTGCACAACGGTTACAGTCTGTTGCCGGCCCCGGTCAAATTATCATTAATGAATCATCATTTGAAAAAGTGAAGCAGTCATTTAATTGCCGGAAGGTAGGAGTGGTTAACTTGAAAAATAAAGCAAACCCGATGTTGACTTTTGAAGTAATGGATTAATTGTACTAATTATTTGTGGTAATGCAATACGAACAGGCTTATTCGTTCCTGATATATAAATTGGAGAGGGAATTACCTTCCTGGCTTACCTATCATAATGCAGAGCATACCAAAAATGTAATTGCAGCAGCTGAGTACCTTGCGAAAGAGGAAGGGATAGCTGGCGAAGAACTTCAGTTACTAAGAACTGCGGCCTTATTTCATGATGCAGGTTTTTTGGAAAATCATAACAAGCACGAAGAAATTTCCTGCAAACTGGCCAAAAAATACCTGCCTGGATATGATTACAATCCCGAACAGGTAGAAGCCATTTGCCAAATGATAATGGCTACAAAATTACCTCAATCACCTTCGACTGAATTAGGAAAATATCTTTGTGATGCAGATTTATTTTATCTTAGTACAGAAACGTATGGAGTTACTGCGGAAAAGATATTTGCAGAGTTTAAGAAAACTGGTTTTGTAAAAACAAGAAATGAATGGCTGATAAAGCAAGCGGATTTTTTATCTACCCATACTTATTTTACGCAAACCGCTAAACGGGCAGGGGATGCTAAAAAACAATTTACATTACAGGAAATAAAATCAACTTTAAAGGCAACACATTCACACATACACAAGCCAAGCTTCTCAGAGAATATTCAAGATGCTTTTTTTATTTTACTGGGTGTTGTTATTGCAAGCTTTGCATTAAAAGAATTTTTAGTACCCAACCATTTTTTTGATGGTGGCGTTACCGGTATATCATTGCTGGTACATGAGATTTACCATTTCAATCTTGGCTTGGTAATCGTATTATTTAACCTGCCTCTAGTTATTATAAGTTATTTTTCGGTGGGGAAAAGTTTTGCCTTCAAAACATTTATCAGTGTGTTATTACTGGCTGTTTGCCTGGTACTGATTCCTAATTATGCAGTTACCTCTGACAAATTGCTGATTTCAATATTTGGCGGCGTTTTTCTGGGAATAGGAATTGGGTTGGTTATGAGAGCTGGTGCAGCACTGGATGGAATTGAAGTACTTGCCTTATATACATTAAAGAAAACTTCTTTTACCATAACAGAAATTATCCTGGGAATTAACATTGTCATTTTCACCATTGCTGCAATTGAAGTTGGTGTTACCAATGCATTGTATTCAATACTCACTTATTTCGCCGCCACCCGCAGTATTGATTATGTAGTAGAAGGGTTGCAGGCTCATACAGGGGTTACTATCATCTCGGCAGAAAGCGAAACGATTAAATACGAGCTGGTGAATAAATTAGGACGGGGTATCACTGTGTATAAAGGGCAACGGGGTTTTTTACCCGGCAATTTTGAAGTAAGTACGGATTGTGATATTATATTCACTGTTATTAGCCGGCTTGAAATAAGAAAGCTTAAAAACCTCGTGTATGATGTGGACCCGAAGGCATTTGTTTTTGCCAGCACTATTAAAGAAGCATCCGGGGGCATACTCCAAAGACGGCACAAGCATTAAGTATTATCCGGTAGTACATGCTATCATTTAGTTAACATCTCTTCTGCACCGGTCCAGTTTTCAGGAACACCGTTTCTGTCATACTTTGAAGCATTTTCCATAAAAAAGATAGCGGTGAGATCATTCGGATCTGCTGCAATAATATGTTGAAACAACTGTATTGCATTTTCGAAACGCTGATTGAGATAGTAATTCATGGCCTCGCTAAAATGGGAGAGTGTTTTCAGTTTCTTTTCGAGATCTTCAATAGGGTAGCCATCGATACATTCTACAATACTGAGGAGATTATTTTTGCCCTTCAATTGCACTTTACCTAAATGTCTTAAATGATAGGGGCTGTGGTCACTTACCTGGCGGAGTGTTTCACTACTTAATAGTAAAGGCGACCGGTAGTATTTGGTAAGGCTTTCAATCCGTGCGGCTGTGTTTACTGTATCAGAAATAGTAGCTGCATCCAACCGGTTTTCATCACCGGTTATTCCCATGATTAATGGCCCCGTATGCATACCTATGCCGGCCCTTATTAATGGCAGTCCCTGTATTTGTCGTTCCAGATTTAATTCATGTACCGCTTTTTGCATACCTACTGCTGCGTTTAGTGCATCATCTGCCTGACGGGGAAATATGGCCATGATAGAATCGCCGAGATATTGGTTGATGAACCCATGATGAGACCGGATAACTGGTCCCAGCCTTTCATTGAAGGAAGACACAAACCGGAAATTTTCATCCGGTGTCATTTTTTCTGACAAGGTGGTGAAATCCCGGATATCAGTAAATAACACGGTTACTATCTTTTCCGCCTGGTCACCCAACTTTACATCGGTTAATGTTTCTTTCCCTAATAAACGGATAAACTCATTCGGTACAAATTTTTTGGTTACTTCATGAATGCGAAGAATTGCTTCTTCTCTTTCCCGTACCTCCCGTATATTTTTTTCATAGAGCATCGCACTTTCAATAGCCGTAGCAGATTGTAGTGCCAATGTAACGAGTAACTTGAGATGACCTGCTGAATATTGCTCCACCTTTATACCGCCTAAAATAATTGCACCCAGAATCCGGTGCTTCACTTTCATGGCAGCATAGATAACTGATTGTACTTCGGAAGTAATAATATCTTTTTCCTTCAGTACCGACAAATCACTCATAATTTCGGATTGACCACTCAGTCCAATTTTGACTAGAATACCACTGTTGGTACTAAGACGTTCTTTATTAAAAAGTGGTTCTCCTGCAGCCGCAGGTATTGTTAATTGCCTTGTCTCTTCATCCCACAATACAATTACCCCACTATGTGAAGCGATAGAATGCATTGCCTGCTCTAAGGTTAATTGGGCAATTACATCCGGATCAATAGTTTCGGTTAATTTTTCTGAAAAATTATAGATAACATTTAATTCCTGGTACAAACTCAATACTTCTGTTCCCAGCTTTTTTTTCTCAGCCTCTTTTTGCAGCATTAATGATAAGAGGCTGGCCATGACGGTAGCATTTTCATCTCCTTTTACGTAACCTGAAATTTCACCATCTAATGTTACGGGGTAAGAGGGCTGTTCATTGGTTAGTGCTATACCGAATAAAATAGTATGCTGCGCATCTTCCACAACAATGTCGGATTTTGTTGTTGCTGTCCACTGCTGCAGCCAGGCAGTTGTTTCGCTTCTTTTTCCCAGTAATGATTTTAATGTTGCGTGCGCCATGCCTGATTGAAGTGTTAGAATTTGATACGGATTATTAATTTAACTGATAGCCTGTTTATAACAACTTTTTTTTACCACATAGGAATGTAGGAACATAGGTCTCACATAGATAGGCTATGTGTGACTTTCTATTGTGTCCTATTTGTCTATGTGGTTTATTTGTATCCATTTCCAAATAATTTTATTTTTATAAACCGGCAGTCATTTTATTAAATGCTCTGGAATTAAAAAAATTAGGAAATACCTAAAACTTCCCTTGCCTTATTCAGCAGTACTTCGGGGTCGAAGGGTTTGGTCATATATACATCGGCACCAACATCTAATCCTTTTTGGCGGTCTGTTTCCTGTCCTTTAGCGGTCAGTAATACGATGAATACTTTATCCATCCCCAAATCTTTTTTTACCCGGCGGCATACTTCCATACCGTTCATCTTGGGCATCATCACATCCAGGAATACCAATTGCGGATTTTCTTTTTGAATAATTTCCAATGCAATTTCCCCATTCTCGGCCGTTAAAAATTCCACACCGTCATCTTCCAGTTCTTCCAGCGTTTGCCCTATCAGCATCCGGATATGTGCTTCGTCATCTACGATTAAGATTTTCTGTTCCATTTTTTATTTTTTTATTATTTTAACCCTTCAGATTTCAATGGTTTATATTTTATTTCCCTATTACTGGCATTTCTTCGGATTATTGATTCAGGCCACTTATAACGCTGAACCCAGAACTCCGAACTTCGAACTTCTCTTCTCACTGATAAACAACAAACAAAACATTCTCCAATCCCTTTTCAAAACGCAATGTTTGCACAATATCATGTTTACCACTTAAAGCAGAGTTAATGATAATGATGTCCGGCTGATGGGCGATTGCTTTTTCTACCAGTTCTTTTTCTACTGACTCTGTCACTTCGTATCCTTTTGTGGTCAATACATCCGTCAATGTTTTAACTGCCCCGGAGTCTTCATCTACAATCATTACTTTCTTTTTTGATTTGCCCTGTTCCAGCAAACTGCCAATCTCATTAAAAAGGAGGTTAGTATCAATTGGTTTTGTCAAATACCTGTCTACACCAATACGGAAACCTCTTGCTTTATCCTGCACCACCGATAGCACAATGATGGGTATATCCATGGTGTTCGGGTCATTCTTCAAAACAGCGGCTACATCAAACCCATTCATTTCCGGCATCATAATGTCGAGGATGATGAGGTCGGGACGATTGGCCCTTACTTTTTCCAATGCTTCTTTTCCGTTGCTGGCTTCTTCAATATGATAGCCGGCATCTCCCAGTTCCTGATTTAATAAAGAACGGATGGAATCGTCATCATCCACAATCAGAATATTAGATGCCTGTCCGATGATATTTAATTGTGAATGGGCCACCTGTTCTTTTAATTGTTTTACCAGGTCATCGAGGTGCAGTGGCCTCGCAGGGGCAGTTATTTTATTAATTGGTAAGGCAAAAGAGAAAGTACTGCCTTTGCCCACTTCACTTTCTACCCATATCCTTCCGCCATGGTGCTCCACTATTTCTTTACAAATAGGAAGACCTAAACCGGTTCCTTTCGGCTTATCAGTCAGTGTATCACCACCCACCTGTTTAAATTGTTCGAACACAGCACCATAATCTCCGGGAGCAATACCAATACCAGTATCCGTGATGCTGACCATGAGTTCATCTTTTTCCTGGTACACCCGGCAGGTAATAGAGCCTTTATCAGTAAACTTCACTGAATTAGAAATAAGGTTGATAATAACCTGTATTAGTTTATCCTTATCGCCGGTAATTTCCGGAAGGTCGGTATCAATTTGTTTGATCAGCTTCAATGCTTTCTGATCGAATAGCGACGTGGTGGCGGCAATGGCCCGTTCTGCTACTTCCGGCATAGAAACATTTTCCTGGTTCCACTCCATTTTACCGGCTTCAATTTTGGCAAGGTCCAGTACATCATTAATAAGATGGGTAAGCCTTTCCCCTTCTGATATAACTACCTGCAGATTTTCAGAGATCTGGCTGATGGTCTTTTCAGTTTTCTTATCAGATTTATCAACAATGGGAAATATTTTCTCATCTAATCTTTTCCGGATGATTTTGGCAAAGCCCAGCACAGAAGTAAGTGGTGTCCTTAACTCATGGCTTACAGTAGAAAGGAATGCACTCTTGGCATCGTTTGCTTTTTCAGCGGCCTTACTAGCCGTTTCTGCTTCCATTTTTGCCAGTTTTACATCTTCAAAAAGGGTGGCATTGTTTAATGCAACACCTACTGAAGATGCGATGGTAGATAAAAGCCGCATATCGCTTTCATTAAACCTGTTCTCCTGCTCGGTACTTTGCACACTGAGTACACCAATATTTTCTTCGCCGACTGGTATGGGAACACCGAGATACGAGGCCGACTCAACCCCGATTAGTTGAACACCCATCTGCTTTCTTTGTTCCTGCAAATCTTTATTTAGAAGGAGTGGTTCACCGGTCAATATAATTTTTGATGTTAACCCTTCACCCAGTTTCAGTGGTGCCATATTATCGCCGTATTGATAAGGGAAGCTTATAATATTTGTTTTTTTATCTAATAAAGCCAGGTAAACAATATTGGCTTTAAACAAATCTTTTAACTGGTCGCCAACCATACTTATCAGATCATCGGTATTTAATTGCGAAGCTAATCCTTTGCTAATGCTATTTACGGTGCTTAACTCTGCAGCTCTTTGTTTTGATTCTGCCAGTAAAAGAGTCGTTTCATCAAACAGCCTTGCATTTTCAAGTGCTACACTCATGCTATTGGTGAGTGTGGTCAATAGTCTTAAGTCGGCTTCGCTGAATGCATTTTCTTTTTCTACATTCTGAAGGCTAACGGAGCCACGAACAATGTCACCTACGACCATCGGTACAAATACAGCCGACTTGGGTGGTAATCCTTTTGTTACGCCTGCTCCTCCATGCTGTTGAGCAATTTCTGCATAGTTTTCATTGATAAATAAAGACTGTTTTGTTTTTATTAGCAGTTGGTTAGCCCAATTGAATGGCCGGGGTTTACTATAAAATCTTTCACCTTTTTCGATAACAAATTGCCATTCCTCGGTTTTTGTTTTATGGTCAAACGTCCTGATTAGCACTGTTTGTGTATCGAAAAGCTGGCATATCCTGTTACCCACCAGGTCATAAATCGCTTTCATATCCATTTCCCGCACCAGCCCTTCCTGTACACTATTGATGACGGCCAATTCGGCCTTGTGTTGTTCTGTTTCTTTTAGCAGGTGAGTGGTTTCGTCAAATAGCCGGGCATTTTCGAGAGCAACACTCATGCTGTTAGTGAGGGTGGTCAGCAACCGCAGATCTGATTCACTGAAAGCATTTTCATTTTCTACATTTTGAAGGCTAACAGAACCTTTTACCACATCGCCTACTATCATAGGTACAAAAATTCCCGATTTGGGCGGTAATCCCTTGGAAACACCTGAGCCCCCGTACTTTTTTGAAGTTTCCAGGTAATTTTCATTAATGATAATTGGTTTACGGTTTTCAATAAGGTGACGATTGGCCCAGATTAAAGGCCGGGGGTCGCTATAATGCCTTTCCCCTTTTTCAATTACATAACGCCATTCTTCCATTTGTGTTTCATGCTCAAACGTCCTGATTAATACTGTCTGTGTGTTAAAGAGATTGCAGAGTCTTTCACCTACCAGTTCATAAATCGCATTGATATCCATTTCCCTGACAAGCCCTTCCTGTACACTGTTGATGACGGCCAATTCTCCGGTACGTTGCTCGGTTTCTTTCAACAGGCGATTGGTTTCATCAAAGAGTCTTGCATTTTCGAGTGCTACACTCATGCTATTAGTAATTGTAGTTAACAGCCTGAGGTCAGAATCGGTGAATGCATTTTCCTTGTCTACGTTCTGTAAACTAACGGAACCTTTAACAATATCACCTACAATCATTGGAACAAAAACTGCTGACTTAGGCGGTTGACCTTTTGTAACACCGGTTCCGCCATATTTTTTTGAAGTTTCCAAATAGTTTTCATTGATGTGTATGGGCTTGTGATCAACTATCAAATGTTTACTGGCCCAGATAAATGGTCTTGAGTCAATTGGAAAACGTTCTCCTTTTTCAATGGCATAATGAAAATTTTCCATTTCAGCTTCATGATTAAATGTCCGGATAACCAATGTCTGTGTATCAGGGAATAATTCGCATAAACGATCACCCACCAAATCATAAATACCCTGCATATCCAGCTCTTTTGCCAGCCCTTCCTGCACACTATTAATGACTGCAAGTTCTGCAGTACGTTGTTCAGTTTCCTTCAGCAGGCGATTAGTTTCATCAAATAATCTTGCATTTTCCAAAGCCACACTCATACTATTGGCCAGTGTTTCCAGCAGTCGGATATCGGATTCAGAAAATGCATTTTCTGAATCCATATTTTGAAGACTAACATAACCTTTGATTGTATTTCCCGAAAGAAGCGGCACAAATAACAGGGACTTGGGCATTTCGGTAGCAGCTATGGCGGTTACTCCATACTCCTTACTTGCCTGTTCTTCTGTTGCTATATAAATGGTATGCTTTTTATCAATCAGTAGCTGGCGCAATTTATTAATTGGCCGGGAATCGATGGTGACTTTCTCCCCGTTTTCAAATACATAGTTGAAGTGTTCTATCTTATCTGTGAGATCAAAATTGCCAATGATTACAGCCTGGGCGTTAAACAGTTCCTGAACTCTGTCACCGACCAGGTCATAAATGCCCTGCATGTCCAGTTCTTTTGCCAGGCCGTCCTGCACACTATTTATCACGGCCAGTTCTGCAGTACGTTGTTCGGTTTCTTTCAGCAGGCGGTTGGTTTCATCAAAGAGGCGGGCATTTTCTAATGCCACACTCATACTATTTGCTAATGTCTCCAGTAAATGAATATCGCTTTCAGAAAATGCATTTGCTGTGGTAATATTCTGCAGACTTACATAACTCTTTACCTTATCACCTGAAACAAGAGGCACAAATAAAAGTGATTTGGGAAGTTCTGTACCCGGTACCACTTTCATGTCAAATTTAGCAGCGGTTGTTTCATTATGATCATTAATGTAAATTTTTTCCCGTGTTTCAATCAGATGCTTTCTTAGTTTATCATACTTACGGGGTTCAGGATAAGATATTTCTCCTTTTTCAATATGATAGTTAAAATATTCTAACCCCTTTTCATGATCAAAGGTGCAGATAAGTACAGCCTGTGCATTAAACACTTTTTGGATTTTGTTTCCAACCATTTCATAAATGGCCTGCATATCGAGTTCTTTCGCCAGTCCTTCCTGTACACTATTAATCACTGCAAGCTCTGCTGTTCGTTGTTCAGTTTCTTTTAGCAGGCGATTGGTTTCATCAAACAATCGTGCACTTTCCAATGCCACACTCATACTGTTGGAAAGGGTTGTTAAGAGGTTGATGTCAGAATCAGAAAAAGCACTTTCCTGGTCAAGGTTTTGTAAACTGATAACGCCGGTCACTTCACCACCTGCAATCATGGGTACCAGTACAATTGATTTTGCTCCTTCTCCAACGATGACTTCCTGGCCATATTTTTCTCTTTGCTTATCAAGTCCCTTATTGATAACAAGTGGTTTTACAGTTTCAATAACATGCTTTCTGAAACCTTTTGGTTCCCTTGCTCTTAATAGTGTGCGGTTCCCTTTTTCATAAGAATAGCAATCCTCTATACGATTAGTATTTTTATCATACGTTACAATATCAATTACCTGGGCATTAAAAATCTCTCTCATCTTTTCTCCTACCAAATCATAAATGCCTTTAATATCCAGTTCACGGGCAAGGCCATCCTGCACACTATTAATTACGGAAAGTTCAGCGGTACGCTGTTCGGTTTCTTTCAGCAGGCGGGTTGTTTCATCAAAGAGCCTTGCACTTTCCAATGCCACACTCATACTATTGGCCAGGGTGGTAATAAGGTTTACATCAGAATTAGTAAATGCGTTTTCATGATCAAGATTTTGTAAACTGATTACTCCTTTTACTTTGCCTCCTGCAATCATCGGCACATAAATCTGCGATTTTGGCGTTTCACCAATCAGTATTTCATTACCAAAATCCCTCATTGCCTGTTCTACATTCGAATTATGCAGTAATAATTCCGATGTTTCAATTACATGCTTTCTAAACCCTTTCGGCTCTCTTGCACTTACCAATGTTCTGTCGCCTTTTTCAAAAGAATATTGATCTTCTATCTGGTTTTTGCTGCGATCATAGGTAACGATATCAATTACCTGGGCATTAAATATTTCACGGATTTTTTCTCCTACCAAATCATAAATCGATTTAATATCCATTTGTGCCACCAGGCTTTCCTGTACACTGTTGATGACTGCCAGTTCAGCATTTCGTTGCTCTGTTTCTTTTAACAGGCGATTGGTTTCATCAAACAGTCTTGCATTTTCCAATGCTACACTCATGCTATTGGCCAACGTTTCTAACAACCGAACATCGGAATCGATGAAAGCATTTTCTTTATCTAAATTTTGCAGGCTTACATAACTGGTGACTTTATTTCCTACAATCAATGGTACAAATAACAATGATTTCGGCAATTCTGTACCCGAGACTACTTTCAATCCGAATTCAGCAAATGCCTGCTCTGCATTGCTATTGATCAGAATTTTCTGTTTTGACATGATAAGCTGATAACGCAGTTTATCATAACGCCGCGGCGTTGGATGGAATAGTTCTCCTTTTTCAAAGAGATAATTGAATTTCTCACTTCCCGTTTCATGATCGAAAGTGGCGATAATAACAGCCTGTGCATCAAATACTTCCCGTATTTTATTTCCTACCAGATCGTAAATGGCTTTCATGTCCAGTTCATGTGCCAGGCCTTCTTGCACACTATTGATTACGGCTAATTCTGCGGTACGCTGTTCAGTTTCTTTTAGCAGTCGGGTAGTTTCATCAAAGAGTCTTGCATTTTCCAATGCTACACTCATACTATTGGCCAATGTTTCGAGCAGGCGAATATCCGATTCACTGAAAGCATTTTCCGTTTCATTATTTTGTAAACTGATATAGCTATTAACCTTATCACCAATAATCAATGGAACAAATACACCTGACTTAGTCATATTTGTTCCCGGCAATGTTTTCAGACCAAACTTGCCATATGCTTCGGCATAATTTGTACTAATTACAATTTTCTCCCGGTTAATTATCAGGTGTTGCCTTAATTTATCATAAGGTCGTGAGGCAAGATAAAACCGCTGTCCGTCTTCAATGATGTATTTGAAATGTTCTGTAGCTGTTTCATGATCGAAAGTGGCAATTACTACTGCCTGAGCATTAAATAACTCCCGGATACGATCACCAACCAGGTCATAAATAGCCTGCATATCCAGTTCCTTGGCTAGTCCTTCCTGTACACTGTTGATAACACCCAGTTCAGCTTTTTGCTGTTCGGTTTCTTTCAGCAGCCTTGTTGTTTCATCAAAGAGTCTTGCATTTTCCAATGCTACTCCCATCGTGTTTGCCAGTGTTTCTAATAATCTCAAATCGTATTCGCTGAATGCATTTTCTTTATCGATATTCTGGAGACTGACATAACCAGTGATCTTGTCACCGATTAACATGGGAACATATACAGCGGATTTTGGCTGTTGTGTGCCAGGCACCGGTTTAATCCCAAATGTATCAGCAACTGTTGCAAAACTCTTATTGATCACCAGTTTTTCACGGCTTGTGATAATATGCCTTCTTAATGAATTGATCGGTTTTGGAGTAGGATAATACCGTTCGCCTTTTTCGATCAGGTAATGAATATGTTCAGTTGCCTTTTCATGATCGAAAGTGGCGATACCTACTACCTGTGCATCAAAGAGTTCCCGGATTCTATTACCAACAAGATCATAGATTGCCTGTATGTCTAATTCTTTTGCCAGTCCTTCTTGCACACTGTTTATTACGGCCAGTTCAGCAGTACGTTGTTCAGTTTCTTTCAGCAGGCGGGCATTTAGCAAAGCCGTACTCATGCTATTCGCCAGTGTTTCTAACAACCGGACTTCTGAATCACTGAAAGCATTTTCCTTATCTACATTTTGTAAACTGACGTAACTGGTAATTTTTTCGCTGGTGATAAGGGGAACAAACACACCCGATTTCATATATTTTGTTCCGGGTAATACATCTTTTCCAAACCAGTCAAATGCTTCTTCAGCTGTATTAATTAAAACCTTTTGCCTTGTTTTTATCAGATGCTGTCTTAATTTATCAAATGGGCGTGGATTAAGGTAAAATCTTTCACCATTCTCAATTGTATAATTAAAAATTTCAGTGCCTGCTTCGTAATCAAAGGTGGCGATGATAACAGCTTGGGCATCAAAAAGTTCCTGAATCTTGTTTCCCACCAGATCATAAATGGCCTGCATATCCATTTCCCTTGCCAGTGCTTCCTGCACACTGTTTATCACGGAGAGTTCTTCTCCCTGTTGAATTAACTCAGCCGTTTTTTCTGCCAGTAATTTTTCAAGCTCGGCTATACGTAATGCGTCTTTAACCATAACAAATATGAATTATTAGAAATGAAGCTGGTTGGTCAGTAGGAGTAGATATTGCCAGTTTTCTGTAGAGTGGGGTGTTGACTGAAATGCTGTCTAAATGTAGATAAAATCTTCTGAATCAACAATTGAGGTATTTGGGGAATGAATTCTTGATAGGCCGGGAAAGTTGAATTATTACCGCAGAGAACCTGCCTAGGGGCAGGCAGGCAGGCAATAGAGAGTTTTCGCAGAGACACTCAGCGTTACCTAAGCGTCCTCCTGTTCTCAGCGGTGAAAGAAATATCAAATATTATTAAAGCCCCAGCACCTCTTTCAGCTTGCCATAACCACTACGGCTAACCGGTACTTTGGCCCCCGAGCGGAGGATCGCTACATGGTTATCTTTTTCATACGGGTCAATCCTTGTGATCTGCTGCACATTTACAATATACGACCGGTGTGAACGGACAAACTGCTCTCCATCCAATGACTGTTCAAAATGACTCATTGTCTTATTCTTCAGGAAATATCCTTCCGGGGTATGAATTTTTACATAATCATCCGCTGCTTCCAGGTAGAAAACATCATGAACGGGGATGATCTTTATTTTGCTCCCGTTCTTCACCACAATGCGTTGGCTCTGGGAGGGCGATAAGGCAGCTGATTCCAGCAGATCCTGTGTGGCTTTTTCTGTACTGTTGGCTTTTTGATCATTCCATTTAGCAATAGCTTTATCAAACCGTTCCTGGTTGAAAGGTTTGAGCAGATAATCTACCGCATGTGCTTCAAAAGCTTTGATGGCATATTCATCAAAAGCCGTTGTAAAAATGACAGCCGGTGGCTGTTCTACTAATTCCAGCATTTCAAAGCCTGTAATTTTTGGCATCTGGATATCAAGAAAGATCAGGTCTGGCTGATGTTGCTGAATTGCTTTTAAACCTTCAAACCCATCCCCGCATTCCTGTACCAGTTCCAGTTGCGGATGATTCTGCAGGTATTCGTTGACGATACTTCTTGCCAGGGGTTCGTCGTCGATGATAAGTACTTTCATAATTGTCTGACACCTTTTAAGGAGTCTTTTTGTTTATAGTTTTTTACAGGCTGTCTGACACATATTGGGTGCCGACACTTTTTTCAACGTGTCAGACACCCTTTGAGGTGTCAGACACTTGTGGAATTTTCACTTTGGTTGTAAAGATATTTTCTTTTCCTCCCTTTTCGGAAGGCAGGGCTTCAGTTGTCAACAGATCGGTTCGGGCGAATAATAAATATAATCTTCGCTGCACCGACTTCAGGCCAAATCCCGTTCCCATCTTTGGAGAAGAGGTTTCAGGGTCAAAGGGGTTCTGTACCTTGATCACCAGGTTGTCTTCTTCGGTATGGGCATACAGGCGTATTACGGTATCACCCGTTGTATCATAGAGCCCAAACTTAATCGCATTTTCCACGATTGGTTGTAACAACAGGGCAGGAAGTTTCAACTGCTTTATATCTTCGGCCACTTCTATTTCAGTTGCCAGCCGGTTTCCGAATCTTACTTTTTCAATATCCAGGTATAATTGCAGGTATTGTAACTCCTCCTGGAGGGTTACCCATTGCGTTTCCTCTTTTTTGATCGTACCCCGTAAAAAGTCAGACAGCTGTTGTACCATTTTCCGGGCTTCTGCCGGGCGGCTACCAATCAGGGCATTGATCGAGTTTAAACTGTTGAATAAAAAGTGTGGCTGTAATTGTTGTCGTAGTTTAAACAGTTCTGCTTCCCGGGCTAATTTTTCCGCATCAATTTTTCGTTCTTCCTTTTCTTTTTGTTCCTGCTGATTATACCAGAGAATGCTCATCATGGTCACACAGCCTAATAAGAGAAAGGCAATGCTGAAACGGATGGACAGGGAACGATACAGCAGATCGGAATAACCTTCATAGTGGTCCAATGAAATTCCAAGCAACCATTTTGTTAACAATAACCATACGATGGTTAAAAAAAGACAGATCGAAAATATATTGATATACTGTTGCCCTTTTGGAAGATAATACCGCAGGGTATTCATGACCAGCAGGCAGGCCAGCAGCAGCAGGGTATTGGCGATCGCACTGTCAATAATGGCTGCTTTCCAGGGTAATCCAAAGAACTGGAGTACCATAATATTATCAGCCACCATCACCAGCCAGCAGATGATGAAGATGATGCGGAATCTTGATATGGACAGGGGTGAAGTGGACATCTCAGGCCAGGTTCAGCATTTCAAGGGTACTTCCAAAACGTATCTGCTCTGCTTTTTTATGAATGATGTGCAGGTAAGCATCAGCGTTTTCTGTTTCTTCAATTCTTGAATACAGTTCAGCTCCATCGATCAACTCCTGGAGCTGGTAAAGTTCACTAACGCTGATAAACTGCCATTGCACCAGTTGCTGTGTACGGTTAAAGAACATTTCTTCCTCTTTGGCACCCAGCAACTGTGCTTTATGAAAAGCTTCTTCTTTACTACCTGCTGCAATCAGGCGAAGTTGTTCATCAAATTGTGCGGTATGGTTACCATCGCCACAGATAATGCGAAAGACCATTTTTGTGAGATACCAGTTCATATCGGTTGTTGGTTAATTGGTTTAGCAGGGACGGTTTCAGGAAAGTAAAATATTAATACCTGGATGAATGCCGGTGCTGTAGAATCCCATTCACTACTTGCCATTCCCCACTCCGTGTTTTCAAAAACTTTTAATATCAATTCCGCCGAATATCACGGTTCCTTTCAGCACCAGTATTTTTTCAGGATTGTCTGTAATGGTTTGCATGTTGCGTTTATCTTCCAGACCACCAAAAATGGTAACGGCTTCCGACTTTACTTCCCAGTTGGATGGAACGATCAGTTTAGTTCCTCCAAAAACTGTCGTGATCTCGATTATCACGGTTCCTTTGATATCTGCCTGGGTAAGATTTAACTCAGTGCCTCCAAAAATGTTGACAATGTCCCCGCCCTTAAAATCTTTAGAAAGAATATTCTTTTTGGCGCCGCCAAATATGGAAGTGGTATCTATATAATCATCCTGGCTCCAGGATTCTTCTTCATCCAGGATCACAGCCCCTTGTGCCGAAGCCTTAGTTTTTTTTTCATCCCACCAGGATGATTGTGACCAGTTTGACCTGCGGGGCCTGAAAATGATAAACATACCGATGACGATAAACACTATAGGCCAGATATAACGACGGATGGCCAGGTCAGGATACACATCCCGGAAGAGGAAACCAACACCGATCAGGATGAGTAAAAACCAGCTGCCTCCTTTAAACCCATGTTTGATGCCGCTAAAAACACCCAGGGCTATCAGGAAACTTTGCCAGCTGAATAGAAGGGGCGGCAGATCCGGAACCGCTACCCGCACCAAAGCCGCAATACCGATCAGCAGGATAAAAATACCTGTCCAGATATGACCATGCTTGCTGCGCTGGCGATCATATCGTTCCTCACAACGCCGTTTTTGCCGCTCTTTAAATTCCCTCAGATCTCTCATTTCGTTCAAATTTTAATCAAATCTATGGGGGGAATAGTGAACAGTCAATAGAGAATGGGTACTATGCCCCTGTAAGTCGGTGAATGGCAGTAAAGGCAGGTTAAAAAGTAGGGTGAATGTCTAACCAGGTCAGAAATTTAGCTGATAATTTATTTAATCTGCTCAAATCTGTGTTTTCTCCCGCCTTCGGACGGGACAAGTTGTGGCCAAAACTAATTCATGGAACTGCTCCAAATCAACTGGTAAGGATCTGTTTTGCCTTTGATACAGGTAAACAGGAAGCAGGTGATAAAAGGCATATTGATCCTTTCTTCGCCGGATGCTGTATCGATAGGGAAGTCGATGGCCATGGTACCACTTACATAGGTCTCTGTAGAAGAGGTTTCCAAAGCCTTTAGGCCAACGGGCATTCTTTCGTTACCATAGCCGAGCTCATACCGGCGGTAGGCTAACCGTTCTACCAGGTTCTGGATAAATTCTGGTTGATCGAAGGCGGCGGAGATGTGTAAATGTTTTTTCATACCAGGAGCTTTAACGTTTCCGATCCCTGTCCTGTCTACACCTGCCTGCCCTCACGGGGATCTATGTTATCTACGAATTAGATGCGGAAACTGCCTTGTTTGCTTATTAAGGGAATGTGAAAGTTGGGGAGCTAATTCAAATAAATAAAAATCATACCGGAGAACATGATGGCGGCGGGCTGGCGAGATTAAGACTTTAATAATTTAAGGGTTGAGTTTTGAAGATATTTTTTCTTTCGTTTAACACAACTCCTATTTCACAAATCCCATTTTTCTTAATATTTGCTGGTGCTCCGGGCTTTCAAAAAATTTTTTATCATAAAACAAGGGAAGGTTCATTAAATAAGCAGAAGGAGATTTTGCTTCTATCGTTTTTTCTTCCCATTCAATTGCTTTTTTATAGTCGCCTTTTGCCTGATAAATGGAAGACAATGTAAAGGGGTCTTTCACTGTATTTTCAGCGGCATATTTTAGAAACCGGTTAATGACTGCATCTGCTTTTTCTTTTTGATTGCATTTAGTATAAATAAATGCTAATGTAACCTGTAGTAACTCCGATCCCCATCCGTCTTTGAATAATTGTTCAGCCTTTTCAGCCAGCGGTAATGCTTTATCGAATTCATTGAGGAAAATATGTCCATACGCTTTTTTAATATAGCCCCAAACCCAATTGGGGTGCAGCTCCAGCGCTTTGCCAAATGCTTCAGTACTTTTTTTATAATTACCAGCTAGCACGTTACACCATCCCAGGTTATGCAAACTGGAAATAGATACCGGATCCAGTTCTACAGCTTTATCAGCAAGGGGTAACGCTTCTTTATACCGGCCTACGTCAGCTAATGTAGTGGAATACCTGATATAAATGGTGGCATTACCGGGATCCAGTTCCAATGCTTTTTTATAAGATGCCACCGCTCCCTGCCAATCCCAGTCATAATAAAATTTTAATGCCCCTTCTGAAGTATAAATTTCAGCCAGTCCCGGATCCAATGCTTTAGCAGCTTCAAGGGCAGTTCTTGCTTCATTTATAATTTCATTTTTACTGGCTGTTGAAAAAAGTCCCTGAACTATTTTTTCATTAGCAATGGCTGCGTAAGCCGTAGCATATTTAGGATCTATCCTGATAGCTTCCCTGAAATGCGCTAATGCTTTTTCTGATTCTTCTGCTGTGGATCCATAACTTAGATATCTTCCTTTCAGATACTCCCCATAAGCTTCGGGGTTCACTACTTTTTTTTCTTGCCCCGGTTTTGAATTGCCGGTCAAACGGATTTTCAAAGCGTCAATTAAAGATTCGGTAATGGCTGCTTCAGTGGGGGAAACATCATTAATGTTTAATTGAAATTTATTGCCCCAAAGCTGGTTTTGATTAGCGGCATCAACCAATTCACAGTTTAAAAAATAACCATCTTCTGTTTTTTGCAAACGTCCGGTTAATACCAGATCTGTTTTCAGCAGTTTGTGCAAACTTTCTATTCCTCTAGCAGAATCGGCCAAACCAAAGGTAGCAGAACGGGCAAAAACTTTAATGCCTTCAATAGAAGAAAAACGGTTGATAAGATTTTCAGGAATTCCATCCGTTAAGTACGACAGGGAACTATCCTTGTGTATATTTTCAAAAGGAAGTATAGCAAGTGATTTTATTGTTTTATTTACATCATTTCCTTTAAGAATTGACTTTTTGAAAACAAGGAAAACAGCCAATAGCAAAACCATGATAGCAGCCGGAATCAAAAACCTTCTCTTGTTTTTTGGTTTGTTACCGGTAGGTTTTAGTTTTCCCTTCATGTCTTCTTTCCTTGGTACAATAAACCCGGGATTTGAAAGGGCAAAAACTTCTATGGGTTCTTCCACATTTTTAAAATCAAAGGAGCCCAAAGACGTCAATTGAAATTCTAATTTATTTTTTATTTCGTCAGCAATTTTTTTTGAAAAAAGAATAGAACCCGGCACACCCAATGTTTGTATCCGGGAAGCTACATTCACGGCATCACCATAAATATCATTATTTTCAAAAATTATTTCACCATAATGAATACCGATACTAAGGGAAATATCTTTTTCAATGATGCAGGCCTGCTGAATTTTCATGGCGGCAAACAAAGCATCAGAAACAGCAGAGAAACTTAAAAGTGTACCATCTCCTAATTCTTTAATTAGCTTTCCATTCAGCGATTCAATCGCCTGCAAATGAATTTCCCTGTTCTTTTTCAACAACTCAAATGCTTTTTGTTCATCCTTGCCCATTAACGCAGTGTACCCGACGATGTCGGTGAACATGATGGCGGCGAGTTGGCGGGATTGTGACATTTTTTAAAATTAAACTAATCGAGTGGTAGATTCATCTTGTTCAAAAAAGCGGTAAGTCGGGGATCACCTTCCAGGTTTTTTAACAATGGATCACCTTTAAGAAAAACCAGCCAACTATCTTTTTTGCTGTAAGCGTTTTCCAACCACTCGAATGCCAGGTCTTTTTCTCCACGGAAAGCATGAAGTTCTGCCAAAAGATAATTCCAGCTATTTTTATACCTGTCAGTAAAATCTTTCAGTGCAATATCTGCATCTTTGCTGCGGCTAAGTGCATGGTAGGCCAGGGTCAACCCAAATGTTTTGAACAATTCCAGATTTTCCTGTTGCATTTCTTTCAAAGCCATTTCGGATTTCCCCGACAATAAATAGTTTCTGCCTAAATACATATGTGCACGTTGAAACTGTGGGTTCAGTTCAAGTGCTTTTTTAAAATACGAATTGGCCTCATCAATACGACCTGCATGACTCAGAATGTTACCCAGGTTCAAATGACTAAGCGGCTTGAGTGGATCAAGCTCAATACATTTTTTCATTGCATGGATTGATTCTTTCCACCGGCCTGTTACGAAATAAAGACCGCCGCCAATACCATATAATATATCAGGATTTTGCGGTTCAAGGCTAAGTGCTGTTTGATAAGCTTCTTCTGCACCCTTCCAATCGAAATCATGATAAAGTTTAACACCGGCCAGTTCCTTGTGACCCATTGCGACTGTGTTGTCCAGCGATATTGCCTTCAGGGCTGCTTGTTTTGCTTTTTCATAACCCGTGTTCTGATTAATATAATTTTGCCATGCTTGTCTTGAAATGGCATGGGCCAGTTGGCCCCAGGCACGGGCATCGGTAGAGTCGATGGCTATAGCCTGGTTATAAAAATCAACGGCTTTGGCAACATTGTCTTTATCCAGTTTATCGTAATAATAATTTCCCTGTAGTATAAGGTTATATGCTTCTGCATTACCGGAGGCCAAACCAGTTGGTTTCAGAAGTTTAATTTTCAATTGTAATACAACCGCCTTGGCTATTTCATCCTGCAATTTAAAAATACCCTTTAAGTCACGGTCATATGTTTCACTCCATAAATGAGAGCCGTCTTTTGCTTTTATCAACTGCGCAGTTACACGAATTGTATTTCCATCTTTGCGTACACTGCCTTCCAGCAAATGAGCTACTCCCAATTTTTCAGCAATGATGCGCAGGTCTTCATTCTTCCCCTTGAAGGAGAAAGAAGAAGTACGACCAATCACTTTTAGTTCCGGAATTTTTGCCAATAAATTAAGTAGTTCTTCACTAAGCCCGTCACTGAAATATTCCTGGTCTTTATCATTGCTCATGTTTACGAAAGGGAGAACAGCAATAGATTTATCAATTTCTTCTTCAACTTTTGAAGGAATATTTTCTTTAGTAGTTTTTTGAAAACCATTATAAATAAAATAGCCCGATGCTAAAATTAAAACTGCGCCTATAAAAAATAACACAGGCTTTCTATACTTCTGAGTTTTGCTTCCAGTTGCTTCCAATTTTTCAAGTGTTGAAATAACAGGTTGGGGAGCCTCCACGCCTTCCACTTTTACCTGGTAAATGCGAACGGGGTCTTTTACATTTTTAAGATGCTCCACTTTCACAAATTCTGTGTCAATATCATTTTTGTTGGCAACATTATTATGAACCGACTCAGAAATCCAGATGCCACCCGGCGGGGCCAGTGCCTGAATCCTTGATGCAATATTCACTCCATCACCAAACACATCCTCATTTTCAAATACCACTTCTCCAAGGTGGATACCAATACGTAACTGAAAATCTTTATCTGCGTTACATTTTTTCTGAATTTTTATTGCTGCGTTAACTGCATCAGAAACAGTATTGAAACTGGCCATTACTCCATCACCCAATTCCTTTATCCAACGGCCACCGTATTGTTCAATGATTGGTTTTTGAATCTCACGGTTTTTATTCAGTAACTCAAATGCTTTTTGTTCATCCTTGCCCATCAACGCCGTGTATCCGACTATGTCGGTAAACATGATAGCGGCGAGCTGGCGGGATTGAGACATAAGTTAATAAATCAGTTGGAAGATAATCAACTTTAAACGAAGCTAAAGCCTTCGCAATCAAATAGACACTTATCACTGAGCATCTATTTTAAATACGCACTCACTTTCCTGCCAATAATTTCTTTCACCCTTAACCATGTTTGTCCTTTCAAGCTTCAACATCTACTGAGACCCGGTGTCCGTATAGAAGAGATAATGCTGTACCTCCTACCAGAGAAAAATCTTTTAGTTCAGTAACTTCCATTAACTGTTTTAATAGCGAAAAAGTGTGGGGTTCGACTGTCTCAGGATATAACATCGGAAATCTTTTAAAGGTCTGTTGATAACAACACTTGCAAGGTACATTCTTGTTTCAGGCAAGAATTTGGCATTTAATAATGCTTCAGTAACTTTTTCATCACCGTAATACCGGCGGCAATTGCGGATGTCATCCACATCCCCCTTTCAAATACCCTCTCTAATACAAAATTAGCTTTGCTGTTGTAATTGATATTCTCAAAAACAACATCCCAGAAAATACGTTTGTTAAATATGGGGTTTACTTTTTCTGACACACTATAAAGATAGCTAAAATAAAATTTTGCAAGGTAGTGTCATACGACAAACTCAAACCGGTCTCCGTCAAACAATCCTTTATCACTCAATTTTAAAGTGGGTATCACCAATAAGGCCATAAAGGAGAGTGTCATAAAGGGAGAGCCCAGTGTAGAGCCAGACTCTTTAACGGCTGCATCTATCAGGGAATATTGCTCCGCTATTTTATACCCGTCCTCATTACTCATCAGCCCGGCAACGGGTAAGGATACAATCATCTCCAGGTCAGGTCTGCAAAAACTCACCCCACCTTTGTGTTCGATCACCAGATTGATTGCAGCTGCAATACTTTCATCATCTACTCCAACGGCAACAATATTATGACTGTCATGCGCCACTGAAGAAGCCAACGCTCCTTCTTTCAGGTTAAAATTTTTAATAAAAGCTTTAGCAATGGGAGCATTATTATACCGGTTCACCACCACTATTTTTAAAATATCTCTTTCCGTATCACTTACGATTTTCCCGTCCATTACTTTCGGGGCAAAGGAAAGCCTGTTGGTGATCAACTGACCATCCAGCGCTTCAATGACAGGGATTTCGGTTTCACCCGTCCATGCTATTTCAAAATCGGTGACTTCTTTTTTGGCGCAGGAAAAATTATTGACAATACCTGATTTAACCGTGTTGATATTGGATATCCCGTTCGCTGCTACCTGTTCACCATTGATATACGTTTGCATGGCCTCAAATTCCTGAAGATCCTTCACCACAATAAAATCAGCAAAATCACCTTCTTTCAATAAACCCACATCTAATTTGTAATGAAGTACAGGATTTATACATGCTGCTTTCAATACTTTAAAAAGATCAATGCCTTTTGCTACCGCTCTTGCACATAGCTGGTTGATATGGCCGATTACCAAACTGTCAGGATGTTTATCATCACTGCAAAACATGATCTGGTCAGGAAAATCGGCTAGCAATTCAATCAGCGCTTCAAAATTTTTAGCAGCGCTGCCTTCCCGGATAATGATCTTCATCCCGTATTGCAGTTTGTTCAATGCTTCTTCTTTGGTAAAACATTCATGGTCGGTAGCCCTCCAAACCGCTGAAGGGGGAGTAATCCCTTCAATATATTTTCGGGCATTTTCACCTTTTAAACCGGGAGCATGGCCATCTACGGGTTTTCCGAGCCGGTGAGCTGCGGCTATTTTTTGCATCACTTCCGGGTCTTTGAATAATACGCCTGGAAAATTCATCATCTCGCTCAGGTATTTGATTTCATCCCTTTGCAGTAGTTTTTCAACATCTCCAGCATCCAGCGATGCTCCGGCCGTTTCAAAAATAGTGGCGGGCACACAACTGGGGGCGCCAAAATTGAATTTAAAAGGAACAGTTTTGCCATTTTCAATCATGAATTCTACTCCCTGAAGGCCACAGACATTGGCGATTTCATGCGGGTCGCTGACTGTAGCAACTGTGCCATGTACCACAGCCAGGCGGGCAAATTCTGAAGGAACCAGCATAGAGCTTTCAATATGTACATGGCTGTCGATAAAGCCGGGCATGATAAAGTGTGGGGCGGCAAGTGACGGCTCGGCAATCGGTTTAATTGCTGCAATTTTGCCCTCTGATACAACCACTTCAGCCGGGTAAATCGTCTGTTGGTACATATCCACCAGGTGGCCAGTAACTGAAAATGAACCTTTCATCTGCTTATTTTGTTAATTCACACTAAAAATACCTATTTGGAAACTCCTAAAGTTTACTTTTACGTACTAATTTTTTAAAATATAAACTATACACATGAAACGGATACTATTTTCTTTTCTCTTTTTGGCTGTTGCCGCAACAGCTATGGCACAAACCGCAGATGAAATTATTAATAAAAACATTGAAGCCATTGGCGGGGCAGAAGCCTGGAAAAAAGTGAACTCCATAAAAATGGAAGGTAATATGCAGGTACAAGGCGCCGAAGTGGCCGTAACACGAACTGTATTGCATGGTAAAGGCTCACGGCAGGATATATCGCTGATGGGGATGAATGGTTTTAGCATAGTAACCCCGGCACAAGGTTGGAATTTTATGCCTTTCCAGGGACAGGCTGCACCTGAAGCAATGACAGCGGAAGATCTTGCTGAATCGCAAGAGCAACTTGATGCGCAAGGAGATCTTATTGACTATGCTGCAAAAGGACATACTGTTGAACTCATTGGCAAAGATGAAGTGGATGGTACAGAGTGCTACAAGATAAAAATTATCAAAAAAGGCGGCGCACCAGAAACCTTGTTTATTGATACCAAAACTAATTATGTACTACGCAGCGTATCGGTACGTAAAGCAAATGGCCAGGAAGCAGAAGTAACCACTAATTACAGCAATTACGAAAAACTGCCCGAAGGAATAGTAGTTCCCAAGTCAATTACACTGCCTTTTGGAGAAATGATTATTACAAAAATTGTCATAAATGGAGCAATAGATGAGGCCATTTTCAAAAACTAATTTTTCTGGTTCAATTCATTGCAAATGATATAATATTATATTTATGCCCCGGTTGAAAAATCGGGGCATTGTATTTTTTCATATAATAAATTATGTAAATGAAAATAATTTTTTCGCTCTTGTTTTTAGTGGCCACTGCTTTGTCATATGCACAAACTACCATCAACAGCAGCACATTTGGTATGATGGAAGCCCGGTGGCTTGGCCCCGGTACAATGAGTGGCCGTATTACTGCTATTGAAGGGGTTGCACAGGATGGTAAAACCATTTATGTAGGTACCGCTGGTGGTGGCATCTGGAAAACCACCAATGCCGGGGCATCTTTCAAACCCATCTTTGATAAGTATTGCCAAAGCATCGGGGCATTGGCTATTGATCCCATAAACCCGAAAATAATTTATGCTGCCACTGGCGAAAGCAATATGCGTAATTCTGTTTCAATCGGTGATGGCATTTATAAATCAACCGATGCGGGAGAAAACTGGATAAAACTGGGTCTCGAAAAAACAGAGCATATTGCCAAAGTGGTTATTAATCCCAACAGCACAAATATACTTTATGTAGCAGTGCCCGGACCATTATGGAGCAGCAGCAAGGAAAGAGGGTTATATAAATCTGTTGATGGAGGAAAAACATTTGAGAAAATTTTATACATCAGCGAAGATGCGGGTTGTGCAGATGTATCAATTGACCCGCAGTACCCGGATACTGTATATGCTTCTACCTGGGAGTTTCGGCGTAAACCTTACAGTTTCAACTCCGGTGGGAATGGAAGCGGTTTCTGGAAAAGTACGGATGCTGGTAAAACATGGAAGGAAATAAAAAACGGCTTGCCTGCCAAACCATTCGGAAGAATTGCTTTTACGGTGGCACCAAGTGCACCACAAAATTTAGTGGCTATTGTAGAATCAAACGAAACAGGCCTTTATATTTCTGCCGACGGTGGTGAAAACTGGAAAAAGCAAAGCGCCACTTTCAATGTTGTATCCCGGCCATTTTATTTTTCTACCATTGTTATTGACCCGAAAGACCCCAAAAGGGTTTATCGTCCTGCTCTTTCATTTTCCTATTCAAGTGATGGGGGCTATTCGTTTGCCGATGCCAGTAATGAAGGCGGATGGGTGCATAGCGACCATCATGCATTGTGGATTAATCCTACTAATACAAACCAGCTTTACCTCGGTACTGATGGTGGCGTGTATATCAGTTTGGATAAAGGAGCTACCTGGAGTTTTGTACAATCACTTCCTGTCGGTCAGTTTTACCATGCTGCCGTAGATGATCGTAAACCATATAATATTTATGGCGGTCTGCAGGATAACGGTAGTTGGGTAGGCCCTTCAGCTGCAGCCGGCGGAGTAAGCAACGGAATGTGGAAGGCCATCAATAGCGGTGATGGTTTTTGGGTGCAGCCCGACCCTAATGATATGTATACCGCTTATGCAGAATCGCAGGGCGGAAATATAAACCGGGTGAACCTGGTAAGCAATAAAGCGGTAAACATAAAACCACAACAGGCACCCGGCGAAGAAAAACTAAGGTGGAACTGGAATTCTCCGATCGCCATTGGCAGTGCCAATAAAAAGAATTTATATGTTGGTAGCCAATATTTGTATAAGTCAACCGAACAGGGAAGAAACTGGACCCGCATTTCTCCCGACCTTACTACCAATGATAAAAAGAAACAGGAACAGGAAAACAGTGGTGGTTTAAGTGCAGATAATACTTCGGCTGAAAACCATTGCACCATTTTTACTATTGCAGAATCGCCTTTGGATGAAAAGATTATATGGGCAGGAACAGATGATGGCAACCTGCAATACACGTTGGACGGCGGAAAAACCTGGACGAATGTATCAGCTAATTATACCAAAGCAGGCATACCTGCTCAAACATGGATAAGCAGTGTTGAGCCTTCTGTGTTTGATAAAAAGACCGTGTATGCCACTTTCGATAACCATATGTATGGTGATCATAAAACATACTGTGCAGTTTCAAAAGATATGGGCAAAACATGGACACTGTACAACAGCAGTGAGTTTACCGGCTTTGCGCATAAAATCAAAGAAGACCCCAAAAACAAAGATTTATTATTTATCGGCACCGAGATGGGTCTGTTTGCCACATTAAATGGTGGCCAAAACTGGTTCCGGATGAAAAATAAAATTCCGGAGTATGTACTCGCCAGGGATATACAAATACATCCCCGCACTCATGACCTTGTTATTGCCACCCATGGCCGGGGTATTTTAATTGTAGATGATATTTCACCCATTCGCAATTTGAAAAAAGAAACAGCAGAAAAAGAAGTAGTGCTGTTTCCTAATGAACCCATTACACTCACTATGGGGCAGTTTGGTGCTGGCGGCTTTCCCAGCACCGGTGGTTGGGTAGCGCCAAACCCTCCTTCTATTCCACCCATCAAATATTATTTGAAAGACAGAGTTAGCAGCGGTGAAGTAAAGGTTGATATTTTTGATACACAGGGAAAATTGATTCAATCAATACCCGGTGGAAAAAGAAAAGGAATTAACATGGTGGACTGGAACCTCAGTATGAAGCCCCCAAAGATTGCTACTGGTGGCACAAAACTTGATTTTTCAGGATTTCTTGCGCCAATGGTACTGCCGGGTGATTATACGGTAAAGTTAAAAGTTGGTGACTCCGTATATACTTCTAAAATAAAACTGGTGCATGATGCAAGCGACAAGAATTTTACACTGGATGACAGGAAGAAACAATTTAAGACAGCTAATGATTTATACAAATTGCATGAACAATTAGCGATGGTAGTTGATACCATCAATGCACGTCAGAAATTAATAAAAGATAATATTAGTAAAGTAACTGATTCAACTCTTAAAAGGAACATGCTGGCGTATGATGCTGAGTTGGAAAAACTCAGGGGTGAAAGTCTTGCTACAAAGAAGAGTTCCATTTTTGCCGATGAAAAAAAATTACGGGAAGAGATTACAGAAGTATATGCCGGTGTTACCGGACAGGAAGCCGCCCCTTCTAACCTGCAGGTTCAGCGTACTGTTACTTTACAGCAGGAAGTAAAGGCAAAGGAAGATGCCCATAAACAACTACTGAAAAAATATGATGATACGATAATGACCGGCCTTAGAAAAGAAGGATTGATACCGCTAAAGCCGGGAGAGAAGAAAGGATTTTAGATTGAAATGCAAGTGAAAATTCTCTGGCTCGATAACGGAATAATTTGTGTCGTTCATTCATTCAGCAAAAAACTGAATTTATTAAACAGGGGATGTAAAATTTTTAAAGTATACGTACTAACTATCCTTTCTGCAAGCCGGCTTTCACAAGCCGTTTTTTTTATTTCCATAGCACTACAATTTCTTTTAAATACCATAGTTTTCGCTACATTCCGGATATTTCAATTCCAATTTTGACAACATGAGAAAATTACTACTCTTGCCGCTTATTTTTTTAATTATAGGTGTAGCAGATGCACAAAAAACAAAGCCAACATCTCCCACTGCCACAGAAGATGCTGATGCTGAATTATTGGCTAAAACAAATTACCGTCTTATCGGTCCCTGGCGGGGTGGTAGAAGTGGTGCAGCCACAGGCAGTTTCAAAAACAAAAACACATTTTACTTTGGCGCTACCGGTGGTGGTGTATGGAAAACCACGGATGGTGGCAGTAACTGGAAAAATATTTCTGACAAATATTACGGTAGTTCAATTGGTGCTGTATCTGTAGCACCTTCTGATGAAATGGTGATTTATGTTGGTGAAGGCGAAAATACCATGCGTGGAAATGTGAGTGAAGGATTGGGTGGTATGTGGCGTAGCGAAGACGGTGGAAAAAGCTGGAAGAACATCGGACTAAAAGATACCCGTCATATTATCCGCATCATCATACATCCACGAAATCCGGATATAGTATGGGTGGCAGCAATGGGTCATTTGTTTGGACCCAATGATGAGAGAGGAGTGTATAAAACTATGGATGGCGGCAAAACATGGAAACGAACCTTGTTTGTTAACAATCAAACAGGTTGTAGTGATTTAGTAATGGAACCGGGCAATCCGAATATATTGTATGCTGGAACCTGGCGGTTGATTCGTACTCCTAATGCTATGGAAAGCGGTGGCGAAGGAAGCGGCCTATGGAAAAGTACAGATGCTGGTGAAACATGGACAAGTATTTCTGCTAAAAAGGGCCTGCCTAAAGGAGTGTGGGGAATAGTGGGTGTGGCTGTTGCTCCATCCAACACAGATAGGGTTTATTGTCTGATGGAAAATAAAGATGGTGGATTGTATGCCAGTAATGATGCCGGAGAAACATGGGTATTGCAAAGCAGTGATAATAATATACGGCAACGGGCCTGGTATTATACCAAAGTATTTGTAGATCCAAAGAATGAGAATAAAGTATATTGTCCCAATGTTGATTTTATGATCAGCACCGATGCCGGCAAGACTTTTAAAGGTATCAACACACCGCATGGCGATCATCATGATTTGTGGATTGACCCGGAAGATGGTAACAGGATGATTGTAGCTGATGATGGGGGCGCACAGGTAAGCTTTGATGGCGGTACAAACTGGAGTACTTATTTGAATCAGCCCACTGCACAAGTTTACCGGGTAAGTACCGACAATGCATTCCCCTACCGTATTCTGAGCGGACAGCAGGATAACAGTGCATTTAGAATAAAAAGCCGGACCTATAGTTCATCCATTGCTGCTGCAGATATGGAAATTACGGCCGGCAACGAAAGTGGCTATGTGCTAGCAGACCCATTAAATCCTGATATTACGTATGGTGGTAATTATATGGGGTCTTTACAACGACTCGATCACCGAACAGGCGAAAGCCGTGCTATCAATGTATGGCCGGTTGATAATATGGGAGCCGGGGCTGAAGCCGCTAAGTATCGTTTTCAATGGAACTACCCAATTTTCTTTTCTCCGAATAACCCTAAAAAATTATATGCAGCAGGTAACCATCTCTTTGTTACAGAAGATGAAGGCAAAACATGGCAGATGATTTCTCCTGACCTGACTACCAATGATAAAAAGAAACAAGTTTCCAGCGGCGGACCCATTACACAGGACAATACCAGTGTGGAATATTACTGTACCATATTCGCAGCAACAGAAAGCTGGCTCGAAAATGATTTGCTTTGGACGGGGAGTGATGATGGCCTGATACATGTAAGCAAAGACGGCGGAAAAAATTGGGACAATGTTACGCCAAAAGATTGCCCCAAAGCAATGATGTGGAACTGTGTTGAAACAGATCCCTTTAAAAAAGGGGCAGCCTATTTTGTTGGAACAAGATATAAGAGTGATGACTTTGCACCTTACATCTACAAAACAGAAGATTACGGTAAAACATGGAAGCTGATAGTGAACGGCATTAACCGCATGCATTTTACAAGAGCCATTAGAGCAGATAGAAAAAAGGCCGGGTTATTATATGCAGGTACTGAATACGGAATGTATATCTCCTATGACGATGGCGCCAGTTGGAAATCATTTCAACTGAACTTACCTGTAGTACCTATTACTGATCTTGCTATTAAGAATAACGACCTTATTGTGGGTACACAGGGCCGTAGTATTTATATATTGGATAACCTTACAACGGTACAGCAAAAAAATACAGCAATCTTAAATAAGGGCCTTCATGTATTTGATGTAAACCCTGCATACCGGATGCCGGGTGCTGGTCGCCGTGGTGGTGGTGCCGGAGGTGCCGGAGTAACAAATGCAGGAATGAATCCACCTAATGGAGTTGTATTTAATTATTACCTGAAAGATCAATCTGATTCCACTAAGCTTACTATTGCTTTGATGGATAAAAATAAAAAAGTAATAAAAACATATGCTACGTCCTCAAAAGAGAATAAGGTAGAAGTGGTAAAGGGTATAAACCAGTTTGAATGGGATATGAATTATCCAGAAGCAGAAAGGGTAGAAGGATTGATTTTATGGAACGGATTTATCCGTGGCCCTAAAGCAGCACCGGGAAATTATTTTGCAAAATTTAAATCGGGCAGTGATTCCGAAGAAGTTCCTTTTACAATTTTGGCTGATCCTAATTATAAAACATCACTAGCGGAATACGACGAACAATTCAATCATCTTATTTCTATCCGGGATAAGTCTTCGGAAATAATGAAAGCTATTAAGAACATCCGGGAAATGCGCCAGCAGATAAACGATTTTAGTGCCAGGCAGGGAAAAGATATACCGAAAGAAGTAAAGCAACAGATTGATACAGTAAATAAACAAATGACAGCAGTAGAAGATGCATTACATCAAACGAAAGCCAAAAGCGGACAGGATGTATTGAATTTTCCAATAAAATTAGATGACAAATTATCAAGTATTTATAATGCTGCTGCTGCCGGGCAGTCGGGCCTTAGCCGCCAATCAAAAGAAGCATATACTGAGCTGGCGGTACAGATTGATGAGCAACTAAGTAAGCTAAAGAAAATAATGAATGAAGATGTTGTGAAGCTTAACCAGTTAATACATGAGAAAACATTGCCCGTGATAGGCCCTAAGAAGGATGAAAAGGACAAGGAATAAATAAACAAAGCTATCTTAAAGCTTGAATAATAAACCCAAATTTAAAGAGTGATGGGATTTATACAGAGAAAGTAGTAGTGTTAGAGCGTCTCAATTTTATGGCTTCACTGTTAATTCCCCTCCAATTGGGTAGGGGGTAGATAAGTTTTTAGAGCTGCTGTTAAATCAATTCCTGGTATTGCACCTTTTCCCGGGGTCTCCGTGTGGAAAATTATTTCGGGATGGCCTACAGTATTTTTATGCAATTTTTTTTACCCGCTCTTTCATCAGCGCAATGGCCTCCTCTTTACTGGAAAAAGTATTGTCGATGTTCACCAGGTTGTCAGCCAGTTTATCGTAATTTTTCGTCATCAGCCAGACGAAAATATGCAGGTAGTGAATGCCATCAAAGATGAAGGTCTTCTTAGCAGCGAACTCTTGTCGCAGTTTCAGGAATTCACCTGGTATTTCCGTGTAATGGAGGGCAGGGCGGAGGTGATGTACAGTATGATAGCCATCATTCCAGCACATTTTATTGTACTTGGTATTGATACAATTAATAGCGCTGGTAAAATTATCTTCTGTATTATTCTTGTCAATAAAAGAATGCTGAGCCCAGTTGCCAAGCATCATCACGATCCTGGCAAAAACAAACGGGATGATAAAAATAAACAGCGTTGCCCTGAAATTGACAAAGCACATCCCCACGCAGAAAAGATAAAATGTCATTTCACCATAGGTCAGGCGCATGTATAATTTCTTTCTTTTGCGATTAAAGAGGTACATGAAGGTGTCTACAAAACCTAATACTAAAAAACGGCCTACATATTTTAGAAAATCTAAAAGACTGTCTCTTTTATATTTCAACGTACTGCTGGCATCATTTTCCTGGTTATTTTCCACATGGTGCATGGCCATATGATGTACAAAATAGGTTTCCGGGGTGTGACCAAAGAAGGGGCAAACGATCCAGATTACATAATTATACAACCCGGTGTATCCTTTTTTAAAAGGCTTGCGATGACTGATACAATGGAGCATCAAACCGAAACGCCCTTTGAAATACATTTGGGAAACATAGAAATAAGGAACGTAGGCGAGCCACCAGTACCATCCTTCTAATAAAGGTGTATATAAAAGAATAGCAACCGGTATTACCAAAATATGAATAGCAGTCAACAGCTGAATAAAAGGAAGATCTCTTTTATCGTTAATATAGTTCAGCCAAAATTTTTCGTAACGGCTGAATTTTGCTGGTTCTACATACACAGGGTCCGTTAAAGTTGTCAGTGCCTTCATTCCAGATAAATATAAGTTATTCGATGGCTTCTACTAATGTAAGCAATCAGTTTTAAATTAATACGTTGATTTTCAGATAAAACGGTTCATTTGGAAGCGGTAAAATTACAGGTTTCCTGCCGAATTCAGGTCATTATGTTTAACACCTATTTTGCCAGTACGGACAAACACAAAACATTGATTATAACTATGTTTTTACATTTTACTGACCTGCTATCTCAAGCTTATTCAACCGGGACCAGAAAAATTTAACATTTCTTGAAACTATTAAACATGGCTTCTCGTATCTAAGAATCCGGTTCTCATTCATTATCCTTACTGATACACCTTTCAATTGTATCTCTTCCATGCCTTATTGATATGTAATTAACCAACGCATAGAGCTGTCTTCTTTGCTAAAATCGAAGAGGAGGAATTTTTTATTTACAATTAAAACGACACAGTTATGAAAAAAAAGATCTATGCAACAATCCTTTTAGTGGCTATGCTGGGTAATGTCTTCTCTTACGGAGCATTTGCATCCAGCCACCGGGAAGCCCCGCTTATTGCCAACGACCCGCTGGCAGATAATACCGATTTGTATGCCTTTCGAAGTCCGGATGATCCTAATAAAGTAACGATCATTGCCTGCTTTGTGCCGGGTCAACTGCCACAGGGCGGACCTAACTATTATTCTTTTGGAGAAAACATCCGTTACGAAATCCATGTCGATAATAATCTGGGAACACCCGGGGATGATATTACCTACCGGTTCACCTTCAAACAGGTGAATGAAGACCCCACTACTTTTTTTAATATCCGGCTGGGAAAACAAAACCTGAAAACTACCTATAAACTGGAAAGAAGTCTGGATGGCGGAAAAAAATTCACCACTATTGTAAACGAAGGAAAAGTGCCCCCTCCCAATATCGGGCCCCGTTCTATCAGCAGTGCAGTAGGTTTGGGCGCTCCGGATTATGAATCACTGATCCAAAGTTCCATTGCATCAGCATCTACCGGCGAAAAGGTCTTTTGCGGAACTTCTGATGACCCTTTCTTTGTTGACCTGGGTGGTGTTTTTGACCTGGGTGATGCTCCCCGTACAACAGGTACCGAGTCTATTGATGGATTGAAATGCCTGAATGTTTCCACCATTGCCTTACAGATCGATATCGCTACCCTGCAAAAGGATCACAAACCAGTGTCAATGGCCAGCAGTATTTTAGATCCCAATTATGTGATTGGTGTATGGGCATCAGCCAGCCGTCAGAAGATATCCATATTAAAAGACTATAAGGATTATGAAAACAATAATAATGGTGGAGGCGATAAAGGTACCTGGGTACAGGTATCCCGTCTTGGTATGCCATTAACCAATGAAGTGGTTATACCCATTGGTATGAAGGATTACTGGAATGCTTTGACACCTTACCAGGATCTTCAGAAATTAAATGTATTTGGCAAGTATTTCTACAATCCTGAACTCGGCTTGTATATGGATGATGACTTGTTTGGTTCCGCAGTACCGGCCCTGACTCCATTACGAATTCAGCGAAATTCCCTGGGCATGTTTGATTTTGGTAACGGCAACAATGGATTATATGGGTTGAAGGGTAACCCTGCGCTTGCAGGTACTGCCCTGGATGATGCAATCTTTGGCACTCTTTTATTACCCGCAGCAAATTCTCCACGTTCGGTAGATCTGTGGCCTATTTTTAATACGGGTGTACCCAATCTAAGACCTTACCAACTGGCAACTGGTAAAACTGGCGGTCCCTTGTCTGCAGGCAAGCCATTCATTAATAACTTTCTGCCCAATGGAGGGGATATGCTTCGGTTGAATATGGCGGTACCTGTTACACCAAGAACTCATGCAAAGTTTAGTAACCTGGGTATTGTTCAGGCTGCCGTTTTGGGATTAACTGATCCCGAATACAATACGAATGCATCACTGCAGAACATACCTAATATGGATGGTTTTCCAAATGGAAGAAGACTGGAAGATGATGTGGTTCGCATTGAACTGCAGGCGGTAAGCGGTATTGCACTCGCAGCAATAGGCTTATGGTATGATGATTTCAATGGTAACCCGGTGACACCGGACCTGCTTGGTGTTCTTACGTATACTGCTGGTGTTACGGCTAACGATGCGCCACTCAAAACAAGTTTCCCGTATGTGGCGAGTCCGTGGGCAGGTACCCATAACTGTGATTGTAATACACCATCTTCAGCCAAAACCCCCAATAATAAAACGGTTATTGGAAAGGTGAATACGGTAAAAACTTTTTCTACCGGGCTGGGTCTTGCTGCCAAGGAAATAAACCTTTCAGCATACCCTAACCCAAGTGGCGGAAGCAGCACTCTTCAGTATAGTGTGGATGCCGCTTCGCAAATCAGGATCGTAGTTTTTGATATGCAGGGGCAACTGGTAAAAGTACTGATGGATAAAAAACATGAAGCAGGAGTTTATAATGTACAATGGGACAACAGCGGTCTTGCTAAAGGCACGTATGTCGTATCAGCATTAAAAAATGGCCAGACTAAACAGGTGATAAAGCTGGTAAAAAATTAAAAGAAGTATACACTACATCGGGTTCGTAGTTATTGCGAACCCGATGTTTTAAACTGTACTTAAACAAAATTATCGTAGGGATGGATGTAAGAAGTACGTTTCATAAACTGCTAATAAATCAATACCTACATTTTCAGATCAGGCTTTACGGCTCTTACCGTGGTTGTACCGCCGCCATTCAGCGTAAGGTCAACAGGGTTATTACTGGCCCAGGCACCACGGGTAAAATCAGGGATATCCACGGTTCTTGATTTTTTAGCAACGGAACGTTCACTTAATGGCATCAGGCAACTCCAGGCGGCTGCATCATATACATCCTGGTCAAGTGCTAAGCCATTACGCAGACAATCGATCAACCGCCAGTCCATAATAAAGTCCATACCGCCGTGACCACCTACATCTTTCGCAATGGCCCCTATATGATTGACAATGGGGGGAGAATATTTTTTGTAGAGATTATCCAGTTCTTCTTTTTTGACCCAGCTATGGCCAAAAGCTACCCTTTCCGGGCCGGGCCATTTTTGTGCCGCCCCTTTTGTACCACTGACCAAATGAATTCTTGAATAAGGCCTTATCGTTGAAACATCATGTTGCACCATGATCGTTTTACCTTTTTGGGAACGGATCAGCGTGGTGTTCATATTTCCCCGGAAAGATTGGTCCACATATTCTTTATAAAATTCATCTTTTGCAGCCAGCTCTTTTACCATTGTATTCATCGTAAAATCATTGCTGCTCATACTGACCAGGTGATCAAACTTATCCCCCCGGTTGATATTCATACACTGGGCTACCGGCCCCAGCCCATGGGTAGGGTACAGGTTCCCGTTATGACCAATATTCTCTTTCAGCCGCCACATATCTGCATAGGCTTTTTTATTGAACATCCAGTCTTTGGTCAAATCGTGAATATAAGCACCTTCTGCGTGTACGATCTCGCCGAATAAACCCTGTCTTGCCATATTCAGCGTGAGGAGTTCAAAAAAATCATAACAGCAATTTTCCAGCATCATGCAATGCTTCTTTGTTTTTTCCGAGGTCTCTACAAGTGCCCACAACTCATCGATGGTTTTGCCGGCGGGTACTTCAGTGGCAGCATGTTTACCATTATTCATTGCCCGCAAAGCGATGGGAGTATGCAGGTGCCAGGGAGTAGGTGTGTAAATAAGATCGATATCATTACTATCACATACTGCTTTCCATCCTTCTTCGCCGCTGTATTCTTTGGCTTTTGGCCGCTGCATTTTCTCCAGGGCTTTTTGTGATTTGGCAATTCTGTCAGGATATTTATCACACAAGGCTACTATTTCTACACCATCAATATAACTTAACCGTTCTACTGCTTCAGATCCTCTTTGTCCCAGACCGATGATCCCGATCCGCACGGTTTCAATTTTTGGTGCCGCATAACCACACATATTGAAACGCTGTCCATTCTTTTCCCATTCGGCAGAGCGGTCCATTTGTTCGTCGGTAGGGCCGATCACTTTTGCAAAAGAGGGAATGCCGGTAGCCAGCACACCTGTACCAATAGCCAGGCGGCGGAGAAATTTTCGACGGTTAGAATCCATACAACAATTGATTATTGCTGCAAGTTCTATAAATAAAACGGAGAAATGATTCCCGCGGGTAAAATCAGGCAATCGTTTGAGCAGGGATCATTCATCAAGCAGGTCGGGTCGCCGTTCTTTGGTTCGTTGCACCGATTGTTCATGCCGCCATTCTTCAATCAGTTTGTGATTACCACTCATTAATACATCAGGTACTTTCCAACCGCGGAATTTCTCAGGCCGGGTGTAAACCGGCGGTGCCAGTAAATTATCCTGGAAGGAATCAAAAAGAGCGGATGTCTCATCATTCAATACACCGGGTAATAAACGACCAATGGCATCTACAAGGATAGCAGCGGGCAATTCGCCACCACTGAGCACATAATCACCGATCGAAATTTCTTTGGTCACGAAATGTTCCCGTATCCTTTCATCAATGCCTTTGTAATGACCGCAGATCAGTAACAGGTTTTCTTTCAGTGATAAACTATTGGCAGCTTTCTGGTTAAAGAGTTCTCCATCGGGCGTCAGAAAAATGATCTCATCAAATGTTCTTTCCAATGACAATTCTTCAATGGCTTTTGCCAGGGGTTCACACATCATCAGCATACCGGCGCCACCACCAAACTGGTAATCATCCACCATACCATATTCATTCACGGCCCATTTCCGGAGTTGGTGTACCTGAATGGTCAATAAGCCTTTCTCCTGCGCTCTTTTCATCATGCTGTGCTGAAAGGGGCTTTCCAATAATTCAGGTAAAACGGTGAGAATGTCGATATGCATGTAGCAAAGATAGGAACTGGCTAATTGGAGCTCACTTCCACAGTATGCCTGGCTTCATTTAGGGCCCTGTCTTTTGCAAGTACCTGTATCTTGTAATTAATACCCGCTATGGCGATATTAGATTGATTAAAATTGGTTGTACTGCTACCGGGATACAGGTGGACATCCATTAAAAAAGCTCCCGTATTGTTATTGGTAACATGAATATTTACTTCTGTTATAGATTGCTTGTCGCTAATGTTGCCACTGATCGGAATGGCTTGTCCTGTAGTGAAATTTTGACCATTGAGCGGGGAGCTGAGTAGAATAATCGGGAGTACGGTATCTTTTTCTGAGCCAGCATCTTTTGCGCAGCCGGCTAAAATAGTTATTATCAATATACCAGAAAGAAACAACCTCAGGGTTTAAAATTAATCCCAAAAAAGCAAAAAAAGAAACCCCCGGGGAACCGGGGGTCGGAATTGAAACAAAAACCAACATACCTCACTTTCGTGAGCCGTATGTATAAATTACCTCGTAAAAATAAGTTGGATTAAAGAGCAGGAAGCTGATATAAATCAGGTTGAAAAAAATAGTTAGCGCCACATTAAGGATGACAGATCACTACGGTGCCGGCTGCGGAAGGGAGTTGCGGGCTGATAAAGGGAATACCGAGGTTCAATCCACGGAGTACCAGCAATACACCCATAAGCGAAATCAATACAGGCACTAATTTTTTAAAGGCCACTCTCCAACCCGGTCGTAACAATTGCCCCGCATAACCGATAAGCATCATTGCTGGTAAAGTGCCTGCGCCGAACATTGCCATAAAACTGACACTCTGCATCACTTCTGTAAAGGACAGCGTTGTGGCGAGGGCAATATAGATCATCCCGCAAGGAAGCAAACCGTTAGCCATACCGAGCAATATGAAACCAGCGGGTCCCGTAGCGGAACGCAGCAGGCGGGCGATCTGTTGCTGCACAAAAAAATAGAAGCGATTGAATGCTTTTATATGAATACTTGAATGCCTTAGAAAGTAAAGTGCAGCAAAACCAAGCACTAGCAGTCCCATAGCAATAGAAAACCATTGCTGGTACCCGGAAATGTAAACCCTTCTGCCAGCGAGTCCAAACAACAAACCAATGCTGGAGTAAGTAATGATCCTTCCCAATTGATACAAGAGTAAGGATAAGAATTTTTTAGTGGCAGAAAATTGATGAACAGGTAAGGCCAGGCTCAACGGGCCACACATACCTACACAATGCAGGCTACCTGCAGCACCCAATGTAAAACCTGCTATCATGACCGGCCAAAGCATTAATTAATCGTTAGGTTTTTTTCTGAAAAATAGTTTTTCCCTTCACTGTTCCAGGTTAGTTTAACGATATACCGGCCCGGCAGTACAACCGTAGACGGAAAGAGCTGGATCCCGTCAGCATTAAGCGCTAACACCAATCGTTTGTCTCTTTTCTCATCGTAGTCGCAGTAGAACCAAATATCGCCGGCAATGTTTTTGCCTTTCATTTCAACAGGTAATTCAAGCAACACGCCGTCGGTCGTCTGCTCCAGGTTTACGGAAGAGCTGAGCTGATTGACCCGATTAGTGCCATCAATTACATCCTGGTAACGGAGTTCGCTTTTATAGTAATCTTTTTCTACCAGGTCAAAATTCGTTTTCACGGAACGGTACACCAGATAACCCATGCCGGTACCAAAAACAAGAAAAGTGACGAATAATTTATTTCCCCAGTTCATAAAATCTATTTTTTTGAATTAATATTTTCCAAAGGGTCCCGCAAAATTTGTATTGAGGGTTGTAATTTTTTTATGGCCATTGTACAAGCCAATAGTTAATTTCATTTTGCGGCTGTTTACAAATTTTCTGGGCAATACCACAAAGAATGAGCCGCTTGCCTGGTCTTCCTGTTTTAAATGAATATCTGTGGCACCAACGAGTTCTATTTTGCCGGCACTGCTTGCCTCTCCTTCCAGCTTTAGTGTAACAGGAATATTATTATTTGTTTTATTAATTACTTTAATATTAAAAAGATTACTCAAACTGTCGGAACCTCTTTCCTGGTACAATTGCCCTTTTGTACGGATGATAGTGCCATCAATATCTTTCCGGCTTATCAACAGTAAAGTAAGAATACCAGATAGCAGTACGAGTAGTATAGTATAAAATTTCATCCGCCCGGTATAACGGAGTTTTTTTTCTTCCGAAATGCCGTTTTCAGATGCATAGCGGATTAGTCCGGTTGGGCGATGTACAGCTTCCATCATTCTGTTACAAGCATCAATGCAAGCCGTACAACCCACACATTCCATTTGTGTGCCATTACGTATGTCGATAGCGGTTGGACATACTTTCACACATTGAAAGCAATCAATACAATCACCTGTATTATTTGCCGGCACAACAGCTTTTTTATACTTATCTCTTGGTTCTCCTCTTTTATAATCATACGCTACAACCATAGAGTTTCTGTCGAGCAGCACACTTTGTAACCGGCCATACGGGCATATTACAGTGCAGACCTGCTCCCTGAAATAAGCATACACACCATAAAAAATAAAGGAGAACAATATAATTGACAAAAAGCCGACGAAGTGTTCGCTTACCGGGTCACTGATTATTTCTTTTAACTCATCAATGCCGATTATATATGCAAGAAAGAAATTAGCAATAATAAAAGACAGTAAAAAGAAGGCAAAATGCTTAATCGTTTTTTTTCTTATTTTTTCGGCTGTCCACGGAGAATTTTTTAGCATCTTTTGCTTTGCTGCATCGCCTTCAATCAGGTATTCTACCTTTCGGAACAACATTTCCATAAAAATGGTTTGCGGACATACCCATCCGCAAAACAAGCGGCCAAATGCTGCAGTGAAAAGAACGATGAAGATGATAAAAGTTATCATCGTTAATCCGAAGATGAAAAAATCCTGCGGCCAGAATATTTTTCCAAAAATAATAAACTTGCTTTCAGGTATATTGAATAGAAACAACGGCCTGCCATTAAATTTTAAGAAGGGCAGGGTAAAGAAAATGGCAAAGAATCCCCAGCTAACCCAGGTGCGGATAGTATAGAACTTTCCTTTTGGTTTTTGTGCAAATACCCATTTCCGCATTCCTTTTGCATCTACGGTGGCTAACCTGTCACGGAATGATTCATTAGTTTCTTCTTGCGGGTTTGTTTTTGTTTCATTCATATCATCATTTGTTTCAGGGTATCATCTCAAATAGCTATTGGCTGCCTGCAGAAACTGTTGTTGCAGAATCAGCAGGTGCTTTTGGCACTGTCGGCTCTTCTTTGTATAACTCTCCCTGTGGCTCCTTCGGGTTGGCCGGCTTACTTCCTTTTAACGTTTTTAAATAACTGGCAAGCTGCGCCATTTGCTTGGCAGATAAATCGTCTTTCCAGCTTCTCATTCCTTTGCTGGTGCCGTACTTGATGGTTTTAAAAATATTTTTTACACTTCCGCCGTATATCCAGTAATCGTCCGTAAGGTTTGGGCCAACGGCATTACCGCCACCATCGGCATTATGACAGGCAGGACATTTTGAGGGATCCATAAATAAAGCTTTGCCAGCGGAAACATCATCAGCACCTGCCAAAAGCGCTACCGTATTTTCATCTACTGCATCTCCTTTTTTCTTCAGGTACTCCTGTATTTTTATTTCAGCTTTGGCTACTGAGATTTGATACTCTTCTTTGCTGGATGGACCATTATGCGAGACTTCAAAACGCCATAAATAAATTGCTGCAAAAAGAATTGTGGCATAGAATCCATACAACCACCAGGGTGGAAGCTTGTTATTCAGTTCCCTGATGCCATCATAGTTATGGCCCAAATCAAGTTCAGCTTCCTGGCTCACCGGGCGGAGCTTATTCACTCTATCCCACCAGCTGAGCGTATTAATTTTTTCCTCCGTTACTACAACCGGTTTTTTTACAGTAATGGCTTTATCTTTTCGCAGTAAGAATTTAATATTAATGAGCAGGGCAATTATGGTAGCTAGTTCGATAAATATAACGGTGACCATTACATAAAAGGTGGATGAATCCAGACCCCCAATTGATTTGGCAGTTTTTTGTACAGCATCTGCGGCAGTGTTCTGGGCGAGAAGCGATGACGTAGGGAGCAGAAGGAAAAGGAGCATTGTTGCTGTGGTGCCTCCCACTTTTTCAGCCATTCTTTTTTTCAATTTTACTTCAGCGGCGCCAATTACTATATTGGCGAGAATACCAATAACGATAAGTAAAAGTATCATCAGTATAATAAAAGTTATCGCTAATGGATTACTGAAAACAGAAGGAGATGGGGGGCCGCCGGCAAATACCGGCTGTGCAGCTAATACTAATAAGGTGACAATAAGTCCTGAAATATATTTTTTATAGATACGCATAAAAAAATCGTTACTGGTTATTTTAATGCTGGTTATCAAGTGGAATGTTGCTTACTTCAATAAAGTCTTTCTTTTTTGTTTTGAATACCCAGGTAAGCATGACTACAAAAAACAAAAAGAAAATTGTTAGCGACATAAGCCCCATTATATCTACGCCACTTACTTTTTCTAAATAATTAATGAATTTCATATTGTAGTTTATTTTTGTTCTGTAATTGGTTTAGGTTCTGCCTGAATATCACGGCCCAGGCGTTGCAGATAGGCAATCATAGCCACTATTTCCCTGTCGGAGGATGTTTCGATCTTATCTTTTTTCAGGCTGGCCGTGATGGAGTCGGCCTGTTTCATTAAATCTATATTCGCTATTTCATCATATCCTTTCGGATATGGTACACCCAATTTTCTCATCGCTCTTATTTTGGCCGGTGTAGATGATATATCCAGTTTGTCATCGAGCAACCAGATATATCTTGGCATGATAGACCCCGGAGAGGTAAGACGGGGGTCATACATGTGGGTGTAATGCCAGGAGTCGGGTCTTTTATTTTTATCAGCACCCTCTCTTGCCAAATCAGGGCCGGTTCTTTTACTTCCCCATTGAAAAGGATGGTCATATACAAACTCACCGGCTTTTGAATATTCGCCATACCGTGCCACTTCATCTCTGAACGGTCGAATCATTTGTGAGTGACAGGTATAACATCCTTCCCGTACATAAATATCTCTTCCCTGTAACTCAAGCGGCGTGTACGGTTTTACACTGGCAATAGTTGGGACATTGGATTTTACAAGAAATGTCGGAATCATTTGTACCAATCCGCCGATGGCAACAAGTAGTAAACTTAATACCAGCATGGTAAGCGGTTTTCTTTCAATAACACGGTGCCAGTATTGTTTTTTTTGTGAAACTACTTTTACAAGTGGGGCAGCTTCCGCTGCTTCATTGGCAATAAATTTACCCTGCCTGATCGTTTTATACAGATTATACACCATTATCAAAGCACCGATAAGATATAAGGTACCACCGATACTCCTGGCGATGTACATGGGTTTAATGTTGGTAACGGTTTGCATGAAGTCAAACTTCAATTGCCCTTCCGGAGTAAACTGTTTCCACATCAGGCTTTGTTCGAAGCCGGCCCAATACAACGGCACTGCGTAAATAATGATACCTATTGTACCTAACCAGAAATGGTTGGTGGCTAGTTTTTTTGAATACAAATTAGTCCCCCACATTTTTGGGATCATAAAATATAATATGGCAAATGCCATAAAGCCATTCCATCCTAATCCGCCGATATGCACATGCCCGATCGTCCAGTCGCTAAAGTGAGATATGGCATTTACACTTTTTAAACTTAATAAAGGCCCTTCGAAAGTGGCCATACCATAACAGGTGATGGCAACGACCATAAATTTCAGAACAGGATCTTCCCGTACTTTGTCCCATGCACCGCGAAGGGTAAATAAGCCATTCAGCATACCACCCCAGCTTGGTGCAATGAGCATAATGGAGAATACAACGCCGAGTGATTGTGCCCAATCAGGTAATGCAGTGTATAATAAATGGTGGGGGCCTGCCCAGATATAAATAAATATCAAGGCCCAGAAGTGAATGATTGAAAGACGATATGAATAAACCGGCCGGTTAGCTGCCTTTGGAAGAAAATAATACATCAACCCCAATACGGGTGTGGTAAGAAAGAAAGCAACAGCATTGTGTCCATACCACCATTGCACCAACGCATCCTGTACACCGGCATACCAACTGTAGCTACCCGTGGCAGAATAAGGAAGTTCTATGGAACGAACGATATGTAATAATGCAACCGTAACCCAGGTGGCGATGTAAAACCAGATAGCGACATACAAATGTTTTTCCCTTCTTTTCAAAATGGTACCAAACATATTGATACCGAATATTATCCAGACTACTGCAATCGCAATATCAATCGGCCAAATCAATTCTGCATATTCAGCCCCGTTATTCAGCCCAAGCGGTAATGTAATGGCGGCTGCAACAATGATGAGCTGCCATCCCCAGAAATGGATCCAGCTTAATTTATCGCTATACATTCTTGCTTTGCATAATCGCTGCAAGGAATAATAAATTCCGGCAAAAGATGCATTACCTACAAAAGCAAAAATAATGGCATTGGTATGCAACGGGCGAAGACGACCAAATGTAGTAGGCGCAAAGTTTAAACTGATGGCCGGGTAATACATCTGAATAGCTGCCCATAAGCCCACCAGCATACCAACTATACCAAATACAACAGTGGCATACCCAAAGGCTTTTACAATCTTGTTATCGTAGTAAAACTTTTCAACTTGCATGCCCTGATTAGTTTCTTGCATAACTTGTTTGTTTATTTTGTTTTGGTTGAGGAAGCAGGTTTATCGTCAAAAAGTATACGGGAAGGTGGTGAATAATCATCTTCAAATTGCCCTGACCGCACACCCCACAAAAAAGCACATAGGAAAATAGCGGCAACGGATATACTGGCGATCAGCAGGATAATAATCACACTCATTAACTTGATTTAAACGACGTAAAAGTATCCGGCCAGGCTTCCGTAACAAGTAACAGGTATCAAGTCAAAAACTGATTTTTATCATCTTAATCCGGAGAGAAGAAACACCTACAAAAGCTTCAACCGGCGGGCCAACAAACTGCTGCTGCCAAATGTGACCAGTAAAATACTGAGTGAACTGCTGGGCATCAGGATAGCAGCCACAAGCGGGGAAAGGTTTCCCTGTACCGCAAAGTATAAACCGACCAGGTTATACACAATGGATAAGACAAAACTGGTGATCACGATATTCCGGTTGGCGCGGCATACCTGTATAAACGAAGTGAAACGGGATAATTGCCTGGCTTCAAGGATGGCATCACTGGAAGGAGTGAAATTATTGGTTTGCTCGGCTACAGCAATGCCAATATCACTTTGTTGTAAAGCTCCGGCATCGTTCAGTCCGTCACCGATCATCATCACTTTTTCACCCTGTTCCTGTAACTTTTGTATGTACTGTATTTTATCTTCCGGTGTTTGATAAAACAACAGGGTAGCTTTTTTGCCCAGCAGTTTTTGTAAATTTTCTTTTTCTGCCTGGTTGTCGCCGGATAAAACCGACAACCTGTAATGCTTTTTTAATTCCCGGATCAGCTCCGGTACCGCTTCCCGGTACTGGTTGCTGAAAATATAACAGCCATATAGTTTATTCTCGATACTGATGAACAGGGCCGTACCCAACTGTCGGTTGATATTCCCGGTTACATAGCTGAAGGAACCGATTTTTAGTACATCTTGCCCAACAATACCTTCTATGCCCTGGCCGGTAGTTTCTTTGAAACCGGCTACTTCCATTCTTTGTCCCGGGTCAAGGTGTTGTACCAATGCTTTACTCAAGGGGTGAGAAGAACAGGCAGCCAAAGCGGCTACTTGTTGTAGTTGATAAGCAGTCAGCTGGGTTCCTTCATAAGTAATATGTGGTTGTTGTGTAGTGGTAAGGGTACCGGTTTTGTCAAAAACGATATGCGTGGCTTTCGCCATATCCTCGATGGTTTGGGCATTGCGTAGATAGAAATGGTTGCGACCCAGTATCCGCAATACATTTCCATTTGTAAACGTATTGGATAATAGCAGGGCACAGGGGCAGGCAATGATGAAAATAGACGTTACAGCAGGCCATAGTTTGGCGGGGTCATTGAGTTGCCAATAAATAGCAGTGGCCAATGCAATGCTGAGAACGATCCACGTAAAATACCGGCTGAGCAGATGAACAAATGATAACTTTTTTGTTGTTGATTGTTGTGGTTCCTCTTTGTTCCAGAGTTTAGTAAGATAGCTCTGTGCCACTTCTTTCACCACCAGTACTTCTATTACACCCGCGGTTTGTTTACCACCGGCATAGACCAGTTCACCCACTTCTTTTAATACCGGTAAGGATTCGCCGGTAACAAAGCTATAGTCGATAAAAGCTTTTCCCCTTGTCAGAATACCATCAACCGGTATTAGTTCTTCATGATGGATCAGTAAAGTATACCCCGGTTTGATATCCGGCAAAATCGTGGGAACCTCTTTATCATCTTTGAGCACTGTAACAGCAATGGGGAAATAGGACGTATAGTCCCGGTCAAAGGAAAGCTGGCGATAAGTTTTATCCTGTACAATGCGCCCTGCGAGCATAAAGAAAACGATCCCCGTCATGGAATCAAAATAACCACCGCCGGTACCGCTTATTACTTCATAGGCACTCCGGGCGAACGTAATAATAATGGCCAGGGCGATGGGGGCATCAATATTCAGGAATTTATGTTTCAGGCTTTTCCACGATGATTCATAAAAAGGAAGGGCAGCATACAAGAGCACCGGGATAGCAAGACCAAAATTGACCCAGCGGAAAATACTCCGGATACCTGTTTCAGTGGCATCAATACCCAGGTATTCCGGGAAACTCATCAGCATGATATTACCAAAACAAAATCCCGCTATACCAAGCTGGTAGATCATGCTTTTATTGATAGCCGGTCTTTTTGCTTTCAGGTCATGCAGGCTGATATATGGCTCATAACCGATACTGGTCAGAGTTTCGGCTACTTCCCGGAGACTGGTTTTTCCTGTCAGTAGTACGATATCCACTTCTTTCCGGGTGAAATTCACCTTAGCAGAAATAACTCCTCCATTTAACCGATGGAGGTTTTCCAATAAATACAAACAGGAACTACAATGCATTTGCGGCAAATAGAATGTGACATGTAGCTGTTTGTCATCTTTAAATTGGATCAGCTGTGCCTGTATCTTCTCATCTTCCAGGAAGGAGAATTTATCTTTTCTAACATTGATCCGCTGGCTGATACCCGGGTTTTCGTTCAGGTTGTAGTATTCGCAGAGGTCGCTTTGGTTCAGGATTTGGTACACGATTTTACAGCCTTCGCAGCAAAAATGCTTTTCCTGAACCTCTAGGCGGTTGGTACGGCAATCTTCGCCGCAGTGATAGCAGGCTGTTTTATTTATAACCGGTTTTGGGGAAGGCATGGGTTGCATCAATAAGCTGCTAAAGTACCTGCTCCAATAAATGGTATGGGTGAGGAACTTCAAAAGCTAACCTGATTTATATCAGGTACAGTGATTTATTCAAATTAATTTAAGGAGCAGCTATCTGATACATTAAATAATTTCAAGGCTCTTGGGAAAAGAATATTATTCTCCAGGTGTACATGCCGGTGTAAATCAAGCTCAAAAGCTTCTAATGAAGTATAACTGAGACGATAAGTAGTACAAGCATCAGCAGGGGGAGTAAAATTGTTGGTTAGTTGCCTGATTTCTGCAAGCATACTTCCGGCATGGTCATGCTCCTGCTCCATCATATCAATAGGAGAAAATAAATAACTGTAGTTGATAATGATTTCTTTTCCTTCTGTCATTATTTTTTCTACTTCTTTAATGCGGGGAAATAAAACCAATTCTTCTTTTTGCATGTGCTGTTCCATATCCTCTTTGAGGGTAGTAAATAACTGCAGTACTTTTATCATTTCTGGATGAAGGTCGCCATGTTTGGAAGCTACTTTTTGTAAATATCCAAGAATAGCAGGTGATTCTTTTTTCACAAAACTGTGATGAATTAAAACAATATATTCTGACAATTGGGCAAGTGACAGCCTGTTATAATCAACGTCTGAAGAAGAACTATTTACCTGTTCTGTTCTTTGCAGCTCAGTTATTACTTCTTCAATTTTTAACTCCTTTTCGGTACAGGCCTCTTGCAGGCTTCTTTTTCCTTTGCAACAAAAGTCCAGATGATATTTTTCAAATACCTTAGCGGCCCGGTGATTGTTACTTACAATTTGTGCCAGGCTTTTTGTCATTAAATCGTTCATGGTATTTTTTTTAATGTAAAGTAATTCGGTTATAAATCTTTTTTCCTGAACTTTCTAACGGCAAGCCATAAAGGAAGAACAATCCAGAGTGACATAATGCCAGCCGTAAAAATGATTCCGGTGCCACTGCCAAAGAAATCTTTGTACAAAGCACCGGTGTAACCCATCAATGCACTGATGTCCATCTTAAGCATAATAAAAATGCGGCCAAGGTCTATCGGGTTAAGGGCAGAAAGTAAGAGAGTTAATTTCTCTAATGGGTAATCGCTGAACGAGAAAAGTATCAATAAAACGAGCCCATCATAAATAAGTGCAAAATAGAACCACAACAAAAGAGCAAAACCAATGCCCCTTGCTTTGTCTCTCGCTACTACAGATGCAAAAAATGCAATAGAAGTGAATACAAGTGTTAACGACATTCCGGTAAATAGTAAAGCAAACCCTGTAGCATCTGCTGAAAATAACAGAACGGGAATACCGACGCCAAGAAAGAAAGCACTGAGTAAAGAAATACTTACACCGGCGAACTCACTCAATAATATCCGGGTACGGCTCATTGGCTGCGATGACATCAGCTCGATAAACTCATAGGAGTTGTAATAATGGATAGTTGTAAATACAAGGCTCACAAGAGGTAGCACAATCAATACAATATTCAGCAGGCTCAGCATAGCCTTACTGCTATTCTCTTCCATCTGGAACATGCTGATGGAAACAACGAAAAGAAATAAAGTATAAGCGATGACAATCTTACTTCTCAGGATATCGTACAACACATATTTAGAAAGCTTCATCATAATCCCGCCTGCCTCCCCAAAAGGGGAGAATTTTTAATAAATTTTTCCATCATTTTTTATTTCCATCATTTTATCTATCCATTCGCTGTTGAATTGTTCACCTTTCATTATTCTAGCAATGGCTTTCCCCAGTCTCAATTCGCCAGTTTCTTCCTGTAACGCTTCTATGTCTTTGAAAAACTGCATTTTCCCTTCCTGCATATACATGATATGCGTAGTGAGTTCATCCAGGTCGCTGAGTATATGCGAGGTGATTAGAATCAGTTTATTCTTTTTCTTTTCAGCCAAAATTTTTTCTTTTAATATTTCTGAGGATAATGGGTCAAGGCCAGCAGTTGGTTCATCAAGAATAAGAATAGCGGGGTCAAAAAGAAAGGCAACGGCAGCACTTACTTTTTGACGGGTACCACCGCTGAGTGTTCTCATGGGTTTTTCAAATATTTTTTCTAATTCAAACTCTTTGATTAACATTTTATCGACCCGATAGCTATCGGGTTTCTCTGCTGGTACATTGCGAATGTTTTGTAGCATCTTAAATAGCTGTCCCACTTTCATATTGTCAGGATAGCGGCCAATCTGTGGCATATAGCCGATTTTTTCCCGGTAAGAAGGGTCATTATTAATCAATTGTTTATCTACATAAATTTTTCCATTGTCCGGCCTCACCATACCGAGTATGGATTTAATGAGTGTAGTCTTACCGGAACCGTTGGGGCCAATGAGTGAAACAACTTGCCCTTTGGTAAAGCTGGCTGATATATTATCAAGCACCTGTAGTTTACGGAATCGTTTATTAATATTTTCAATCCGGATCATAGTTTCAATGATTTCATCATGGGTGTTTCATCAACAAGGTTTTCCGGTGTAAGGCTTGGTATGGCTTTCTCCGCCTTGTCAAGCAATTGCACGGTAAAACTTCTCATTAACATTACTGCGTAAGGATTTTGTTCTACAATCATCGAATACATACTTACCGGGTGATAGGGAATGTCGCCAATACCATCTTTATTGATATCATAGCCTTCATACTTGTCCCAGTAATTTTTGTAAAATTTATTCAGGGAAATGGAGCCATTTGTTGCTACATCAAAACTGTTACCGGAGAAATTGTTATTATAAAAATTATTATCATCACAACTTGCCTGTACTTTTATTGCCCAGCCATTATTTTTAAACACATTTTTCTCAATCAGCAGGCGACTGCTGCCTTCCATAAAAATACCTACTGTGTTTTTCAGAAATGTATTATTGCTGACAGAGCCTTCTTTAATTTCTTTGAGTAAGATACCATAGGCAGAAGCACCCCAGTTCTCTTCAAAATGGTTGCCTTCCATTCTTACTTTTTTGGAATACATAACAGCAACACCGGCACCATTGTTTTTAAAAACATTATTCTGGTAAGTATCATCGTTGGAGAACATGAAGTGAAGCCCATATCGTATATTTTTTTCACTGTGATTTTTTTTAATCATTGAATAGCTTACAAATTCAAGATAGATACCATCCCGATGCCCCTGAATAAAGTTATTTTCAATCAGCATGGTGGAACATTTCCAAAGGTGTATTCCGTTCCCGGATGCATGTTCGGACTTATTATTGCCTTTAATGATATTATTTCTAACTATCGAATTGGTAGAATTAGCTATATGAATAGCAAATGAAGAATTGCTGATACTGCTATTTTCAATGGTAATATTGGTTGCATCAATTATTTTAATGGCGGCAAAATCATTCATGGAGGAATAGCCTGCATTGATGAATTTGATCCCCCTTATCATAATATTTCGTCCTGACAGGGTAAGAATTTCATGCAGCAATTCACCATCCAATATTGGTTGATCAACTCCGATTAAATGGATAGCTTTTCGGATGATTATATTGCCTTCTTTATACACTCCTTTATTCAGCAAAATCGTATCTCCGTCTTTTGCCGTATGAATTCCTAGCCGTAATGTGCTGATGGCTTTATCTTTTCCAACCACAATGGTATTGGCTACTGCCTCACCCATTATACACACTAATAGTATGGCCAGTATGCTTTTCATTTGATCAGGATATTATAAAGGGTAGCCCAGTTGGTAGTTTTGCTTCCTTCTATCAGTTCAGATTTCTTTTTTGCTTCCCTTACATTTTTAAATGCTGCTGCTCCTCCCATAGGGCTTTTTAGCTGGCTGCTTACGACAAATTCTGCAGACTTTACCTCTATAAATTCATGGGGTTCATTATAGTTTACGAATAATGTTTTACTAATACTGCTCAACTCTACGCCGCGCCGTTCTAAGAAAGCAGCAACGCAATGTGTATCATCAAACTTATACACCTTACCCTTTTTGGTCAAAATCTCAGCTCCAAACTTTGTATCCAGAATGGTCATTTTGCACTCGACGCAGTTGTCTTTTCCAAAAACAATTTTTTCCGGTTTAGGATTACAACTTGCCAGGAATAAAAAGCTGGTTAATGCAGCTACCCGGAAAGCCTTAGCATGTGTTACCATTTTCTTTTGTTTTTTTTGCCGGCGCCATTCAAGGAACCATATAATTAAAAAGAGTCCGGTAACACCAACGATGATCCATCCACCGGTATCAGGATAAGAATAGGCATCAAAGTTTAGCAACTTTTTATGCCCGATTAGCGGAGGTTGATAGGATAAGCCCGGAACTTGTATGGCCGCCGTTGGATCCAGGTTGTGACCGTAATCGTATCCCCATTTATAAAAATCTACCATGGCAGCAAGGCCTCCCATTATTGAAAGAATAAGATATGCGAACAATAATTTACGGTTTCCGGTCAGTGCCACCACCAGAGCAAAGATGATGAACCCCCCTAAAATATAAATCAGAAATCCGAATTCAGGAAACATTTCTACTTTTATATGCTTCATGCCAATATAATGATTCAGTCCATTAATTATTTCTACCTGGCCCGTAATTTTATCAAGCCATATCTGCATGGACAAACCTTCGGGATATTGAGGAGCAATCAGGTAAATAGACCAGACTGGTACAAAGAACATGATGATTAGTGTTAATGCGCCGAGGGCTATCAGGATCCTGGAAGTATTGTTCATCTTTTTCATAAAATCATATTCTTAAAAACTTCCCGGAAGTGCTGAATTCCCAAAAGTGCCCCTGCGCATAAATGCTGTGCTGATCTTACTCGGATGGTGGTAATAACACAGCATCTATTACATGAATGATGCCATTTGCCGCAGGTATAGAAGCAATAATCGTTGCCGAATTATTAATAATCACTTTGCCATCTTTTTTACTGATGCTGATGTTTCCACCATTTACCTGGTTCAGTGTTTGTCCATCTTCCATCCAGTCGATTTTCAAACTTCCTACATATACATGGTATTGCAGGATATCCTGCAATTTAGCTTTGTTCTCGTTTTTCATCAGGCTTTCCAATGTTTCTTTTGGTAATTTATCAAAAGCAGCATTGGTGGGGGCAAATACAGTAAATGGTCCGGCATTGGAAAGTGCATCTACTAGTTCTGCTTGTTTTATAGCAGCAACCAGCGTAGTATGATCTTTGGAGCTTATAGCAATTTTTACAACATCTTTCGCTGATTCATCATCCTTTACTGATCCTTGTCCACCTTTAACAGTTGTTTCGGATGTACCAACAATTTCACCTGTTTTAGTACTGGTTTCATTACAGGAGCCGAGGAGGATAGTTGAAACCCCAAAAACAATGTTCAATAAATATTTCATAGCAATAGTTTTGATGGTTTAAAAAAATGGCAGCCCATTGAACGGCTGCCAGACTTTCCTATTATTTTTTCATAGTATCTGCAACGTTTATTCCTGGAGTTGTTACTGCTGGCTTATTGGTTCCGGTGCTGAATAATAGTGGTGTACTACTTCCCGCAGGCGACACTCTTAAATACCCCTGCATTTCCTGGTGCAGGGCAGAACAAAAGTCAGTACAATAAAAAGGGAAAATACCAGTTCGGTCCGCCACCCACTTTAGGGTTTGTGTTTCCCCAGGCATAACCAATATTTCCGCATTATTGGCACCTTTAATAGCAAGACCATGGGGTACATCCCAATCCTGTTCAAGATTTGTTAGATGGAAGTACACTTCATCACCAACCTTTACTCCTTCAATATTATCAGGTGTTAAGTGAGAACGGATGGCAGTCATCCATACATGCACCTGGTTTCCTTTACGTTCTACTTTAGTCTGGCCTTCACCTTTGGAAACGTAGGGATGCATATTCTCTTCAATTTTGTAAATCTTTCTTTGCTTACCCATCAACATACTTGCAGGTATCGCTTCAGCGTAGTGCGGTTCACCTGTTGTAGGAAAGTCAAGGATCATTTTCATTTTTTCTCCGGTGATATCAAATAGCTGGGCACTCTGTGTCAGTTCAGGCCCGGTAGGCAGGTAGCGATCTTTAGTGATCTTATTATAAGCGATCATATACTTTCCATGCGGCTTGGCTGTTGGTCCGCCGGGTATGGATAAATGCCCGATGGAATAATAAGTAGCCACACGATCCAGCACTTTGAGATCACTCAATCTCCATTTTACAATCTCAGAAGAAACAAACATAGAAGTGTATGCATTGCCCTTTCCATCAAATTCGGTATGCAACGGTCCCAGCCCGGGTTTAGCAACTTCCCCCTGCAGGGCAGCTTCATACTTTATTACTGGTATTCCGTCATATTCACCTTCAAAAACTTTATCAGCAATCGCTTTTTGCAATTTGGTAAAAGAAAACACCGGAATGCTTGCAGCCAACTTGCCGGAAGCCACAATGTATTCACCCGTAGGATCCACATCAGTTCCATGCGGTGATTTAGGGCAAGGAATCAGGTATAGCATATCGGGGCAATCAGCAGGGTCCAATACCATCACTTCAGTCTTTATAACAGAAGTGGCCGTATGCGTATTTTCATCATACACATTATGTGCATATTTGACCGCCTGTTTTTTCCCTTTACCTGCTTTTAGATATTCTTCAGCTTTTTTCCAGTTTACTGCCATCACAAAGTCTTTATCTTTCGCAGAGGCATTTACTTCTAAAAGCGTATTTGCTTTTTCGGAGTTATAACAACTGAAAAAGAACCAACCATGTGATTTGCCTTTACCGGCACGGGACAGATCAAAATTTACTCCCGGTGTCCTGATTTGGAAAGCAATATTCATTTCGCCAGATGATGGATTAACTGATACAAAACTAATAGAACCTTTGAAGTTCTGTTTGTAAGTGTTGATGGGAACATCTCCGTTCTGATCATCAAGTGGTACACTAAACCGGGTAGCCGCAACAATGTATTCAGAGTTTTCAGTAATAAATGGCGATGCATGGTTACCGGCACTGTTTGGTATCTCCAATATTTCCGCAGTCCGGAAAGTGCTTAAATCTATCCTCGCCAACCGGGGAGTATTGTTGCCATTAGCAAAAGCCCAACGGCCATCATGCTCCCCTTTTGTTTGTGATAAGGCAATATGATGCTGATCATCCCATGGTACAAAACCATGCGAAGTGTTTAGCATTGGTTTTGTTTCTTCGCTAAAGCCATAACCGCTTTCCGGAGATTGGGAAAAAACAGGGATGATTCTGAACAGGCGGCCGGAAGGAATACCATATACCGCTACCTGGCCATTGAAACCACCGGATACGATGTTATAAAACTCATCATATTTTCCTGGCGCAATAAAAGATTTTGAGGCATCCCCACCCGCTGCAGATTGAGCGGTTTTGGGTTTACAGCTTTGGAACCCGGTAACAATCGCAAATAAGCCTAAAGCGGTTAAAATTTTGGTTAAGGAGTTTGACATATATTATATTATTTATTGTATTTTATTTTACGCCATCATTCTGACGCATAAATTCTAAAATTTGACGTGACTCGTCTTTACTGATATTTTGATTTGGCATACGTACTAGGCACTGCTCAAGCAGTTTTTGAGCTTCAGCGTCAGTCTCAAGCATCATTTCTACATTGGTGATCATATTCATTACCCAATGTGGCTCACGTCTTTTAGTAACACCCGTCCAGCCTGGACCCACAAGCCTTTCATCTGTAAGTTTGTGGCAACTCTGGCATTTAAGTTCATAAATACTTTTACCAGCGGTTACCCATTCTGCATTTACCGGAGTTGTCAGGGTTACATCACCTGCTTTAACTTCAGTCCCATGAGATTCGGGTTGGGTGGCAGGTTGTTCATCGGCAGCTATCACTTTTTCTTCTGTTTTTGCGCCATCATTACCACAGGCAGTCACCAGGAAAAGCCCGGTGGAAAGAATGGCAGCGGCGAAGATTTTTGTACAATTCATGTTGGAAGGTTTTAAAGATTAATAAAAGATATGCGTGTCTTTTATGACACGAAATTATTTTAGTATAGAAATGATAAAAATGATGTTTATCAAATAGTAAGGTGATATTCATCATGCAATAAAACTCAGGGTGGTATAACTTTAAAGTGTATTCAATTTTGCCGCCGGTTTATTTTCAGGCTGCTTATGATGTTTTTAAAACACTTGATATTCGCTGCGGGGTATTTTATACACAATGTGAGATTTCAGAAGTAGTATTGCTTTTTAATTTTACTGATAGCTAATCTCATATTAATCAGGAAACTTTGAAAAAAAGTATTTTGTTTTCGAAAAGTAAATTTAAAATAGAATGTTTTTTTCAAAATCGTTCGGGTATGCTGTAAGAGGAGTATTGTATGTAGCAATAATAGATAAAGAAAACTCTAAAGTTCAGTTGAATGAGATGGCTGATAAGTTATTGGTTCCCCGTCATTTTCTGGCTAAAATCATGAAGACAATGATGAAGGAAGGGATTCTTACTTCTACGAAAGGCCCTTATGGTGGCTTTGCAATAAACGGGAATACGTTACAAGTGACATTGATTCAACTGGTAAAGATTACCGATGGAGTGGAACAATTTAATTCTTGTGTGTTAAGGCTGCGAAAGTGTAATAGTAAGAACCCTTGCCCAATGCACATCCATATTGAATCATTACGTAAGCAATGGCAGTCATTACTGGCTTCTACTACAATTGGTGATTTATTAAGAAAGGACCAGCCTGATTTTATAAAAAGTATTGCTACGCTCTGATTTTAACATCCGGCTGATGAAAATCATATTTTTTAAATAGTTGAACCATTTACTTTGTCATATTAAATAAAAATTTATAAAATGTTTTTAAGAACGGTTGAAATTGATAATAAATCTCTAGTAGCTGACATCGTAGCACAGGATTACCGTACTGCTGATGTTTTTCGCCGTCATGGCATTGGGTATTGCTGTGGGGGGAAGTGGCCGGTGGATATTGCCTGCCAGATGCAGGGTGTGGATGCTGATAAAGTACAACTAGAATTGGAAGCAGCCGTGAGGACTATCAATGTATCGAACCAACTTGATTTTGCTGACTGGGATATTGATTTCCTGCTGGATTATGTCGTGAATGTGCATCACCATTACTTAAAAAAGACATTACCCCAAACAAAGATCCTGCTCAGTGAATTTGCAAAGGAGCATGCTAAAAAATTTCCCTGGCTGACCGAACTGGAAGCTAAATTTAATGAGCTGGTAGAACATTTATTACCCGTAGCAAAACAGGAGGAAGAAGTGATATTTCCCTATATCAGGAGGTTAGCACATGCCAACGAGGATAAGGAACCCTATGCTGCGATGCTGATCCGTACCATGCGGAAACCAGTTGAAGAAACTATGTTCAATAGTCACGAAACCGTAACGGAAATTGTTTTATCCATACGGGATATCACTAATAAATACTATACGCCCGAAAATGTATGCATCAGCCATAAAGTAGTACTGGCTAAATTGAAAGAACTCGACAATGACCTGATGCAACATCTCTACCTCGAGCAATCTGTACTTTTTCCCCGTGCCATGGCTATTGAAAAACAAATACTGGATATATAGTCTCCAAGGATCCCACCTGACATATTTAAAACTAGTTACGGTTATTCATGTACACACATTACCGGTATATGAGATTGAAAAACTAATTGTTTGGTGGTGCTGGATTTAAAAATACTATCCAGCAACTTGTGTTTTTTAGGTATTGCAATGACAAGGTCGAGATTGTTTGTTTCGGCAAATTCTTTAATACCCTCTTCAATATCTGCATTATTAATATAATGATATGTTAGTTTTTTTTCCTTTTCAAACATATTATGCAGTACGAATGATTGCTCCGGTGTATCAGGCCGGAAATGCTTTTCCTTATAATCAACGTTTAGTACAAAGAGCTCGGCTTTAAATTCATTCACCATTTGTTGGATGAAATGAACCGGGGTTGTTTTCACAACCTGACTGAAATCACATGCAAAACCAATTTTCTTAATACCTTTTCCATATTCTTTTCCCGGGGGTACACATATTACAGGCCAGGTAAGATGACGAATAGCAGTAAGCGTAGTGCTGCCAAAGACAATTTTTTCTACGGCATTTCTACCTTTTGCTCCCAAAACAACTGCAAAGGGCTTAATGTTTTTACATAATTCCTCCAGTTCATCCACTATATTTCCCATTCTGGCTTCTACTGTCACTTTTATTTTGTGGGAGGTGATATGGCCAATTTTTGTCTTTAAATCCTCCAATTGTGTTTCGCTACCCTTTTTCAATTCTTCCACAGAAAGAAGGAGTACCGGAGCATCACCGGAATATGCAACCGGAATATTGTAAACATTTACTAATAGAATATCTGCACTGATTTCCAACGCCATATCCACTCCAAAATTTACTGCATTAAGCGATACAGGAGAAAAATCGGTAGCTGCAATTATTGTTTTCATAATCATAAGTTTGGAATAAAGCTATAAAGGTAAAACCCCCTTTTGGCTGATAAGGGTCAGTATCCTGATTGATTATTACTTTGCCAATAAGGTGCCGAAATTGCTTCAAAGTCATTTACTGGTCTGATTTGTGTCAGTTTATTACTTTTTAGCCGTAAATATCTTTGTAGTATAAAATTAGAAGTATATGAAACATAACATGGGTAATGCAGACCGGGTTATTAGGATATCAATTGCTGTACTAATCGCCATTCTTTATTTTACAAACACTGTTACTGGCACTTTGGGGTATGTTTTACTGGCAGTTGGGGCAATCTTTCTACTAACCAGTTTGGTGGGCTCCTGCCCGTTGTATTCTTTAATTGGAGTAAAGACCTGCCCGGTAAGGAAAGTCAGTTAATAGTTAAAACAGTAAGTCTTGAGGTAAAGTAGTATGTCAAGAAAGGATTAGGGAATCAGGCCTACACATTCATACTGATAAAATTTAATGAGCTGGCCTTATTCTTTTTGTTCAGTGCCGTTAAATGGCCCCGCATCGGAAGGCTTTTGTTTTTTCTTCTGTTCAGCTGGGCCTACTTGTTGAATTGGACCACCTCGCAACGTTCACCCAGGGATTACCTGCAATATGCGGATCTGAACTTAAGTAGTTGGTGTAGGGATTTTATCAATGGCTGGTTCAGCCATCATATTCCCCTGGTCGTGGGTACGATTGCAATATGCCAGGGTTTGATAGCGATATCCATGCTATTAAAAGGATGGATTTTGAAAGTGTGATGCATCGGCGGCATTATAATTCTGTTGGCTATCGCTCCCTTTGGCGTGGGGTCGGTTTTTCCCTGCACCACAATCTTTGCAGTCGCCCCGTTCATTGTAATACGTAAAGGCAAGGAGTACTTATGGATCAATTTGACAACATAACACTAGTTAATTAATAAATTTTTTATGTATGGAAGCAATCATTATTTATAAAGGAAAATACGGTGCTACCAAACAGTATGCGGAATGGTTGGGGGCAGACCTGCATGTACCGGTTAGAACTGCCGTTGAAATAAACGGGGATAACCTGGCCAGGTATGATGTACTGCTGATCGGTACCAGTGTTTATATTGGTAAACTGCAAATTGAAAAATGGCTGCGCAAAAACCTTTCTTTTATAAAAGGGAAGAAAATCTTCCTTTTCCAGGTAGCGGCCGCTTCTCCTACGGAAAAAGAAAAAAGACAGGCCTACAACCGTTCCGGTATTCCCGGCGAACTAATCAATAATTGTGCGTTTTATTTTTTGCCCGGCAAAATGATACTACAACAACTTTCCTGGAAAGACCGGTTTATGCTGAAAATGGGAGCCCGTCTTGCAAAAGACCCGGAAGCAAAAAAAACAATGCTGACTGATTATAATGATGTACGAAAAGATCAGTTAGAAGAGATGCTGATTGCTATTAAAGGATATATGGCAAGCACCGTAAAACCTCTTGCTGCAATATCATAAGTACAATACTGGCTAAGGGGTTCTCTAGTATCTTTTTCCCTTCCTCTTGCTTATCTTACATTGAATTTAATAAAAGTACCAGTAGTATGCTCGACCAGGCCCACATGACCTCGTTGTTTGAAAACGCCACGGAAGGAATTATTCTGACGAACGGGGCCGGCCAGATTGTAATGGCAAATCCTGCAGCTGAAAAGACCTTTGATTACGCCAATGGAGAACTGATCGGTCAGCCGATTGAAATACTCATACCCGATAAGGTCAAGCCGAATCATCATCATTTACGGGGTGGGTTTTACCAAAAGCCTTCTAACCGGGTGATGGGGCAGGGCCGGGACCTTCATGGAAGAAAAAAGGATGGCACTGGTATCCCGGTAGAAGTGAGCTTAAGTCATTACCGCCGGGATGGAGAGTTGTTTGTCATTGCATTTATTGTTGATATAACGCAGCGCAAGGAAATCGAGAATAGCATGCTGAAACAAAAAGCAGAGCTGGAGAAGATCACGGATAAAATTCGCCAGTTAAATGCTGATCTCGAGGTAAAGGTTGAAGAACGAACACTGATCTTAAAAGAAGCCCTGCAAAAACTGGAAGAGTCGCAGCTGGAGCTGAACGAAGCATTGGACAAAGAAAGACAGCTAAACGAGATCAAAAGCCGCTTTGTATCCATGGCTTCCCATGAATTTCGTACGCCGCTGACAACGGTGCTGTCATCGGCCAGCCTGTTGTCTAAGTACACAGGAGCTGATGACCAGGAGAAAAGGGATAAACATATTCAGCGGATCAAGAACTCTGTCAATAATCTCAACGATATACTGGAAGATTTTTTATCGCTGGGAAAACTGAATGAAGGTAAAATTGAAAAGAAGTTTGAGTCCGTCAAACTAAAACTAATTGTGGAGGACACCATCGAGGAAATGAAAGCCCAGTTAAAGAAAGGACAGCATTTTGTGGTTCAATGCAGCGGTGATTGTGATGCCGTGACGGATAAAAAGCTATTCCGGAATATTCTTATCAACCTGATCAGTAATGCCATCAAGTTTTCCGAAGAGGACAAAGAGATATTCATTCAAGGTAACACAACGGGCGATAAGATTGTGATGAACATAGCGGACAAGGGTATCGGTATTGCGATGGATGACCAGGAACATTTATTTTCCAGTTTTTTCCGGGCCGCTAATGCTACGAATATACAGGGCACGGGACTGGGGCTGCATATAGTAAGGAGGTATATTGATTTGTTGGGAGGTGAGATCAGCTTGCAAAGTGAATTAAATAAAGGCACAACAATTATTTTTAGTATTCCTGTAAACATATAATAATATGAAATCTGTTTTGGTCATTGACGATAACGCTGATATCAGGGATAATACCGCCGAGATACTGGAACTGGCGGGTTATAAAACCTATACGGCAGAAAATGGAAAAAAAGGCGTGGAAGTAGCGCAAAGAGAAAAACCGGATGTGATTGTTTGTGATATCATGATGCCGGAACTGGATGGCTATGGTGTATTGCACCTGCTGCGCAAAAATCCCGCAACAGAGCATATACCTTTTGTTTTCCTGACGGCAAAAACGGAAAGAAGCGATTTCAGGAAAGGAATGGAAATGGGCGCCGATGATTATATCACTAAACCGTTCGAGGATATAGAACTGTTGAATGCAATTGAGGTCCGGTTGAAGAAGGCGGCTATCCTTGATAGTAAATATGCATCATCCCAGCAGGGTATCAACCAGTTTATTAAGGATGTGAAAAATGCTGGACTCATCAGCCAGCTGGCTGATCAGTACGATGTGGAGAGTTATACCAAAAAACAAGTGCTGTACCAGGAAAGTAAACGACCCCGTTACCTTTATTACCTGGTAAAGGGTAAGGTGAAAGGGTTTAAGACTCATGAGGATGGAAAAGAATACATCACCGATCTCTTCAGCGATGGTGATTTTATCGGCTACCCGGCTTTGATAGAAGAAAAAAATTATGATGATTCAGCAATTGTGCTGGAAGATGCAGAGATCATGCAGGTGCCCAAAGAAGATTTTTTACAAATGATCTATGGTAATATGGATGTTGCCGTTAAGTTCATCCGGATCATCACACAAAATGTAAAAGAGAAAGAGGAGCGGTTGCTGAACCTGGCTTATAGCTCACTCCGCAAAAGGGTGGCAAAGGCCCTGCTGGATATTCACTCGAAATTTAATACTGAGCATACCAATAAAGCGCTGGAGATATCAAGGGATGATTTTGCTCATTATGTAGGTACCGCTACGGAATCCCTGATACGAACACTCAGCGACTTTAAGTCGGAGAAACTAATTGAAATAAAAGAAGGAAAGATCACTATTGTCAGTCTTGATAAATTAAAGAACCTGCTGTATTAGTGATCAGCATCCCGGGTCAGATCGAAATCTTCGGCCCTGTCAGTCATCGGCTTTCCAATTGAGATCTCGCGGCCATGATTATTTTGTTGCAGAAGTGTCCAGTTATCTGTCATGGTGGTTTCCAGCCAGAGATTCCCCGATTTACGGAACACTTGAACCGCCAGGCTGAACTGGTCTTTAAAAATATTTTCCAGCTCACTCACTTTCATTTCTTCTTCAATGCTGATATCTCCATTGGATATGGCCAACTGGCTGTCACCTACTTTTTGACTTTTTGGTAATAGTTGTTTGGCAGAAAAATCACCCCTGCTAAGCGACCTCTTATTAAAAAATTCAATCTTCAAAAAAGGGAACATTTTATTGAACTCTTGTTGAATATCACTGATCAGGCGGTTGGGGGCAATATGTAAAAGCATAGTCACAGGGTTAATAAACATAAATAGTGCATTTAGGAGGGAGTTCACTCATCTCATTACGGGGTATATAGATCACTAATTCCCCATTTTTGTAAGTAGCATGCGCCAGCAAAGGATCTGCGTCATCCGGAAGGCTAAAGGCCCGTGTCCAATCAGTATAATCATACTCATAGCGATAAGTTATGTTTTTCAATGGTATTGTTTCTTTTTTAGCCGCAATCGTAATTACGGATTTGGCTATTTCAATACTAAAATCTTCCCGGCGTAAGCCCGGAACGGCTAGAATGATCAGGTACATAGTAGCAGTTTCAGTTATATTAACTGCAGGGAAAAGCAGGGCGGGACTGATAATGCTTTTCCCATCCTCGGCCTGCTTAAAATGCAGGGTCTTTATTTTCCCGGCGGGGATGTCTTTATGACTTGCTGTTCCTGGATACATTGTTGTATGTTTTATTGAACAAAAATGCGATCGTTTTGTACTAATATCAATGATATACTACAGTATTGATGATGATTTATATCAGTTATGAAAAGTTGAGAAAAATCATTTTTTGAGCTGCTGACCGTCATATAACGCCGGCGACTGGCAGATTACTTTTATAATATGAGCGAAATAAAACCAATAAAAAGAAGCGTTCAATTACAACCTTTAAGCAGGGAGCATCACGAAGGTTTATTATTTGTGTGGAAGATCCGGCAGGGGTTGAGTAATAATACCCCGTTGGAAAAACTAAGGAACTATACCGGTTGGTATTGGCGCCATCATATAAAACCTCATTTTTTCCAGGAGGAGAAAGTGCTTATGCCTTTTATGCCGGCAGAACACCCCCTGCCGAAACAAATGATAAAAGAACATGAGTATATACGGGAACTGATCCTGGGAATTGACCAGGAAGCAGACCGGGAGGACTTCATCCGGCTTACTAATCTATTGGAAGCCCATATCCGTTTTGAAGAACGGGAATTATTCCAGTATCTGGAACAGCAACTTTCGCCTGATCAACTATTGGTTATTTTTGAAAAACTGGAAAAGCACCCTGTTTCCTTTGATGAAGAATGGAAGGATCATTTTTGGACCAGGGAAAAGTGAATTGATCAACCCTCATAAAAATCATCCAGGTCTCTTCTCTCTTTTTTAGTGGGTCGGCCGATCTTGCTTTGCCGTTTGCCCGTATGGAAACTCGCGGCCTGGTATTGTAACCGTTCCAGCTCTTCGGCCGGTGTAATATCCAAATAGTTTTTAACGGCTTCTGTGGCAGCCACTCTTTTTTCTAAAAGCCCGGTTACTTGTATCCGCCACCTTTTTGCTTCCGTCTTTACTTCGTATTCATCCCCAATACTGACATTCCGGGCTGACTTGGCCTGTAAGCCAGCAAACTTTACTTTACCCGATTCGCAGGCCGCAGCTGCCAGGCTTCTTGTTTTGAACAAGCGGATGGCCCAGAGGTATTTATCGAGCCGTATTTTTTCTTTTTCAGCCATTGATGGAATAAATCAGGGATGCAAGTATATTTTTATACTTTAAGCATCCAAATTTAGAAAATAAGCAAACAGTAATAGTCAAAATCTGGAGCCATCCAATTGTGCCCGAAAGCAGGAGGAGGTTCCCTGTGCCGTCTGCCTGTTGAGGCAAGATCATCAACATAAAGGAAAAAGCTGTTATAGCGTTAAAATAAAAACCTTTCCCGAAGTAGCTTTATATTGTTAAGATAATTTCAGTATAATATCCATTATACCCGGAATTTTGCAGTATGGATAAAAAGGCTCAGCTAAGAAGACACAAATGGTTTGCCACATTGCTGTTTTTTATCATGGCAGTGATCTATATTCTGTGTGAAGTTTTTTTTAAACACGATAATTGGGCCGGTTATGTAAAAGCTTTTTCAGAAGCTGCTATGGTTGGAGCCCTGGCCGATTGGTTTGCCGTCGTTGCTTTATTCCGGCATCCCCTTGGAATCCCCATCCCGCACACTAACCTGATCGAATCCAGCAAAAAGAAGATCGGGAATAACCTGGGAACTTTTGTAACAGATAATTTTCTTACGCCTTCTGCCATCCGGCCTAGATTAGCCAACCTCCATATCGCTGAGCGGTTAGGACAATGGTTGTTGGTAGACCGTAACAGAAACAAAGCCTCCAGTGAATTACTTCGCATTGCGAAAGAAGCCCTTGACAGACTCGATGATGCTGATATCACCCGCATTATTCATACGCAAGTAACGGGGCTGATCGAAAAAATACCTGGGCACAAACTGGCCGGTGAAGGGCTAGAAAAAATTGTACAGGAAAATATGCACCAGGACTGGATAACTACCATAACTGCTTACCTGGGTGATTTTTTATCGGAAAACAAGGAATTGGTAAAACAACAGGTAAAGCAGGAAAGCCATTTTTTAATTCCGGGCTTTGTAGATAAAGCGATTGCGGAAAAGATAACCAATGGAGGTATCCGTTATTTGAAACAGATCGAATCGGATCCGGAACATCCGGTGCGAAAGAAAATAACAATAAAACTGGCGGAGATTGCTGCAGACATTCAAGCGGGCGGTGCCTGGGCCATCCGCCTGGAAAACGTGAAGAACGAATTACTATCTCCCCGACACCTCGAAGAATACAGTGGTATTGCCTGGCAATATATCAGGAAAAAGATCACAGATGACCTGAACGATCCTTTATCAGGTATAGCAGGTTATACCAAAAATGTATTAAGGGATATGGGTGTTTCACTAACGACGGACACTGTCCGCCAGCAAAGAATTGATCAATTCATACAGATACAAGCTTTCAAATTAATTATGACCTACAAAAAAACAGTAGGGGAGATGATCAGTCAAACGGTTGCCAACTGGCCGGCAAAACAATTGAGTGAAAAGCTGGAACTGGAAGTGGGGCCCGACCTGCAGTTTATCCGTATCAATGGTACATTGGTCGGTGGAATGGTGGGTTTGCTGATCTATGTGGTTACAAAATTGTTTTCCTGATATTTTAATCCCGGGTAGTAAAAAAAGAAGCTGTCTTAAGTCGTCATTGCGAATGAAATGAAGCAATCTAAAATAATTTATCAATTTAATGTTCGACAAATTACTTCGGTCGTTCCTCCCTCGTAATGACGTTTAACGACTTATGACAGCCTCGCTGCTATCGTAAAGAAAATATTAATTCGTTTCGGAAAAATATTTATGGAAATAGGGGATCGTTTCAATCCCTTTGTAATAATTCTCAATATTGTATTTTTCATTCGGGCTGTGCAGGTTATCGTTATCCAAGCCAAAGCCCATAAAGATGATCTTGATGCCCAGTTCCTTTTCCAAAATAGAGCAGATGGGAATGCTGCCGCCACCGCGTACAGGGATCGGAGCTTTTCCAAACGTGGTCTCCACTGCTTTGGAAGCGGCCTTATAGCCTTTACTGTCGATCGGTGTCATATAAGGTTCGCCACCATGATGTAATTCTGCTTTTACTTCCACTGATTTTGGAGCGATCGATTTGAAATACTTCAACAGGATTTCCGTGATTTTATCAGAAGATTGATTGGGTACCAGTCTCGCTGAGATCTTTGCATAAGCTTTGGATGGTAAAACTGTCTTGGCGCCTTCACCGGTATAACCACCCCAGATACCATTGACTTCAATCGTAGGACGAATACCTGTGCGCTCATAGGTACTGTAATCTTTTTCACCCCACAGTTCTTTTACCCCCAATTCATCCATATACTCTTTTGCATCATATGGTGCCTTATTGATCAAAGCTCTTTCTTCCGGCCCGGCAACCACCACATCTTCATAAAATCCTGGAATAGTGATATGATTATTTTCATCATGACAGCTGGCTATCATTTGTGCAAGAATGGTAATGGGATTGGCTACAGCACCGCCGTATGTACCGCTGTGCAGGTCACGGTTAGGGCCGGTCACTTCTACCTGTATATAGCTCAATCCACGTACACCTGTATCCAGTGAAGGGTTTTCCATACTCAGCATCGAGCTATCACTGATCAATATTACATCTGCTTTTAATAAGTCTTTATTCGCCGCCACAAATTTTCCGAGGTTTGGAGAACCTACTTCTTCTTCCCCTTCGATCAGCAATTTGATATTGGTGCTCATCGTATTGGTCTTTACCATGGTTTCCAGCGCTTTTACATGCATATAAAACTGTCCCTTATCATCGGCAGAACCCCTGGCAAATATCTTTCCATCTACGATAGTTGGTTCAAAAGGAGGGTTGGTCCAAAGCTCCAACGGTTCGGCTGGTTGAACATCATAGTGCCCATAGACCAGCACAGTGGGTTTGGATGGATCGATAATCTTTTCGCCGTACACTACAGGATGACCATCCGTAGGCATTACTTCGGCTTTGTCGCAGCCTGCTTCCAGTAAACTTTTCTTTACGGCTTCAGCACATTTTTGCATATCGGCCTTGTGTTCACTTTTGGCACTGACAGAAGGAATGCGGAGCAGGTCCAGCATCTCATTCAAAAAGCGATCTTTATTCTTTTCCTGGTAATCTTTCCAAAGTTGGGACATAATTAGATATAATTTTAGGAAAGACGAAGATAAGATGCAAATGTGCTTCACCACGATGAGTTTGCTAGTATTTGTTCAACAACCGGAAACAGGTGGCCCCAATACGGGCGTTACCCTGATCTACCGGCAATCGTGATGTGCAGCTATGTGATTAATTTTATTATATTTAGTTTATGTGCCGGACCGCTATACTATTGATTCTAATAGTTATTTCCCCCAGGGTGCTTTTCAGCCAGCAGCCAATTATCAATTCTTATTCCCTGCAGGATGGGATGGTGTCCAACAATGTGCGGCGTATTTTCCAGGATTCCAGGGGATTTATCTGGATTGGTACCTGGGAGGGTATTAGTCAATATAACGGCCATAAATTCATCAATTATTCCATGTTAAACGGGTTATCACACAGTCTTGTCAATGATTTTTTTGAAGTTGACGGTAAAGTATTCGTCACTCTCCACGATGGTTCTATCGACTGTATTGATAACGGTCGCGTCACTAAATTTTCACAGGTCTCGGATGAACCTTGCGAATTGATAAGGCTTTCGGCTAAAAACTATATCATACCAACTTCTAAAGGCATTTTCAAGTATGATGATGGGAAAATTGTAAAACCCAACCAGGAGAAACCGGATTTGATGTTTAACTATTTGCTGCAGGTCAACGATTCGTTATTCATGGGCATTATTCCGGGTCATGCACATCAATTGGTCGTTTTCAGGAAAGATTACAAGGTAGTTGCTACCTTTCCCATTGCCAAGGAGGTGGTAAGATCTTTATACAAGGATTCAAAAAACAGGATATGGTATTGTACAGAAAGTGGATTACGACTGATCAATTTTGATCAGGAGAAACTAAGCTGTGAAATTGTTTTACCCTCGGTACCGCTGGTACCCGAATGGTCCGGTACTACCTGTGTTTACTTTATCAGGGAAGATGACCGGGGATGGTTTTGGATGAGTTCGGCTAAAGGGCTTGCGCATATTTCCCCCACCGGGAATTATAATTTATACACGGAAAAAGATGGCTTGCCTTCTACAATCGTGCCCTCGATCTTTATTGACAAGGAGGAAAATATCTGGCTCGGGACTACGAACGGGCTCGCAAAAATCGTAACAAAAACAGGCATCGCTACAATCTCTCCCGATGGCACGGGACTACTGAATGATGCACAAATGATCACGCCGGTGGGGAAGGACAGGGTCATAATTACCGGCTTGACCGGTCCCAAATTGTACGAGCCGCAAATAAAAAAAATGGATGAAATTGGTTACCGGGGAGAACGGCCAACTTTTCTTATTCCAGGAAGTAACCCGTTGATATTTGGTTCCAAAACCAGTATTGGCTATTACGATTCCGTAAACAATAAGATCATTTCATTGCCCACGGCTCCGTTTTTGATTGCGGACATGGGTTTCTGCGTGGATAGTAAAGGGAATGTTTTTTTTGCCATCGTAGGCGGGGTCGGTGTTGTTTCCGGAAAAAGGGTAATGATTAATACCTCCCTTCCACTCAGGGTTACCAGTCTGACAGTTGATAGGAATGGGTCATTATGGGCCGGAACCTGGTTTGGAGGATTATATCGTATCAATTATTCATTTGTCGGAGACAGTCTGCAGTTTGAAACAAAAGATCTTTCCCATCTCGTCCCTGATAAATGTATACGTAGTCTTTTTACAGATAAGGAAGGAAATGTCTGGGTTGGCACCCGGTATCGTGGAGCCTTTCGCCTGACCCCCGGGGCGAATGATGTTTATTCAGTCATTTCTTTTGACCAGCAGCAGGGGTTGTCTTCCAATTTCATTAAATCTTTTGCGGAAACACCAAACGGCGATATCTGGGTGGGAACATTTTATGGGCTTAACAAGCTGGTTAAAAAAAAGAACCAGTTCAAAGTCTTTAATTTCAGCAGGGTTGCCAATTTTTTCCATGAAATTTTCCAGATAGTAAATGCAGGGAATAATGAATGGTGGTGTGTGACGAGTCATAAAATTGTGAAATTCAGGGATGAAAATCTTGAGAATGTCCCACTGTCGAAAGCAGCAATTACATTAATAAAGCTGGGGAATCAACAGGACAGGATAAATATTTATAATACGGACACGGTCATCTCATTGAAACATTTTCAAAACTATGCCAGCTTTGAGTTTAGTTCGCCGGGTTTTATCAACGAAAAACAAAACCAATATAGTTATCGTCTTTTGGGAACCATTGATACAACCTGGAGTTTTCCCGGTAATGGACATGATGTGTCTTACGCGAGCCTGCAGCCCGGGGAATACACGTTTGAAGTGAGAACGATTGGATGGGATGGGGAAGCGGGGGAAGCTGCCAGTTTCAATTTTAGCATCCGGCCACCGTTTTGGAAAACGGGGTGGTTTATCTTTGCTGTTATTGCGGTTGTTGCTGGATTATTATACCTGGTTTACCGCTCCAGGATCCGGCAATTGCAAAGAATACAGCAGGTTCGTAACAGGATCGCCAACGATCTGCATGATGATATCGGGTCTACGCTGACTAACATCAGTATTCTTACCGAGCTCAGCCAGAAAAGTAGAAGTGAACCAGCCAGCTCCGATACCTACCTGGAAAGGATACGCGAAGAAATTGATTTGTCAAGCCAGGCGCTGGATGATATCATCTGGAGTGTCAACTCCAAAAATGATACGTTGCAACAAACAGCGGCGAGAATGAGAAGATATGCTGCGGAATTATTCGATGCACGGAGTATTACGTATGAACTCACGATGGATCTGCAGGTTGCCGGGAAAAAAATCATGATGGAACAGCGTCGTGATCTTTATCTTATTTACAAGGAGGCACTTAACAATATCCTCAAGCATGCAGAAGCTAGTGCAGTGTCCATTTCGTTGCAGGTGGAGAATGACAGTATGCTGCTTTCTATCTGTGATAACGGCATTGGATTTAATACGGCACAACAAACACATCGGAACGGGATCTCCAATATGATGGAAAGAGCAAAGCGATGGAAAGGTTCTTTGCAGGTAAAATCAGCCAATAGCGAAGGAACAGTGATTTTGGTTAAGTTGCCTTTTTCCCGGATCACTCAAAAAGGGGATTAGTAGCGTTGCAATAAACAGTAGCTTAGACGATGGCAATTTCTATTATTATTTTTGAAGACAATGAAAAACTGCGGGGATCCCTGACGATCCTACTGAACGGACTGGATGGGTACGAAGTTGTTGGAGATTACGCTAATTGCCTCGATGCCAGCAACATCGCCCGTGTTTATAGGCCCAACGTAGTTCTTATGGATATAGATATGCCGGGGGGAAGTGGTGTACAGGGTGTGCTTAGGATAAAAGAGGCGCATCCTACAACCAGTGTTATCATGTACACCGTTTTCGAGGATGATGAAAAACTCTTCCAGTGTTTGTGTAACGGCGCCAATGGCTACTTGCTGAAAAAAACAGCTCCTTCCCGGCTGATAGAGGCCATACAGGAAGTGATGGAAGGTGGAGCCCCTATGTCTCCGAGTATTGCCCGTAGGGTACTCGACAGCTTTCAAATCGGAAAGTCAACGAACAGGTATGAACTTTCCGAAAGAGAAATGCAGGTACTTCAACTCCTGACCAATGGACACAGTGCAAAGATAATTGCTGACAAACTTGGCATTTCCTTTCATACGGCCCGTTCCCACCTTAAAAACATCTATATCAAACTTCACGTCAATTGTGGAAAGGGAGCCATTGCAAAGGCTTTAAGCGAGCATATCATTTCTTATTGAAAAATTTCGCCACACATCACTCATAAAGGGTATTGACTCCCGGATCATATTTGCTGAGTTTAGCAAACGAATCTGCCTGTAACAACAAGTTTGTTGATTCACAGAGAGGAGTTGTATAATTAATAACTTTTGATATGAAGATGGTTAACCACTTACGGCATTTATCGCTGGGAATAATTGTGTTGATAAATATCCAGTGCAGCAAAGACCCAGGGACTGATGGCCCGGGGACCGGTACACTGGTTGGTGGCAACATCAACAAACCTCCTGTGGCTATAGCTGGCCTGGATCATATAATTACCCTTCCGGATAACTTTGTTTTGCTGGATGGGTCCGGCTCTTCTGATCCGAATAACAATATCAGTAGCTATTCCTGGTCAAAAATATCAGGCCCTGTATCATATGGTATCAGCAATCCGACTTCTGCCCAAACCCAGGTAACAATCCTTATGGAGGGAACTTATAAATTTGAATTAAAAGTTACTGATGTAGCTGGTTTACTGGCAAAGGATACTGTAGAGGTAACTGTAAAACCACGGATAATAGTTAATCAGCCGCCCGTGGCGAATGCCGGGCCTGATCAATTGATTAGACTACCTCTGAATGCTTCGCTGCTCAATGGGAGCGCTTCCTTTGATCCGGATGGAACGCCTCTCAGTTACATTTGGACAAAAATCTCAGGACCTTCATCCTATAGTTTAGCAAATCTGAACAGCGCTCAAACAATGGTCACCGGCCTTACTGATGGGGTTTACTGGTTTTCGCTAAAAGTTACAGATGCCAATGGGTCGTATTCAGTAGATATGGTCACTGTCATTGTTGATACAAATGATCCCGGCATTTTTAATTTTTATAATGTGCCGTGGACATACCAGGATTGCTCATTGTCTGTCAATAATATTTATTACACTATCCCATCTGGCCGGCCTTTTAAAGTTTATATAGCAGATACCGATTGGTGGGGCGGGTGGTCATTGATACAAACCTTTAGTGGCTCAAATGGCTTCTATTATCAGGTAATAAACGACAACCTTAAAATAAGTACGGTCGGATTCGACTGTGCTTTTGCCTCCTACACTTATGCAGTGAGGATAGTAATGGATTAAATGATTTACGTACCCTTTAAGATTATTCTCCCATAGGATGGAAGTTTAGGGACAATCCTTCTAACCTTTCATCTCACACTTGATGCGCTTGCGGCAAGAAAGCATGTTGAAGCTCTAAGCAATTAGATTCCTACCTATTGAGAAATTTAGCTGCCAATCACTCAAAAAAGGGATAGCGTTTCATTGAAAGTTCGGGGAACTTGGTATCCTGTTACAAGACCTGCTAAAATGACTAAACCAATTGCGGGTAAATATCGGTCTGACTACTCATAAGAATAAATTTAAATCACCATTCAACAACAACATGAAACTGGTAAAAACATTTTTGCTGACAACACTATTTTATTTGCTTATTAGTGTTTCCAACATGGCCTGTAAAAAGGAGATACAACCGGAAGCGCCTGCTTTAGAAGATGCTACGGCGGCCAGGATGAACGATAATTCCGGCTTCGCTGAAAACGATATGGTGCTATACTGGAATCAAAAGGCAAGTATTGTTCTTTCAACATTACCCAACACTCCTCCTGCACAAGCTCGCTATTTTGCCATGATACAAATTGCAGTACATGATGCGTTGAATTCCATAAAGCCTAAATTTCAGCGTTTTGCTTTGCAGAATCAACGGCAGAAATCAGCTTCACCAGATGCTGCTGTTGCCAGTGCGGCATACTGGGCGATTAAAAAAATGAATCTGCAGGGTACAAATCCAATAGACCAATGGTATAACGAAAGTTTAAATACAATATCCGATGGGGAAAGTAAAGAAACAGGGAAAACACTGGGCGAAGAATCGGCAGATGCGATTATTGCAAACCGTTTAACAGATAATTTCTTGCAGGCAAATATCCAGATACCCCTGCCAGATGGTATTGCTCCCGGTGCATATCGATCCACACTTCCCTTTAGTTTACCAACCATGCCAAAGATAAAAGCGCTACACCAATGGGGTACTTTAATGAAACCTTTTGTTACGCAAAGTAATAATCAGTTTAGGCCAGCTGCACCAGACCCTATTAATTCTGCTGCGTATGAAACAGAATATAACGAAATAAAAACAAAAGGAGCTAGAGTAGAGGGAACCCGAAGCGCGGAAGAAACAGAGATTGGTGTGTTTTGGGTAGAGCGGTCTTCTATTGGATGGAATCGTTTTGCAAGAAACATAATTAGTGCTAAACGAATAGATGCCTGGAAAACTGCACGGTTATTTGCATTGATACATACGGCGATGGTAGATGGAGTATCTGGTTGTTTTGAAGCAAAATATTATTATTCCTATTGGAGACCAGAAACTGCTATCCGGCTTGGTAATGTGGATGGGAACAATAATACTACAGGTGATGCTAACTGGCTACCTATGTACATAGAAAGTCCAAACATTAATAATCCTGCATTGAATGTAAATACGCCCCCTATCCCCGATTATCCATCAGCACATGCAAATTTTGGCGGCGCAGCTGCAGAGATTTTAGCACTTTTCTTCGGCACTGATTTTATTTCCGTATCTCAAACCAGTTCTATACTTCCCGGGATAACACGTCATTACACCTCCATAGCAAAAGCTGCCAGAGATAATGCGCTATCCCGGATTTTTGTAGGATATCATTTTAGAAAAGGCTGCATATTTGGTGAACAGCAAGGGAAACAAATCGCCAATTACGTTTTCAATAATAGCTTCGGAGAGATTGAATAAAACTGAATCTTCGTTTATTTATTCATATTTGATATAGTAACGGAGTCAAAATTATAAGGGATTGGATATTAAACAATACTAGACATATAGTGGGTTTGGGTTAGTTAACTCAAAGCATTTAACCGCTTATCCGTCGCATTTTTTATTGATACTGTCGCATTTTTAATATCCGGCCTTTTTATCATATTATTTTTACAAATTACAATTACAACTCAATCTTTATACAATGAAAAGAGTTTATTTTCTCCTATATTTTGCCGGAATGATGCTTTTGGTTGTCAATACAGCCTGCAACAAACAAGCGCCGGCCATTGGTTCTGGTAGTATTCCTATTAATCCACCACCGCCACCTAACCGGCCACCTATAGCTATTGCAGGCTTGGATTTTACAGGTATATTATATAGCAACTCCATAACATTATGGGGCAATGCTTATAACACCGATATAGGTGATACGGTACTTACAACCTGGTCAAAAATAGCCGGGCCGCCATGTACCATTGTTTCTCCTCAACAACTCATAACAAAAGTTACTAACCTTCTTGTAGGTGAATATCAGTTTGAACTTTTAGCCAGCGATAAATATGGAGCAACCGATAGAGATACAGTAGTTCTAAAAATTACTAGTTTCGAGCAAATAACAAGCCCTATTAATTTTTCTAACTTAATCTGGAGTTGTGGAATAGATATATGCGTCATATCTATTTTTAATATCTATTCGAATATACCATCAAATACCTCCATACGGATTTACATTAAGTTAGTGAACTCAACTGACTGGCATGAAGCTTTCCCGGTGAGTCTGTATCCAATTAACAACGCTTTTTACTATTATGAAATTATTAGTGATAACATCATTAATTTATATACTGATTTTCAAATAGATAATATTGATGTAAAAATTTTGTTTTAATGAGAAACTAATATTACCAGTTTTGTTTGGATTTTATTATTTAAAGTATAAATCTTGATCATGAGAAAAATACGATTTTTTCATATACTGATACTAGTTGTAATAGTGTTTGTAAATGCTAACTGCAAAAAAGAGACACCAGGCATAGGTTCTTTTAGTATTCCTATCAATCCGCCACCACCACCACCGCCCCCTAACCGGCCACCTGTAGCTAAAGCAGGCTTGGATTTTACAGGTATATTATATAGTAACTCCATAACATTAAGAGGCAAAGCTTATAACACCGATATAGGTGATACGGTACTTACAACCTGGTCAAAAATAGCGGGGCCGCCGTGTACCATTGTTTCTCCTCAACAACTCATAACAAAAGTTACTAACCTTCTTGTAGGTGAATATCAATTTGAACTTTTAGCCAGCGATAAATATGGAGCAACCGATAGAGATACAGTGGCTATAAAAATTATTAGTATCGAGCCTATAACAAGCCCCGTTGATATTTTTAACTTAAGCTGGATTTATCCAATGGGTTGTAGTATATATATATATGATATTTACTCGAATATACTATCAAATACACCCTTACGTGTTTTCATTAAATTCGTCAACCAGGCAGTCTGGCAAGAAGCTCTCCCAATGAGTCAGTATTCGACTAACACCTTGACATATTATTATGACATTGATGGCAATGACAAGATTGTTTTATATACAGATTTAGAGGTGAATACTAATGTTGATGTAAAAATATTGTTTTAATGAAAGGCTAATATTATCATTTGACCTTTTTTATTTTTGATTTTATTGCATACAAATAAATATAAATCATGAAAACTGTATCGTTTTTTCGAATCTTAATACTTGTTGTAATGCTGTTTGTACTTGCTAATTGCAAAAAAGAGACACCGGCTACTGGTTCTGGTAGTGTTCTAATCAATCCGCCACCGCCACCTACTAATACTCCTCCAAAAGCTCATTCAGGGTCAGATCAACTGGTTTTTCTTCCTGCTAACTCCTGCCTTTATTAGGTTCGGCTTCTGATAATGAAAATAATATTAAAACTATTTTATGGGAGAAAATTTCAGGACCTAATTCATTCTTATTTGAATATAATAGTTTATTACCAGTACAAATAAAAAACCTGGTGCAAGGGGTTTATCAATTTAAATTGACAGTAACTGACTTATATGGCTTAAATGATCAGGACACAACGATGGTTATTGTCAGTCAAATTTCTAATCCCCCAACTGAAATAATAATTAATAATCTTACTTGGGGATCAGAGGGATTTAACGGTCCCTTATTGTGGGGGTCTACAATTATGATTCCAAACATTTATCAATATTTGCCAGCTGGTAGGATTTTCAGAATTTTTTTTAGAAAAGCGAATTCTACTTTTTGGGAAGAATTATTTATTGGCGATAATGCATTGTATTTGGTATATCTAATAAATGGCACTTTGGGAATTTGGTCTGGTGCTGATGAAACGGAATCGGTTTCTATTAAACTTATTTATTGAAATCAGAATGAATACATCTTATGTCATGAAACCAATACGATTTTTTCGAATCATCGTACTTGTTGTAATAGTATTTGTAAACGCCTATTGCAAAAAAGATTCTATTACTCCAAGTGCAATAAATACCCCTCCAAAAGCAAACGCCGGATCAGACATACAGGTTATCTTTCCAGCTAATACCTGCGTTTTAGTTGGTTCGGCACTTGATGATGATAATAATATTGATGTGATTCTATGGAAGAAAGTTTCCGGTCCCGCATCATTTAATATCGATAATCCGGGGTTGGTTTCAACATCTCTAAGAGACCTGGTGCTGGGAGTATATCAATTTGAATTGACGGTGACGGATGATGGCGGCTTATCGGCCAGGGATACGGTAGTAGTAAATGTAAATTCTTTAATAAATATGAATCATCCTCCTGTTGCAAATGCCGGGGCAGATCAATTGATTCACTTACCCCTGAATTCAATCAGTCTAGATGGAAGAGGCTCGGCCGACCTGGATAATAATATAAGTTCCTACCGTTGGACAAAAATAGCAGGCCCTTTGTCATATACTATTGCAGACGCCAACGCTGTACAAACAGTAGTTACCGGACTCGCAGTTGGGACCTATAAGTTTGAACTGCAGGTTGTCGATGCTGGCAGCTTATCTGCAAAGGATACCGTGGACGTGATAGTAAACTCGGTATTAACAGGCAATCAACCGCCCGTTGCCAATGCTGGCCCGGATAAGGCCATTAACCTACCTGTTAATACTGTAACTCTTGATGGAAGTGGTTCAAGTGATCCTGAAAATAACATCATTTCCTTTCAGTGGACAAAAATAGAAGGACCTTCGTCCTTTGCAATTGTAAATTCTACTGCTGTACAAACTACAGTTAATAACCTCGTAGTGGGAACTTATAAGTTTGAGCTGAAGGTAACTGATAACGGAGGACTGTCTGATAAAGATACCATGCAGGTGATAGTGAACCCTGTCGTTATAGTTAATCAACCTCCCGTTGCCAATGCCGGCCCGGATAAAGCCATCATTTTACCTGTGAACAACGTAATACTTGATGGAACTGGTTCAAGTGATCCGGAGAATAGCATAAGTTCCTTTCAGTGGACAAAAATAACAGGCCCTTCGGCATTTACAATAGTAACTCCTACTGCTGCACAAACAGCAGTGACCAACCTGGTGGGAGGATTTTATGAGTTTGAACTTAAAGTTACAGATGCGGGCGGGTTGTGGTCAAAAGATACTGTAAAGGTTACTGTATATGGTAATTCACAGGAGGTAATCTTTTATAATCAGACATGGTATTTTCCATGGTACAGTACGATAGAAATAAATAATATCAATAGTTTTATTCCTAGCGGCAATCCATATAGAATTTATATTCAACGGGACACTAATCCTGCCTGGATAGAAGTCAATCCTCTTGATTATGTACCACCTGGTCCTTACGAGTATTTTATCGAGACCCGGCCGGGTGGCGGCGGTATGTACACTTTTGGCAGTCTTTATATCTTTTATTATGGTCCAGATGTCAGCGATACCCCGAACGTAAAAATAGTATTCTAAAAATGGAGATGATATTAAAAACTCTGCTTTATTGAACAGAACTACTTGTCCACAACATTCTAAAATTATTTTATGAAGAATATTTTAATACTTGCGGGAATTACGATTTTTTTTCTGACTGGCTGTACAAAAAGAGAAGAGCCGGTTTTGCCAGTTAGGGTTGTTGTCGGTCCACCACC
>Ga0163149_10000027_pt1 | contig 170051 bp, 136 predicted proteins | sample OliLakLV19MP5G1_FD_148604 | JGI IMG/M metagenome (GOLD analysis project Ga0163149, IMG submission 148604) | Freshwater microbial mat bacterial communities from Lake Vanda, McMurdo Dry Valleys, Antarctica - Oligotrophic Lake LV.19.MP5.G1 | ecosystem: Environmental > Aquatic > Freshwater > Lake...
ACCCAGTACCATCCAAACAAAATTAGGCAAGTAGCCAAACTGTGCAGCCAAAACTGGGCCCACCAAAGGACCAGCACCTGCAATTGCCGCAAAATGATGACCAAAAAGCACCCATTTATTAGTTGGGATATAGTCTTTTCCATCGTTATGGGTGTGGGCTGGAGTGATACGTGCATCATTGAGTACAGCTAATTTAGCCGTAACGAAAGCATAGTAGTATCTGTAAGCCAGAACAAAGACACCAAAAGCGACAAGTATAAGTGGCATTGCATTCATTGGAACGAACCTAATTTGATTAAGTTAGAGAATTTCAAAGCACAAATTATTGAAACTATTTGTATTTGCCAAATTTTGGTGGGGGGTTACTTATCTGTTCTATCCATTGTTGACTTTTTAGATCTCTGCCCTTGCAAATCTTTGGCATTTTTGATTGCTTTGAACTGCATAAATAATTAAAAATACTTATTAAGTGAATAAATTTAACTTGTTTTAAAATAAATAAGTTATTAACTTTCGCAAGTTAGAATTTCAATATTTACAATTTTCTTTTATTTTAGGGCACTTCAAATGGCTAATCTTTCTTTAAAAGGCACTTATACAGCGTTGGTAACACCATTCCAAAAAAATGGTTCAATTGATTTTGAGGCTTTAAAGGTTCTTCTCGACTACCAAATTAAGGGTGGTGTGGAAGGTGTTGTAATTTGTGGTTCTACTGGCGAAAGTGCAACACTTAACCAAAAAGAGAAGATAGCTTCTATCACTACTGCTATTGAGCATGTGAAAGGAAAAATTACAGTAATTGCTGGTACTGGTTCTAACGATACACAAGCAACAGTGGATATGACAGTAATTGCTAAAGAACTTGGCGCAGATGCTGTATTGATTGTTGCTCCTTACTACAATAAACCAACACAAGAAGGTTTGTACTTCCACTATAAAGCTGTTGCCGATGCAGCAGATATTCCAAACATTATTTATAATGTACCTGGAAGAAGTGGTGTGAATATTTCTCCAGAAATTCAATTGCGTTTGGCTCACAATTGCTCAAATATTGTTGCAACTAAAGAAGCTTCGGGCAATTTAGAGCAGATTATGGATATTATCACAAATGCTGATGAAAATTTTTCTATTCTATCTGGCGATGATGCATTGACACTTCCTGTTATTTATATGGGTGGTCATGGTGTTATTTCTGTACTTTCGAACATTGCACCTAAAGCTTTCTCAAATACTGTTAGATTGGCTTTAAAAGGGAAAATCAAAGAAGCAAACAAAGCTCACTACGATTTATTTGATTTGATGCGTTTAAACTTTATCGAAAGTAACCCAATCCCTGTGAAAGCTGCACTTTCTTTAATGGGCTTATGTAAAGAAATTTATCGCTTACCTCTTACACCAATTCAAAAAGAAAACAAAGCGATTATAAAAGTTGCTCTTAAAGCAGCAGAATTGATTTAAGTGCAAAATAATATAAATATTTAAAGTCCGTTTTTCTTTTGAGATGAACGGACTTTTTTTTGACTTCTCTTCTCCAAACTTAAACAACAAAATTTTTATAAATATTTCTGTTGGTTGCATTTCGTTATGAACAGACTATCTTCTTTTATTAATCTTTTTTAAAAAGGTTACTCTTTTGTAAATAGCACTCCCTTTTTCCCATATTCATCTTCATTGGTTTTGTTGTTTATATCTCTTATTATGTTTATACATTATAAGGGTGTTTATAAGTTCAAAAGAAAAACTTGCTTTGTATTAATTTATTGAATTATTAATAACTTAGATTGTGGAATTATTTAAAAACGACTGTTGGTAAAAATGAGAAAACATTTAGTTAATCAACATTTGTGTAGAAAAATGTTTGGAGATTTTTGGCAATGTTTATAATTCATAGTTTATCCAACAATTATAAACTATAAAATCTTGTAAAACATTGTTAATTTGTTAATAATTATCTGATAAAAAACAAATAATCCAAAACAATTATATAAAACAAAGGGTTACAATGAAGATTGCAATTGCATCGGATCATGCAGGTTACGAACTTAAAGAATACATCAAAGCAAACCTTAGTGAAGAAATAGAAGATTTTGGAACAAATGGTCTTGAATCGGTGGACTATCCAGACTTTGCTTTCCCAGCAGCCCGTTCGGTGGCAGAAGGAAAGAATACTTTTGGTGTGTTGATTTGTGGTTCAGGCGTGGGAGTTTCAATAAGTGCTAATAAGGTTAGAGGAATAAGAGCAGCAAATGTTTTTAATTCAGAAATGGCAAAACTTTCCAGACAACATAATAATGCAAATATACTTACTTTGGCAGCCAGATTCATCACTAAAGAAGTTGCCTTATTAATGGTTAGACAATTTATTGCAACTGAATTTGAAGCTGGTCGTCATCAGTTAAGATTAGATAAAATCCATACAAATAGCGATTGCAAATGAAATTAGCAGTATACCCAGGCACATTCGACCCAATCACAAATGGGCATATTGACGTAATAGAAAGAGCGGCAAAGCTATTCGATTCTATTATTGTTGTGATTGCTGTCAATTCAAAGAAAGTAAACCTTTTCAATGTGGAAGAACGAATTGAAATGGCAAAAGTTAGTTTAAACCATTTGGAGAATGTTTCTGTTGAATTCACAGAAGGCTTATTGATAGAATTTGCAAGAAAAGCAGAAGCAACAGCTATTGTTAGAGGAGTTCGAACACTTACAGATTTCGATTACGAAATGATGATAGCAATGATGAATAGGAAAATTGAATCCGATATAACAACGGTTTTCCTAATGCCACACGAGAAATACACCTTCTTGAACTCCAGCATTATCAGAGAAATATCGAAGTTTGGTCAGAATGTAGAAGAATTTGTACCAAAGATTGTTGCAGAAAAGTTGAAAGAGAAGTTTTTGGGTTGAGCAAGAAAAGAAAAATTTATTATTTAAAAAATTAAGAGATATTTATGACGAAGAATTTAATGATTATTTTGTTATTATTATTACTGACACTTTCCATACAAGCATGGGTTGATGAAATAAATAAAATAAAAGGTGGTTATAAAAAATGTGATTCTTATTCATATGATTATAAGTTTGGTGAAGTTGATTTAAAAACAAAAAGAATTATTGAAACTTGCAAATATAATGAAAGAGGTTACTTGATAGGAAAATATTATTTCTTTTTTAAAATGATAAATATGGAAATACTTTGACTTCAATTAATTATAATTCAAAAAATGAACCAGTTGAATTATTTGAATATATTTACTCCAAATAAAACACTTAACCAATGATAAAAGACAACATATACGAAGCAAAGAAGAATCGGGAGCTTTCGGGAAGAGAGCAGGATATTCTGCGTTCTATTGTGAATCTATACATACTTAAAGCCACACCAATTGGCTCACGAAACCTATCGAAATATTTAGAAGAGAAAATCAACCTAAGCCCAGCCACTTTGCGAAACGTAATGAGCAATTTGGAAGAAATGGACTTCATCAACCATCCTCACACATCGGCAGGAAGAGTGCCAACAGACAAAGGTTACCGCTTCTATGTGGACTCTTTGAAAAACATAGACAAACTTGCAGAAAACGAAATGCAAGATATGAGGCAGACACTTACGGCATTCTCAAAGGAAACGGACACATTGCTAAAAGAAACAAACCGAATGCTCGGCACAATTTCTAACTATCTTTCGGTTATTCGTATTCCACACCTTGTGGATTTGGTAGTGGAAAAGATACAGCTAATCAACATTTCCTCAAATAGAATACTTGTTGTGATTGCTTTGGATTCAAATGTGGTTCGTACAGTTACGCTTGAAGTAGATTATGAGTTAGAAACCAAACAAACGGATTTGATTTCAACGTTTATAAATGAAAGAGTGGCTGGCAAAAGTCTTCGTTTCTTGCGTGAGAATTTCGCCGAAATAATTCAAGATTTTGAATATACAAACTCACCATTGATTCGATTATTTGTGGAGTCGGTAGATAAAATATTCGAAATGAAAACCGAAGGCGATAAAATTATAACTTCTGGCACTCAGAATCTACTCAGCTATCCCGAATTTGGCGACACAAATGGCATTAAGTCAATCATAGAGCTGATAGAAAACGAAGATATAATAATCCATTTGCTGGATAATATTGAAGAAAACGAATCTGGAATTAAAGTACTGATTGGAAGCGAAATGCAATCGGAAATATTAGAAAACTACTCCATAGTTCTATCCAGCTATAAGATGGGTGGTGCCACAGGGACTATAGGACTAATTGGCCCCAAACGTATGAACTATCCACGCCTTATGTCCATAGTTCAGAACGCATCAAGCATAATAACTGGGGAAGGTATTTAAACCCAAATGATAAGAATCTATTAGTTCCCACCACAAGCACTTATAAAGCGTTTCTGCAGTGTTTGTGAAAAGATATATTTCCTTTAAATTTATATCTTTTACTAATCCAAAGCACCTTTTTCGTAACCCTCGAAATAATAAGATTGTTCAATTCCTTTGAATAGTATTTCACGATTATTAATATCTTTCGATAAGTTTGCAGATAGTAATGTTCTCAGCTCCAAATCATTTATTGGGCTTCGTTCCATTGCTTTTAGGTAAATTTACTTGCCAACTAACTCCCAGTTTACTATGCATTTAAGTCCTTTCTTCAAAATTAGATCAAGCCAAATACGCATTGTTCTCCCATTGCCTTATAGAAAAGGATGAGCAATATTCATTTCCACATATTTTGTTATAACTTCTTCAAAGGTGTTTTCGGGCAGTTGTTCTATTTTATTAATATCTCTATCAAATAAAGAGAATTAGCAAAACGGAAATCACCTTTTGTTATTTTCAAAGTGCGAATTTGCCCTGCAAAATCATACAAGCCATCAAAAAGATAACTATGTATTTGCTGCAAACCGAGGGTAGTTCCAATATCAACATTGTCTATTTCGCCAGATTTAAATAGGCGAAATGCATTATCTAAGCTAATTTTACCTATGTTTTTCATTTACAAAATTAAGCATTATTTCATTTAACTGTGTCTGTAAATATATTTAAACACAACAAAAAACCCCACACTAATGTGCAGGGTTAATTTTTGTTTTGCTAAAAAGAAATTTCTAAATTACATTGTTTTGATAATAGAGCTAACCACACCCCAAATCTCGAATTTATCCTGTGTGCCAATAGCAATTGGGTCGAAAGATTCATTTTCAGAGATTAAGTAAGTGCCATTTTCAGTGTATTTCAATCTTTTTACAAGCAATTCATCGTTGATAGCAGCAACTACTATTTTGCCATTAGTAGGGCGAACACTGCGATCCACCACCAAAATATCACCAGTATTGATACCAGCTTTAATCATAGAATTGCCCGTAACACGAATCAAGAAAGTTGTTTCTGGATTCGTGATAAGATATTCATTCAAATCCATTTTACCTTCTCGGCAAGTGAATTTAACGTTTGAAGTTGGAACAGATTTAGGATTTACAAAAAGCGGTAAACGATAAACTTTGTTTTTTTCAGTATTGAAAAGAGTTTCAGCTTTTGCATTATTCAAAAAGCTACGTGGCTCTGCACTTTGTGTAGTTTGCGAAGAAATTTGATTCATTATGAGTCCCCCAAGGAAATGTATTAATTATTAATTCTAAGGGGTAGTAATCCAATAGCGTGCCAAAGATGAGCACGCTATAAGAGCCAAAGATTACTAAAACAAGGCATCTTTTACTTTTTCTAAGATGCTCTTGTTGGATTTGTGATGCGGGTCGAAGTTTTCACTTGCTAATAATTGTTTTAGCAATCCTCTTTCTTCGACCGTTACTTTCTTCGGTACGTGAACGTTTATCACAACAATTTGATCGCCTTTGCGTTTGGAATTTATAAATGGAATTCCTTTGTCACGCAATCGGATTTCGCTTCCAGGTTGAGAACCAGTTTCAATTTTTATTTTTTCAGTTCCATATAATGTTGGAACCATTACTTCCGCACCAAGCACTGCATCTGGATAGCTAATGATTAAATCGAATATTACGTTGTTTTCTTCTCTTTGGAAAAGTTCGTGTTTCTTTACTTCCAGCATAACTATTAAATCGCCAGAATTTCCGCCTCTTTTACCAGCGTTTCCTTTGCCTTGCATTGGTATATAATTGCCATCGTCCACACCAGCTGGAATGTCAATTGAGATTTGCTCTTCTTTCTGCACTCTCGATTCGCCATGGCAAGTTCCACATTTTTCTCTAATTACCTCTCCAGTTCCATTGCAATTGCCACAAGGTGCAATATTTACAAATTGACCAAAGAATGATTTGGATACTTGTCGAACTTCACCCGCACCCCCACAAACGCCGCATCTTTCAAGTCCAGTTCCTGCTTTTGCACCAGTACCTGTGCAAGTGTCGCAGCTAGACCATTTTTTTATTTTTAATGTTTTGTTTGTGCCAGTTGCCACTTCTTCCATTGTAAGAGCCAGTCGCAATTTAATATCCGAACCACGTTCACCAGTTCCTCGCCTGCGACCACCACCGCCACTACCGCCAAAGAACTGCTCGAATATAGAACCACCGCCACCGCCACCGCCGAAGATGTCACCAAATTGTGAGAATATATCATTGATATCCATACCGCCGAAATCTTGAGCTCCAGCACCACGCATTCCATCATGACCAAATCTATCATATCTCGCTCTTTTGTCAGTATTCGATAGAACTTCATAGGCTTCCGAAGCTTCTTTGAATTTATCTTCTGCTTCGTGGTCACCAGGGTTTTTATCTGGGTGGAATCGAATAGCTTGTTTGCGGTAAGCAGCTTTAATTTCATCAGCACCAGCTGATTTGCTAACTTCTAATACTTCGTAATAATCTCTTTTTGACATTTTTCTAATTTCTTTTTAAAACTTGCTATTTATTAAATACATTTTTGTGTTTTATTCAGGATTACCAGACGAAGTAATTACTTTCGCATGGCGAAGTACTTTTTCACCCAAGTAGTAGCCGTCTTGTACCAAAAATAAAACATTGCCCTCTTCAACATCGGTGCTTGGAGCCAAGGAAATTGCTTCGTGAATGTTAAAATTGAATTCCTTGCCAGAGGGATTATCCATTTTCTTTACACCAGCTTCCTCAAATAATTTATTCACTTTCGCATAAATCATTTCAATGCCAGTCTGCAATGATTCGAAATCTCTTGTTTTCTTAGTAGATTCCAATGCTTTTTCCATCAAATCGGGAACTTCTAAGAATTTACTTAAAAGCTTTTCGTTTGCATACTCTATCAATTCACTTTTTTCTTTAATGAAGCGGCGGCGTTGATTGTCCATTTCGGCCTGCAAACGCAAAAGCTGATCTTTGAATTTATCACGTTCTTGCTCAACTTCATCAAGTTTGAATTCCAAAGTTTGAACTTCATTTTGTAAAGTTTCAGTTTCTTCTTTCATCTCATTTGGGTCGCCTGTAGGAGCATTTATCTCCATATTGGCATTTTTAACAGCATTTTCTAATTTCTCTTCTATATCAGACAAATGCTTTTCTTCTTGATTGTTCACGTTTGCTTTTTCCTTTTCTATTTCTTGTTCTTGCATTCTATGGCTGCTTGTTTCATGAGTATGTTGCTTGCCATAAGTATTCTTCAAATCCGCTAAAGGATTGATAGTAGGCTTAATTGGTCGTTGTTGCGAGTTGAATTTATCATCACTCATAGTACTTTATCCCCCTATTTAAACACACATAGCGACAGCGAAAAGAACATTTCAAAAAATGTTTTTTCGTTTGTGCTAATCACGATAACTCAAATTTAATATTTTAAGAGCAAACAATGGGTAAAAGAGTGAATTTAATTGAGTTTGGAGCAATGGAGGCACACAAATTTCTATGAAGGTATCTAATCAAATATTCAAAGTTTTTAGAAGAATAAACGATAATTTAATTAAACTCTTCACTATGGTGCTTATTTCCCATTTTATTTCAAAACTTTTCCTTAAATTGCTTAATTGTTTTGCCTTTTGGTATACACTTTTATTTAAATGAAATGCTTATGAGAAAAGGTTTTATCCTTGTTTTGCTATGCTTTATCGCACCGCTACTGTATTCTGCGGAATCTGTTTTCGATAATGAGTCGGCTTTGTTCGATAAATATAAATCTAAAATTAATCAAATTAATGAATTTCTTGCCAAAGATTCTTCTTTTGCTCACCGCCGTTTGTCCTATCTCTGCGATACTTATGGCCATAGACTTAGTGGCTCTAAACCTCTGGAAGATGCTATAAGTTGGATTTATTCTGAATTCAAAAAAGATGGATTTGATAATGTGCAGCTCGACGATGTAATGGTTCCAAATTGGAAACGAGGCAAAGAATATTGCAATATGGTTTCTCCTCGCCTACATCCAATTAAAATGCTTGCTCTTGGCGGCTCTATTGGCACAAACGGGATAATGAAAGGTGAAGTATTTGTAGTAAATAGCAAAGTTGAACTTTTTGCAAATAAAGATAAAGCTAAAGGGAAAATTGTACTTTTCAATGCACCTTTTGTAAGTTATGGTCAAACAGTGCAATATAGAGTTAATGGTAATCAATGGGCGGCACAATGCGGTGCTATTGCTTCTATGATTCGTTCAGTCAGCCCAAGGGATATGCACAACCCACATACGGGTGTTATGTATTATAAAGACTCTATTGCTAAAATTCCACATTTTGCCATTACAAGCGAAGATGCTGAGTTATTAAGCCGATTCCAATCTCGTGGCACAAAAGTAGAAGTTGATCTTTATATGGAAGCTCACATGGAAAAAGATGCACTATCGCATAACGTGATGGCGGATTTGAAAGGAAGTGTTGCTCCAGATAAAATAATTGTAGCTGGTGGACATATTGATTCTTGGGATGTAGGAAGTGGAGCAATGGACGATGCGAGTGGCTGTGTTGCAGCTTGGGAAGCTATCCGAGTGATTAAAGAATTAAACCTACAGCCCAAACATACTTTGCGTATTTGCCATTGGACTAATGAAGAAAACGGTGGACAAGGTGGAAGAGTCTATGCCGATAATCACGATAATGAAAAACATTTAATGGCTTTTGAATTTGATTCTGGTGTGCTTTTGCCAAACTATGTCCGATTTTCAGGAGATTCAGTCGAATATAAAAGAATTCAAAATTTCGAGAAGTTACTTAAATTAATTGATAAGGATTTGAGAATTGGTTTTGGTGGTGGTGGTGCCGATATTGCAGCAATAGTAGATAAACAAAATATCCCTGCTATGTCACTTTCTACTGAAGATCCGAATATTAATAATCATTATTTCTATTTCCACCATGCCGATACAGATACTCCAGAAAAAGTGTTAGTGAAGGATTTCAATAAATGTATAGCTGCTATTGCTGCTTCTTTATATCTCTATTCTGAAATGAAGGGAGAGTAATAATGAAAGGTATTATATTAGCAGGTGGAAGTGGCACTCGACTTTTCCCAATGACGAAAGCGATAAGCAAACAACTTTTGCCTATTTACGACAAACCAATGATTTACTATCCCCTATCTGTGCTAATGCTATCGGATATAAAGGAAGTATTAATTATATCGAATCCAGAGTATATTGAGCTTTATCGCACTTTACTTGGAGACGGTTCTCGTTTCGGAATTGAATTGACTTACATTATTCAAGAAGCTCCACGCGGCTTGGCAGATGCTTTTATAGTAGGTGCTGATTTCATAGGCGATGACAAAGTAAGCTTAATACTTGGCGATAATGTTTTCTATGGTTATGGCTTTTCAGGAATATTAAAGAAAGTTTCTAATTTGGAATCAGGTGCTTTAATATTTGGATATAATGTAAAAAACCCAAGTGAATTTGGAGTGTTGGAATTCGACAAGGAGTATAATGTACTTTCGCTTGAAGAAAAGCCAGCGAATCCAAAATCTAATTATGCAATTCCAGGATTATACTATTACGATAATTCAGTAGTTGAAATTGCAAAGAATATAAAACCTTCAGCACGTGGCGAAATCGAAATAACTGATGTGAACCGAGCATATTTGGAACAAGGCAAATTGAAAGTAGAATTGCTTGGTCGTGGCTTTGCTTGGCTTGATACAGGCACGCCCGACGGAATGATGCAAGCGGCAAACTTTGTGCAAGCAGTACAACAAAGACAGGGTTTATACGTTGCTTGTTTGGAAGAAATTGCATATCGAAATGGATTTATCACTAAAGAACAATTGCTCGAACAAGCTAAAGATTTAGAAAAAACAGACTACGGTCAATATTTATTTAAAGTGGCTGCGGGTAAATAATAAAATGGTTGAATTATTAGCAAAGTTCGATAAACTAATCAGACCTACTCTTGTGGGAGCTGCTCCTAATTTATCAATTTGGCTTTATTCTTCTAGTAAAGCTTTCTTCATCCGCACTTTAGCAAATTCCAATCCACCGAATATAATACTCGATTACCCTGCTACAAAACTTTGGGATTTAGATTTTGGTTTTCCATTGTTTAACTCAGCTGGTATGTTTAAGTATGGTCAGGGCTATGAATCAGTATCCAAAATGGGAGCTGGGGCTTATATTTGTGGAACTACTACTTATTTAGAACGTAATGGCAATATCAAAAATGGAGTTAAACACCCATTTATACCTTTGCCAAAATCTGGCTTAGCTATCAACTGGATGGGTTTGCCTAATAAAGGTCACCGTTGGACAGCGAATATAATATCGAGATATAATAAAATAAGTAACTGCCCTCTTGGTGCCTCTCTTGCGACTGACCCAGGAATGAATGAAGCAGATGCAGCTCTTGGATTGGTAGATGGACTTTTCGTTTATGATAAAGCGAAGGTAGATTTTATTGAGATAAATGAAAGCTGCCCAAACGTTGCCCACCACGTTTCAGTAGAAACAGTTAATGGTTTAGATGCTTCAATGGTTCGACGATTAGAATTTATTTCAAAAGAATTCTTATTAAAAAGAAATAGAAATTTACCTGTAATAGTAAAATACTCTGTTGAAACAAACCTAGAGCAAATTCCAGCACTAATTGATTTGCTTACTACGCTAGGTTATGATGGAATTAATTTTGGAAATACAGCAATTAACTACAAAAGCATAAAAGAAAAAGCTGTAAATCGCTATGAAGAAAAGGTTTACGATAAATTCACAAGTGAATTTGGAGGTGGAGTTAGTGGAAGTTACTTAAAACCCATCTCGCTTGAAGCTTGCAGAACAGCTAGCAAGTATTTGAAAACAAAAGAGTTAAGTAAAGAATTTCACGTGTTAAGGACTGGAGGAGTAAACACTGCCGAAGATTTAGCAGAGCTTGGTTCCTCTTTTTCATTAGCTCAATGGTACACAGGATTTTTCGATAATTTTGGAAATAAAGGTTTCCAAACTTACAAAAACTTAGCAAATCAGTTAAAAAACTTAAGCTAAAATCTCTAATAATTTTTCTTTTTTGATAGAAACTATGCCTGGCTCTTCGCAAACGATTCCTGCGGCTATATTAGCTATTATAGCCGATTCTACGAAATTTGCACCTGTAGTCATGCAAGCAGCAAGTGTAGCAATAGTAGTATCGCCAGCACCCGAAACATCAGCCACATGGCGGGCTTTGGTGGGTATATGTACTTTATTTCCGTTGTTTTCATACATCATCATACCGCCACTACCTAAAGTGAGTAAAACATATTGGCATTTTATTGATTCTAATAATCTTTGACCAGCTTTATCTATTTCTTCTGGAGTATTGATTTTCATATTCAATGCTTTCGAAGCTTCTTTTCTATTTGGTTTGAAAACTGTAACTTCATTGAAGCTGAAAAAATTATCGAACTTAGGATCTACAAAAACATTGATGTTATTCTTTTTGCAATGTCCTATAATCTCTCTAATTAGAATTGGTGAGAGCACACCTTTATTATAATCTTCTAAGATTACACCGCTAAGATTTTCAATAGATTTCACAAACTCTATTATATACTTTTCGCCACGATTTGAAACTAATGAACGACTTTCTCTATCCAATCTAGCAATCTGCTGATTGTTACCAATGATTCTAGTTTTAACAGTGGTAGGTCTTTCCACGTCAATAAACATTCCGTCAATATTTATTCCATTTTCGGAAGCTATATCTCTGAATATTCTACCAGAGTTGTCGTCGCCAACAAGCCCGCAAAGTATTGGCTCAAGACCCAATGTTTTCAGATTGCTAGCAACGTTTGCAGCCCCACCCAAATGGAAAGTTTCTCTTTCTACATCAATTACAGGGACTGGAGCTTCAGGGGAAACACGTGTTACACTTCCCCAGAAATATCTATCAAGCATAACATCGCCAACTACTGCTATTCTTTTTCCAGAGAGGCCATCTAGTATTTCTTTTGCCCTTATTTTTTCAATTTTCATATTTTTCATATTTTCATTTGTAGTTTTAAAGAAAGTATTCCAGCACTTAAAGTGCTAAATGTAAATCCAAATTCGCTTTCAGCTTTTAATATAATTAGCCCACCTCGGTGCGGACGTTTTGCTTTTTGCACTAATGATTCGTAAGGAACTTCTGTAATTAAATTTTTATTTAGATTCAAAGTATCGGCTATAGTGCAAGCTATTTCATATCTATTTAAGTAGTCTTTTCCTGCAATATTATAAATACCACGAAGATTTCTCTCTATTATTTTGAATACACCATAAGCAATATCGTCTGCAAAGGTAGGATTGCAATACTGCCCATTTATGATTTTTATTTCTTTCTTTTCCAAAAGAGATTCCAACACCCACCGAACAAAATCATTTTTCCCATAGCTTGAAATACCATAGACAACATTTGTACGAATGATTGCATAGTTCACTAAATTACCAATTACAAAGTTGTCCGCTGCTAGTTTTGTTTTGCCATAATAACTGATTGGGTCAGGCAAATCATATTCAGAATAAGGACCTTTTTCCCCATTGAATATATAATCAGTAGAAAAAGTAATTAGTTTAGCATTGATTTTATTGGCAATTCCAACTAAAGATTCTACAACTTTCGTGTTTATTTCCGAAGCTATTTTCTTTTCATCTTCACACAAATCTACGTTTGTCATAGCGGCAGTATTGATAATTACATCTGGTTTCTCATCTAGTATTATCTTTTTTAGTAGTTTCTTCTCTGCCAAATCAAACTTTGCTACTTTAGTTCTGTTGTTATAAATTCTAATAGTTTCGCCAGATGTTGTTTGAAGCACCAAATCCCAATCTGTTTCTTTAGAAAGAAACTTAGTAATTGCTTCACCAACTTTTCCCGTAGCACCTGTAATAAATATTTTCATTCTTTTTATGTTCCACGTGGAACATTCTTGTATGGTTAAAAAATATGTTCCACGTGGAACATTATTTAAAGTATAAAGATAAAATCGAAACATCTGATGCAGAAACACCAGGAATTCTTGACGCTTGTCCGAGCGACATTGGTCTGATTTTGCTTAGTTTTTCTCTTGCTTCGGTAGATAAAGAATTAAGAGCTGAATAATCGAAGTCAATTGGCAGTTGCTTATTCTCATTGTTTAAGAATAAGTTTATCTCCCTTTTTTGTCTTTCTATATATCCTTCGTATTTTATTTCTATTTCTAAAGTTTTAGCTAAATCTTTGTTGTACCAAAACGGCAATAAAGAATTGTTATAATTTAAATCTATAAGTTTAGTTAATTCCACATTGGAACGTTTGGTTAAAGAATAAAAGTCTGTCTTTTGGGACACTTCACTTTCGCCTACACTTTGTAAATATGGATTAACGTTTTCTTTTTCAATCTTACTTTCTTTCACTCTTCTGTAGCCATCTGCTACTAAATCATCTTTTCTTGTTTGTTCTGTTAAATCTAAATTAGAAACCAAACCAATCCTATTTCCATATTTCATCAATCGAGAATAAGCATTGTCTTGTCTGAGTAGCAAGCGATATTCTGCAAGTGATGTAAATATTCGATAAGGTTCTTCAGTGTTTTTATTTACTAAGTCATCTATCAATACTCCGATATAAGCTTCGGAGCGTTTGAGTATTAATGGCTCTTCGTTTTTAATCTTAAGTGCCGCATTTATTCCAGCTATCAATCCTTGCGAAGCAGCTTCTTCATAACCAGAAGTTCCGTTGATTTGTCCTGCAAAGTATAATCCAGAAATTGCTTTAGTTTCAAGTGTAAATTTCAATTGGTAGGGATAGAAAAAGTCATACTCAACTGCATATCCCCACTTACTTATTTCACATTTTTCTAAACCTGAAATAGAGCGAAGTCCCCTTTCTTGAATTTCTGTTGGTAAACTAGTAGAAAAACCATTTACGTATATTGAATCTGTGTTTATTCCTTCTGGTTCAAGTAGTACTTTGTGGCTATCACGATCTGAAAATCTATTAATTTTGTCTTCAATTGATGGGCAATATCTTGGTCCAGCACCTTGAATTCTACCAGTAAACATAGGAGAACGTTCAAATCCTTCTTTTAAAATATCGTGTGTTTCTTGATTAGTGGCTGTTTGATAGCAAGCAATTTTATTTTTAACTCCAGCAGATTTATAAGAGAATGGCTTAGGATTTTCATCGCCAGGTTCTAGCTTAACTTTGCTGAAATCAATACTTCCTTTTTTTATTCTAGGCGGAGTACCAGTTTTTAACCTGCCTTTCTCTAACCCATAAGAAGCTAGTAAATCAGATATTTTATCAGATGAAGGTTCGCCCACTCGTCCACCTCGTACTTGTTCTTCGCCAGTATGCATTACACCATTTAGGAATGTACCAGCACAAAGTATCAATGCTTTGCATTTAAGTGTAACACCTGAATCAGTCACTACTCCAGTTACTTTATCCTTGTCTATAAGTACCTCTAAAGCAGTGCCAGAAAGGATTGACAGGTTATTCTGTGGTAATAGGGTTTGTTTCACATAAAGTGGATATAAATCTTTATCAATTTGTGCACGAGGAGACCAAATTGCAGGCCCCTTGGAGATATTCAGCATTTTGAATTGCAAACCAGCTTTATCTGCCAATATTCCCATTTCGCCACCAAGTGCATCAATTTCCTTCACTAAGTGACCTTTGGCAGTGCCACCAATAGATGGATTGCACGAAGGACGACCCATAGTGTCAATTGACATTGTTAGTAATGCAACATTAAGCCCCATACGTGAGGCAGAAAGTGATGCTTCAATACCTGCGTGTCCTGCACCAACTACAATTATATCGTAATTTATTTCTTTCATTAAGGTCGAGTACCCAATCTAACATTAACGTTAACACCATTCTTATTAATAAAATCTACTAATTCAGAGATTTTCATAAATGTAGTATCCATCTTTAAAGCAAACTCTTTGTCGTAAAGAAGTTTGTTGACAGCTCCACCATTTGTCTTAATATCTTTAGTAATGCTGTTTAAATCAGTTATGAGTGTATTTGCCGAACTAACTGTGCCATCTACACCTTTTATAAGCCCACGGGCTTCTTTGATTGTAAGTTTTAATTCAGAGAATAAAGTGTCCACGTTGTCGGTGTTGTTGTGTATAGCTTCTTTCAAATCTTTAGTAATAGAGCTAATGTCCTTCAAAGATTTATCTAAGTTCGCATAGTTGCTGGAAAGCAGCCTATTTACATCGCTTGTGATGGCAGTAAGCTGAGCTACAGATTTGACAATGTTACTAAATAATGTATCATTTGCGAAGATTTTATTCAAATTTACTGATATTGAATCCAGTCGTCTAACCAAATTGATTGCATCTCCACTTACTTCGCCAAGCATTGCTACCATATCGCCAATATCTGCAGTGTTCTTGCCTTTCATTTCACCAGAAAGAGAGAATTTATTCTGTCCAATTCCAGGGATAATTTCTATTTTCTTGCCACCAGTGATTTCAAGTATAGTAATTTTTGCCGATGCATCTTCTTTCAAATCATCGGTGTTATCAAGCACGATCGATACCAACACACCACCATTGTTCACTTCTACGGCAGTAACATTACCTCTTTTAACTCCATTTATAACAACGGGAGAAGATACTTTGATTCCACCAGCATTATCAAAACGAATTCTAACTAAGTTGTTTTGACCAGAAAAATTAAAACCCTGTCCTAATATTAGTCCAACGATAAGAATCGCCAAACCAATTATAGAAACTAGACCTACTTTGAGTTCATTATTTTGTTTATTCATTGCTCAGATTGATTGCTTAGATTGTTATACTGTATTACTTTAAATATAAAGTTTGAATTTTAATAGATTGGATTAACCCAATGAACAAAAAACTAAACTCTGTTATTTCTAGTATAACAAAAATAAAGCATTTATTTGATAAAACGATGTATGAAATTGTAAGATTTGCTGAAAAATCACAAAAAGAGAGGTAAATTAGAATATTTAATTCCAATTAGTACTACAATAAGGGAAAGTAGAGTAGAAGAAAAAGAGATTGAACAAGATTTATAATATTATAGACCGTCAATCTCTTTTAATAATTTTTCGGAAACAGAGCGAAGCACATCAGGATTATCATAGAAACCCTGAGCTATTTTAGCACGAATTGGTTGCAATTTTAAAGCTTCAGCAGAAATTTCTAATTTATCTGATGATTCTTTTACTTTCGCTTCTTTCGATTCTTCTCTGTAGGCAGACACTTTTTTATTTGACTTACTGTCAGTGCCATTTAATGCATTTCCTCTATTTAAAGAATCTATATTCATATTATTCTCCAAGACAACTAAGATTATTAAACGGGTACCAAACAAACCGATTTTGCCATAGTAAACCTATTTAGCTAGATTATCGGCAAACTATCTTAAAACTTTAACTAAATAAAAAGAAATAATCGCTAAATAGTAACATCAGCAATATTTTTTCCAACTGCATTGGCTGAAACGATTCTAGCAATTTTCAGAGAAATCTCGGCTGGAAACTGACGAATCACTTCCTTAGTTTGATCATTGATAATTTTCATAATCATTTGATTAGAGTCTTTATCCTTAGCAAACTCAATTGCAATTGATTTATCGTCAAGCAAACTTTTAATGCTTTCTGCTAAATCGTTATAGTCAACTTTTTTAGTTTCTTCCTTTTCAACATTATTCTTCTTAAGCTTTTCATTTGCAAAAGAGTTATCTTTCTCCAATGTTTCAGATTGTCTTCTATCGCTATAATTTGAAAGTAAATTATCGAATTGTTCGATAGATATTGGTTGAACGCTGTTTATTCCATTAATCATGACAACCTCTCCTAATTTTAATAAAGGTTGATTTTTTATAACTATGCTTGTCCAATTAAACTAGAAGCTGAGCCGTATTGACTTTGCGCTTCTAAGTAAATTTTTAAAGTATTTTCGTATTGTTTCTTAGTGTTTTCAGCTTGTCTATCAATTAAGCTTGAAGTACTGTCATACTTAGCTTTCATATCAGTGATTTGCTTGCTGATTGATAAAGTTTTATTCTTTATTATACCTGTGTCGCCTTTCAAAGTAGAAATGGCAGTTGTAACTTTTTTAACAAAACCATTAGGATCTGTAAAAATCGATTTGATTTTGTCAGGATTATCTTTTAAAACTGTCTTAAACAAATCAGTATCTGAAATAGATAACATTCCATTTTTATCTGCTTTAATACCAATTGAAGAAAGATACAAACTTGTACCAGATGAATCAGTACTCATTGACGAAGATGCTAAACTTCTCAATGTAGAGCTCAAACTTGTGATAGAAGGTTCGCTTCTTCTAACGTTTTTATCGCCTTTAGAAGTATTCAGCAAATCATTATAACTATTCAAAAATGGTTGAATAAAACTCTTTACAGTATCAAAATCTTCTGAAACAGTCAAATTCAAAGATTGAGATGTAGCATCTTGAGCTTTTATCAATGTAATAGTAGTACCAGAAAGAACGTCATTTAAAGTATTAGATGAATTAGTAATTTCAATTCCGTTAATATCAGCTTTTGCATTTAAATCAGCAACATTTGCTTTAGAAAAACCTGCACTAGTGGTACTAGAAGCAGTTCTAGAAGCAACGCTTGGATTCACAATTGCAGAAGTAATTCCAACTTTTTGTAAAATATTTCCATCTGTAAAGTTTAGCTTGAAATCTTCCCCAGTGCCACCAGCAGTAAAAACAATTTTACCAGTAGTGCTTGTATCTTTGATTACAGCAGCAGTCACTTTAGTATCTTTTATACCATTCAAAGCAGAAGCAATTTTTTTCAATGCTTGCTCATTTGTTTCATTTCCAGTAAATTCAATTTCAGCAGAATAAGATTTAGAATTTACAGTAAAAGAAATAGTTTCCTTGCCAGTAATTCCAAAGCTGTCAGCTAATGTATTTCTCGCACTAACCAATCTATCGTTAGTAGCAAGTTGATTTACTTTCAAAGTACTAATTCCATTTACAGCATCTTTAGTAGCTGAGACAGATGCATAAGATGCATCAGAAACATCTACTTTTTTAGAAGAAAACTTATCAGAAATATTATCTGCACTGTATTTATCAGTTTCAGAAATAACACTATTTAACTTTGAATTAATAGTATTAAAGAATCTAGAAGTATTTTCTAAACCAGTTTGTTTTCTCTTGATACTATCAAGTTTGAATTGCTGCGTTCTTTTAAACGCATCAGCAATTTGTTGAGTTTGGCCAGAAGTTGAAGTTCCACCTAATGATGACGCCATATTATACCTATATTTGTTTAATATTAATCATTATTAGTTACTCTAACTCAAAAGCTTTAGCCCAAGTATCACGCAATTCTTGTATGATATTCAATGCTTCATCAAATTTTTTCTGGAATATGCACCTTTGGCAATATTCATAAAGTCTATATAATCTTGTTGATGTTTCCTCAATTTCAAAGTTGAGAGCACCCATCAATTCAATTAATACTTTGCTCATTTTTTGAACATCTTTTCTCTTACAGCTTACTATGAATAGATCATACATTTTAAGAATGATTTTTTCTTTACTCCAAGAGAGAACTTCCTGTTCAATATACGATGGAACTCTACCGTCACGTTTGCCGCCGTAAGCTTTACTTGCTGCAAGTTGTTGAGCTGCTGTTGCCATTCACTACTTCCTTGTATTTAACTAAATTATGGAAAGACAGAAATTAATCTGCCTTTCCAAATATCAAAAAGTGAGCCAAACTTATATTAATCAGTTAATTATCTGAATAATGATAAGTATTGCGATGGTGCTTGATTTGCTTGTGACAAAGACACCAACGACGATTGTTGCAAGAATTGTGATTTCACCAAACTCAATTGCTCTGAAGCAACATCTGCATCTTCCAATCTTGAGATAGCCGATTTGTAGTTTGTGATTTGTGAAGTCAACAATTCTTCTTGAGAATTCAAGCGGACTTGAATACCACCAAGATAAGAGGCAACTTTGTTAACGTTATTTAAAGAATCTGCAAGACTAGTTATTGTAGCTTCTACTTGTGTATCACCAAAGATACCTAAATTAGTAGAAGAAACGCTATTCAAATCTTGTAAATTTAAGCCAGTCACTCCAGCAAAACTAGTTGCTACAGCACCCGCACCAGAAGCATTAGTTGCATCATTAGTTGCATTTAAGTTAAAATTGTTACTTTCAACATTGAAGTCGCTATTGCTTGTAGTCAAATCAACTTCAATATTCAATAGTCTATTATTTGCATAATATCCTACTGTCCAATCTCCTGAATAAGCACCTTGCAATAACTGACGACCACCGAAAACAGTAGAGTCAGTGATGAATTGGATTTGTTGAGCAAGTCTATAAGCACCTTTTGCAAGAGCAACTTTCTCATCTGTTCCCAATGCACCCGAAGAAGCGATAGCTGCGGCATCTTTGATTTCTGTTAAAAGACCATTGATGTTATCCAAAGCATCTTGAGAGATTGCAGTTACGTTTTTAGCTTCGCCAACCGCATTCAAAGAAGCTTTCAAAGCACCATTTCTTGCACCTAAGGCACGAGAAGTGATATAACCAGATACATCATCTGCAGCTGAGTTAATTCTTTTACCAGTTGATAATCTCAACTGACGGTTTGCAATATTGTTTGATGCAGATAGCAATGCATTATAAGCATTCTCTGCAGGTATATTTGTACGGATCCTTGATCCGCCAGATATGGCTGTTGGCATAATAACCTCCGTGTATAATTAAATTTGTACCGGGCTTCCTGCCAACAAAATTCTTTTTTCCTTATATTTCCATTTTCGACAAAGTAAATTGAAACTTTAGAAATATATTTTATTTTTATGAAATAATTATAATCTTAATGTTTATTTTATTGATAAGTGTTACTTCCTGCCACAATTATCATTCATTATAAACGCTTATGAAGCTAACTGCTGACAATTCTACTATTGAATTATTTTCTGTACTAACTATAGTAAACTCTGTCAGCGGCAATTTTATTTCATATTCAGGAAAATCGGCACAATCCAATGAGACTTTAACGTATTTTCCATGATTTTTGATTATAAGTCTATGAGTTTCACCTTCTTGCAAATGGTGACCAGCAAAATTTTTAGTTACTTTTCCATTCTCGCTGAAGTAAATTCCTGTTGTAGAAACAGTAAGCTCAAGTCCTTTTTGTTTGCTGTACTTATCTTTAGTAGTACGCAAATTAAATTTCGCACCAGTTCCTTTCTTTAATGTCAAAGAAAAGTCAGCAATATATTGCTGAACATTTTCAGAACTCATTGAAATTAATGAATTTTCATTAAGTAAAAGAGAGTTATTATTGATTTTCGCAACTGAATAAATATCCGACATTATATAGCAATAGATAGCACCAGAGCTATTTACTAATTTCTCTTTTTTTACATTGGGTTTGGAAAAACCAATTGCACCCAAAAGTCTTTCTGAATTGCTTTCTTCTTCTCTAAATTGTTTATTCAATATAAACTCTTCATGGTTAGACAAGTGCCATGGAGTTAATATAGAACAAGAATTCAATAAAAAAGAAGATAAAATAAATAGTATTGATAGACTTTTATTCATAATTTACTCTTGAATAGGAGATTTTTGATTGTAACGCAGTTCTTCTGGCTGAAACAATCTATCCCAGAAATTAAAACCAAAGCCAATATAGTAATTAGAAAAGGTACCTAACTTACCAAAACTCTCATTTAAAGATCCACCGAGCAAATCAGTAACTTTACTATTTCCTGAAACATAGCCAAAGATAAGTGATGCAGATAATTTATTATTGAATCTAAATGTGAATTTAGCACTTGCATTCATATATGATGATGGAAAATAGCCCGTTTCAACAGATGGAGTTAATGTAAGCCCATCTTCTACCAAAGTGTGGTGATAGCCAAAGCGAAGTGGTAAAACAGCCAAGCCCCATTCATCTTTACCAGTTGCAATTAAATTCAGCAATGAAGTACCAACAAAGAATCTATTATTAGCAAATGGCAATGCTAAATCTGTGTTTATCAAATGAAGATTCAAGCCCTTGAAAAGAAATTTGTCTTCTGTGGCAGCAAAATCTGTATTCGTAAAACTTTTTTTTGCACCTGAATTTAATAAGCTTACTTGTGCAATTCCAATATTCCATGCAGAATTAGGCATATCTTTCATTTCTATATAATTCTCTTTTTCCAAATTTAAGAAATCCAGCATAGAAATACCGAAACCGAAATAAGGGAATGAAACGGAATTTCCACCAACTAAGCTTGTTACGCCAGCAACATAGCCAACCATTGTTTTAACATTCAAACCACCAATAGAACCGACATCTAAAGAAGCAGACAAATTACCATAGAATGATGGTAGATAGCCCAAACTACCCGTGAAGGAAACTGCAACATAAGGAATTGTTTCGCTCAGGAATATTCTCTTTTTAACATAGATAGGAGCTACTGAGTATAAAAAGTTTTCGGATTTGGCATCGGCTGCTATAAATTCAAAAGCATTCGTACCCCAACTCCAATTAGTACTATTTTTAAATGGGCGAAGTCTCGCTTCTACTATTCCTATTCTATAGATACCACCAGTAAAGAAATTTCCAGATTTACCAGTATATGATGGATTTAATTCTCCTAAGTTCGGGTGGATACCAAATAAACCCAAACCAGTAGAATTATTAGTGCTACCACCGATAATACCGCAAGCTTCAAATAGACCTATTCTAATGAAATCAGGATAAGTTCTTTTTTCGGAACTATCTTTTTCGTCTATGAATCTTTTCGATTCAATTACTTTGGAAGAAGGACTAACAATTCCTCTATCTCTATTGCCAGGGGCATTTTTTACGAAATAGGTATAAGTTGTGTCCTGCTGAATTACTTTAAAAGTATCAACCTCATCTCTTGTGTATTCTGGAACACAAGATGATATTAGCAAAGCCAAAAGTGGCATTAAAAGTAGAAGTTTTTTCATAATCTCATCTAATAATTAAATGATTTCGATATTCAAATCAAGTAAATTGTCTAATTTTGCACATAGTTTATCGCCACTATGCACTTGTCCTACTCCTTCGGGAGTACCAGTAAATACAATATCGCCACGGCGTAGCTTGAACACTTTTGATAAATAATAAATTAAGTCTTCTGTGCTTCGTTCCATGGCTGAAATTTTCTCAGATTGCTTTTGTACATTATTCACGTCAAGTGAAATTTCCAATTCTTCAATTTTTTTATTTAAACTGACAAACGGCATTATCTTAGAAATTGGCGATGAACCAGCAAAAGCTTTTGCTACAGCCCAAGGCAAACCTTTATCTTTGGCAATTTGTTGCACATCTCTTAAAGTGAAATCTAAGCCAACCCCTACTCCTAATATATATGAAGAGGCATCGGACTTCTCAATTTTATGACAATCTTTATTTATTACAACAACTAATTCTACTTCGTGGTGAACATTATTCGAGAATTCTGGAATTTCGAATTTATCGCCATCGCAGAGCATAGCGGTAGGAGGTTTCAAAAAGACAATTGGTTCTTCTGGAACTTCCGCACCCATTTCTTTTGCATGTTTTGAATAATTCCTACCTATGCAATACATAGTGCCAGCAGGGATTTTCTCGCCATTAGTTAATTCTAAATTATATTCTTGCATTTCTATTGTCTCTTTGGCAACTTCGGAAGTACACTATTGCCTTGCGGTATAGCAGCTTTCTGAGTTTGATTTTCAGAATTAGTTTTTTTCTTAGCAGGTAGATTGCTCGCCTGATTAGATGTATTATTATTCGTATTCAATTCAGCTTGTGGTTTGACTAATGGAGCACCAAGTGAATCAATTTCTTGGAAACCAAAGCTACGTTTTTTATATGGCAAATTCGGGTCGTTATATATCTTATTCATCATCATTGCCCAAATAGGTGCAGCAGCTCTACCGCCTTGTCCATATCTGCCAATTATATCGAAGTTAATCCTTTGGTCATCGAAGCCAACCCAAACGCCACAAAGTAATTCAGGAGTATAGCCAACAAACCATGCATCGGCATTATCGTTTGTAGTTCCAGTTTTGCCAGCGGCTTCCACTCCACGGAAAATTTGACGAATTCTGCCAGCTGTTCCAGCATCTACTACGCCACGCATCATTGCAGTCATTTGCTGTGCTAAACCTTCGTCAATCACATCATTCATAACTTTTTGCTTGCGTTCAAATATTACGTTGCCTGATTTATCTTCAATTGTATTTACATAGAAAGGTTCTACATATCTGCCTTGATTTGCAAAAATAGTGTAGGCAGCAGTTAATTCCAATGGGCTAACTTCCCCACCAGCGCCTAATGCAATGGCGGGCACAGCAGAAAGTTTTGATTTAATACCAGCTTCTTCTATTAATGATTTCACTTCGCTTGCAGTAGTGTTTTGTGTTACCAATCTTGCCGCAACTGAATTGACTGATTTTCTAAGAGCTTCTGCTAAAGTAATCATAGAGCCAGCAGAAAGACAATCGGCATCGGTAACAGATGGAGACCAAATTGCACCAGAACCTGGATCTTTATAGCTATAAGGTCCGCAATCTACCATAGACTGAGGATTTAAGCCATTCTTTAAAGCTAAAGCATAAACAAAAGGTTTGAATGCACTACCTGGCTGTCTATGAATTTGGTTAGCGTGATTTAAGGAATATTTATATTCGTTAGTTTCATCAATAAATTTAGGAGAAGAACCCACCATAGCCAGTATAGCACCAGTTTTAGGATCTAACACCACTAATCCCACTTGAATAGTGGAAGCTGTATTTTTTGCAGAATCTATAAACTTAGGATTTGATCGCAGTCTGCGTTCCACTTCTTCTTTTCTATCTTTTGAAGCTGCTCTATACTCTGGATTTTTACGAATTGCATCGGAAATAACAGAAGTGAGTAGCTTTTGATTGTTGCCCCATTTGAACGCTTTATTGAAAGTAGTTTGAAATTCTTTCAAATGTTGCTCCACTGCTTCATTTGCATAGCGTTGAACAGTTGCATTCAGAGTGGTATTGATAATAAGACCATCTCTATAAATATCGAATTCTTCTATTTTAGATTCGTTATTTAAGTTTTGGCGAATAGATTCGACAAACTGAGGGGCTATATCCAATTCACGTTTAACTTTTTTGCCTTGGCTTACTTTAATAGCTTGTTCGGTAGCTTCGAAATATTCTGATTCTGCAATCACTTCCGCATCGCGCATCATCCCAAGTATTAAATTTCTGCGATTGATAGCTCTGTCGTAGTTGTTCTTAGCATCGTATCGAGCTGGAGCTTTAAGCAATCCCACTAAATAGGCACACTCCGAAAGTGAGAGATCTATTGGTTTTTTATTGAAATATTGCCTTGATGCCACTTGAATACCATAGGCACCTCTGCCGAAAGCAACTGTATTGGCATACATTTCAATAATTTCTTCTTTGGTATATGTATCTTCAATTTGAATAGCAGTTGCAGCTTCTTTTATTTTTCGGCTGAAAGTTTGAGTTTGATCAAGAAATAAATTTCTGGCTAACTGTTGAGTGATAGTGGAAGCACCCTCTTTGGCATGACCAGCCATAATATTTTTAATAGTGGCTTTTAGAATTCTATCTATATCCACACCCCAGTGCGATTCAAATTTTCTATCTTCTGTGGCTATTAAAGCATTAATAAAGTTTTTTGGGATTTGGCTGTAAGGCACATTCACCCTTCTTTCAATAAAGAAATGGTCAATAATTTCGCCGTCTCCGCTCAAAATTTGTGATGCTTTATTTTGAGGAGGATTTTCTAATTGCTCCAGCGATGGCAAATTGCCACTAACTGTGAAATAGACAACTGCTGCGAATAGCAAAGCCAATCCGCCAGTACCTGACAATAATATTATTAATAATTTTTTGGGTGTCATTATCTTTATTTGTACGATTTTTGTATGATTACACGACGTAATCTTTTTCTATAAATCTCTATATCTTCAGTTTCTCTTTGCAAAAGAGGTTTAGTTTTGCCAGCAGTTTTCGCTAAAAGTAATTTCTTTTCTACTCCCCTTTTCACAAGTTCATCTAGCACAAACTGGGCTCTATTCTGACCTAACTTAATGTTGTAATCCACACCACCTTGCTCATCAGTATGTCCTTCGATTGTAACTTTCTTTATGCTATTTTGGTCTTTAACAATATTTTCAGCTAATAGATTTAGCTCTTGCTGCCAAAGTTTGTCTGTTTCCGTGCCATTGCTATCTAGTGTTGTTGGGTATGGAGTTAGATATTCATTATAAGGGAAATTTATACGCAAAGTGAGAGTGGCAGGCGGTCGCAAATCTCTTTGAATTACAGTGAGTGTATCGTTTTTGTCAATTTTAATTTTGAAAGAATCGTAGAATAGATTCTCACCTTGGGTAACAATTTCAAATTCTTCACCTTTTACAAGACCAAGCACATAGTTGCCTAGTTCATCGCTAGTAACAGTAGCTAAAATTTCATTTGTAGCAGTATATTTGGCAGTGATAGTTGCGTTTGGAATTGGCTTTTGAGTTTCTGGACTTTCTACTTTTCCTTTCAATTCAAAAGTCTGCGGAATTTCTTTCTTAGGTTCAACCTTGGGAACGATAGTATCGAGAATTAGTTCTTTTATTTCGGATTTGAATTTGGGTTCTTCCAATTTCACATCTAAAGTTAAATCTTTAACTTTGTCGTATGTTTCTTTCTTTAGAGTGTTGGTTCTATATTTGACGAATAAATCGAAACCAGTAAGAATTAAATCGTCGCTTGGATTATTATTCAATTGATTGCTGGAATAATAAATAGCACTATCGCATTCGAAACAGCTCGGGAAAATCTCATCGAATGGAGTATTGAGGGGAGGACGAAGGTTAGTAACTAAATTGAAATTATCTTCATTCAATAAACCCATATTTTTTTCAACATTTGAGAAAAAGCCTTTAGCTATACGAGCCGAAAAAACATCGTAGCCACCAACAGACTGATGACCCATAGAAGAGAAGTAAAGTGTTTCACCTTTTGGATCTACAAAAGGAGTTATTTCATCGCATTCGGTATTGACTTTTCTACCACAATTTATAGGAGCAGACCAAGTGCCATCTTTTTCTTTTAAACAATACCAAATGTCAACTCCGCCAACTCCGCCAGATCTATCTGATGCGAAGAATAACACTTTGCCATTTGGACTGAATGATGGTTGGGACTCCCATCTATCTTCATCGAGAGTATCCATTGCGTGAAGAATTTCGTAATTTTTGATAGTACCTTTATCTAGAGCACCGATATAAACTCTTGATTTGCCAATGGCTTCATCTTTGGGATAGTAAACTTTATTGCGAACGATAAGTGCTTTTTTAGGGTCGTTAATTGGCTGGGCAGCAAATGCAATATTTTTGCCATTGACAGAAGCTGAGCCAAAATGATAATCATCTTGGAAATTAATTACTTGGGATGGCTCGAACTCTTTAAAAGAAATCTTCTTATATAGTTGTAATCTTTGAGTGCCATCTCTATTGATAGTGAATAGATTCATATTCTTATTGGCGAAATAGGAAAACTCATCGGGCCCGCCAGATAGTCCTTTCACTTTATCGATAGAAATATAGTAGCCGAAAAACTTAGAAGAATTGACAGCAGTATCTATAGCCACGCCAGTCCAAGGAGTGCTATTGCAATTTTGAGTATAGACAGGGCAATTCAATTCCTTTGGTTCAGAATTGTGCAAAACGCAAGAATTAACGCTTAAAGCAAGCGTTAAAGCAATTAGAAAAAATTTAAACTTTTTGATGTTCAAGACTTTTAGACAATAAGTAAATTAATTTTACGCAAAATAAATCATTATTGCATTAATTCAAAGAAATTTAGCAAAAGCTTAATACTGATTGGCTATTTATTTGCGTCACAGAAATTGAAAAACAAAAACCTAAGCTCTTTTGATTTAACTAAAGTAAGTATATTAGTGAAAATAATTTAGATAAACAATGAAATACTTATTTAGAATTAATAATCATTTACTTTTAAGAAAAAGGTAAACCTATGAAAAAATCAATCATAATCTTTGCAATAGCTTTTATAGCTATGTTTTCAAGTCTTTCTGCAAAGCAAGAAATCTTATGGAAATCACATTATAAATTAATTATTGATTCTCAAGGCAATATAGACCATGGTTATATATATAACGCAATTTTTACCCCAGATGATAAGTACATACTTGTTTCTTGTGAAAGAAGAACTTTTTTAGTTGAAGCAGAAACAGGCAAATACGTTCGGGACATCAAAGATGTGTCTGGAGTAATAAGATTTTCAAACGATGGCAAGTATATTTATACATACGATAATCGTAAAATTAACTTTGAAACTGGCGAAGTTGTAGGAACTTTCACTGACAAAGGGCTAAAACTTGGAAGGTTCGATAAAATGGATTTATCAAAATATTCAGGCGTATGGTTGCATTAAAAAGAAATGACCCTCCACGCAAAGAATGGGTACAAGATATTTGGATATTTGATTTGAAAACAATGTAACTAATTGAAAAAGTCGGCACAAGAGATAATTATTATTATAATTTTGAATTAGCTTAACAGGAATTGTATTTTCTCCAGATTCAAGATATATGGCAACTGGAACCGCTGGAAGTAGTGAACTGCTAAATGATATTCATATTTGGGATGTTGAGCTTGGTAAATTAGCTTATAAATACAGTAATGGTAGCAAGCATATTTGTATTCAAAATTACTTGGCATTTTCTAGTAATAGCAAATTATTATTGGGTTGGTCAACAAACGGAATTGCAATCTATAATGCAATATATACTACTACAAAAATAGATCCAGTAATAGGGGAAGATATTATTCTTTTACCAAATCCAATAAAGGCTGAAATTGACTTAAATAAATATAACTTTAAAGAAGGAAAACTTAAAATTGAATTAATTGACCAAACTGGGAAAATATTAAATATATTATTTGATAATACTTATGCTGACAAAGTCTTTTTTTTAATTTAAGTAATATTCGACAGGGCATATATTTTTAAATATCTCACAAACGAATATTTCAAATGTGTATAAATTTATTAAGGAGTGAGGGAATGAAACATAACAATTACTTCACTCAGTTAAGAATGACAATGTTTGTTATTCTGCTTTCAATAAATATTTATAGCTAAACAACTCATCCAACTCAACGCCGGTTGATATAGTAGTTTCGATTTGACACTTTACAGGAATCACAAGTAATGAAATTTTCTTGTTTTTCCTCCTTTTCTTTATGCTTACCCATTTTATTCTTAAATTGCAGTATCTTTAACTTACAATTGAAAAAATTCTAATGGATTTAAAAGAAAAAGTGAAAAATATTGCTAATTTGGCAAATTTGGAATACTCCGAGCAAGAGCTTGAGCAGTTCATTCCACAGTTTGAGCAAATTCTTAGCTATATTGACACGATTAATAAGTTGGATTTGACAGATGTGGAACCACTAACCCAAATCCCAACTGGCACTACCCCGCTTCGTCCCGACGAGATTGGCGAAACAGTTTCCCAAAAAGATGCCTTGAAAAATGCTGGCAAGAAGAATGATAATTTCTTCAAAGTTCCTAAAGTTTTTGAATAATTTTTGTAGTTTGTGAAATAAAATGAAATTTAGAGAAGAAAGAGATTTGACTGCCATTGGTGTGATTCCAGCAAGAATTGCATCAACTCGTTTGCCTGCAAAACCATTACATAAATTAAATGGTAAAACATTAATCGAAAGAGTTTGGGAGCGAGCAATTGCAGCTAAGAACTTGAATAAATTAGTGGTTGCCACCGACAGCCAAGAAATAATAGATGCAGTGCGTGCATTTGGCGGCGAAGCAATTATGACTTCGCCTGATTTGCCAACTGGAACAGATAGAATTTATAAGGCAGTTCAGGAATTGGGTGACGATAGCGATTTGGTTTTCAATATTCAAGGCGATGAACCATTGCTAATTGGTGAAGATTTGGATTTGCTTTTCAATAGATTTGCGATTTCCCTTTGCGATGTGGGAACACTAATCAAAAGAATTGATTCAATTGATGAGCTTTTTGCTGATTCTGTTGTGAAAGTGGCAATTGAAATGGACAATAAAGCTTTATATTTCAGCCGTTCACCAATTCCATTCACTCGTGGGGTGGAAAAAGAAGATTGGCTAAAATCTCAAGTATATTGGAAACATATAGGCATTTATTGCTACAGAAGAAAGGCACTCGATGATTTTTATCGTCTGCCACAAACTGATTTGGAAGTTTCCGAAAGCTTGGAGCAATTAAGACTTTTGCAAAATGGAAACAAATTCCTTTGTGTAGAAACAAAAAATGAATATTTTGCCATTGATACTCCTGAAGATGTGGCAAAAGTAGAAAAATATATGACAGCAAATGGTATTGATTAATCAGCCATGACGATTAGCGATTATATAGAAATGCAAGAAAAAGACTGGCAAAGACAGTTGTTGCAATTGCTAAGAGAAGCAACTCTTGATTATGGCTCTGGTATTAAAGAATCGTTGAAATATAAAATTCCATTTTATTCCAGAAATCATCATTTGATTTTCTTGAATGTGCCATCTAAAAAAGATATTGTGCAAGTTGGTTTCTATTGGGGAGCTTTGCTGAGTAGGGATTTAACTTTTCTGGAAAGTAATGACAAAAAGCAAATAAGGCATTTGAGTTTCAAAAGTGTTGAGAATTTTGAAGACAGATACGATGAATTTAATCAAGCAATGATTGCTTCTATAGAGTTGGACGATAAAATATTGGCAATAAAGAAGCTGAAAATCCCAATTACAAAAATATTAAAGGGTGAAATTTCATTTGAATAAAAGAAGAGAAATAAGTTTTGCATTTATACTGATGTTTGCTATAGTTTTCACATTGGCATCTTGTACAAAAAGCGACGATGTTGATTTGGGTCAAGCTAATACTTCAAACCAAGATTCGCTTGAAACAGAGGTGGATATTGCTTTGGAGCTAAATGATTCGCTCTACCAAACAAAGTTCGGTAAGGAAGTTATCTCTGAAAAGAAAATAATGGAGATTCTTTACGATAAGCATTTCGACACCACAAAGAATATCTCGCATTGGAAACCAAAGAAAAACGACTTAAACCAGTTCAATATAAAGATTAGCCCCGATGGAATGATTCACACAAAACTGCATTTAATTCATTTGTTTGAAATAGATTCCATTCCTCATTTAGTAGTGCTTACAACTACATCGAAAAGAGATGAAAACGAAGAAATTATAGATAATTCAATTGGGGCCTCTCCAATTGTAGGGGCAGCATTATTCAAAAACATTGGCAAAAAATGGTACTTACAAACAGTTAACAAAAACATAGGTCAGTTTGGCTCGTTTGGTAAACTTAGCACTCCAACTTTTGCAAAGATTGGCGAAAGGAACTATGGCTTTTTTATAACATCTGTGAAAGAAAAAGAAGCAATATACAAAGGCAACTTGAAGCTAATTAGTATAAACAACAACAACTTCAAGCTACTTGGCATATTCCCAACTTGGGAAGAAAAATTAAGTACGGAAGAAGCAGTATTAGAAAATATGACTTATTCTGATATTCAAATATTACCAGAGAAGAACAAACCTTTTTTTGATATTAGAATTCGAACAGCTGGAAATATAATGCTGAACCCAGAAATTAAATCATCGGTGATAACTTTTTGCGATGAAATAAAGCTTTATAGCTTTAGAGATAAAGAAAAAGAATACAAACTTTCAGCTAATTCATTCATAAAAAGTTTCCGACCACTCGAACAGGAAAGAATTTTTGGTTTCCGATACCACTGGGGACAGAATGAAATCCATGAATGAGCTAAATTAAATTTCTCATTTAAAATAATTATTTGTAATGTTTTAGTTAAAAATTCGACTACTTAAATATAGACGATTACTAATTTTAGGAAAATTGTGAAAATCAGACTTACATTATTATTGTTTTCTATTGGCTTTATAGCTCAATCCTGCGGCGATGTGAAAACGACATGCGACCCAATTGCCACTACTGGTGCGACTATAACAAAAGCATCACTTTCAAGCATACAAACTACTGTTTTCGACAAACAATGTGCTACTGCGGGCTGCCACGATGTAGGCGGAGATAGTCCATTATTGACAGCAGGAAAATCATACGCTGAATTGATAAACGGAACTTCGCAGAATAATGGTTCCCTTTTAGTGAAAGCAAATGACCCACTACAATCATACTTGATGGTAAAAATATTAAATAGTGATAATTCTGGACTAATGCCCAAAGGTGGTAGCAAATTACCACAAAACGTAATTGATTCAATTTCTGCATGGATAGCAAAAGGAGCTCCAAATGATTAATAATATAAAAACAACAGTTGTAACTGGTTTAGCTTTATTAGTGTTCGCAACAAATCTATTTGCTGCGGAATATTACGTGGACAAATCAAAAAAAGAGAATTTAGTAAAGTTTACATCGAAAATGCAAATAGAGGATTTCGATGGAACTACAAGCAAAATTGATGGCTATTTCAAACATGGCGAAAAGTTAGACGGTGGCGAAGTTTATTTCGAAGTGGATATGAACTCTGTGACAACTGGCATGGGCTTGAGAGATAGACACATGAGAGATAATTATTTGCACACTGCAAAATATCCAAAAACAAGCTATAAAGGAACTATTTCGCAAGTTGCCGACAAAGGCAGCTACTACGAAGTTGTTTTAGATGGGAATATGAACTTGCATGGAGTTTATAAGCCGAAGCAAGTGAAAGGAACAATTGCTAAAGGTGATAATTCATTGAGAATAAAAACAAATTTTTGGGTGAAACTGCCTGATTACAATATTGAAATTCCACAGTTAATGTTTGCGAAAATTAACGAAAACATTGAGCTTAATTTAGATTTCTTCTTAAAAAAGGTGAAATAATAGAATGAGAATATTCGCAATATTAAGTTTGCTTTGCATTGCTTTTGGCACAAGCTATTCGGCAGCTGACAGCACAATACAAGAAGACACGGGATGGAAACCAGAGCTACCAACAGAAGTGCCTTTGGCATTGTTCCATTCGATTAATGCTATATCGCTACCAACGGCTCAAACGCTGAAAAAAGGTGAATACTTTTATAGCATTGAACACCGCTGGACTCAGCCAATATCGACTGGTTCGGAAAACTTATGGGGATTCGATGGCGGAGTTGTGATGAGAATGATGCTTGGCTATGCACCTACGGATAATTTATTTGTAAGTCTTTCGAGAAGCAACCAATTTGGTCAGTATGAATTAGATGCGAAATATAAAGTGTTTGCAATTCGTTCGGAAACATTGCCTTTGCTGGCTACAATTAAAGCTGGTGGAGCTTACAATAGCAAAGGTTTTGCGGACAATGTGCCAAGCAGTAGAAAATACCAATACTATGGCTCTGCTATATTGAACACAATGGTGGCTGAAAAATTTGGTTTTGGTTTGGTGGCATCGTATTTATACAACACAAAATGCGACTGTGCGGAAGCTCAAACTTCTCTAACGGCTGGAATATATGCTCAATATTATTTGAATGAGAACTGGTCTGTGATTTTAGAGGGCAACCCAACTTTGAGCGGCTTCCGCAATACTTATGATTCTTGGGGTGGCGGAGTTGAATTTGAAACTGGTGGACACTTCTTCAAATTCACATTTAGCAACAATGTGTTGCTGAACACTACTCAATTCTTGGGTGGTTCGGCAAATGCTCCACAATTTAAAAATCTACATTTGGGCTTCCAAATCAGTAGAGATTTATAGGAAGAGGAAAAAAAGAATATAAAAGTTGTTTTAGAATATATTGTTTGCTATTCAAACAGAATATTTGCAATTTTGATTGTAAATAAATTAAAGCCCAAGGGTAAATTTATCAAAAAGGTAATAGAAAAAAAGATTAATGAAATACATATTTAAATTATTAATTCTCTCGTTTATTTTTTCAAATATATTATTTTCGCAAGTAAGCTCTTTAACACTTTCGGGTCAAGTTGTGGAGAAGTCTGTAAATACAGAACTTCCTTATGCGAAAGTGCAGTTATTGAATAGTAAGGATAGCACTTTTGTGAAAGGTGCTTTGACAAATTCAAATGGTAGATTTTCATTTGCCAATCTCAAGCCCAATAAATATCTAATCCAAGTTTCATATATTGGTTATAATAAAATTACTCAGCCGCTATTTGTGGGTGGCGCGAGTGAATTTCTTGATATTGGTGTGATTGAATTAGAAGTGGAATCCAAACTTGCAAATAGTGTGGAGGTAACGGCTAAACAGGAAATGATTAGCGACAAAATGGAAAAGAAAGTTTTCGTTTTGGAGGATAACGTGAGCCAGAGCGGTGGCTCAATTCTTCAATCTTTGCAAAATTTACCTGGCATTACGGTGCAAGACGGCAAAATTCAATTAAGGGGAAATAGCAATGTTTCTGTGCTAATAGACGAGAAACAAACTGCACTTACTGGCTTTGGCAATCAATCGGGCTTGGACAATATCCCTGCCTCTTCTATAGAGAAAATAGAAATTATCAATAATCCTTCTGCTAAATTTGATGCAAATGGTAATGCTGGAATTATAAATATAGTATTCAAAAAAAATCTTGATGAAGGATTTAATGGGAAAATTGGTTTAAGTTCTGGAATAGGTTCACTTTGGATTCGTAAAGAAAACTTACCGACTATTCGTCCGCAATACCAAAATACTCCGAAAGTCAACCCATCGCTATCTTTGAACTATAAGAAAAACGATTATAATATATTTCTGCAAGTTGATAATTTATATACTCACACATTAAACAAAAATGAGTTTGTAACCAGAACTTATAATGATGGAAGTATAATAAATCAACAATTGAAAAGAAATAGAAATACAAATTTTTTTAATTCAAAAATAGGAATAGATTGGAACATCAACGATAATAATACTCTTACTATATCTGCACTTTTTGGCAGTGAGAAAATATTAGACAATGGCGACCAACCTTTCTTCAATTCAGATTATAGCACAAGAAATAGACTTTGGCAATTTTTGGAAGATGAGCTAAAAACTACTTATATGGCAACTGCCGTGTACCAATATAAGTTTAAAGAAGCTGGTCATAAATTAAATATAAACTTTAATTATACATTCCATAGAGAAGATGAGAAATATTTCTTTGATAACATAATGCCTACATTCAGTGGTAAAGACGCTTTTAAATTAATTTCCGATGAAGAAGTAACGGATTTAAATTTGGAATACACCAAACCATTGAAATACGGCTACTTAGAAACTGGGATTAAACTCAGAAAAAGAATTATCCCTACAAATATGCTTTTCATTGCTGGTCTGAATAGTCCGCTTGATACTAATGCTGGAGGGCAAGCTACTTATAGAGAGCTTATACCAGCTGTATTTGGTAGTTATATAATAGATAATCAGAACTTTAGCAGTGAAATTGGGCTTAGACTTGAACATTTGGATTTGCAATATGATGTAAATCCAAACCATAACACTTACAAAAGCGATGGATATAGTTATACAGAGCCATTTCCAAATCTAAGATTTGCTTATAAATTCGATGATTTGAATAAAATATCTATATTTTATAACAGAAGAGTGGACAGACCAAATGAAGTAGATATTAGAATATTCCCAAAATATGACGATGCTGAGATTGTGAAAGTGGGAAATCCTGCACTAAGACCTCAATTCACAAATGCACTGGAGCTGGGATTTAAAACTATTTGGGAAAGCGGTAGTCTTTATTTAGCTTCATATTATAAGTTAATCAATGGCACGATTACACGAATAGCCACAATAGCGAATGGAAGTCCAATAATTTATGCAGTTTTTCAGAACGCAGGTAAAAGCAATAATGTGGGACTAGAGTTAAATATTTCGCAAAGCTTGGCTAAATGGTATTCTGTTAATTTCAGTTCTAATATATACCAAAATAGCATTGAAGCATTTTCAATTGTAAATAAATACCCAGTGGAAAGCAAATATACAGCCGAGAAACAAGAAATAATTTCTGGTAATATTAAATTGCTAAACAGTATAAAAATACAAGATAATGTTGATTTGCAAGTTAGTGCTATGTATCTTGCTCCCGATATAATTCCACAGGGAAAAATCAAATCGAGATTCTCATTGGATTTGGGATTGAAAATGAAAGTACAAAACGATAAAGGCGAAGTATACCTAAATGCGACTGATTTGCTGAACACAATGCAAATCAACAAAGAAATCATTGGTAATGGATTTAAATACGTGAGCATTGATTACTTCGAAACACAAGTGATAAGACTTGGCTATAATTATAAGTTTTAATTTTTATTTATCCTTCCGAGGGTTCTAAACCTTAGCAAGATTGAAATTCAGAAAGAAAGAAGATTACTCCACCAACACTTTTTCGCAATAAACATTGCCATTTGTCTGGATAGCAAGGAAATACACCCCACGTTCCAAATCTTCTTTGCGGATAAGATTTATAAATAAAGTTAATTATTTTTTATGTAGATATAATTTACCTGCTTTATAATCTATAGTGTATTTACCAAACTGATTAATGACATTAGAACCCAATAGTAAAAGAGAATTAAAGGAATTGGATATTGAAACAACTACATCTTTAAAAACTCTATTTCTTCTGCAAAAGTGTTTGATACAATTGAAAGAATTAATAAAAGAATAAGTTTGCAATTGCTTTTCATGTAAAACCTTTAGTTATAGATTAATGTTTAGATTTTTATAAAGTTACAAATATTATTAATACTTATCAAACATAAAATTATTCTACTAAATCATACAATAACTCAATTTACTCAAAATATTCGCTTTAGAATGTTTAATGCCAAAATGTTCGTAATTTTGTAATTATTCCTTGATTGATTGTTAAAATGGAAAGTTTGATGTCTAAAAATTTGAAGTATTTGTTTAGTTTGGTTTTGTTTGTTGTTTTGGTCAGCAGTTGCCAACCTAAGAATAGATATGCCGATATGTTCACATTCTCTAAGAAAACTGGCAGATTAAATGTGTTGGTGGAATCCACAGCTGGCACAAATAAGCTGTTTAATTATGATTATGAATCGAACACATTTCGCATTAAGAAAGTTAACGGAAAAGATGAGACTTTAAATTATTTACCTTTGCCTTTCAATATTGGCTTCATTCCTTCCACCTCGACAGTGCCAGGCAAGGTTGTTCCACTTCGCACTCTTTTGATTTGCGAAAACATTACTACTTCCAGTTTGGTGGAATCTATAGCCATTGGAGCAATGAGCTTTAAAGAAGGTGGGGTAGAAAAAGTAATGATTATAAGTGTACCTAGCGAAATAAGTATTCGTACTGTGAATGCTCTTGGCTTCGATGATTTCCAAGCTAAGTTCCCTTCACTTAGTCCAATTATTAAAGAATGGTACGAAAATCACGATAAAAGTAGAGATATAAGTGAAATTGAATTCAAAAATGAAGCTTATGCCAAAGAAATTATTGAAAAATATAGGATAAATTCAAAATAATCTTATATTAGTATTATTGTAAAGTACAAATTCTTAATAGATTTTAATTATAGTGGCCGAAACAAAGAAAATAAAAGCACAAGTAATTGCCCCAAATGATTTGGATATGACCCAACTACAAGCTAAAATGGTTGAGTTGGAATCTCTAGTTATTCAACATTCAAGCACAATTGAAGTTTTGCAATCGGAACTTGCTGGAGTCAATGATGAGAAATTAGGTCTTGAAAACTCACTTCGAGAAAGCGAGGCACTATACAATGTTGTAATTGAAAATTCCTTAGATGGTACGCTGATTATAGACGAAGATTACATTTTGCTTTATGGCAATGAGGAAATGTTCAAGATTGGTGGCTATACTAGTATGGATATGTTTGGCGAGGATTTGAGAAAATTCATCCCCAAAGAAGACATTACATTTTTTGAGGAAAGAATCAATTTCGCTCGCTTTAATAAGGGCGTTGATAATAGATTTGAATCTGCCTTAATGCATAAAGATAATTTCAAAAAGAATGTATATATCTCAGCTTCTCTCAATGACGACTTTCAAGGTAAGTCTGTAATAATTTGTCAAATTCTTGATATTTCAGAAATTAAGAAAGCCGAAGAAATTGTTCGTAAAATCAATGAAGACTTAGAGCTAAAAGTAATAGAACGCACTAAGCAATTGGAATCGGCACTAAGCAATTTAAAAGTAGAGAATTTGGTTAGAAAAAAAGCCGAAGAAGAGTTGCAAGCTGCCAAAGAAGAAGTGCAAAAAGCACTTGAGCAAGAAAAAGAATTGAATATTCTGAAATCTAGATTTATTTCTATGATTTCGCATGAATATAGAACACCCCTTACTGTTATACTAACATCGAGCTATTTGATAGAGCAATTCTATCAAGGCCCAAATCAACTTCAATTCAATAAATTCTTAGATAAAATCAGGTCATCTGTTAAATCAATGACTCAACTTTTGCAAGATGTATTGACAATTGGCAAAAGCGAAGCTGGGAAAACAACTTTGAATTTGTCCATTATAAAAGTTGTAGAGCTTTGCAAAGAAATAATTGAAGAAAGCCAAGTAATAGATAACAATTTGCATACGTTCGAACTTAATTTTTCTGATAAATCGTTGGAAATCGAATCGGACGATAAACAATTGCGACACATATTGAGCAATTTGATTTTGAATGCTGCAAAGTATTCGCCGAATGCAAAAGTAGTTGTAATCAATGTATTAGATTTGGACGAGAAAGTAATGTTTGAAGTAATTGATGGTGGAATTGGTATTCCAGAGCAAGACCAAGAACACTTATTCGATGCATTTTATAGAGCGGCCAATGTTGGTGCCATTTCGGGCACTGGCTTAGGGCTTGCAATTGTTAAAAAATGTGTGGACTTACTTGAAGGTGATATTACTTTTGCAAGTGTGAGAGACGAAGGCACAAAATTCAATGTGCTTGTACCAAAAAAATATTCTCAAATTGAAAATGCAGAATGAGTAAGCAAGAGCTACTCTATATACTTAAGTCACTAGGAATTTCCTACTTACCTGTGATGTTGGTTAGCTTTGGAGTAAATTATTTGTTCACTTTTATGAACTGGAGTAAACCAGCAGAACTCAGCGAACACTTGACTTTTCCTATTATTATCATTTTTATTGTGTCAATTATCAATCTTTGGAATGTGGACAAAAGAGTTCCAGCATTGCTAAAAAGAGATGAATTCCAATTATTGCCAGCTCAGGCAACACTCAATACATTGCTTCTAATTTTCATTTTGTTTTTGTTGCTTAGTTCATTGCAATTTATTGGTGCTATGATAGCAGGCAAAGGACAAATAGATATAGACAAAACAGATAAAATCTGGTTTAATCTTCTCTTTGTTGGAATATTTAGCATAGTTACTCTTATTAAAAAACTTAAGTCAATTAGAAATCAAGTTTAGGATTTGGACTAGTGAAATTACAGTTTGAAAATAACGCAATACAATTTAGTTTCGATAGCAGCAAATATTTCGATATTTCTATTCCCTTAGATTTTGACGGCGACCAACCAAATACTTACAATGTACCCAAGGCGACAGCCACTCCTTATAAAGATGGCACTTTCATTGGCGATACACGATTGGGTGGCAGTTGTAATTTCCAATCAATTACGATTGTGCCACACTGCAATGGAACTCACACAGAGTGCATAGGGCATATATCAAACGAAAGAAAGTATATTGCCCAAGTGCTTAATGATTCTATGTTTTCAGCTAAATTAATAAGCATTCCGCTTTGTATAGCCGAAAATGAAATTGAAAATTACGAGCCAAAATTGAACTCTAAAGATATGTTAATCACTCGCAAAGAAATCAAAAATGCACTTCAATCGAGTGGTTCTGAATTCGTATTCGATACACTAATTATAAGAACATTACCAAATTTAATAAGTAAAAAAAGTCAAAATTATTTGAACGAAGAGCCAGCTTTTTTGAGCAAAGAAGCAGCTGAATACTTGAGTGAAATTGGAATTAACCACCTTGTGTTAGATGTACCATCGCTGGATAGAACTTTCGATGAGGGAATGCTGACAAGTCACCATATATTTTGGAATGTAGAACCAAATTCCAATGAAATAAATTCTAATTCTCATTTGAATAAAACTATAACCGAAATGGCTTTTATTGAAACTGAAATAGCCGATGGAGACTATATTGTCAATATTCAAATTACACCATTTGTATCGGATGCATCTCCAAGCAGACTTTTGTTGTATCCAATATTTGAATTAAAAGAAAATTAATATTTTTAATAATTCAAAACTTTTCATTATTTTGTAAAAGATAATTAACTAATTTTTAAACAATTTAGATATTTACTTATGGAATACAAAGAAAGCCTTAACCCAGAAGATTGGAATACACTTGTGTACTCTGTATTATGGGTTTTTCACTCAGTTGCTGGAGCTGATGGAATTATAGATAAAAAAGAGCAATTAGCTTTGCGAACTATATGCCAGAAAGCAGGTGCTTTGAATAGCAGCTTAGCCGAAGAAGTATTGATAGAAATAGAGCAAGGAATTGGCAATTATTTCAGACTAAGTATGAACGATCAGCGCGATTTTAGAATCGGGCTTGCCGAAGCAGTATCTGTTTTGAATAAGAATTTGTCAATTGAGAAAAATTTGAATTTCAGAAAGATACTTCTAGCAATTGGCTTCTATATAGGCAATGTATCTGGAGAAGGCGAAGGAACTAGACTAAGTAAAGAAGAATTAAAGGTAATTGGAGTTTTGGCTGGATTATTGCAGTTGAGTAAAGACGATATGAATAGATCTCCTACCGTATCGGAATTAATGGCAATTCTTGCTTCATAGGATGTAGAACTAATTTATAGATTAGGCAATGAGATTAAAAAACTTTTTTACGGCAGAACAATGGCAAACTCTTCAATTTGCTGTTATGTGGGTATTTCAAAATGTGGCTGGTGCCGATGGCAATGTTGATAAAAAAGAACAGCAAGCTCTTAAGAATATAACATCGAGTGCTATCAAATTTAAAGACCCATTAGCAAAGGAACTGCTTCTTTCTATTGATGTCAATCCAGGTCAGGTTTTTCGCCAAAGTATGGTGGATATGCGTGGCAAAGAACAAGGTTTGAAAGATGTAGCGAAGATTATTGAAAAAGCATTTGAAACAAAAGATGCTGTCCACTTCAAAAAAACCTTGATTGGAATTGGGTATTACATAGCAAATATTTCTGGTGAGGCAAATGCCGAAATGAGCGAAGAAGAAGCTACCACTCTGGCAGAGATAGCATTCTTATTAAACTTAACTCCAGAAGATTTGAGTACCGCTCCAACAGTGGAAGAAATCGTACAAAATCTATAATAAAAAAATATTATAAAAATAATTGAAACTTACTTTAAAACTTTGCGTTTAAGTAGGTGAGTACACTTTCAATTATAGCCCTAATTGAATAACCGCTTGACTTAGAATATCTAATCAAGCGGTTTTTTTATTTTATTTATAGCCGAAAGAGTTGAACTATCGTGATAAGAAACTAAATCGTTTTCAAAATCAGCCAAGATAGATTTGGCTAATTGTTTTCCCAATTCCACTCCCCATTGGTCGAAAGAATTAATTTGCCAGATTATTCCCTGCACAAAAGTCTTATGCTCATAGAGTGCAATCAATTTGCCAAGTGTTTTTGCATCGAGCTTATCTATAAGTAATAAAGTGTTAGGTCTATTTCCTTCGAAAACTTTGTGTGGAATTAGCTCTGCAGCAATCGTTTGGTTTTCTTCTTTTACTTTTTCAATAGATTTACCTATGAGCAACGCTTCTGATTGTGCAATCAAATTTGCATTGAGAATGTTGCTATGCAAAGTTTCGGAATGTTGGCGAATACCAATGAATTCCACTGGTATTAGATCACTACCCTGATGTAGCATTTGGAAAAAAGAGTGTTGAGCATCGGTGCCACAAACGCCAAAGATTACGCCAGCAGTCTTATAAGTGATTTTCTCGCCAAATTTATTTATTGATTTACCATTGCTTTCCATTTCTAGTTGCTGCATATAATCGGGTAACTTAGCCAAAGCTCTGGAATATGGAATTAATGCAGAAGCACGGAAATCCATAAAATTACGATTCCAAACTCCAAGCATTGCAAGAATAATTGGTAAATTACTTTCAATAGGGGCGGTGCGGAAATGTTTGTCCATTTCGTTGGCACCAGTTAAGAATTGCTCAAAGCCATCCCAACCAATTTGTAAAGCAACACTTAATCCAATTGCAGACCAAAGAGAGAAACGACCCCCAACCCAATCCCAAAACTTAAATATATTTTCTTCGACTATACCAAACTCTACACAAGCAGCCACATTGGTGGAAACAGCCACAAAATTAGTTCTAATTGAATCAATACCAAATTTGTCAATCAGTATCTGTTTGATAGTGGTGGCATTCGTGATTGTTTCGGTAGTTGTGAAAGTTTTAGAAGAAATAATAAATAATGTTTCTCCAATATCCACTTGGCTCAGTGCTCTTTGCAAATCTATTATGTCAATATTGGATACAAAATAAATATCTAATAAGTTCTTATGCTCTTTAAGGGCTTCACAAACCATACGTGGCCCCAAATCCGAGCCTCCAATACCTATATTTACAACAGACTTGAAAGGCTTTCCAGTTATACTAAGCTTTTTAGAGGAATGAATTGAATTGCAGAAATTTGAAAGTAACTGTTTGGAATTTTTAATATCATACAATAAATCAGGAATTATTTCGGACTTGACATTTCTTAATTCTGTGTGTAAAGCCGCTCTAATTTCAGTAAAATTTACTAATTTACCAGTAAATAAGCTTTCTATTTCAGAATAAATATTTAATTCTTTTGCTAAATTAAAAAGTTTATCAAGAATATCTTTATTGATAAACTGCTTGGAAATATCGAGATATAACCCATTTTGTTCAAGAATCAGAGAGTTTAAATCATTTGAGTTAAAATTTTCTGAATTTATGTAACATTTATCAGGTTTTTGTATTTCTTCTAATACTCGCCAAGAGACAGTATTAATAAGTTTTTTAGCATTCATTTGTAACATTTTTTAAATTGACAAGTTAAAGCATTCTATACAAGGGCTATGTAATGAAAAATATTCAATTAATTCTAATTTTCCTTTTCATAATTGGTAATTTATCAATTGCTGGGGAATTATCACAAAAAAATAATTTAGCAGACTTAACAAGTGATTTAAATTCTTCATTAACTATGACCAAATCTGGCACTGTAGGTAAAGGCAATATATTGCTAACTCCAAACATACCAGCCACTTCTATTCCTGCATATTCTGTAATAACTATTCTTGATAGTGTTGGAAATATTTTAAAAACTGCCCCTGCAAACTCACCAAGAGATTTGAAATTCACAAAAGAAGGCAGATTGCAATTCTTAGAAGCTATAAATCAGTTCACTGGCTGGGGTACAGCTCAATTAGTTTACACAAATAAGAATCTAGAAAGATTGGACACTTTGAAATGGAAGAATCAATTTAAATTTGGTTTCCACGATGCAATAGTGTTAAGAAATGGAAATAGACTCATTATTGGTTTCGATCCAAATCAAATTGATGTGAGTGGATTGGTGGCTGGCGGAAGACCAGATTACGATATTTTGGGTTCGTTCATACAAGAAATTAATCCAGAGGGAAAAGTAGTTTTTCAATGGAGAAGTTTTGACAATATTGCTTTGACAGATTCATACAACGACTTATTGGTAAATAACAACAGCTTTTCACATATAAATTCTATTGATGAAGATTTTGATGGCAATTTTATAGCTAGTTTTAGAAATCTGAGCCAAATAATAAAAATTAATAGAATCACTGGCGATATTATGTGGCGAATGGGTGGAAAGAAGAATGATTTCACATACATTAATTTCAACGAACCAGTTGGTGGACCACAAATTTCTTACCAGCACGACGTGAGACTTTTGGGAGGCGGCTTAGCTTCAGTTTGGGACAATGGGAATCAATTCACACCAAAAATAACAAAAGCGAAATTTATTCAAATTGATGAAGTTAACAGAACAGTTACTTTATTAAGAGAATATGCTCACCCAAATAAACTATATTCTTCCAATCAAGGGAATGTGCAAGTTTTGCCAAATGGCAATGCTATGTTGAGTTGGGGAAGTGCTAACAATACACAAACTATATTATTTACAGAAATAGACGCACTAGGCAATATTGTTTTGCAAGGGGAATTGCCTAAAAACACAGCAAACTATAGAGTGGTCAAACAAGATTTTGATGCTGAATGCAAAGTGAATACTTCTGCTTTCGATGAATTTAAAAAATTTAACACATACCAAGTTAAAAAAGACAAAAAGCAATTTGTGGATATAACTGTTGATGAATTTAAAGGTCAACTTTACAACAATTTAGAACTGACATACTCGAAATGCTTTTTAGATAAATTAAAATTTGAAGATGGAAGAGAGCCAGCAATAGTTAGTGATTATTTCCAAATCACGCCTTATCAATATACTCAGTTTGAAGCAACTCTAACTTTCTATAAAGAAACAAATCCTGAATTTAAAGAAAGTAAAAATTTAACATTTTATTTCAAAGCCGAAGGTGACTCTATTTATAGAAAAAAAGACACTTTGAGTTTTGGTAATGCAAGTGTTCCAAAATTTTCAATTAGCGGTATAACATCTGGCAGATTTGTGATTGGCTATCCAGCAAATGGATTTGAAAAACCTAAAGTATCTCTAATGGAACCAGTGAATAATTCATTGAAAAAATTAGGAAAAAAGGTTGATTTCTCTTGGAACATACAAGGTTCGCAAATAGATTCATCTAAGTTTCAAATTGTAACAGACACAACTAAACCAATGCAAACTATTGTAATTGAAATTGGAGTAACGGAAACTATCACAAATGATTTATTCAGCCAAAAAGGTGATTACTTCTGGCGAGTTATTGCAAGCAATCCAGCTGGAACAAATCAAAGCCAATTCAATAAATTTAGCGTTGGCGATGAATATGTGAAAGTAGTTTATCCAAATACTTCAGCAACATTTAGCAAAGACAATGAAATTGAATTACGTTGGGAAACAAATTTAGACCCTAACTATAAACTTAGTTTAATTAGTGAAAATAATACAAGCATTACGATTACAAACACAGGCACAATGAAAACAGGTGGCACTTTGTTGAAATTAGATGCTGCAAAATTTCCTGCTGGCAAATACAAATTCAAATTTGAAGCCGAAGGCGTTTCTGATATGTCCGATGACTTTTTTGAAATTCCTGTTACTAGCGTGGAAATCACTGAAAATAAGCTATTCGAGGTATTTCCAAATCCAACAACAGATGGCGTAACTATTAGAAATATTAATAGTTTGAGATTGGAAAATGTAGCAGTTATAAACTCAGCTGGTCAAATTATGAAAAATTTGAGAAATACTTTTGGTCATTCAGATATTTTCCTTAATTTGAATGACTTAGAGTGCGGCTCTTACATTTTAATGATAGATTTTGATGGAAAACAAGAAATAAGAAAGCTGATTGTTAATTAATATATTTACTAAGTTTAGTTATGAAAAAGAGAATTCAAATATTATTTTGTCTATTGGTACTTCTTCTATTTGTAAAAACAAATGCGGAAGAGCCAGAAAGAACATATCTAATTGTTAATTCTATCAATAACCCTGCACCTGGCTATATGTTCTTTGGAGACGGCGAGGTAAGCACCTCAATTTTTAATAATTACGGAAAGTTAATTGATTCGGCACAAGTCCGCAGTCTTCCTCCTGGCTTAGACCTAAGATTTCAATCAAATGGGATACTTACATTTTGTGCCTCACGAAATAGAAAATACTATTCCTTGGATGAAAATTATAAAATTGTAGATACTTTCTATGTTACCAATGGATATGACACAGATATACATGAATTTCTACTTAATAAAGATGGTTCGTATTTTTTAATTGCATTGGAAAATATTCCTGTTGATATGAGTAAATTAGTTGCAAATGGGAAATCAAATGCAATTGTAGAAAATCAAATTATTCAAAAATATAATGCACAAAAACAACTTGTTTGGTCTTGGTCTTGCCACGCCAATTTACCTGTAACTGACTGTGTAGATGATCCAGATGAAGTTAACTTAACACAAATAACTGTTGACCCTTACCACGTAAATTCTTTAGATTTAGATTCCGATGGAAATCTTTTAGTATCGATTAGAAATTTTAATGAGTTAATTAAAATAAATCCAAATGATGGTAAGATTATTTGGAGAATGGGTGGTTCAAAAAGCAAGAATAATCAATTTGATTTTACTAATGATGTAATTGATGGATTTACTGGCTTTTCGCACACCCACAATGCACATTGGCTAAAAAATGGCAATCTTTTGCTTTTTGATAATGGCAACACAAGACAAAACAAGTTTTCAAGAGCAGTTGAATATAAAGTGAACGAAAGCACGAAGAAAGTAGAAAAAGTATGGGAATACTCAACTACTCCAAAAATTTTTGCACCAGTTATGTGTGGGGCTCAGAGATTGGATAATGGCAATACTTTTATTACTTTTGGTAATTTAATATATGAAGCAGACAAAAATTCAAACACAGTTTTTGATGCAACCAAAACGGGCGGCTTAATTTATAGAGGTTATAAGTATATTCATAAAATGTTTTCTGTACAGAAAGACATAGCAGCTACTGGCACTTTTGATTTTAATGATGCAAATAATTTAACTAGTTCTACAATGTCATTTCAAAACGTAGAAACCCCAGGCTATTTAAATGTATCTCGTTATCCATACAAACCAGAAAGATATACTTTTCAAGATTTAGAGCCTTCGAAAATGATTAATCAAAGATGGGTTGTAGAAAGTAATTTCAATTTTGTGAGCAAGTTAACAATTGACTTGAATGCTTTTACTGATTATGATAAAACTGATTCAATCGTGGCTTACATAAGAGAGGACGAGGACAAAGGCAGCTTTACTAAATTAATAAGTACATTTAATAATTTTACTGGCAAAATTACTATTGATTTGACAAAAGAAGGTGAAATAATCCTAAGCTCGTTCGATCAAGTAGGCAGCACGACTTTAAAAATGATTACTCCAAGAAATGGCGATGTGGTTGGAAATTCAGCAAAATTCACCTGGTATAAAGTGCCGTCGGCACAGCAATATGAATTTCAATTAAGCACTAAAGATGACTTTTCGCAATTAATAGTAAATGAACTTAGCTTGACTTCAAATTCATTTTCAGTTTCTAATTTAGCAAATGGCAAATCATATTATTTTAGAGCAAGAGCAAAGTTAGGCAATATTACTTCCAAATGGTCTGAAGTTTGGAAAGTCAATGTAATGCTTACAACTCCTCTGCAATTGATTCCTAAAAACAACTCAAAACAAGTTTTGTTAAATGATAAATTAGTTTGGAATAAAGTAGCAACAGCTATTGATTACCAAGTGCAAGTTACGAAAGATACAAACTCAGCAATATTTGTTTTGAATAAATTTGCAATTGCCGATAGTAGTTTGTCTTTAGATAGTATTATAAACAATACAAAATACTCTTGGCGTGTGAGATCAAGTAATACAGATGTAAAATCAAACTGGTCAGCATATAAAACATTTAGAACAGAAATTAGAATACCAGAAATAAAATTGCCATTGAATAATTCAACAGTGAATTCTAGCTTTAATCTTGATTTCGATAGAAGTGCTGGTATTGAGTTTTATCAAGTGATGATTTCGAAAGATTCTAATTTTACGCCAAACACTTTGACACTACTAAGTGGCAAACAGCAAACAGCTATTTTAAATTTAGAAAGCAATCAAAAATACTTTTTGAAATTAAGGGCTATTGCTATTGACGACACTAGTAGATGGGCTAATGCAATTGCTGTGAATACACTTTTGGCAAAACCAAAACTACTAATACCAGTAAATAACGATATAATTAACGAAAGCAATGTGAAATTTGAAATTACTTCAATCATGAGTGCGACAAGCTATGAAATTAACTTAATATCAGAAACTAAAAACGGACTAAATAAATTAATTGATACAAATTTTTCAACAAACTCTACTTCATTTACTTTAGAAAATATACAAGATGGTACCAAAAACTCTTGGAGAGCAAGAGCAGTAAATAGTTTGGAAAAAAGCGAATGGACAAGCTACTTTATATTTTTAAAAGAAGCCAAGAACAATTTACAAGCTCCATTGCTACTTTTGCCCGAAAATAATGCATTAAACACTTCTGTTAATGGATTTATTTCTTGGGCTGGTACAAATGTTGTAGGTGTAAAGTATAAAGTTGTGATTAGTCAAAGCATTTCATTTGATTCCCTTCACGCCGATGAATTAGAAGAAGAAAATAATAATAATTATTATTCAAACTTAAAATTCGGCACTAAATACTATTGGAAAGTTGCAACGGAAAAAGACAATGTATTTAGCAAATGGAGCGAAACAAGAAACTTTACTACTAAGTCAGTTGATTTGATAAGTTCACCAAATTTATTTATTCCAAAACTGAATGATACAATTGATATTAAAGAAAACCAATTTATTTGGGAAGAAATAGTAAATGCTGGTTTTTATCATTTGCAAATAGCAAAGGATATAAATTTCAACAATTTGCTTACAAATGAAGAGAATTTGCTTGCTTATACCTATAAAGAAAGCAAATTAGAATTAGGCAATAAATATTATTGGAGAGTGCAAGTAAAACAAAGTGATAGTTTGAAATATGGAGATTGGTCCGTAATTTCAGAATTCTACACTTTGAGCGAAACAAATATAATCGAAGGAGATGAAGAACTACAAACTAGAATAAATCTAAATGAAGATTATACCCTTTATGACTACTTAGGCAAAGAAATATATACAAAGTACCAAATGTATGAGAATATTAATGAGCTAAAAGAAAGCTTAAAATCAAATATTTATTTTTTAGTTCCCAAAAATATAGAAAAGAAAAAGAAAGTACTGAAAATTGTAACTTACTAAAGAGGGTTGGCAATGAGATTATATAATAAACATCTGATACAATTATACAAACTTGTTATAGTAATAGCTATGCTGTATGTGCCATGTTTTGGTATAAATGCATTTCTTAACGTAATTCAAATAAAAAATCCAAGTCCCGGAAATATATTTATTAGCGATGCAATAGTTGATAATGCTATTGTTAATAACTACGGTAGAGCAATTGATTCGATACCCCTTTCTAAAATAAAGCCAGGTTTAGATTTCAGAATCCAAGCAAACGGTGCGATGACCTTTGCCGACACAAGAAACAACAAATTTTACAAACTTAACTCACAATATAAAATTGTTGACTCTTTCCAAGTAGCTAATAATTTGGAAACAGATTTCCACGAATTTTTAATAAATCCAGACGGTTCATATTATATGATTGCCAATAAGTATATTATTGTTGATTTGAGTGAGAAAGTTCAAAATGGAAAGAAAGATGCAAAAGTAATTGAGCAAATAATCCAAAAATTTAATGCTAATAAAGAGTTGGTATGGTCTTTTTCATTGTACGATAATTTCAGTGTTTTGGATGCTACGAATGAAATAGATTTAACGCAGCAAGTGGTTGACCCATACCATTTGAATTCCATAGACGATGACCAAAATGGGAATATTTATATTTCTTTAAGGAGCTTTACGCAAATAATTAAAATCAACGTACCAACCAGCACTGTTGTGTGGCGTCTTGGTGGTTCAAAAAGTAAGAATAACCAATTTACTTTTTTAAATGATGAAATAGAAGGATTTACTGGAAATTCAAACACTCACGATGTGAAAATACTTCCAAATGGTAATCTTCTTTTTGTGGACAATGGAAATGTTCGCCCCGACCCATTTACAAGAGTAGTAGAATATAAAATTAATGAAAGTGCCAAAACAGTAGAAAAAGTATGGGAATTCATACCATCTCCTCGAATTTTTGCATCTATAATGGGTAGTGTGCAAAGATTAGAGAATGGTAATAATTTTATTTCTTTAGGCAATGATTTGTTTGAAGTTAATAAAAACGGGGAAGTTGTATTTAAAGCAGTGAAACTTTATGGTTCTACAAACTACAGAACTTATAAGTTCCCCTATAAAATTAATATGGTTCATTTGTCTGTGAATAATGTGGGTAATTATGACTTTAATAAAAATGGAAATAATACATTTGCTCAAATGAACTTGCAATATGCAAATGCAAAAGGATACATTAACTTAACTCGCCACGATTATAAACCACAAAGATATGCATTTAACGAACTTGAACCATCAAGAATAATTAATCAGCGCTGGGTGATTGAAAGTGATATTGATTTTGCAAGTAAAATTTCTTTTGATGTAAAAAACTTTTCCGATTACAACAAAACTGATTCACTTGTTTCTTATGCTCGAGATAACGAAGACAGAGGTGAGTTTAAAAAAATAGTATCTACATTTAATAAGGCTACTGGAATAATTACTATTGATATTAGCAAAGATTGTGAGTTTATAATTACTTCTAACGACCAAATTATTAATTCAACACCCGAATTAACTCTTCCTAGAAATAATGAAATTGTTAATACTAATGTAAGTTTCAAATGGACTCCAATACAGTATGCTACTCAATATGAATTTGAATTATCTGATCAAAATGACTTTAAGAACATTATATTTTCTTCTGTTAGTTTAACAACTACAAGTACGACTGTATCGAATTTAATAAATGGACGAACGTATCTGTGGAGAGTAAGGGCGAAATCGGGAGCTTCAATTTCTCAATGGTCTGATGTTTGGAATTTGAAAGTAATTATAGCTACACCAAATTTAGTTTATCCAGAACAAGCAGCCAAATCAATTAAATTAAATGATGTGCTACGTTGGAATCAAATCTTGCAATCTAGCTATTATGATATACAAATAGCTAAAGATAATGCATTTACTCAAGTGGTATTTGATGTGAAGGGATATTTAGATTCATCGGTTACATTGAATTATTTGGCAAATAGAACTGATTATTTTTGGAGAGTCAGGGCAGGAAATTTGGAATCTGTTACAACTTGGTCTGCGGTGAAAACTTTCCGTACAGAACTGAAAGTACCAAATGTAATTTATCCAACTAATAACTCTAATGCAATTCCTGTGAATTTGAATATAGATTTTGAAAAATCAAAAGAAGCAGATTATTACCAAGTATTAATTGCTGAAGATGATAATTTCTTTAATGCAAAAAGTATAAATGTGGCTTCAAATCAGATTAATGCTAAATTTGATTTGGAACATTACAAAAGCTATGTGGCAAAAGTAAGATCAATATCATATTTAGACACGAGCAGATGGAGCGATATAGTTTATTTTAAAACAATAATTCAAAAACCAACTTTGAAATATCCACTTCGATTTATGCTTCTTGTGCCAGTGCCTACATTGTTTATAGTGGAAGAGGTAAAAGATGCAATTAGCTATGAGTTAAATATTATTTCTTCGTTTACAGACAAACTACCAAAAGACGATGTCATTTTGGACACAACTTTCTCAAGTAATAGTTTTAATATTTTGGTTCCATTTCTGGAAAAGAAAACTACTAATAAATGGAGAGCGAGGACAATTTATCAATATGGAGAAAGTGAATGGACCGATTTTAACGAGTTTTCCTTAGGTACGGCTGGTATATTAAACCCACCTTCATTAAGCAAACCATTAAATATGGCTGATTCAGAATCACTGAATGGCATAATGAGTTGGGACAATACGGCAAATGAAGACGCGAATTATAGATTGATACTATCAGAAAATGAAAGCTTTGAAAACATATTGACAGATGAAATTATTTACGACAAAAAACATTATTATAAAAACCTAATCAATAATAAGACATACTTCTGGAAAGTTGCTGCTTTCAAAGATGGAGAGTTTAGCGACTGGACAGCAACTTGGCAATTCACTACCAAAAAAATTGATTTGATTTCAACTCCTAAGCTAATACTTCCAGAAAATAATTCTGAAATTAAAACAACAAACGTAGATTTTGTTTGGGAAAAATTAGCATTTGCAAGTGTATACAATTTGCAAATTTCTAAAGATAAGGATTTCAACTTAATTGAAATGGAAGAATCTTCATTTCCAGGTTACAATTATAGTATTTACAATCCAACACCAAATACAGAATATTATTGGAGAGTGCGTGCAATTCAAAAGGACAGCAGCAAAGCAGGAATGTGGTCCGATGTGTACAGATTTAAAATGGCAGCCGAGCTTTCTAGTGTGGAAGTAGAGGAAACACTTCCAGTTGCGAACTTTATGCTAGGCAAAGACTATATTTTGAGAGATATAAAGGGTGGTTATGTGGCACTCACTGAAATACTCTTTAAAGATGTAAACGATTTAAAACTGCAATTGGCTAGTGGAGTTTACTTTTTAATTCCAACAAACAAGATAAATAGGCCAATTAAGCTAATCAAATAATGATTTCAGTCAGATTATTATGAATTACGAAGACCTCGGTGATTAATCGAGGTTTTTTTTGTTATTTTTGTATAGTTGCTCAAATAAAAACATAAAATTTAAGAGTTTATTCTTAATTTTGAGAAATTGATAAAAAGTTAAAAATTAAATTAAGACCACAAAAAATGCAGACTAAACAGAACTCCTTTAACTACGAAGAATTACTAAAAATTGCCAGTGGCGAAACGTATGGTATGGAAAACGGCAAATTGCCTTTGCCTCCAATGTTAATGTTCGATAGAATTACTGAAATTACTAACAAAGGCGGTAGTTACGACAAAGGTGTAATCAGAGCGGAAATGGATGTAAATCCAGATTTGTGGTTTTTCAAATGTCACTTTGCTGGCGATCCAGTAATGCCTGGTTGCCTTGGGCTTGATGCACTTTGGCAACTAATCGGATTCTATCTAATTTGGGACGGACACAAAGGAAAAGGACGTGCTTTAGGAGTTGGGGACGTCGGCTTCACAGGTCAAGTGCTGCCAGAAGCTAAATTAGTGGAATATAGAATAGATATTAAACGTATTATCGCTAGAGGATTAATACTTGTTCTTGGCGATGGCTCTGTTACTTGCGATGGAGTAGAAATCTATAAAGCTACTAACTTAAAAGTTGGTCTCTTTCAAGATACTACAAAGTAAACCTAAAAGATAATTAGAAACTCCAGTTTAATGATAGAACTAATGACTCATTCAAATCTCTCATCTTAGAGAGGTTATAGTCATAGAGTATTCTATTGCTATAATCTAAACTCAAGAAGCGATATTTGATTGAAGCACCAGTTATTGTACTTACTCGAACTGATTCTACGTTTTTCCAAAAAGAGTCTCTTGCAAATAGAGTAGTTTTCAAGCTCATATTGAATGTCAAATCAGTTGCTAACTCTCTGGTATAATTAGTTTCAATAATTCCAGAAACACCCGATTCAAAAGAAACTTTCTTAGTTGGATTGTCAAAGTCTGGTTTAGAAGTTAGAGGGTCGTTAAGAACGAATTTGTCTCTAATTGTCAATTGATAAGCATAGCCCAAACCATAAATAATCTCGAATTTCATTTTTGTAGGTTCATTCTTCATAGTTTGTTTCTGTCCTAGAAACAAGGATTGATACAAAAAGCCTGGATCTAAAAATGTGGTAACTTGATCTCCAATTTTACCAGGTCTGAGTGTAGTCTCGAAAGTAGTTTCAAGGAATGCTCGCAAAGAGCTTGATGAATCTATTAAAAAAGCTGGAGTTACTGAAGCTATAAAGTTATCCTGAGTTTTATCGGGCAATTTCCCCTCTCTGTGCATTTGTCCATAGTTGATAAAAAGCGATGAACCAAGTGAGAAAGGAAGATTTTCATAAGTTATCTTTGCATTCACAGTGGCAAGCCATTGCAAACTTCTATCTTCTAGCCCAGATTTTGAAATATTTTGATAAGTAAAGCCAATCTTTCTATTCATAAAGAAAGTTGTTTTAGATTTACTCACAGTAGCAGTGTCTTCTGCAAAAGTTGCTATGTGAGTAATAAAAACGAGAAGAAAAATGTATCTAATCATAATATTATGTTTAAATATTTGAAAAAAATTTAACAAAAATAAGAACAATTCTTACGCAAAATTCTGTTTTTTATCAAAATATTAGAACAAAATCATTAATTTTAAAAAAATAAAATTATGGAAAATATGAAAAAAGTCTCTATCCTGTTTTTTGCATTACTAATTACTCTTTCTTTTAGCTTGGCGGAGAAGTTAGATATAAATAAAATGAAGAATTTTAAGCCTCGCAGTATTGGACCCGCTGGTATGAGTGGAAGAATAACGACAATTGATGCAATTAATGGCAATACTAAGATAATATATGCTGGTGCTGCTTCTGGCGGACTTTGGAAATCAGAATCTGGAGGCCTGCTATGGTCTCCGATTTTCGATAAAGAGAAAGTGCAATCTATTGGTTCTATAAAAATAGACCAATCCAATTCTGATATAATATGGGTGGGAACAGGCGAAGGCAATCCAAGAAACTCTCATAATAGTGGTGTTGGTATGTATAAATCTAGCGATGCAGGAAACAGCTGGAAAATAATGGGATTGGAGAACACCTCAAATATTCACAGAATTATTATTGATAAGAAAAATTCCAACATAGTTTATGCTGCTGCTCTTGGCTCTGCTTGGAGCGATAGCAAAGATAGAGGCGTTTTCAAAACGACTGATGCTGGAGAAACTTGGCAGAATGTATTATTTGCCGATGAAAAAACAGGTTGTGCCGATTTAGTAGCAGACCCCAGCAATAATCTTAAACTTTTTGCTGCAATGTGGGAATTCAGAAGGGAGCCATGGTTTTTCAAATCAGGTGGTAAATCCTCGTCGCTTCAAATGACTTTTGATGGCGGTAAGAATTGGAAGAAACTTGGTAAAAATGAAGGTCTGCCTGAAGGTGAGCTTGGTAGAATTGGTTTGGCAATTGCACCAAGCAATCCAAAAGTTGTTTATGCTGTGATAGAAACAGCTAACGACAATATGCTATATCGTTCTAACAATGGCGGATTGAATTGGGTTATGGTAAACAGCAAATCAGTAGGTGATAGACCTTTCTATTATTCAGAACTTTACGCCCACCCTAAAAATGAAAATACTTTGTTTTATGTTCATACACTAGTTGATAGGTCAATTGATGGTGGTAAAAATTTTGAAGGGTTAGTCCCTTGGGCTGTCCATCCAGACCACCACGCTTTTTGGATAGATTCTGATAATCCAGATTATATGATTGACGGAAATGATGGCGGTTTGAATATTACTCTCGATGGAGGTAGCACTTGGAGATTCGCCGATAATTTACCATTAGGGCAAATGTATCATATAAACGTTGACAATGACAAACCATATAATGTTTATGGCGGAATGCAAGACAATGGATCTTGGAAGGGTCCTAGTAATAGTTATACTTGGGGTGGGATAAAAAACAATATGTGGCAAGAAGTTCTTTTTGGAGATGGTTTTGATGTAATTCCAGACCCAGAAAATAGTCGTTATGGCTATGCACTTTGGCAAGGTGGAAATTTAAACCGTTATGATGCTGAAACAGGACAATTAACTTACATAAGACCAACTCATTCAGAAGGTACTGAGCTTAGATTCAATTGGAATACGGGAATTGCTCAAGACCCTTTCGACACAAAAACTATTTATTTAGGTAGTCAGTTTCTGCACAAAAGTACAAACCGTGGAAATGATTGGGAGATTATTTCTGAAGATTTAACTACTAATGATACTACTAAACAAAAGCAAATGAAAAGCGGGGGATTGACTCCTGATGTTACTTCCGCAGAAAATCATACAACTATTATTGCAATTGCCCCATCTAAAATTCAGAAAGGACTAATTTGGGTAGGAACTGACGATGGTAATGTGCAGATAACACAAAATGATGGCAAAGAATGGTCGAATTGTGCTAAAAGTATATATAACACTAAAAACTCGCCAAAAGAAGGAGCGTGGGTTCCACAAATACAAGCTAGTTCATATTCGGGGTCTGAAGTATTTGTTGTAATGAATGATTATAGACGTGGCGACAAAAAAGCATACTTAATGCAAACAAAAGATTATGGCAAAACTTGGAAAAACATACTGGAAGGTGAAGACATATTTGGCTATTCACTAAGTTTTTTGCAAGATAAAAAAGAACCAAAACTAATGTTTTTGGGTACAGAAAATGGTCTTTATGTTACTATAGATGCTGGAGAAAATTGGTCAAGATGGAGCGAGGGCTTCCCTGCTGTTCCAACAATGGATTTGGTTTATCAAGAGCAGGAAGACGACTTAGTGATTGGTACTTTCGGCCGCTCAGCTTGGATATTCGATAATTTAGCTCCACTCAGAAAATTAGCTCAAGATACCCCAAAAGTATTTGAGAAAGGGCTTGTTGTTTTAGATCCACCAAAAGCAAATCAAATGTTTTGGAAAGTGACTCCTGGCTATCATTTCCCAGCTCATGGAATATTTGGAGGTGCTGCAGAAACAAACAATGCTGTGCTTGATGTATTCATCAATAAAACACAACAGGAATTAGAAAATCCAAACAAAAAAGACACAAATAAAACTATTAAAAAAGTAGTTGATACTCTTGCAGTAGATATTTATGATCAAGATAATAATTTAGTGAGAAAGCTTAAAATGAAAGTAGATTCATCGTATAACAGACTTTACTGGGATTTGAGAATGCGTGATTTCCGTGGATTGGAACGCAACAAGAAAAATAAAACTTTAAACTACGAAGAAAGGGCTGGCGAAAACGTGCTTCCTGGCAAATATAAATTAGTTTATACTTATGGCAACTATAAGGATTCTAACTTTGTAGAAGTTGATGTGGACTATAGAACAAATCCTAACATATCAGATTTGAAATCAAAGTATATGTTCATAAAAGAGAAAATGGCTATTAATGATAGCTGTGTGGCTATGAGTGATAGAATTTATGAAGCAAAGGATTTGCTTGATTTTCTTCGCAAGCAGAACGAATTTCTTCCAGATTCTACAATGAAAGAGCTGAATAAGAAAATAGAAGCAATTGGAGATTCACTTAAGAAAATTGAAAATCTAATATTTGGTGAGCAAGGCAAAAAAGGAATTACAGACAATCCGACAACAATTTTAGCTGAAAGATTAAGCAATGCCAATTACTTAGCTTCTTCAAATTATGGAGTAATAAACTCTAACCAAAAAACTGCATTTATGCTCGCTGAGAAAAGCTATAATGACGTAAAGATTAAATTGGATAGTTTCTTCGAAAAAGATTGGAAAAAATTTGAAGAAGATTATAAACCTTTCTTGATAAACCCATTCAATAAAAATTGAGAATAGCAACTTTGGTACATTAAAAAACACTATCAGAAAAGGTAGTGTTTTTTTTTGGTTTGAATGTAAATGTTAAAAATAGTTCGTAAATTGCAAATCTAAATTTGTTAAAAAATTGAAAAGTAAAAATGTCTTATAAAGTTGGTATAATTGGTACAGGCTATGTTGGCTTAGTTTCTGGAACTACATTTTCTGCAACAGGTAATCATGTGTTATGCGTGGATATTGATGAAGCAAAAGTGGAAATCATGCGTCAGGCAAAAAGCCCAATCTTTGAGCCAGGATTGGAAAGATTGATGGCAAAAAACATCAAAGAAGGAAGATTGAACTTCACCACTAAACTGGAAGAAGCTGTTAGCACTTGCCAATTTATTTTCTTATGCCTGCCCACTCCTCCAAATGAAGATGGCTCTGCAGATTTGCACCACGTGCTGGATGTGGCAAAAGATATAGCAAACATAATAAAAAGCAAAAACATTACTGACGAAAAAATAATTATAAATAAAAGCACCGTACCAGTTGGAACGGGCGAAAAAGTTAAGAGTATTTTTGCTGAAATTCTTGGCGAGAACAACATTGTGAATATTGTGAGCAATCCAGAATTTTTAAGCGAGGGCTTTGCAGTAGAGGAAGCTACATATCCAGATAGAGTAGTTGTTGGAACGGACAAGGCACATATTGGCGATTTAATGAGAGATTTATATAAGCCTTTCGTTAGAAACAACAATCCAATTCTAATTATGGATATAAAGAGTGCGGAACTTACCAAATATGCAGCAAATTCATTCTTGGCTGTGAAAATATCTTATATGAATGAGCTTTCAAGATATTGCGAAGCAGTTGGAGCTGACATAGATAAAATTAGAACTGGTATGGGCTATGATCCAAGAATTGGCAATAAATTCTTATACGCAGGGCTTGGCTATGGTGGTTCTTGTTTCCCAAAAGATGTGAAAGCATTGGCTTATTCAGCTAAAGATATTGGAGTGCCACTAACAATGGTGGAAAATGCAGAAGCTGTGAACTACTCGCAATTGTTGTTTTTCACAAATAAAGTTTTTAAGAAATTTGGTAATAACTTGAGCGGTCTGCACTTTGCATTTTGGGGACTTTCGTTCAAACCAGAAACTGACGACATAAGGGAAGCACCAGCATTTTTTGTGATAGAAGAACTTTTGAAAGCAGGTGCTAAAATTTCTGCTTACGATCCAGAAGCAATTGAAAACACAAAAAAAATATTTGGCGATAAGATTACTTATTGTGAGAATCAATATGAAGCATTGCAAAACGCCGATGCTTTAATTATTGCTACTGAATGGACTGTTTTCCGCACACCAGATTTCGGAATTATGAAAAGCACGCTTAAATCTCCTGTAATAATAGACGGAAGAAACGTTTATGAAACTAAAGAAATGAAAAGCTTGGGCTTCGATTACATAAGCATTGGGCGTGGAGTGCAAGCATAAGAGCAAGCTTTAGATAAGTCAATGAAGTTAAATTAAATCCCAAACCCAAAAAGTTTGGGATTTTTTTTGTCTAAAGTAATTTTAAGTTATTGTTTTTTTCTGAAAAGTTTAGTTAATTTGTGTAACATTCTTAACTTTCACAAGTTATTAGAAGTGTTACATAAAATAATTTTTCAAACAAATTCGGTTTTCATTATGAAAAATATTATACTTTCTCTTTTTTCTCTTCTATTTTTGGTAAGTATATCAAATGCTCAAGATACTGCAATGCAGTTGAATGGTATGGATTGCAATGGCGTAAATAGAGATTTATTTGCTGATTTAGACTCTGGAAATGCGGCTGTTATTTTCTTTTATATGTCAAATTGTGCTTCTTGCCCACCAGTTGCTAAAAAAATACAAACTATGGCTAACAATTTAATGAAATCATATCCTGGGAAAATTAAAGGTTATGCTATGCCTTATGAAAATAACACAACTTGCGACTATTCTGCTTCATGGGTGAAAGATAATAGTTTGCCGATGTTTGTTCCTTTTGAAAAAGGTAAAACACAAGTTGCATATTATGGTGGTTTCGGTATGCCATCAGTTGTTTTAGTTGGCGGTAAAGATCGCAAAGTGCTATTTTTCACTAAAAGCTTTGTAAACAAAGATACTTTAACAATGAAAAACATGCTTTTGGAATTATTTAATCCAATGAGTGTTGAGAAATTACCAAGCTCTGTATCTGAATTTAGAGTATTCCCAAATCCATCAAGTGATTTCGTTTCTGTTAAATTAGATTTAAACGAAGCTACGGAAGTAATAATAGATATAGCTGATTTGAATGGAAAGCAAGTTGCTTTAATTACAAATGAGGTAATTTCGGGTAGTTTTGCCAAACAAATTCCTACATTTTCATTGACAAATGGAACTTATTTAGTTCGTTTGAAAGTTGGAGATCAATCTTTCACTCAAAACTTAACAATATTAAGATAAGGCACAACCTATGAATAAATTAATAATTAGTGTTGTTGCTTTGGCAACTTGCTATTTAATGGCATTCTCGCCAGACATCACTATTCTTAAAAAAGATGGAGCAGAACCTGGCTATACTGGTTCTCCTGGTGATAGTTTGAAAAACTGTACAGCATGCCATGGTGGAACTGCTATCAAAATTGATGGTTGGGTATTGTCGAATATTCCTAAAGATGGCTATATCCCTGGCACGAGATATACTATAACTCCTATTAATTTTGAATCAGGAGCTACACGCTTTGGATTTGAAGTTTCGCCACAAGATTTACAAGGAAATTTAATTGGTAAAATGATACTTACTGACACAATTACTACTAAATTTGTAGGCGGAGAAAAATATGTTACTTACACTGCAAATGGTATTGAAAGTCAGGATTCTATGGTTTGGAATTTCGATTGGATTGCTCCCACTAATGGCACAGGCGATGTAACTTTCTACGGTGGATTTAATTCAAACTATGACAATCACAAAGATGGAGACAAAACATATTTATCCACTTTGACTGTAAAAGAACAAACTGGTGCATCTGTTTCTGATATAAGTAATTTAATTTCTGAATTTAAAGTATTCCCGAACCCATCGAGTGATATTGTATCAATTACACTTGATTTAAAAGAAAAATCACGAGTAACAATTGACATTTCGGATATGAGTTGCAAACAAATGGAATCTTTGATAGACGAAGAAATGACTGGTAATATCACTAAACAATTCTCTACTTCTACATTGACAAATGGGACTTATTTAGTTCGTTTGAAAATTGGAAATCAATCTACTTTTAAAAAATTGACTATCGGAAGATAAGTTGAGATTATTGCAAAATATTATAATATTAGTAGCAGTTTTAATAGCTGCTACTAATATTAATTTCGCCAAAAGCTATACTTTAGTGCCTAATGATACTATTGTGATTAGTGGTGTATTAGAAGATTTGCAAACACTTTCTATCCAACAATTGAACACTTCCAAAGATACAGTTAATTTAAAATGGAAAAAAATAAAAGAAGTGTTGCCCGATAATTGGGAAGCTTCTGTTTGCGATAATTCCTTTTGCTATACAAGTTTGATTGAAAGTGGCACAATGATACCAGTATATCCAGATGACTTTGGAATTGTTTTGCTACACATTACTCCAAAAATAAACTATGGAGAATCACTTATTCAATATACGGTTTGGGACGATAAATATCCAAATGAAATTGACACATTAACATATATATTACAAGTAATCCCTGCTAGTTTAGAAGAATTGGAATTACAAAATATTAATATCTTTCCAAATCCAACTAGCGAGTTGATTAATGTATCAATAAATTCTCATCATATATATTCATATTCGCTTACTGATATTAATTCAAAGCAAGTACTTTCGGGGCACTTAATTAGCAATATAACTAATTTTTCAATTAAAGAAATACCTTGTGGTTTGTACATTTTAGAAATCAAAGATAGAAATGGCAAAGTGCAAATAACAAACCCCATAATCAAAAACTAAAAAGTAATTTATGACGATTAATAATAAAATCAAAGCTTTTCTAATTGGATGTTTTGTGTGTCAAACTGCATTGGCTCAAAACCCACTGACAATACCTCCTACGCTTACTGGCAATAATTTTGACTTAGAAATTAAAGATAGCGTAACTCAATTTTTTAAAGGAATTAATACACCAACTTATGGAATTAATGGCAATATATTAGCCCCAACTATTATAGTAAATAAGTGGGATTGGGTTAAACTGAACGTAAAAAATTCATTAAAAGGAAATGGAAATTCGACCACAATTCATTGGCATGGACTTCATGTTCCGCCAGAAGACGATGGCGGACCGCACCAAATTATTGAGCAAGGGAGCACTTGGAGTCCTGAATTTCAAATATTAAATAATGCTGGAACATTCTGGTATCATCCACACGGCGATAGAAAAACTGATTTGCATGTATCGGCTGGTATAGCTGGTTTTTTTATAGTAAAAGATTCAGCTGAAGCAGCATTGAACCTTCCTAGGACTTATGGTGTGGACGATATCCCATTGGTAGTTCAAACAAAAGCTTTCGATATGTTTAATAGAATTGCAATTGCAACAGAAGAAGACTCTACAGTTTGTACAAATGGAATTGTAAATGCATATTATGATTTGCCTGCACAAGTGGTTAGATTCCGCATAGTGAACGGATCTTCTATGCGTACATTTAACTTTGGTTTTACTGACAATAAATCATTTAAGCTAATAGCAACTGATGCTGGGCTTATAGATAGCGCAATTAATTTGACAAGGATTATACTTAGCCCAGGCGAAAGAGTAGAGCTATTATTGGATTTGCAGGGTATGCAAGGCAAAGCAATAAGTTTGATGAGCTTTAGTTCTGAAATGCAAAATGGAATATATGGTGCGAAAACAGTGCAAGGAATGATGGGAGCGACTATTCCCGATTATGATAAAAACCCATTGAATGGTGCTGATTTTGAAATATTAAAAATTAATGTAGTTGCTCAAACTGCAAACCCAGTTACAACAACTCCAAATAAATTAGTAAAAAATATTCTTTGGACAAACTACACTGAAACAAGAAATTTAGACTTACTACCCGATACAATGATGGATCCGAAAACTATGTTAGTTGGGCCATTTAACATAAATGGCGAAATGTTTGATATGGAAAAAATTAATATTAGAACATATTTAAACAACACAGAAAAATGGAGAATTACTAACCGAACTGGTATAGCTCATCCATTTCATATCCACGATGTTCATTTTTATTTACTGAATGTGAACGGTGGAGAAGTGCCAGACTATTTGCGTGGGAAAAAAGATGTTGTTTTAGTTTTGCCAAATCAGTACGTGGACTTTATTACTAAGTTTGAAAATTTCGCCGATGATATGATTCCATATATGTATCATTGCCATTTGCTTCACCACGAGGACGATGGAATGATGGGTAGTTTCTTAGTGCTTGACACAACTGCAATGTCGGTTGAAAATGATGAATTTGGGGAAGTATCATTTTATCCAAATCCAACAAATAATATTTTAAATATTACTTTGCCAAATAATAATAGTAATTCAGAAATTCGCATAATCAATATTTTAGGCGAAGCTGTTCTTATAGAAAATAGAAACGAAGTAAATTCTAAAATTGATGTTTCTGCATTGGCAAAAGGGATATATGTTTTAGAAATAAGAAATCGAGAAAAAATAATTACTCAGAAATTGATAAAGCAATGAAGTATACAATTCTCATTTTCATATTATTTACCTCATTAAATCTCGATAGTCAGAATATAAACTGGGAAATGGGGATGAATATTGCAAATAATTCATACGGCAATATGCACCCAAGAATGGCAATCGATAGAGCTGGCAATCCATTAATTATTTGGGGCAAAATGTCCGATGAGTCAGTTTATTTTAGCCGATGGAATAGTACATCATTTACAACACCTATAAAGTTAAACCCAACTGGATTTACAGTAGCTAATGCGAGCTGGATGGGGCCAGATATTGCTTCATTAGGCGATACGGTGTATGTTGTATTTAAAAGAAGTCCTGAAAATAAAAGTGAAAATAATATATTTATTATTTCATCTTTCGATGGTGGAAAGAATTTTTCGGCACCAATAAGAGTTGATTTTATTCAGGATAGTCTTTCACGTTTCCCGACAGTAACTATAGATTCTAAAGGCAATCCAATTGTTGCTTTCATGAAATTTAATTCCAAATTTTTGGAATCAAGATGGGTAGTTACAAAATCTACAGATATGGGTAAAACATTTGCTGTTGACACCAAAGCGAGTGGATATAGCGGAGCAGATGCGGAAGTTTGCGATTGTTGCCCTGGTGCAATTGTTGCTACTGAAAAAAAAACAGTAGTATTATACAGAGATAATTATAAAAACATACGTGATATTTGGGCTGCTGTTTCCGATAATGCTTGCCAATCATTCGATACTGGTTTTCATGCGGACAATACTAATTGGATGATAACAAGTTGCCCCTCTACTGGGCCAGATGGAATTATTATAGGCGATACTTTGTATTCGGTTTATATGAGTGGTGGCAGCAAAGTATTCAGAAATTATTTGAGCAAATCCACACTTAGCAATTCTATGGTAGCAACTGTTACTAATTTAGGTAATAATATAATGGGCTTGAGTCAACAAAACTATCCACGAATAGCGACTGATGGTAAAGCTGCGGCAATAGTTTGGCGACAAAATGTTGACGGAGTTTCGCAATTACCTATATTATTTACTCCAAATATTACATCTGGCTTTTCTTCAAACTATGAAATAGTTGATATAGGCGACAACTCAAATTGTGACGTGGAAATGGCAAATGGGAAAATATATGTGGCTTGGCAAGATGACAACTCTGGAACTATTAAATACAGAAAAGGTAGTTATAACATTTCTAACATTAGTAGTGAATTAAGTGAGCAGTCGATTCTGATAACACCAAATCCTACTAGCGATTTTGTAAATATTCAGTGTGAATTAAATTCAGAAATCCGATTAATAAACTTGATTGGCGAGACTTTACAAACTGTTAAATCAAGTCAAGAAATCATAAAATTAGATTTATTAAATCTTGACAAAGGAATTTATATCCTAGAAATTAGAAATCAAGAAAAAATATTTACTCAGAAATTGATAAAGCAATAATAGGATTTAACCCATTTTGTTTTTTAGTAATTGCAAAATAACAATATTTTGAATACCACTAATAAAAAGGCACAAAGCGGGCTAGTACTTTGTGCCTTTTTTACCAGGGGGTTTGTGCTGGTGTTGTATTATTAAGTAAACCTCAAAATTTCTTATAATATCAGTTTTCTGTAGCTATTTATTGAGCTACTTTCAGCACCATTTTAGACTCAGCAAATGTAGTTAACGATGACCAAATTGTCAAGGTATTTCCATTATCACTATATTCGAAGTAAGCAGTGTTTCTTAGGAAATCAACAAATTGATAGACTGCTGGTTTAGTTTGACAATCAATCTCAGTTAAAACTATATTGCTCAAATGCATCTCATCGAAGTTTTTACTAAACATTAAGTCGGCATTGCCTTTATTGCAATCAGCTTGTATGTTTGCGACTCCTTTGCCTGCACCATTTGGGAAAAATTCTATTTTGTAATTCATTGCATTAGTAAGCACTTCTTCTATACCAGCATTCACAAATGAATACAGAGTATAGGTTTTTCCTTGCATTGGCTTCAATCTCAAATCTTCTACTTTTTCACTATCGCCATCGCCATTTTGGTCTTTATAAGGAGCGAACACAAGAGTACCACTAGACATATTAATAGATGGCAGAGTAGGGATGTAGCTTATTCGTAATTCATTGGCAGTCGCACTAAATAAATTCGCATTAGTTAGACCATAATAATAATCATTAGCATAAGTATCAATAAAGCACGCAGCTAAAGTTGATATTATATTGCTAAAGTTAATGTAGCCATTTGCACCTGTTTTAATATCGGCACCGAAACTATTGCAATTAATTTCACCACTTGCATTAGCTGTGGAATTAAACTGTAATGTGTATGATTCTGAACTAGGAATTGTAATTCTATCAAGCCCTTTATTTCTTTCTATTGAAACTAATCGCCACTTTGTGCCAACTAATTTTGCAACTGATAAATTTGTTGTATCTTTTGGGTTTCCATCTTTATCCCAGGGGTCTGAACCCATCTCTCTGCAAGACTGTATTGACAGTCCTATCAGCAGAAAGGCAAAAAGAAACAGTATTCTTTTCATTGTTTTGTCCTTTAATTATTTTTAATTGTTATTAGTAATTGATTTCAACTTGATAAATAAATCCTAATGCACTAATGTTTTGCCAGTTCGATGATTTCTGGTAGAAAAAAGTACTTGCTTCGACTCCAGCCGATAGCGAAATACTATTTTCTGGCTGCCATTTGAAACCAGTTATCATTCGTCCAGTAGGTCCGGAAACAGTTGCGCCTAAAGTTCCGTTTGCAAAAGGAGTTAAGTTAAAAAAAGTTAATTCATTGAAATTATGTCGAATGTAAGCTCCAGCCCAATCTATTGATTCTCGTTGAGTGGCTTTCTCGTTTTTTCCATTTTCAAAAGTATAGTATCGGATAGACTGTCGTCCACCTTCTATACCAATTTTAGTTTCTGCAGTTAAATCATAGCCGATTGAAATAGTGAAATTACTCGGCACTTCATTGGCTGTGCTTTTTGTGCCAGCTGGGAATGAAGATAGATTCATCATGCCACGCACTGCAAAAGATAATGGCAGCTTTTCGTTATAACTGGTAATAAATTCCGAGTTATTTATTGGTAAATTACCAATTGGGCTACTTGTTAAATTGTTATTATTTGTAAATAATATTTGATTTAGAAGACTCGTATTTTGTGCCAAAGCACTTTGTGAGATTGCTATTGATTTATTATAAACTTGTGTTTCATTGGATTTAAGAATTGAAGTAGTAATATTACTTTCTTCAATTTTATCTTCCTTTTTAGCTACAATTTCATTTGCAGTTGTGATATTATTATGTTTATTATTACTTATTTTATTGTTGCTAAAATTATTATCAGTTAATTTATTGTTGCGATTATTAGAAAATGTGTTTGGATTATTATTTGTATATTTATTTAAATTTGTGCCAGCTAAAGTGTTGTTTGATGCATTATTTTCAGATTGGAAGTAGTTCATAAAACCAAGAGCTATAAAAGCACCGCCGACAGCAGTAAATAAAGGCAATGCAATTGACTTAAAGCCAAGGAATATTTTCTCACCAAATGAAGCCGCTGCACCAACTACTAAATTGCTTGGCAAAGCAACTCCAGCATTTTGGAAAATAGTAGTTGTGATTTTCAGTGGTACAGCCAAAGCGACACTATCACTTACCAAAGTATCACGAATTAGAATTGCCTCTTGCAGCTCTTGTTGCAAATCAGTATTGCTTGCAAGTGCGTTAAAAAGAATATCATTTTGCAAAGGAGTAGATTCTCCATCCACAAATAGATAGACTAATTCAGACATTGAATAGTTAGTTTCAGATAACATATTGTTTATTGCTCCAATTCCTTAATATATGGTGCGAGGATTTCTCTCAATTTCTTTTTGCCACGGACAACCCAATTTCGGACAGTTGAAATAGGCACATTAGTAATTTCACTTATTTCTTGATAGCTAAGTCCACTATACGCTTGAAGCACAATTGCTTCTTTTTGTTCATCTGGCAGTGCATCTAAAGCTATCACAAGCAGATGCTTAAGTTCTTTTGACTCCAATGAAATATCGTAAGAAGGAATTTCAATATTATCGAAAGTGACTTGCTTATTTTGTTTTTTGCGAATATCCAAACAGTGATTTCTAGCAATTCTTAGCATAAAGCCAGGAATATTGGTCATTACCTGTTTGCTTTGAGCTGCATTAAGTAACTTGAGGAAAGTTTCCTGAAGTACATCGCTTGCAAGCTCGTCGTTGACACAAATTCTACGGCAATATTGGTAAATTCGCTGAGAATGGCGTTGATACAATTCAGTAAATCCAGCTTCCTTTTTGGCTTTATCGCCAGAAAGCATCTCGAATAATTGCTCATCGGATTTGTTACTTACTTTTTGAATCATTTCATTATTGTGTCATTCTATAAGTAATAACTGATTAGAGAGAATCTTGTTTCAGTTGATTGAAATATTTTTGAAATGTACCTTTACAATTAAATCTAAAGTTTATATAAATAGTTGTGATAATTGAAGTTAACAATAAAAATTCATGCAAGGATGCATAAATGAAAATAAAGTTTATAGTTATATTAGCATTACTTCTCCTATCTTTTCAAAATGGGTATGCCCAAGGTCTGTGGACTGCAAAAGCAACATATCTTGGTGGTGTAGATTATGGGGGCAATTCATTTATAGTTGGAACAAAAATATATTACATTGACGGTGGGGGAGCTGCAGACCCATCGGAGCTTTGGGAATATGATATATCAACAAACATTTGGACTCAAAAAACAAATTTTCCTGGAGCTGGTAGGTCAGGATTAGCAGTTACACTTGAGCTAACAGATGGCGGTTCAGGCGATGCCGATGGGATAGTGAATGGAGTGATAGATGACCCAGGTGGCTTAGCGTTCCCATTAGTTGCTGCTGCAAACATACCAACTCTTTCAGAATGGGCAAGAATTGTTTTAATCTCGCTTTTCAATTTGTTTGGAGTGTACTATAAAAGAAATATATTCTCCTAAACTTTATAATTAACAGAGCAGTTTTTGTTCTTTATAAATGAGTTTCGTATATTGTTTCTATTGCAAAATCACTTTTTAAAATTGAATTGAAAATAGATATACATACTCACATTATTCCTGAGAATCTTCCCAACTTCCGAGAAAAGTTTGGCTATGGAGGATTCATATCGCTTGACCACCACAAGCCACGCTGTGCTAAAATGATGAAAGACGGCGAGTTTTTTAGAGAAATTGAATGCAACTGCTGGGATGCCGAAGCTCGGCTGGAAGAGAGCAACGCATTTTCGCTTGATGTGCAAGTGCTTTCTACTATTCCAGTGCTTTTCAATTATTGGGCAAAACCACACGACACTTTAGAAGTATCAAAATATTTGAACGACCATATTGCTGACATAGTCAATCTATTCCCAAAAAGATTTATCGGGCTTGGCACAGTGCCTATGCAACACACCGACTTAGCTATTCAGGAAATGGAACGCTGTGTTGGAGATTTGAAATTCCCTGGTATCGAAATTGGCTCAAACATAAACGGTATGAATCTGGACGATGAAAAGCTATTCCCTTTCTATGCAGCAGCAGAGCAATTGGGCTGTGCTATCTTCGTTCATCCTTGGGATATGGTTGGCAAAGAACGTATGCAGAAATACTGGTTGCCTTGGCTTGTGGGAATGCCAGCAGAAAATGCAATAGCAATTTGCTCAATGATTTTCGGTGGAGTTTTCGAGAAATTCCCAAATTTAAAAGTTTGTTTTGCTCACGGTGGTGGTTCATTTCCAGCCACCTTAGGTAGGATAGAGCATGGATACTTTGCCAGACCTGATTTAGTAGCTATCAATAACGTTAAAAAACCGAGTGACTATCTGGGTAGCTTTTATATAGATTCGCTTGTGCATGACGAAAGAATGCTAAGATTTTTAATAGAAATGATTGGTGCAGATAAAATAGCACTTGGTACAGACTATCCGTTTCCATTGGGTGAACTAAAGCCAGGCGAATTAATAGAATCAATGAGCTTACCAACAAACGTAAAAAACCAATTGCTATACAAAACCGCATTAGACTGGCTAAATTTAGAAGAGAGTAAATTTAAATAAGGAGTATATAACTTACCTAAGGAAGGTTTGTTTCCAAGTCATAACGGAGATGTCTGGTATCCATAGCTGTTGTTAATAGAAATTGGGTCATTGAACTTGTTATATTCAAAATAAGAATCTTGAAAAATTCACAACGAATATTTTCATTACTTCTCTTCTTGCTACTTCTTTTTCCTTTTTGGCTTATCTTTTGTGAAAAGGTCTGCCGTATATTTTTCGTATAATTCAAACAGGAATTCCATTCTATTGGCTTCACTTGTAAACGCTTGTGATCTGTAAGCCAAGTCAACTGCTTTGTCTAACTCATTATGGGCTTTTGTCAACGCAGGTGGCATTGTCAAAGGGGCGTAAAGGTCGGCAAGCGAACTGTTTGGAAATTGAAGTCTTGCATCTAATACTTTTTGTGCTGCTGTTTCAATGGCTTTTACTTGTTTGTCGTTTGGATTATCTGGGAAAGGATAATTGTTGTATACTATATCTTTTGAATAACGATAATCACTTTTTAATCGTCCGCAAACTGATTTTACCCAAGCCATATGCATTGCAGACATTAAAATTCCAAAATGATAAAGTTTTGCACCTTCAATAAATAGACAACTATCGCTTGCAATAGAGTTTTCATCAAAGAAGCCCATTGGAATATATTTTCTGTTTTCAGAAGAATGTCTTGGGATTAAAACGTAAGTATCGGGTTGATTTCTGTCACGAAATAAAGTTGGTGTTGCTGCAAATTTTTGAGTTGAAGGTGCAACGCTGTTAAGACGAAATTTCTTTACTGCTTCAATACGTTTTAGAACTTCTGGCAATTGTTTTAGTTCGCTTGGCTCTGCTCCAACAAGCCAAATACACCAACGTTGTTCACCGTTTAAAAATTCATACGCTGAAATTAAGGGCTTGATAAATTTTTCTGCTTTGGGTTCTTTTAAAACAAATGCGTTTTTCTCTTCATCCGATAATAGCAAGTTTCCTCCGTCTAAAGGCATATTACCAAAACTCATTTTCGGAACTTGACAAATGGGATTAGAACTTTTGTTTATCAATAAATCTTTTGCGTCAACTAAATACGGATTGATATTTTTAGCCTTTACTTCATGTGCCTCTCCTTTTATGTTTTCATAATCAAAAATGATTTTATCGTTAGTATCATAATTTGCAAAGCCAACTATCACACAATACACAGCAGCATTTCCTTTTGCTTCGTTGCTCCATTTAAAAGTTCGGTGAGCAAAATGGATTTTGATTTTGTATTTGTTCAGCATTTGTCCCCACAAAATACTGGTTTGTTCGCCTTGTACTATTGAATTTGTAGAAACAAAAGCAACTTTAGTTTTAGTTCCTTGGATGTACTTTGCCGCTTTAATATACCAAGCAGTAACATAATCTAAAACTCCTGCCCCTTGAATATTATCAAACTCTTTTACAACATCATCTCTTTGAGATTGTGTCATTATTTTAGAACCAATAAATGGCGGATTGCCAAGTATATAATCAAATCTTATTTCGTTTGTGTTTTCAGGCTTTAAACCTTTAAATATTTCAACAGTTTCTGTTTGAACATTAACTGTTTTATACTCTTCAAATGGTTCTTCTACCAAGTAAATATTTGCATGTTTAGCAACAACATTTATCGTATTGACAGGGTTTAATAAACTCTGCCAATCAGTTTGTAATGCGTTTCCATGAACGATTTTAGCCGCTTTTTTCAAAGGCAAACGAACAAAGTATTGCCCAAACTCATTGCTAATTTGCATATTCATTTGGTGGTCGATAAGCCACATTGCTACTTCGGCAATCCTTGCAGGAAATTCTTCATATTCAATTCCGCACATCATATCAACGTCAAGCAAAATAATATCTCTTACATCTAAAACTCCTTGCCCAGTTTTATTTAATGTTCTTAATATTTCTAATTCAAGCAATCTCAATTCTCGGTAAGTGATAACCAGGAAATTTCCGCAACCACAAGCGGGGTCAAGGAATTTAAGCGTGCTTAATTTTTTATGAAATTCGGGAAGTTTATTATTATTGTCCTTGATACTTTCAAATTCTTTCCAAAGTTCGTCTAAGAAAAGAGGTTTGATTAATTTTAAAATATTGGTTTCGCTTGTGTAATGTGCTCCTAAGTTTCTGCGTTCTTTCGGATTCATTACACTTTGAAACATAGAGCCAAAAATTGCAGGTGATATTTTACTCCAGTCAATGTAACAGCAGTCGAGCAAGGCTTGTCGCATTTTGCTGTCAAAACTTGCAATAGGCAAGTTTTCTTCAAACAGTTTTCCGTTTACATAAGGAAAGTCTGCAAGTTGCTCGTCCAAATTTTTAAAACGGTTTTCTTTTGCAGTATTTAATACTTGAAAAAGTTCTTGCAATTTTGATGCAAGGTCGATTCCGTCTTCGGCTGTCCGCTGTTCTAAATATTCTTGAAATTGTTGCTTGTTGAAAATTGTTGTGTCTTCGGCAAACAATAAAAATAAAATACGAACCAAATAAACTTCTAATGGATGTCCAGTATATCCAATTTCTTCAAGTCTGTCGTGAAGTTTACCCATTAATTCTGCTGCTTTAATGTTTGCAGGGTCTTGTTCTTTGTAAACCTTTTTTTGATAACCTAAAATGTATCCGAAATGCTGAACATTATTTACAAGGTCGTTTAGTTTAAATTCTACGGTTTTATCTTCTTCTAGGTCGTAAAGTCTAAAGTTATCAAAGTCTGAAATAAGTATGTATTTGGGTAATTCGTGTTGTTCCAGTCCATAAGTGTAGTCTTTGGCTTGTTGATATGCTTTGTCGAGCTTTTTACCTCGACTTTTCATTTCAATTAAAATCGTTCCTTTCCAAAGCAAGTCAATATAACCGTCTTTGTCGTCCAGTTTTTTTACTCTGTGTTCAAAGGTCGAAACGCGTTTTCTGTTAATTCCAAACACGTTAAAAAACTCAACCAAAAATGGTTTTGCGTCTGCTTCTTCGTTTGAAGTGCCAGCCCATTCTTTTGAGAAATTTAATGCTCTATCTTTTATTTCGTTCCAGCTTAATGCCATATACTTACTATATAATTAATCCAAGATTCAATTTAATAAAAAATCTTTGTCGCTAATCCACAAAAAAGGGACTGCGTTCCCGCAATCCCTCTATAAATTTTAAATCACAAAGTATTACAATTTAGCTTATTATTTAACCTTAAGATTTTATTGCCACCTATCAACCAACTTTAATCACCACATTTCCTATTTTCTGACCAGTTAGCACATAGCGGAAGGCTTCTGCCACTTGTTCCAATGGGTAGTATCTATCTATAAGAGGTTTGAAATAACCTTTGGCTACTAAATCTGCTAAGAAATCTACGTCTTTTTTATTGATTGATGGCAATGGGAACATTAGTTTTTTGCCGCCGAATAGTGGTGTTATTATTGCTAAAAAAAGATTCTGTCCTTTATATCCTAATTCTGTGGATATATAAATGCCTTGCTTTTTCATAATAGGGCGACACTTATTGAATGAGCTTTTGCCAACTGCATCGAACACAAATTCAAAACTATGGTTCATTTTAGTGAAATCTTGCTTGTTGTAATCTATCACTATATCTGCACCAAGTGCTTTCACTTTTTCTATATTGGCTGTGTCGGTAACGGCTGTAACATTTGCACCATAATATTTGCAGAGTTGAACGGCGGCCGAACCTATAGCACCTGTGCCACCATTTACTAAAACATTCTGTCCAGCAGAAACTTTGGCAGCCAATACATTGCATAAGGCATAATGACTGCCTTCGGCTATTGCAGCAGCTTCATAAATGTCTATATTTTCTGGTGTGATACTAATTGGGTCATTGTCGTTTTTAATTAAGTATTCTTCATGGCCACTAAATTTTGTGTCATCAAAGCCAAACACTTTATCGCCAACTTTATATGTTCTAACTTTACTTCCAATTGCTTCTATCACTCCAGAGAATTCGCAACCCAGCGAAATATACTTGGGAGCAGTTAGTCCACTAAAGAATCTAACGATAAAAGGAGTTGCACTAAGGAAACCGCAATCAGTCCTATTGACAGTGCTTGCATAAACTTTGATTAAAATTTCATTGTCGCTCGGAGTTGGTTTTGGCAAGTCAACCAATTCTAATACATCTGGCGATCCATATTTTGTTCTTACTATTGCTTTCATTTTGGCAATACGATTGGAATAGGGAAAAGTTATATTGAACACCTTTCGAGCCATTTGGAAATTATCGGTTTGAATTTGATTAAAAGTTAAACTAAAGAAAGTTATTTCGCCAAACTTTCTCCTTACTCTTTCGTAATCTAATTGCTTATTAGTAAGTTAATACCAATTGTTCGGGAAATATAATTCTCAAATGAACAACGCAAGTTTATAATTATTTGGTATTTAGAAAATTTATCATTAATTTACTTCGCAGCATAATCTAAAAAACTGAAAACTTTGTTTTCGAACCAAATACTCAAGAAAATTTGAAAATGAGATTAAAATTCTTTTTCAATGGTTTGTTTCTTTTTGCATTTTCCGCTTTGGCGAATGCTCAAATACTGCAACCTTTTGAAAGTACGCCATCTTTGAACTACACCCAGTCCAAATCTGTTTATGATTTGGGGCTAATTCGTTTTGCCGATTTCAAATTGGAAAGGCTTAAAAACCTTAGTGGCTATGCCGCAGAAGATAAAAAGCTAATCCTTGAAGCAGAAATTGAATTTGAAAACGGTTCGTGGGATATAGCAGAACAAAAGTTGGCTCACTTTATTGAAACTCGAGACAACTCTCCTTTGCAAGCGTTAGCTTCCTATCAGAGAGCTGTGATTAATTTCGTTGTGAAACGTTATGATAGAGCCGAGTTTTATTTCGACCAAGCGCGCAAACTAGCCGAAGAAAGCGCTGTACTTAGAAATGATCCAAGCTACGACCAATTAGTTTATTCCTCCTTTTATTGGCGTGGGGTTTCTTTCTATAATATTGGCAAATTGCAAGAAGCAAAACAAAGCTTCGAACTTTGCCAATTGAAATATCCAAAGAATCCAATGGCAGACGATGCATTGTTTGCTTTGGGCTTGATAGCAGAGCAAACTCAAAAGAATGATGATGCAGTTGCTTACTATAAGAAAGTACGCACGCTTTATCCAGAGCGAAATAATTATTTAATTTGTTTGGCTCGTGAGGCGAGTAACTATTTGGTGCTTCGCAATCCAAGCTCTGCTATGATACAGCTTGAAAGAGCCGAATCTGCTTGGGAGCAAATCCAACTACAAGAGAATCGCTCTAAGGATTCAACAATACTTTATCAATATGAAAAGCAATCTTATATAGAAGAAATCCCAAATCTACTTTTGTTTTTAAGAGCCGAATCATCGAACTTAGCTAATAACTTCGCTGCTTCTATTAGCTATTATAAAAACTTTATAGATAGATATCTTGAAAGTCCACTTTTGCTCAATGCTAAATTCGGTTTGGGTTTCGCCCAATTGAATAAAGGCGAACTAAAAGATGCTATTGTTAATTTCAACGAAGTTATCACAAAAGCTGGCGACAAAGATTGGAAAACAAAAGCTGCCGCCCAACTATATAGAGCAATTGCTCTGAAACGCAGTGGCGATACCGAACAAGCTAAAAAAGAATTCTCTGCCTTGGCTTCTATTAATGGATTTCCGTATTTAAGTTTAGCTTTAATTGAGCTTGGTCAAATTTACTATGAAGAAAGAGATTTCTTAAACTCTCAAAAAACTTTAGAAAAAGCAGACCGAGAAGCTCAAGATCCAGTAAGTACAGTCCGAGCTAAAATATTGCTTGGCGTTTCGCAAATGGAATTAACCAATTGGGACAAAGCAGTAACTGAATTCAGAGAAGCACGCACAATAGCTGAAAACACTAGCCAAATCGTGATGCCCGATCGCCAGCTCTATATATTTGAGACATTCCTTAAAGAAGGTATTGTTCAAGTGCAGAACCAAAAAAGCAATGAAGCAATTAATGTACTGAATAACTTTATTTCAAAAGCAGGCAAAGACCCACGCAAATCCGAAGGTATTTTCTGGCTTGCTGAAGCATACTACAGAAGCGATTTGCTTACAAATGCTATCGAAACTTATGAATCTCTTTATAACTCAAATTCAGTAAACGAAAGAAAAGAAGAAATTCTTTATGGCTTGGGTTGGTCTTATTTCAGAAAAAAACAATTCAGCAAATCGTCGCAATATTTCGATCAGTTATTGAAAGAATTTCCAAACTCAAAGTTTGGAGTGGAAGTGCTTACTCGCCAAGGCGATGGCTACTACTTAGAAAAGAATTACAGCAAAGCAGCTGAATCATATACCAGAGCAGCAAAGCTTCGCCCCGATACAGAAGAAGGTCAGTACTCGGCATATCAACTTTGCCATGCTCTTTATAGAGGCAATAAGTTAGATCAAGCAGTGAATTCATTGCTTGATTTTGTGAGAAAATATAGCAAATCGCAATTCGCACCAAATGCAATGTATCTGACTGGCTGGATTAAATTCCAACAAAAGAAATACAAAGAAGCAATTGAAAATTATAATTTCTTGATAGATGCCTATCCACAATCTGGATTAATAGCTCGCACCCACTATGCAATCGGCGATGCTTATTTCAACCAAGAAAACTATGAAAAAGCAACAATATCGTACAAAGTAGTGATAGATAATTATCCTTCTTCCGATATTGCACCCGAAGCTATGCGTGGGGTACAGCAATGCCTTGAGCTAACTGGCAGAGAAGAAGAAGCGGTGCAGATATTAAATAATTATACAGAAAAAAATGCTGATTCTCCATTTTATAGAGAGTTCAAAGAAAAAGCAGCTTCCATATTATTCGATAATAGAAAGTACAAAGATGCTATTAGCGAATATGAAAATATGATAAATAAAACTCCTGATAGCCCTAAGAATGTAGAATCAATCTATTGGATTGGGAAAAGTTATGTGGGAATGGCAAACTACGACGAAGCCGACAAAACATTTATTAAGTTAATTCAGAAATATCCAAAAAGCGAACAAGCCCCATTGGCACTTTTGGAGCGTGGACTTTTAAAGAAAAAACTGAATGATGCTAAAGCTGCCGATGAGATTCTGCTTGAATTATCGAATAAATATCCTGAGAATATCATAGCATCTCAAGCCATTTTCGAACGTGCAATTATGAAATATGCTATTGGCGACACAGCCGGCTCGATGTCCCTTTATAACGAATTGGCAGATAAATATGATCGCTCCGAATATGCGACAGAGTCAAGATATAGAGTGGCTAAATATTTAAAAAATACTGGCAAATTGGATTCCTCCAAAGCTCAATTCGAAAAACTTGCAAATGTAGTTAGCAATCAGGATTTGTCAGCAGAAGCTCGCTATAGAATTGGAGAAATAGAAGTGAGCCGAGGTAATTTAGATTCTGCATTGGCTAATTTCGATATAGTGAAAGAAAAATTCTCAGGAATTGAAGATTGGTTCTCACTTTCTATGCTTGCAATGGCGGAAATTTACGAGAAACAATCAAATACTGCGAAAGCAATTGAATGCTACAACATAATTCTATCGCTTCGCCCAGAGGACGACTTCGGTAAAACTGCAAAGCAAAGAATAAAAACTTTGAAAAAAGATTAATATGAAAATAAAAGTAATCATATATTTATTATTAGCGACTGTTGCTTTGGCTATTGCCCAAGAGCAGGAGAAAAAGCGTGCGTCCGAACCATTCGATTTGCCAAATGCTATAATTTATGGCGATGCAACACTTAATGTTTCAGGTGGAATCAAACAAACACCAAGCAGATTTTTGGCACTAAACAAACGTGAACTTGACTCAATTAATAGTCTAGAAAAACAACAGTCTATTCTTATTCCACAGCAACAAATAAATACTAATCTTTACCAGAGCAATCATCAAAGTGGTTTCTTAGATGCAAGTTTCGGCAGATTTTCTACTGCAAAGGCGACTGCTGGCTATGCTTTTAATATGAGTGATTATAAACTATTCGCCAAAGCCGATTTGGACTTATCGAGTGGCTTTATAACGAATACAGATTACTCAAAATTTGGAGCAAATGTATTTTCGGATTACATTACTCCAGAGAAATTTTGGCTATTTGGCGGAAGCAAAACAAGAACTAAACTCGATTTCAATATGAATAGTTATAAAAATTATTCTAACACAATTGCAAGTGATTTAAGTAGCAATAATATTGATTTCGCTATAGATGTAGATGGGCTTTATAATGGATTCAAATTTAAAACTGGAATTGACTTCAATAACTCAGGATTTACTGGATATTCAATTGATAATTCTGCAATGCGAATTGGTGGATTTGCAAGTCTGTTAAATCCGCTGACTGATTTCACAATTGGAGGTAATTTGCGTTTGGAAATGAATAGCTTCAATTCAAATTCTGCAAACGTTATGCTGCTGAACGCAACAATAGATTATGAAAAAAATGAAACTAAGCTTTACGGATTGCTTGGTGTGAAAATGATAGGCTCTACTTTGGATGAAACTAAAGTAGCCCCCGACGTAATGCTTGGATTAGATTATAAAGTAAATTATAAATACACATTGCGAGCAAAGTTGGAATCGGGTTTGCATCAAAATTATTTCCAGAATTTATTGGGTGCTAATCCCTATTTGAATAAATTGAACATAGTGCCTACTTATGATTTGGCTAAACTAAATATATCGGCTGTGTATCATTCGAGCAAAGATTTTTTCTTAATGGTGGGTGGCAGACTAAATTTAAGCAAAAACTTACCGATATATGTTTCAGATACTCTTAACTCATTCGGTATAAATTATTTAGATGGAATGAGCTTTGGTGTTTATACAGAAGCAATTTGGCAGATTGAACCGAGTAGTAATTTAATAATTGCAGCAGAGTTCAATAGTGGAAGTTTGGATAGCACCAGTAAGATGATGCCCTACTTAATTCCATTAAAAGCTGCTATAAATTATGAAAAAACATTTTTTGAGCAGTTAAAATTAAAACTTGGCTTGGAATATGTTGGTGAAAGAAATGCAGATTTGGCGGATATTAAAAAACTGCCTGCATTTATTAATCTAAATTTTGGTATAAGTTATTTAATTTCAAACAGATTGTCGGTAAATGCAAACTTTGAAAATATTCTAAATCAGGATATTTACATTTGGGATAATTTGAAAGAAAGAACATTATTTGCCAAACTTGGTGTTTTTTGGACTTTTTAATTAAAAAAGTTAGATACTAATTCTTAACTATGTCTATTTTCGAAAATACATTAAAACCAGAAGAAGAAATTGGCGGGTTTATACCTGGGCAAGATGGCGATGACATCTTCGCTTTGGAAAAACTTGACAGTTACGCTGGTGATTTACCTGATTTCGATTTCAAGGAAGCCGCAGTTTCTGATATAATTAAACCAAAAAAAGAAAATAAAGTTGAAAACGAAGTTGAAGAAGCAGAAGATGAAATAGAAGAAGGCGAAGATTTTCCTGGAGAAGACGATAGCTTTATGAATTCGCCTGAACCACCCGAAAAGAAACAAGAGCCAGCTGGTTGGGGACAAGATTACTATGAAGACGAAGATGAAGAAGATGCAATCGCAGACCCTGCTGCCAAAGCTGCTTCAACTGGACTTGTAATAGAAGACGATGAACTTAAAGCACTTTTATCGAGCGAGTTAGATAGAACTTCCGATCGCAGGAAAATGCGAGAATATACCAAGAATTTGGAAGAAGAGAAAGCTAGCAAACCTCCTAGCTCTGGTAATTACGACTCTCCTTTTGGCGATGTACCAGACTTTATTGAACATCCAGAAGTCTTAGATTTTGAAGAAATTAAAGCAGACAAACCATCGCAATATGGGTTGAAAGAAATTGATGGTCAAAGCCACCACAAAGCAGAAGCCAAGATAGATGAAGACAATCCATTAGCAGACAAAGAAGACAAGAAGAAAAAGAAACGTTTGCCGCTTTGGCAAATAATTACTTTTTCCGCTGTTGCTGCATTGCTATTGCTATCGGGTATTGGTTGGGGAGTTTATAAATTTATGAATTCCGAGCTTACTCCAGCCCAGAAAAAAGAAAAAGAATTAGCTGATAAAAAAGAAAAAGATAAAAAGAAAGATTCTAAAATAGCTGCTGTGAAACCTGCTGAACCAGTTCATGCCGAAAATACACAGGCCGATTCGGGACATACTGAGGGTGAAGCGACTACCGATGCGGAACATACTGCTGAAGATACTCACGGCACTACAAATACTGATGCCCATATTGCTACAGACAGCCACGATGCAACAACAAATCATGCTGCTACAATTGACAAACACAGTACTGCACCAAGTTCGGGTCATTCAGCTACGAAAGAATCCTCAAAAGTTAGCCACGATGTGGCTATGGGCAAATCAGCAAAGAATAATTCAAAACATGGAGAACCTGAGCATTTAACTCCGAAAAGTAGAAGAGAAAATTCTTCTCACAGCACAAGCAAGAAAAACAACAAATCTCTCAGAAGCAATAATGACCCAACAAAGTCTATAATTGCTAGAAAAATTGAAGTTGATGAAAAAGTGAAACCAATATACTCAGTTCAAATCTATGCATCACCTTCTAAAGACGATGCTGAAGACTGGATGATGAAACTTAAGCGGCTAAAAGTAGGTAGTATAAGAATGGATACTCAAAAAGTTCGAGGCGAACTTTGGCATAGAGTACGATTTGGTGAGTTTGAATCTAAAGAAGATGCACGCAATGCTGCTATAAAATTGGGTTTTGCACAATCTTGGATAGATAGAATTAAATAAAATTGTTTATTTTTGTAAACACTAAGTGCGTAAGTATTTAGTTAATAGCAAATAAGCTTTTCCTTTAATTGAAACATTGCGGGGGTAATTATGTTTCAATCTGATGATAATAAAGAACAAAAATTAGTGATACACATCCCAATTCCTTGGGATAAGTTCACTGCGAGGGGCTTTTTTGCCTCCTTAACTTTGTTGCTATTGCTATTTTTTATTACTCCATATTTTAAAATAGCACCACCTCCACCAATCAAAGAAATTCACACTATACCAATTGAGATACTAAATCTTGGCTCTGGCGATGGCACAGGCAAACGCTCTGGCAATTTGACTGCTGAAGGTGCTATGCAAAAAGGCGATGCCCCAGTAATCAATATACAAGATGCTCAAAGCTCTGCAAAAGATGCAAAAAAAGCTAACGTAACTAACGCAATGAATGACGACCCAGCGCACTATAGAGCTGTGGAACAATTGAAAGCCCAAAACACAAACCAAAATAGTAAATCTGGCGATGCCCAAAACACTGTGGGTAATTCTAAAGGTAATGCTGATGGAAATGGTTTGGGTATGCGAGGCACAGGCAAAGGAGCTGGAGACGGCTTTGGCGACATTAATTGGGGTGGTGGCGGAAATAGACTTGTGGTGCAAAAACAACTGCCTAAAGTGCCTGCTGGAGTTAATAACAATGCCCGAATAGTGCTTCAGTTCAAAGTTTTGCCCGATGGCTCTGTTAGCAATGTAATAGCTAAACAAAAAGCTGACCCAGCACTCGAACAAGCTGCTATTGCTGCTCTAAAAAAATGGCGATTCAATCGTTTGAATGATGATGCTGCAGTGATGGTTGGAACTATTCCTTTAACATTTATCTTCAAATAAAATGTCTATTGATTCAATAATACAATTCTATAACCATTTGCCCACGCCTGGAAAAATAGTGGTAACAATTGGAATTGTGTTTATTGCTTTTTCACTTTTCAAGAAATTAGCAAAGTTGGCTTTAACTATTATTTTTATTGTGGCGTTGATTCTGTGGCTTCTATAATTACTGCCCAATAACTAATAGTTCTTTGCCTGATATTAATTCTCCATCGGCAAGATTAGTAATTTCGTAGTAGAAAATATAAGCTCCGCTATCCAAATTATCACCTTTGTCATTTCTTCCGTCCCAAAGCAAATTAATTTCCTTGCCTACTGGCTCTGCCAAAGTTATTGTTCTTCTAATAGCAGCAGTCAAATCCAGTATTTGTGCCGTAATTTTTGCCTGCGTAAAGTTAGTATTCATAGTGATTCTACATATCCCATCTTTTGAATTGGATTTAATAAATGGGTTTGGCTCTATACTTATTGTGTTTGCTTTTGTTTCGCTCAGACTTGAATTTGCTTCGCCAGGTGTGTTACCTCGCAAGTTGCTACTTGTGGTCCAGTTAGACTTGAATTTGCTTTCCAAATTTGGATTAGTTTTCTCCAAACTTTTGTTTTTATTATTCTCACTAAATTTGGAATGCCAATCAATTGCATAAATAAGCGAATCCAAAGTTGTACCATTGGCATCTTTGAGCAGTATCATATCGCCATCGTTAGAGTTTAGCTCCAAATTTTTATTCACAATGATTACTTTGCTCAAGTCTGCCATTCTGCTAAATATAGTTGAATCGCTTGCTACTACGAAATAACTATTCGGAGCAATTGAATGGAGTGTATCTTTTATGTTAATTAAAGCAAGCCCAGATTTTGCACTTACATTTTCGTAATACTGCAAGCCATAAAGAAAAACAGAATCTCCAGTTGGATTCCAAAGTTCGATAAATTCACAAAAGCCAGTTTCTGGGTCGTACATAATTTCGTTAATTCTGATGTTGCTTTCAGGTGCAGAAATAAAATCTGCAAATAAACTTGTGTCATTCTGTCGATTTTGGTCGCTCTGCAAACTGCAAACATTTTTAATATTAACTGCTCCACTAAAAAGATTGCTAATCTGAATTTTTCCTATGTCAATGATAACACTATCGTCGCTTTGTATTTCTTGGATGCTTCGTGTTAGTTCGAAGTTTCTGTCTTTAGTAAATCTTTTTTCAAAAACAGTTGTGAGAATAAACGGATTAGTTTTATTTCTTCCAATATTTTTAATTGTTAACTGAACTGTGTCTTTATTTGATTTTATATTTTCAATCGTTACATCGAACTCTCTTCTTGAAGTGCTATTGAAAGCACAAGGGGTGGCAAAAGAATTCACAATGCACTTTTTCCAATTGCTTTTGCTTATTGCTGGCTTTGCATAATCGAATCTTTCGAGAGAAGAAGGAGCTGCTCCCCATTTGAAATCGTAATAAGTAGAATCAATTATTTGAGAATTTGAATCAAGCAAAAGTATTGCATCTGTTGTATTGTTCAAGCTAGGAATTGTTTTTTGCAATAGCTTTGCAGCCGAGTGTAATGTATAGAAAGTTTTTAAAGCTGCTGTATCGGAGCAGACAACAAGAAAATCATTTGCGTTAATAGTTATATCGCCAATTTCCTTAACCCCACTTAGGTCTTTTAGCTTTGCTTTTGTAATTGTAATTGCTGTTTGGCTTGGGTTATAAAGTTCTAACCACTCTGGTTCACCAGAGCGTGGAGCAATCATCAGCTCATTGACAACAATTTGGCTGTTCAGTTGCAAATTGAGTGTAAACAATATTATTATGCAAACTATAAGATTCATTGCTTTTGGTATATTTTTTCAATAATAGAAAAATCAGTAAGATTTATGAATATAGCTAATGCCTTAGTCAAATAATCAGCCGTTTCTTTGTCAAATCTTGACTTAATTGGGCTGTCCAAATCGAATACTCCGTAAAGCATACCATCTTTAATAAGCGGTAATACCATTTCCGATGCAGAAGCCGAATCGCAAGCTATATGTCCAGGGAAGGAGTGTACATCGTCAACAATTACTATGCTTTTTTCACTTGCTGCTTTGCCACAAACTCCTCTCGACAAATCAATTCGCACACAAGCAGTTCTGCCTATGAATGAAGAAAGGATTAATTCCGATCCAGAAAGCAAATAAAACCCCGCCCAGTTCAAATTGTTCAAGGAGTGGTAAATAAAAGCAGAAAAGTTAGCAGAATTAGCTAAGAAATTTTTTTCATCAGCAAATAAGCTTTCTATCATTTTTAGCTTTTCTTCATTGCTAAATTTTGTCAAATCTAACGAGTTGTCTATATCCATCTATTGTTATCCATTTATTTTTTTGTAAATTAAAAAAATTATTTCTAATAATAAATAAAATTGTCAAAATTTATTAAAACTCTAAAGTTCGATTCGGTAATATTTGACTGTATAATAGTGTTAGGTGGAGAGTTTTCAGAATTTGAGATATTCGACAAATTACCTACAGCCACTATAATTGCGGCCGATTCTGGTTTCCATAATATGATTGGAGCAAACACCAAACCCCACATACTAATTGGGGATTTGGATTCACATTCTGATGAAGAATTAGAACAAATGCCACTGGAAATTGAAATAGTGAAAATTGTGGAGCAAGAGACCAATGACTTTGAAAAAGCTGTGCAACATGCTATTAGACTTGAAAAAAAGAACTTGTTGGTAGTTGGTATGAATGGTGGTTATTTAGAGCATACTCTCAATAATTGGTCAGTTTTTGCGAAGCTTAGCAAATTAGTAAACTTAGTTTATTTTGAAAAAGACAGATATGCAATAAGCTTGGAAAAGGGTGTGCAATTGAAAACAACAAAAAATGAAATAATTTCAATTATTCCTCAACCCAACGCTATACTTTCCACTATTGGTTTGAAGTGGGAACTTGATAACTACGCACTTTCTATTGGTGGAAAAGAAGGGGCAAGAAATGTAGCAATTGGAAATGAAATAACTATAGATGTTCATTTAGGAGAAATCTTGCTTTTTATAGATTCAAAACTTCCATATACGGCAAGCTATAATTAATCAGCTTGTAGTGCAATTTGTAGTAACTTCAAATAACTTGCTCTAGTAATTTCTACTGCACCAAGAAGTTTTGTGTGGTCATTTATAAATTGTGAGTCCAGCAAAATATATTTGTTAAATTTAAGCACTTCAATCAAATAATAGAAAGCAGATTTAGAAGCACCGCTCACATTGGTGAACATTGATTCTCCAAAGAATGCCTTTCCAATACTGACTCCATATAAACCACCTACAATTTCATTATCTTTCCAAGTTTCTATAGAGACACCAAAGCCCATATCGGATAACTCCTTATAAACTTGGATGATTTCTTCAGAAATCCAAGTACTTTCTCTAGCGGCACAGGTTCTAATCACAAATTCAAAATCTGCATTTAAAGTGTGGGTATAGCCAAATTTTTTAGCTTGTTGCCTCACTGAGCGTGGCGGATTAATGTCATAGATTGGAAAAACAGCTCTTGGCTCTGGAGAATACCAATATATTTTCCCATCGTCATCGTCTGCCATTGGAAAATATCCATTTGAATATGCCTCTAAAATCATATTCGGAGATATTATTTCAATATTTTGAGTGATTTTTTCATTCTTTTCGTTCATAAGATACTAAGTTACTAATTTTCTGATTATTGTGATTGTTATTAAAGATTAAAATCTTTAAATTGTATATATTCTTTATATAAATTCAAGCGATGTACAAAATGAAAATGAAAGAAATATTCGAATCTTGCAAAACAATTGCTGTAGTGGGAATGAGTAGAGATTTGAATAAAGCTGCCCACACAGTACCTGGCTATATGAAAAAAAAGGGCTATACTCTTTATCCCGTAAATCCTTTCACGGAAAGAATTATGGGATTAGATGTTTATAAAAATTTGATGGACATACCTCATCAAATTGATATGGTCAATGTATTCCGACCTGCACAAGACTGCTTAGATATTGTGGAAGAAGCTGTGAAACGCAGAAAGGAAAAGGGCGATATTAAGTTGATTTGGCTGCAATTAGGCATTATCAATAACGATGCTAAAATGCTTGCTGAGGAAAACGGAATTGAATTTATTCAAGATAAATGTATCTATGTGGAACACAAAAACATTAGCTGATGTTTTGCATTGCCATTAATTTTTCGGGGTAATCAGTTCCAACAGAGCTTACTCCGAGTTGCAATGCTTTATCCAAATCCTGTTGAGAATTCACTCCATAGCAAGCGAAAGGCATGCCTATTGATTTAGCATCATCTGCAATTTTAGGAGTGATTTCATTAATGTCATTTACGAATAAATCAAAATCTATATACTTGGCTACTTCCGAAGGCATAATATTTTTGTCAGGTTCAGCGATATATCCAACAAGTGCATTTGGAGTAGCTTTTTTAATTTCATTTAAAATTTGTGGATAGAAAGAAACAAAAATTGTGTTTTCAATCATATCTGCATTTATTATTTTTTTCAAAATTATACTTGTAAAAATAGAGCAACTTTCTTTTAACTCCAAAACCAAATATGATTTCTCTTTTACTAATTCAATAACTTTATCTAAAGTAAGTAGTCCAGATTTTAGTTTCGCAATTGCAGAGAAATTTTCATTTTCAAATTTAATCTGACGATTTGATTCAACTAAGAAATCATCGTGGTATGCAATTACTTCGTCTTTGCAGGCAACCAAATCAATTTCGATAGCTTTTATTCCCATTTGAATAGCTTTTTCAATCGACACAAGAGAATTCTCCAATTCGATTGAATCGCCAGCTCCAGCTCTATGAGCTACCATAAAGAACTTTGTGCTTCTAGCATATTCTTTTAATGTCATCATATTGCGACTACTTAATCTTCTCTTAATTTAACTTCTTCAAATGGAAAACCTAATTTCTTTTTGATGTTTTCAAGTATTTTAGTTTCTAAAAAGCCATTAGATTTCCAGAAATGCACTTCGCCTGTAACAAAGCTTTCCATTCCGCTAATTTCGCCTTTCACTTCAATATTCACAGATTGGTCTTCGTTTTCAGTGAGCAACACTTTATATTGCATTCTGCCATTTTCCCAAATACCACCACGAATAACTGGTACTTTTAAGCTATACTTCTTCAAATTTCCAAATGTTTCTTCTTTGCCTAACGAAAACACACAATAATCTGAAAATACTTTTCCCTTATTGAATCCTTTTTCGTCTTTAAGTACTTTATTGACAGATATTTGGCAGTTTGTTTCGGTGATTGCTTCGGCTGAAGCTTTCTGCACTAAATCGAAATAATCGAATTGACCTTTGGAATCGGCTAAGTATTCATATTTTTCTTTGAAAAATTTTAACGATTCATCAATTTTCTTCTCTGCTTCTTCAAATTGAGGTTTATCTTCTTCTTGGGCAAATAAATTAGAGCTTAGCGAAGAAATAGCCAATAAGAGTAAGAGTAATTTTTTCATTGAGTTATCCAATATTTTAGTTAATTATTCGCTGCATACGGCGAACTAAATTTAGAAAGAAATCACTATATTTTCTCTGATTGTCCTTCCCGTAAATGTCAAGGTAAAACAAATTTGTTTTTAATGCAAATGAAATTTCTTTATCTATAGGCAAAATGTTGGTTTCTAAGCCAACTACCTTAATCATTTCGCCTTCCATTTTTGAATGTGTTGACTCTAATTGTTTACTTCCTTCAATTTTATATTCAGCACCTCTATTCAAATTTGCAAGTATGTCAATCCCATATCTATTTGTAAAGTATTCAAAACCAATGGTTAGCACTATAATCTTTTTACCGTTAGAATTGGGCAAAAGTTTCAAAGATTGTTTGTACAGCAAATCAAGTTTCTTTGAAAAGTTTTCTGAATTAACTTTTATATCCTCTGCATAATCGGGGAAAACCTTTTGCAAACTATCGGAAAGTTTTGCTGCCACTAACTTTACAGAAAGTGGGTCTAACCAAAAATAAGGATTGCTCGATTTTGCTTGTGCAGAATCGTTTGCTCCGAGTGCCTCTTTTTCTAATAATTCTGATGCATTGATTTTCACCTTCAGTTTGATATTGCTTGACGCATCGCCTGCGTGTATATAGACACGGGCTGATTCGGATAGATTTTTTGCATTGCCAATTTGTTTTCCGTCTTTCATTAGTGAGTTAACTCTAATCCTTGTGCCTACAATTTCCTGCAAAATTAGTTCTAATGCTTTATTGGAAGTGCAAATTATGTTTGCTTGTGCAAGCGAAGCAAATGTGGAAAACAAAAAGCAAATTGATAAAAGTGAAACTTTCTTCATTTTTGGTATAATTTATGATAGAATTTTACTGTTTTGTATGTTTTGTTTATGCAAATTATTACAAAAAAATATATTAATCGCTATCAAAGGTGGGGAAATGAAATCCCATAGAAAATTAATTTTTTCAAATATGAGAAGTAAAAGCATCGAAATGCTAAAGATTATTGCATTAAGCATTGGTCTTTTTTCTACAATTGGCTTAAATGCACAGACTGTATTTCCTGCAAGTCCAGCAAATTGGCTATACCCAAATGGAAATATGCAAGCCACTCGATGGCTGCGATACCCATCGGTTGTGAGCCAAAGTTTAGATTCTTTCAATTTGAAATGGTCTTCTGGTGCAATTGCTGGCGATGTGCAGCCACTAATTGGAAACATTATCAATAATGGTAAAGTTTTCGACGATTTCCCCTTTGCTCCAAATGAGATTTCAGCTGTGATAGGTAATGATATTATTGTGATTGATGGCTCAGGCAAATCATTCATTAAAAAGAAACCAGACGACATTAAATTATTGAAAAATGTTTCAGTTCTTATAGACACTTTAAATACTGGCTTCGATGATTTACATGTGAATCCTGTAGTGATGGGTATTGAAACAATTGAAAGCAATTCAGAAGATTCTCTTGCTTTTGCTTATTTGGCTGGTTTTAACAACTCACTCAACAATACCGTTTACTTAAAACGTATGGCTATAGATATGAGAGCTTATGCTCCAAATATTTATGCAGGTGTGAAGCCAGTTTATGCAAGAAAAAATGGCGATTCACTTTATATTTACGCAACTATTAATTCATCGAATCCAATTGTAGCAAATGGAGTTTATGAGCCAAACCAAACACCTTTTATTCGTGGGCTTACTCAATTCAATGCTAGCACAAAATTACCAAACTATCCTTCTTATGATATTGCTGATATTGTAAGCAATAGATTGAATTTTGGACCTGAAATTAGTTTGCAGCAGCCATCTATTAGCCAGTTTGGCTCAAAAGGTGGAATTCTATTGCCTACTTACCCAACTACGAGTATGCAGGTTACTATTAAAAATGAAAACACATTCGAAACAAATAGCGAAGAAAGCTATTCACTTGGCTTCAATATTGGAGTGAACCCAGCAGACCAGTTGTATAATCCTTTTTCTATGACACAAATTGCTACTGGCACTCGTCCGCTCACTCGTTCATACTTTGTGAAATTGAGAAATGGTAACAATGCTGAAGATGATTTTGTTTTGGTTAGCGAGGAATATAAAGGAATTGATGGCTCGGTTGGACAATCGAAATTGCACTTATTCGCAAAAGATGGTTCGCCTATTACTTTGCCAAACGATATTGATTTCCCTCCTTTTAAAGGAAATAATAATCACCTATGGTCTGTAGCAGTTGGAAATGTGGACGGAAACGCTCCAAATAATTCCAATTTCTATCCTAACAATCAAGGCAACGAAATAATCGTAACTCAATCGACAAAAGATTTTGCTTTTCCAAAAAGCAAATTATTTGTGCTGAAATACAATACAAATAGACTTGACAAACCAACTCCGCCAAATACTATTCTATTCCCATTCGATACAATTTGCACTTCGCAAGTAAATGGCTGGGTGGCGGCTATAAACGATTTGGACAGGAGTGGCGATGGAAAAGACGAAATAGTGGTGGTTGATGGCTCTACGCTTCGTGTATTGCGAATGAGAAACTATTCAGATGATAGATTCACTTATGGTTATGTGTTCGATACAGTTTACACAAAAGAATTTAACAAAGAATCTATTTCTGCTGCAATGATAGCCGATATGGATGGTGATGGTAGAAACGACATTATCGTAACGACATACAAAGCTACTTATGTGATTGGAATTCCATTGCAAAACACATTGAAAGTGTTGAGTCCAAGAATAGCTCCTGCTAAAGTGGATTACTGCTTAGGCGACACAGTTGATCTTGTTTGGAAAAATGTACTTACTTCCACAAGCAAAGTAGATATTTATTTTGCAGAATATGTGCAAATCACAACTCCAGTTAATATGCTTGTGCCTTCTGGAACTGTTACTAAAATTAGAAGCGATTTAGATAATAATCTTGACACACTTATAAATAAGATTGTTGTGGATACAACATTGCTTGGTAAGTTTGGAAAATTCATAGTTGCCAGTCAAGATAACCCTACTCAAATGTTTGACACAACGGCAATGCTTAGTTTCCAAACATTACTGCCTCAGCTTGATTCTTTGCCTTTAGGTAAATTACAAGTGGGTAAATTATTGACTTTAAGTGGAACAACAGCTTGCATAGACTCTCTAAAGTTAGAATATAAATCAGATTCCGTATGGCTTGTTATTGCAGAATCTATTGTTAATTCAAGCGGACGCTTTATGCTTAGCGGCGATGTGCCTTGCTTGAATATATTTAACTGCGACACTATGGATGTGGATAGCACAATAACAACTAGGATAAAAGCATTCAAAAGTGGTTTTAGCCAAAATTCATCAACTTTCCGATTTGGTGTGATTCCAGCGGACTTCCCAATTAAAATAGATTCTGGATTGAGTGCATCGCCTGGGCGAGTGATTCGCTGGAATATTTCGGACATTAAATACTCTTGCGATACAGTAGGTTTCTATTTCTCGTTGGACGGCACTAATTATGGAAGAATTGAGCAAATAAGAGCCACAAAAGAATACTACGAATGGAATGTGCCTGAGAGTCTGCCTGATACTATTTTATTCAGAGTTTGCTGCGAAAATTCTTGTGTACGAACTGATACAATCCTTACAGGTACAAAAGCAAAGTATATCCAAATTGTGGCTCCAAATCCATTTTCGCCAGTCAATGAACAAGTAGAATTCATTTATACTGTGCCAGAGGATATTGCTGTTAGCATTAGAATAATTGACGAAAATAATCGAATAGTCGCAGAACCTATTTTGAACCAAATTAGAAGCAGAGGAATAGTCTATACAGATAGATGGGACGGCACTTTAAGCAATGGTTCGCTTGCTGCAAATGGACATTACTATTTGCGTTTAGAGCTTGCAAACGGAAAAATTGAAATATATTCTTTGTTTGTAAGAAAATAATTTTTCTTAATTTTGAAACTATGAAAATACTTGTAATTGAAGATGAAAAGAAAGTAGCCAAATTTATTAAAATTGGCTTAGAAGAAGAAAGATATTCTGTTGATAATGCTTATGATGGAAAAGAAGGGTTAGATATGGCTCTATCGAACCACTATGACGCTATTCTGCTGGATATAATGCTACCTGAAATGAGTGGTTATAAAGTTTTGGAAGAGCTTAGAGCTGCCCATAGGAACTTACCTGTTTTACTAATTACTGCACTAAATACCACACAAGACAAAGTAAATGGTCTTGATTTGGGTGCAGATGACTATATTTCCAAGCCATTCGTACTCGATGAGCTAACTGCTCGACTTAGAGCAATTTTAAGACGCACAACCGACACTCACTCTACTAAAATGCAATGTGGCGAATTGATTCTAGATTCGGTCTCACACATAGCTTATAGAAACGAAAGAGAAATTGAACTTACTACTAAAGAATATTCGCTGCTTGAATTTTTGATGAGAAACAAAAACAAAATCGTTAGCAGAAGCACTATCACTCAACATGTTTGGCGACAAGATTACGACCCAGAATCGAACATTATAGATGTTTATATCAAACGATTGAGAACTAAGATTGATGGAGAAAGTGAGAAAAAACCAATGATTCAATCTATTCGTGGCGTGGGTTATCGCTTGAAAGAACAAACTTTATAACCACTGTTCGCACCAAGCCATTATTATTTTGCCAACTTTGCGAGCTTCTGATTCATTTCGCATCATAAGGTGTCCAAAGTTGTTTAGTTGAATTAATGATTTCGGCTCTTGGGCATCTGCAAAAATTTTAAAAGCATTATCCATACTTACTGTTTTATCATCGGGCGAATGCAAAACTAATAATGGTTTTCCAAGCTCGGCGATATTATGTTCGCCAGAAGTTAGTTCTAAATCTGCAAAAAATTCTTTAGTTAAAGTAAATTCAGTATCGCCAATAATCACATTAGAAGAGCCAACCAAATCTGCTTCAGCTTTTGTTTTAGCAATTGTTTTTGCTAAATTATTTGGTTTGTAAGGTGCTGCAATAACAGCCACTGCTTTCACTTCGGCAAATTCTCTTGCAACTTTCAGCATAGCAGCTCCACCCATTGAGTGACCCACGCAAAAACTTGGAGCAGAATAATTTGCTTTCAAATATTGGTAAGCTAATCGTATATTAATCAAATTCGTTGTGAAGTTTGTATCTTCAAATTTGCCTTCCGATTCGCCCAAGCCTGGGAAATCGAAACGAAAAATCCCAACTCCATTATCAGTAAATTCCTTTGACATATTATTCAAATATCGAATATTACGGGGACAAGTGAAACAAGGTGCATATAAGATGATATATTTGGCTTCTCCACTATCGGGCAAATTCAATTCGGCAACTATATTGGAACCGCTATGGCTTAGGAAGTTAATTCTGATTTTCTGCATTTTCTGATTTTAACATTTACTTAACTTGCAGTAAAGACGAAACAGTTGCATTAGTGGTTTGAACGGAATACAATTTTCTCAACTCCAAACGTTTTACAACTAAAAGAAAATCATTTTTTTAAATAATTAATCTAAGGCAATTATTATGATTCGCAAAGCTTCCGCAAATTGGAAAGGCACTGGACTAGAAGGTACTGGCTCACTTACATCGCAAAGTGGCTTGCTAAACGCAACTCCATACTCTACTAAATTACGTTTTGAAAATGAAGACGGTCAAGCTGGTACAAACCCAGAAGAACTAATAGCTGCTGCCCACGCTGGCTGTTTCAATATGGCTTTGAGCTTCCAATTGACTGGGGCAGGTTTCCCTCCAGCTGATTTGCAAACTAACGCAACATTGACAATGAGCACAGATGGCACTAATTTTTCAATTACAAGCATTAATTTGGATTTAGTTGGCGATGTACCAAAAATAGACGAAGCGAAATTCTTGGAATTAGCAAACGTAGCAAAAGCAAACTGCCCAGTTTCAAAAGCATTAGCATCAATTGAAATCACTCTTAATGCAAAATTGAAATAAGATAAACTAAATAGCTAAAATCATAAGAGTGGATAGGCAACTACCCACTCTTTTTTTTTATGGGGTAGTTAACTTTCGAAATAAAAAATTCCACCAACGTCTAGCCATTTTATGAGATAGGGTGGAGAATAGTTATCAATATTGTGAGTGAGTTATTCGCTAAACTTTAGGCTCTTGATGGCAAAGGAATAGATTGCTATGGCGGTGCAGAATTAGTATAATTGAAATATGAACTAATTGATTGAATAAACGTGGGACATAATGTCTCACTTTTTTATTTTCACCCTTCTAAACTGATTGTCGTCAGCCAATAAAACATTTGCTTCTAAACTATGTCTATAACTTTCGATAAAGTTCAAAGTTTTGAGTGTGGCAATTGGAAACAATAATTAAAAGTCAAGTTTATGGAGTAACTGGTATGACTTGTGCCAGCTGTGCACTCAATGTAGAAAAGGCACTCAAAAGTCAAGCTGGAGTAGAGAATGCAGCAGTAAACGTTACCACAAATTCTGCACTTATTGAATTCAATCCCGAAATCACAACGCCCAAAGAACTTAAAAATGCAGTTATAGCAGTTGGCTATAATATGTTAATTGAAAATTCCGATGCCAACGATACTGAAAAAAATGACTCATTTAAAAAAGTAAAGCAAAATACAATTGGTGCAATTCTTTTGTCCATTCCATTATTTATAATTTCAATGTTCTTTATGGATATGCCTTGGGGCGATTGGATAATGCTTCTTTTAGCAACACCAATTGTTTTTTGGTATGGCCGAGGTTATTTTTCAACCGCGATTAAACTGGCTTTGATGCGTACTAGCAATATGGATACTTTGGTTGCTCTCAGCACTGGAATATCTTATATCTATAGTTTAGCGAATATGTTTTTCCCAAACTTTTGGCACTCTCGTGGTTTGCATCCACACGTTTATTTCGAATCAGCTGGCTTAGTAATAACATTTGTTTTAATAGGCAAATATATTGAAGAGAAAGCGAAAAGCTCTTCTTCTTCGGCAATTAGAAAATTAATAGGAATGCAGTCGCAATTTGTGAATTTAATAGTCAATGAATTTTCCGTACGCACACATATTTCTGCTATTAAATTAGGCGATTCAATACAAGTAAAACCTGGCGAGCGAATTCCAATTGATGGCAAAGTGAAATTTGGTCGCTCTTTTGTGGACGAAAGCTCTATCACAGGTGAGCCAATGGCAGTGGAAAGAAAATCGGGAGATTATGTATTTGCTGGCACTATCAATCAAAATGGAAGTTTGCGAGTGGTTGCCGATAAAATAGCCGAAGATACATTGCTCGGAAAAATTATAAAGTCGGTTGAATCGGCACTGATGAGTAAACCTAATATTCAAAAATTGGTTGATAAAATCGCAAGTGTGTTTGTGCCAATAGTTATTCTTCTCTCAGTTATCACATTCATAGCGTGGTGGATTTTCGGAGGCAGCAATGGTTTGCAAATGGGAATTATTTCAATGGCGACTGTGCTTGTGATTGCTTGTCCTTGTGCATTGGGTTTGGCTACTCCCACAGCATTGGTGGTTGGCTTGGGCAAAGCAGCCGATTTGGGAATATTGATTAAAGACGCTAATGTGCTGGAGCAGATTAATAAAATAGATACTATTATATTCGATAAAACTGGAACTCTAACTTACGGCAAACCAAAAATTACTGAATTTAATTGGCTCAGTGCGACTGAAACAGAATTAAATACACAAATACTATTTGCTATGGAACAAGAATCCGAACACCCAATTGCATTAGCCGTGATAGAGTATTTGCAAGAAAGTATTAGCGCTACAATAAAGTTAGATACATTCGAGAATATTTCGGGAAGCGGAATAATAGCAGCAGTAAATAATAATTTATATGCTGTTGGCACAAGGAAATTAATGCAAGAAAAGGGTATTATAATATCCGATTTGGATAGCTATATTTACTTTGCAAAGAACAACTTGCTTTTATCGAAATTCAAAATAGAAGATGAAATAAAGCCAAGCACGAGAGAAGCAATTGCAAAAATTAAAGCTAAAGGAATAAATGTTGCATTGCTAACAGGTGATAGCGAAATAAATACAAAAACTATATCGGAGCAATCTGGAATTTCAGATTATAGAGCAAATCAATTGCCAAATGATAAGCTCGAATATATAAAAACTCTTCAAAAAGAAGGTAAAAAAGTAGCAATGGTGGGAGATGGAATTAATGATAGCCAAGCTTTAGCTCAAGCTGATGTTAGTATTGCAATGGGAAAGGGTTCGGATATTGCGATAGATGTTGCACAGCTAACAATAGTGTCTTCCGATTTACTTTTAATCACCACTTCGTTAGATTTGGCAAATATGACTTTAAGTAAAATCAAACAAAATCTGTTTTGGGCTTTTATTTATAATGTGGTGGCTATTCCAATAGCAATGGGAATATTCATTCCACATTTTGGATTGCAAATCAATCCAATGATGGCTGGAGCAGCTATGGCATTCAGTTCAATTTCAGTTGTATCGAATAGTTTATTGATGAAGTTTAGGAAAATTTAAATTTTTTATAAATTACTTATCCTGACCAAATTGCAGGATATAGCCACTGTTATCGAAAATAGAAAATTCCTTTACGTTTTTTTCGCTAGTTTCTAATTCGCTAGCCAAATCAACATTATCTTTAATGGTATCGTAAAATTCGTCCAAATTCTCAACTTTGAAATAAAGCGAACCAGTGAACATTTCAAATGGTGCTTCGGAATTGGGCAAAGCAAACATAATGTCCACATCTTCTTTGCTAATTGTAGCCCAACCGTTTTCAATGTTGCGCTCTTTGCATTGGAAACCGAGATGATTTGTATAGAATTCTATACTTTCCTCGATATCTCCCGTCCAGAGCATGGGAGTTACACTTTTAAATTTCATTGCACTGCACTTCCTTATTCTACTTTGTTAAAGTGAATTTTGTGATGTATTGTTTAGTTCCGTAATGCAAACTAACAAAGTAAATTCCATTTTGCAAATTAAAGTTGCTTGTGTTAAGCTCAAAAGAGTGATTTTCTTGTTAATGTAATCGCTTTTTGGTTTATTTTAAAGATTATTTGGACTTTTAACTCTTCTATTTCACTATCTGCAATGACCCGCTATATTTATCTGTGTTAGTCTTCACTTCCAATAAATATGTGCCAGCAGCAATATTTGTTATATCGAACACTAGCTGATAGCTGCCTTTGTTCAAATCTATCTTGTCTAATGGGAATACCGCACCCAATGTAGAAATTAAATTAACTTCCACTTGCCCTGTCGTAATCAATGTTATCTTCACATTCAGTTCGTTTTCGGCTGGTACTGGGTAATATTCAAATTGATTTTTCGGGAAGTCATAATTATAAGCAAGTATCAACCCGCAGCGATTACTTCCAGTCAATCGGGCATCTTCGGAAAGCCCTATAATTGGAATCACTGAAGTTCGACAAAGGAAATCATAAATTAATGAATCTGTGTAAGTATAATTATTCTTGATTTTTGATTGCAATGGATTGAAACAAACCAAAAGCGAACGATTGGAATTTGCTGGTATAATAAATGGTAATTGTGAATTTGGCAAACTAAAGAAGAGTCCATTTTTTAATCGTAAATTTCCCAAATTAATTGCTGAGTTACCTTCGTTTATAATAGTAATACTATCGCAAACACTTCTGCCAGTCAATGTAGAATCAAAGTTAAATTTATCTTGATAGCCAGAGCCACTCGAAGAAACAGAGAATTTAATTACGCTGCTGAAAATAGTATCTTTCAGCTCAATTGAATTATTGACTAAATCATTTACTTTAATATGCACACTCGCATCTTTGTTTTTCACTCTTTGATAGTATTTAACCACCAAGCTATCTGGCAAAAAGTATGTAACTTCCACAACTGTATTGTTTGAATCAATTGTAATTAAATCTTTAATACCTGTATTTAATTTTCCAATATCGCGAACGGTGAAAAATTTTTCTAGCCCGCAAGTGTCTTTATTATTTGAAACCAAATCAGGGCTTTCTGTATCTTTGCCAACGTAATAATTTATTGCCACTACGCTTCTTTTGCCGCAATCAATATTGCCATTATTTTGGAAATTAACCAATATAGTGTCTGTTATTGTAGTATCGCCCAGCAATCCTGCATCGAAACAAACATCTACCGAGATTTTCTGTTTAGGTGCTAAAGTGATTGGACTGCTCAAGCCATTAATTGTAATAGTATGATTTTTGTTATTAGATTCCAAATTTATTGTTTGTGGGAAGAAACCATAGTTTTCTAACTCAAATTTCTTGCAAATTGTTTTAGTTTGTAAAATTGAATCATTAAAAAGTAATAACTTAGTTTCAAATTTTGAAAGACCAACCGTTAAGCCAGGCAAATCGAAATATTTCTTTCTTGAATAGCCAATGGTGTCAGTAGCGTTTAGCTCGAATGAACCATCTTGGTAAATGTCGGTAAGCTGTCCAGAGAAATTTATTATTTTATCGCCTATTCCACTGTAATCTGTTATCACTGTGCAATTAACTTGTTTAGTTTGTTCCACATCTAATTTATATATTCCACCGTCAAATTCTAAAGTATCTGCAATAACGCCATTAAGTTTGAAACACTCTTTTGTGGTGAAATATTTTGGTGGATTATGGTCAATATTTTTAGTGGACATACCGCCTATGTATCCATAGGAGTTTACATCGCCAAAACCGTAAACATAAATACCAATCTCTTCGCTTGCTAACACATCGTGCGTGCCATCGCTAACTCTAGCTATGTAATAAGAGTATCCACTTTGCTTCACTGGTTGGAATAAAGAAGGTGATACAGCTACTCCATCTATAGAAACTGTGTTTAAAGCTGTATTTGGTGCTAAAATAGTCAAATATTGTTTTGTATATGCATTTTGCTCACCTCCAAAACTCTGGTCTTGTTGTGTTGCTTGTATATTCACACAGCGATAAATCCTACTGAATTGCTCTTTGGGTGGGATAATCAACATGAATGGATCGCCTTCAGTCAAAGTATTCTGACCACTATTTGGGTCTTGAGAAGATTGTTTATATAACGCAACCATCATTGGTGCAGTAGATTCTATATGAAATATCTCATTCAGTGGAGCCTCATAAAATTCACCTCTATTCAGAGTTACTTTTTGGACTCCATTCAGATCAATCACAGTGCTATCTTCAGAAACAATTACTCTAAAGACATCATAAGCTTTCCAGTTGTTTAAAAGAGTAGGAAAAGGAATAAGAAAAGCATTTCTTCCCCAAAGATTGGTTGGAATAAGCTGCTCAATTAATATATCTCTCGAAGGATTAGAGTTTGCTAATTCAAAAGGTATATTTGCTCTTTGTTGTCCTGTTATTACAGCAATATTCTTTGTAGATTTAATCTCGCTACCAGTCAAATCAGCCTTTGATCCATAATTACCTATTTCGGCTTGCATTAAATAACTATCACCTTGATTTAAAGTAATTGTTTTTGGAGCTGAGCCAAAGTTGTATGAGCTTACTTTTGGTGTGATTGTTACTTCGGTGTTATTTTCCACAGCAAGGATTGCAAATTGAGAAGGCGTGAATGATACACCCTGTGTTGAGAATGTATCGTTTGGATAGGACATTACCAAATATTCTTTCCCTAACCCTGATGTAGGGAATGAAAGAAAAGCATCGCAGGACAAAGATGCTTTTGAATAAGCATAAACAGATATGTCGGAAGTAGCAGTTACTTTGAAATATTGTGGTGCTATTTTTCCAGTTTGCGAAGTAAAGGGGTCATTGCTCGAACCACTATTCAAATAATTTTTAAAACCTCTCAACTCATAATTATGGTATTTAACACCAGTTTTATAGACTTGTTTTGGGTTTGTTATATTAATTGTTCTGCGAGTAATATTGCGATTGACATCTCTCATTTCTACTTCCACAGTAGTGGGAACTTCTGCAGAAAAAAATATAATTATCGAATCAAGATTTGTTTGATTTTGCCCAGTGTTATGAAAATTTGGCGGGAAAGTGAGCCAAAATTCTCTTCCTCTTGTGTCAATTGTTTGCCCAAAAATCTCTGAAGCGAATAATACTGATATTATCAGCAAAAATAAATTTATATTTCTAAGATATTTCATAGTTGTCTCACGAAATTAGTTGTAAATAACAACGTTTAATAATACAATTTAACTTTTTAGTTTAAATTGTAAGCAAAAAAAACACTATTCTAAAAAAATAAATGCGAAAACTTTTATATCAAGAACTTATTGAAGTTAGGAAAACAGAAGAAGAAGCAAAAATTCTTCCCAAGCATCCAATTTCTCTTATACTCCACAACATTAGAAGCAGCTATAATGTTGGCTCTATTTTCAGAACAGCAGACTCTGCAAATATTCAAGAAATTATTCTTTGCGGCTATACTCCCACTCCGCCAAGACCCGAAATAGACAAAACTGCTCTTGGTGCTACTTCCACTGTATCTTGGCAATATATCCAATCAACAGCCGATGCAATTGTTATGCAAAAAGCTAAGGGAGAAACAGTTTTTGCCTTGGAACTAACAACAAATAGTATTAACTACGATGAAATTCCAAAATCTGCTTTCCCAATTACAATTGTTTTGGGCAATGAAATTAGCGGTGTAGATGATGATTTGCTTGAATTGTGTGATTTTGCAATTGAAATTCCAATGTATGGAATCAAACATTCATTAAATGTGGCGGTTGCCACTGGAATTGCAATCTATGAAGCTACTCAAATCTACTTGTCTAAATAAAGAACGTTTTTCTAAATCTTGTTAATGTCTATAGCTATTAACACTTAAAAAAGAAAAACGTTACACCTTATCATGAAATTAGTTTAAATTAATTGATTGCTACAGTAATAGGCGTGGCATTCAAATGTGGGATTATATCACTGGTTTTAACTTTGATTATGAATCCACGCTTGCCACCATTGATATAAATGTATTCAATCATGGCAATTTCTGCTTCAAAGTATATATTCATTTGCTTCAATATCCCAAAAGGTGAAGTGCCACCAAATTCATAACCAGTAGATTTTTTAGCAATTTCAGCATCGCAAAGTGAGCAGCTTCTTGCCCCAATTTGTCTTGCAAATTCCTTTAGTGAAATTTCTTTATCCCCTGTCATTAGCACAATAGCAAGTTTGTCTTCATCGGTAGCCACTACTATTGTTTTCACCACGAGGTGTTCGTCCACATTTAGAATCTTGGCAGTTTGGGAAGTGCCGCCTTTTTCTTCGTAATCGTAAATGTATGGTTCAAACTCAATTTTCTTAGACTTAAGCTCTCTGATGGCTTGAGTCATTGGGAATGTTAATTTGCTCATTGTTGTTTTGGCTTGAAATTTACATTTGTATTTATTTTCAAATAATCTTTTGTACTAGAAAGCGATGTGCTAAATAGCTCAATTCCTAGAGGAATAAATTCTAATCTCGACTCACCAAATTGCTTTGCAGGCATTGGGAAATATATTTCCGATTGCGAAGCCATTGGCAATTCCAAGGGTTTAATAATCTCAGCCACATCGAGCGGAACCTCTTTATAAAAAGGAACGGACCACTCAAGTAATTTTATTGAGATTTTTGTTTTCAGCATTACATTCTTTTTTTCTGGCGCTAAGTAAACTTTTCCATTTACAGTTTTTGTTTCAAAGTTGAATTGGTCGTTTAAATAAATAATCACTTCAGGTTCGGCACTCACTGGCACAGCCAAGTATTTGCCACTGACTCTCACTTTGCCTTTACCTTCCAGTTCCAATAAACCAATTATTTTGTTATTGTCGTTGCTTTCCATTCGCACCTTCTTCAAATTCAAATCCATCATCCCATTGTCTATACTTACATAGTTCTTATAGCTAATGCCAAATGTAGATTTGCTTTCAGAATAAATCTCATTTGTTTGCAGAAAGTTCATTTTCACATCGTTTGTGCTGGAATTTGCAAACTTGTCCATCATGTTATTGATAACAGAAGTTTTAATCAAAACAGAAACATCTTCATTCTGTTTTTTGTTGCCAATTTTCAAAGCTAATTGTCTTTTAAGCTCCACATATTGAATAGTAAATTTATCAATGTTTTGTTTGGATTCTTCCACTTTTGGCAACTCTAATCCGCCGCAGCTTGCCAAAGTACTTAGCAGTGCTAAATAAAATAATTTTCTCATTATCTCACCTCCACTTTAGTTAAGTTCAAACCTACTTGCACAACATCTTCAAAAATTGAAATATCCGTTACATTTATTGTGTAATCAACTTTCTTTTCTAAGCTTTCTATATCCATATTGATTTTATCACGAACACTCATTTTGCTAGATTGCAAAATATATTCTTTCTTTATGTTCACTGGGAATTTGAAGGGAGGATAGCTTGTGCTCATACTCCCCAGATTTTTCTGCACCATTCTTTCTATCAAATCTTCAGTGGTAGAGAGCAATCCTCCAGCTTTTGCTATTGGTGTGATATTGAAAGGCTCTAACTGCAATAGCAGTTCTTCGTTTTTAAACTCAAAGCCAATTATACAATCCATTAGTAAATCTACATTTACGTTGTATTTCTCATTGTATGCCAATATAGAGAAAGTCATCAAAGCAGAGCCATAGTTGAGCTCTGTTTTCATATTCTTAATCACATAGCTTGTAACATTATCTATCCAGCCAGTGCTATTGATGTACTGTCTTCCAATTTTATCTAACATTGCCTTGTTCAAGCTGAGCTGAATTTCTGGCTTCACGGGGCTTGTGTTGTTTAGCTTTGTTTCCAATTCCTTCGCTTTTTGGTAACGTAATTCACTAATTTTGGCTTCTCTATATTTGGAAAATTCTTCTTGATTGAAGTCTGCTCCAGCCATTTGTCTGCCAATCACACATCCACTAAGCGATATTGCTATGCTAAAGCCACAAAGTGCTTTAATTATGTTCATTTTATTTAACTTTATTGAATTAAGTAACGATTTCATTGCTAAGTTTTCAAGTTTATAGATATTTTTGTAGTATTAACGAGTGTAATTTTCTAAAGTTTTAAATAATTCTCATTGTTACCAATTACAAAAATATCTACAAAAGTTTTATTATTGTGCTTACTTCTTGCATTTAGCAAGAATAATCTCCTTTCCAATAATTCTAACGACACAATTAAAATAACTGAAGAAGATGTATATCCCAATATTTCATTGGTGCTTAGCGGCGGTGGTGCTAGGGGATTGACACAAATTGGAGTGATTGAAGAAATGGAAAGCAATGGACTTTTCCCAAAATCAGTGATAGGCACAAGCATTGGTGCAATTATTGGAGGGATTTATTCCACTGGCTATAGCCCTAAGGAGCTTGACTCTATTGCCAATTTCACTAATTGGAATGAACTTTTCTCACTCACTAATGAGATGGATAGAAATGATTTATTCATAGATCAAAAGAAAATTAACGACAGAAGCATTTTCAATTTGCGGTTCAACGGATTGACCTTTGAAGTCCCTAAAGCAGTTAGTGGCGGTGGGAAGTTCAATGAATTTTTGCAAACACTTTTTTGGAATGCTCCCTATCAATGCAATAGCGATTTCAATAAACTAAAGTACCCATATAGAGCAATTGCTACAGACTTAGTTTCGGGGCAATCAATCAATTTGCAAAGAGGGGATTTAATCACTTCTATAAAAGCAAGTGCTACTGTGCCACTGCGGTATCTGCCAGTGCTAGTTGATACTATGGTGTTAGTTGATGGCGGTATTTTGTGCAACATCCCTATAGAACACGCAAAAGAATTCAAACCAGATATGATTATTGCTGTCAATTCCTCTTCGCCACTTTTTATAAAAGACGAATTGGAAACTCCTTGGAATATAGCGGACCAAACTATTTCTATTTTAATTAAAAAAATGGCAGCTAAAGATGCAGAGAAAGCTGATATTTTAATCACTCCTGAAATAGGAAATTGGAAAAATACTGATTACTCAAATCCAAGCTTGCTAATTGATAGAGGTAGGACTTCGTTTAATATCTATAAAAGCAACATACTTAATAAGTTCGATTCAATTTATAAATCAAATATACTTTCCAAATTAAAATTAAAATTTGGAGAAAGAAATTTGAATTTCATTATTAATAAGAAAAATTACTACTACCCAGCCGATATGCAGCAAATAGCCAATTTGATAGCAGAAGATGATTATTTCAAACGCTATGGCTTAGTACAATTTGTCTATAATCAAGGTAGTAACTGCTATAATTTCGATTACCCAAATAATTATATAAACGATATTAATATCAATTTTATAGAAACAAAGAATGACGACAAATCGTTTGAAATACTAAATCAAATAAGAAATACGGTAAACACCAAATATGACAATTATATTCTTACTAATAAAATTAAAAAAGAAATTATAGAAGCTATTCTGAAAATATGCAGAGCAAATTCATACTCGTTCGCAAGTGTTAGCAAATTCCAATTCTCTAGCGATGGAAGTATTGATATAGAAATTGACAAAGGTATTATTACCAAAATTAATGTATTGGGCAATAAACAAACAAAAGAATTTCTAATACTAAGAGAGCTTAGTTTTCAAGTAGGCGAGCCAGCAAATGCAATTAAATTAAACGAACTTTATGATAATTTAATTGCTACCGAATATTTCAATTATGTTTTTATTGATGTTAAAAAAGTTGATGATTCGGGCTTAGAGCTGAATGTGAATGTTGACGAAAAAGGCACTAATAATTTGCGAGTTAGTGCGAAGATAGATAACCAACGCTACACTCAAGGCAATGCAGAATTTGTGAGCAACAACTTTTTAGACAGAGGAGCTAGAACCACTCTGCGTATGGCTGGTGGGCAACGCAACTTTCTAACATCTCTAACTTTGGGCAACCCAAGAATACTTACTACTAATCTCGCTTTCGAATTCAATCTCTTTTATAAAAAAAGAGATATATTCCTATTTAATTTCAAAAATGGATTACCTTTCAATGAATTTGAAAGATTGAAAACTGGCGGCGAAACAGAAGAAAAAACTGGTGCTAACTTTAGCTTTGGTTCACAACTGAACAGACTTGGCAATGTCTCAATTGGTGTTCGCCACGAATTTCAAAGAATCTATAATAGTGATGCTAATATCATTCCAAAATTTATTAATTTCACTAATCTAAAATTAGGAACTGAAATTGATACAAAAGATAATAGCGATTTTGCTACAAAAGGAGTTATGTTTCAGCTTGCATTTCAATCTAGTTTAAATCCAAAATCGGAAGTAAGTTTTTCTAAATTCGATTTAAACTACGAAAACTATTTTTCAATTGGTTCACTCGTTATGAAGCCATCTCTTTTGCTTGGCTTTGCCGATAAAACATTGCCTCGAAGTGAATTCTACACAATGGGTGGTATAAGAAATTTCTTTGGTATGAACGAAGACGAAGAGCGAGGCCGACAAATATTTGCTGGCTCACTTGAATTTAGATACAAAATGCCATTTAAAATAATATTTGATTCCTATCTTTCATTCCGCTACGATTTAGGCAAATCTTGGGTAGATCCCGAATCAATTAAGTTTGAAACATTAAAACACGGAATTGGAGCAATCCTTTCGCTCGATACACCATTAGGCCCAGCCAAATTTGCATTAGGAAAATCTTTCTATTTTATATCGGACCCAAATAGTGTGGTGCAAGGTCCTCTCTACGGCTATTTCTCGCTTGGAGTGGACTTCGGGTATTAATGTTTATTTAAGTTTTCAATTGCATCGTGGTGGATAGCATTCATATAAATTTCTGGAGCAACTATATTGCAGCTTTTGAAATGCAACTTCACTCCCGACTCAGCAAACATAGCTTTCGTGCGTTCGTGTTGATCCACCCATTTTCCATTTGTGTTAGCATCATAGAATTCCTGACCATTCTTATGAATAATCACTTCCGAAATACCAGTTTGGATAATCCCTCTAGCACAATCGGTGCAAGGGAGCCAAGGGACATAGATTTTGCACCCTTTCAAAATAGTGCCTCTGCGAGCAGCATTATAAATAGCGTTGCGTTCCGCATGTTCAAGCCAAAAGTATTTTTCGCCATTCTCTCTGGAAAGTCGAATTTCAGATTCATCAACTTCCACCCCTCGGGGCAGAGAATTATATCCAGTAGCTACAAGTACATTGTCGGCATCGGCAATTATAGAACCCATGTGAGTATGTGGATCTTTGCTTCGCATACCAACCAAATAGCACATAGTGATATAAAGCTGATCCCAATCGGGTCTTAACATTTGATTAGACATTCACAACCTTGCTAAAAACTAAAAAAGCAATTTAGCTAATTGGGAAATGAAATCAAAAATTAATTATGAGTTAAGAGTGATGATTTTATAATTCCTTTTGTTAAGGATTACAGACTTTTCTGGCAAGGCAAAAAAAATTATTAATGCACAGTTAATTGAAACAGATTGTTGAACTAAATCAAATTAGAATAAGTTTGCAAAGAATTCTCTTTTTTCATTAAGTTTGTATTGGTAATCACTACTAATTTAGAAAATGTCTATACGCCATTGGATTAATGCGACTCGTCCTAAAACTTTGCCTGCCAGTATTGTGCCGGTGGTTTTGGGTATAGCGGCTGCATATCACGATGGGGGACATGACTTTAGCAAAATCAATATCCTTACTGCTTTGCTTACTTTGCTTTGCGGTCTTGGAATCCAAATTCTCACAAACTTTGTAAATGAAATCTACGACTTCAAAAAAGGCGTGGATACTGATGAACGCAAAGGACCAGTCCGAGCTGTTGCCAAAGGCTTAATTTCTGTGCAGCAAATGACTAGAGCTTCTATTTTTGTTGCCGCAATCACATTTATAATGGGGATATATCTTGTAGCCACGAGCGGTTACTATATTCTAATTGTTGGTATTGTGTCGCTGTTTTTGGCTTATGGCTATACAGCAGGGCCAGCACCTCTTTCATATTTAGGTATTGGCGATTTATTTGTGTTGGTCTTTTTCGGTATTGTGGCAGTAAATGGCACATACTATATCCAGACTAATACTTTCTCCTATCAAGTGTTTTGGATGAGCTTGCCAATTGGCTTTTTTGCCACTAACATATTGGGTGTCAACAATATACGTGATGTGAGAACCGACAAAGTAGCTAAAAAAATTACTCTCCCTGTTAGAATTGGTGTTAAAAATGCAATCATACTTTATGTGCTGCTAACGGCTGCTGCATACTTTATGGGAATATTTATTGTGTTTTCAATGCGTGATTATGTATTCGCTTTACCACTTCTAACCATTCCCCTTGGCATCAAGTTATGCTACGATATTTTCAGAAAACGAGATGAAGAACTAAACTTAGTGCTGGCAGGAACTGCTAAGTTATCCTTATTCTATGGCATCCTGCTTTCACTGAGTTTAGTAATCAAAACCCAATTAAGGATTTAGCAAAATGACTAAAGCACAAGACTCGCAAAGAATGGGTCAATTCTTTGTGATAACATTAATCACATTAACCTCTGCTTTGGGTATTGCTTCAATACCACCTGCGTTTCCAACAATCGCACAGCACTTCAATTTACCAATTGAAAAAATTGGAATTTTAATGGGAGTTTTCACTCTCCCTGGCATAATCCTAACTCCAATATTTGGCTTTTTAGCTGATAAATATTCTCGAAAAGTAATTCTAATTCCATCGCTTTTAATTTTTGCAATAGCTGGTATTGCAGTTGCTTCAGCAACTACATTCCAAGAGCTAATTATATTCCGTTTGCTGCAAGGTATTGGAGTCTCTCCGCTCGGTGCATTGAATATCTCGCTAATTGGCGATGTGTTCGAGCCGAACGAACGAAGCAAATATACTGGTCTCAATGGAATGGTGCTATCTCTTGGTACTGCTTTTTTCCCATTGATTGGGGGCTATCTCTCGCTAATTAGCTGGAACACACCATTTTATTTGGCTGGCTTTGGATTTCTAGTTTTAGCATTGTATTATATCTATTTCCGCAATACTCCAGCCAATCCTACAAATATAAACTTAAAGCAAATAGGCGAAAGTTTTAAAGACAAAGTGTTTTCAAAAATAATAATTTTCAATATGCTTTCTTACTTTTTGCTAATTGGAGTTCTGTTTACATATATCCCTTTCTTATTGAAAAATAGTTTTGGTTTGCAATCAAACCAGATTGGAATTTACTTATTTGTGCTTTCAATTTCTGCTGCAATTAGTGCCAGCTTTCTTCATTTGCTCATTCGCAAAATAGGGGAAAGCGGCATTGTTAAATTGCAGTTTCTAATCTTTGCAATCACTCTTTTTGTTATTCCATTTTTGAATCAAACCCTTCTGTTTATTCCAGTTATTGCATTTGGTTTCGCCTTCGGGGTAAATTTGCCAAATATGCAATTTTGGGTGCTAAATATTACACCACAAGAAAAGCGTGCTTCAATAGTGGCTGTGCATAGGTCAATTTCCCAAATAGGTCAAACAATCGGCCCAATACTTATGGGATTGCTAATGAGCAAATTTCTTTTGAAAGATCAAATTAAAGTAGTCTTTCATACTGGTGCATTCATAGCTTTGGGAGCTTTTGCTTTATCGCTATTATTATTAAGAAAAGAAAAATTTTAACAACTAATAATTTTTTAAGGTTAAACTATGACGAACCAATTAAATAATTTGAAACTCTTTGTAATGTTGACTTTGCTGATGGCTACTCTTAGCTTGAGTGCGGGACATTATAAAGGGCGATTGCTGGAAACAACCACAAATGATGTGCAACCGAAAGTAACAGTAATGCTAAAAGAACTTAGTTTGAAAATGATTACCGACCAAAATGGCGAATTCGTTTTCCGCAGACTTGAAGCAGGCACTTACACTTTGCAATTCAAAGGGATAAGCATTGCTGAAAAAGAAGTGAAAATCAAAGTGGAAAATAATGATGATGTCGATAATGTACATGTCATACCAATTACTTTCAGAGATGTGAGAGCAAACGAAGTAGATGTTTATAGCTCGAATAGACGTTTGCAAAAAATTACTGAAGCTCCATCGGCTATTTCTGTGGTAAGTGGTAAAGCTTTGGAGCAAGCTACTTCACACGGGCAATTATCGAAAACTTTGGAGCATATACAAGGTATAGATGTAGTACAGTCGGGAATGAATGACTTTAATATAAACACTCGTGGTTTCAATAATTCAATCAATCGCCGTGTGTTAGTGCTTGTGGATGGTAGAGATCCATCTACACCATTGTTGAATTTAATGGAATGGAATTCACTCCAAACTAACTTAGCAGATATTAGCAAAATAGAAGTTGTTCGTGGACCTGGCTCTGCTCTTTATGGAATGAACGCATATAATGGTGTAATAAATATTACTACGAATGCACCGAAAGATGTTTTGGGAACAAGAGTTTCTGTAACTGGTGGCGATTATAATACTTTACGTGCTGACGCCAGACACGCTGGAAAAATTACTGATGATTTGCTTTTCAAAGTGAATGTGGGTGGCTCTTCGCAACGTCAATCTTGGATTGGCTCAAGAGATCTTTCTGGTGGTGGCTCACTTGAATATACAGGACTTTTGCAAGATGTGAAAGGCAACAGACCTGGAGTTGGAAATATTCAAAATATTGATTCAATGATAAACCAACATAAAACTGCACAAAGTATTTTTGGAACAGCTCGCTTAGATTATACGTTAAACGAGAACGCAACTATTTTGGCAGAGATTGGTTATTCAAGATATAAAAATGAATACTTTGTGAACCAAACTGGACGTATTTTAATTCCAGATGTAGAAAAGCCATTTGCAAGAGTTGCTTATAATTCCAAAAACTGGAACATTCAAGCCCACTGGAGTAAGCGTAACACGCCAATGCCACAAGTCGTTATGAATGCAGCGGCTACAAGTGGCGAGAAATCGGATATTGCTACAGTAGATGCACAATGGAATGAATCGTATTTGCAAGACCAATTGAAAGTTGTGGCAGGAGTTAGCCATGAATACCAACATATTATAACAGCTGCAGCTGGTTCATCTCCACTTTTGAACCCAGATAATTTACATAATAATTTCACTGGTGTTTATGGACAGTTTGAATATAGTATTCTGAAAAATTTGCAATTAGTGGGAGCTACTCGATTCGATAGATCTACCTTGTTTGCAAATCAGTTTTCACCAAAAGCTGCGTTAGTTTGGGCACCTATTGATGACCAAACTTTCCGATTCACTGTGAACCGTTCATTTTTGCGACCAAGCTATTCTGATTATCAACGACGCTCTCCCGCAGGGCCGCCAGCGAATTATTCGGCAATAGACAATGCTATCGCTCAGCTATATGGAATAGATACTCTTGGCTTGCGTAGTTTGAGCCAATGGAATTTAGGAAATAAAAATATTGGAGTGGAAAGTTCAGTTAGCTATGAAATTGGATATAAGGGTGTGATAACAGATGAATTTTACATAACAGCAGACGTATATTATAATCGTCGTTCAAACTTTATTTCCAATCCATTGGGTGGATTAGTACCTCAACTTTATACTCCAGTTAGATATAAAAATGCAGATGGAACCGAAAATGTAGAAGCCAATAAAGCATTGCAAGATTCTTTAACTAAAGTAGTAACTAACCCTCTTTTAAATCCTTACGACAGACTTTCAATTGATCCAGTAACTGGCAAAGCTTCTTTAATAGTAGCCCCAAAAAATATTGGTATGGTGGACGAGTACGGAGTTGAAATTGGAGTGAATTACTACTTGAATAGCAACTTATTTTTTACTGCTAATTACACTCATTTGGGATTTGAGGTTACAGAAAATACAGTAGCAACAAATAAAATATTGCCTAACTCAAGCCCGAATAAAGTGAACTTTGGAATAGAATACGATGAGAAAAAAGGTTCATTACCATTCAATGTGAATTTGAATGTACGTGGAGTGCAGGGCTTCAAATGGATAGCAGGTTTCTTTGAAGGAAACGTTCCAGAATATTGGGTAGTGAATTTATCTGCTGGCGTTAGTTTAACAAAAGAAATGAAACTTGGAGTGAATGTATTCAACTTATTAGATAGAAGACATTACCAAATATTTGGTGGTACATATTTGCAGCGTGTGGCTACAGCGAGCTTAGCTTACACATTCTAAAAAGAGTTGCTTTTTGCCCTATGAAAGTACGAAGAAATTCAAAAAAAGAGCCGATGATATTAAATGTTCATCGGCTCTTTTTGATTATATCTATCTCACTTTCGTTTTTGAGAGCTCCGTGGTCTCCTAAGTTGGATTCCTTGTCTTTCTTCACTTACAAGTGGATTTCAAATTTAAAAAAAAGTATGAAATAAATCTAACTAAACCCAAAACATTGTTTTGAAATAAACAAAAAAAACCCAAAAACAAATTGCTTTTGGGCTTTAATATTCTAATCTGTGGTCGAAGAGGGATTTGAACCCCCGACACAAGGATTTTCAGTCCTTTGCTCTACCAACTGAGCTATTCGACCAGCTCTTTCAAAAAAGAATACAAAAATATGACTTTTCCACAAACTATGCAAGTACTTTTTGAATTTAGTCTAAATTATTTTGAATTTCGGTTTTCAATTGTTCTATCAATAATGACTGTTCTAGTTTGTTCAATTCCCTTGGCAGACTTATAGGTTTTGAGATTATAACATCTATTGTTCCTGCATTGAATTTGAATTTGCCAACTGGAAGAATTTCATTAGTATTTCTAAGTGTAACGGGTAGCAAGTCTTTGCCAGCTTTAAAAGCTACAACGAATGCTCCTCTTTTGAATTCACCCAAAACTCCATCTATGCTTCGAGTTCCCTCTGGAAAAATGATGATTGTTGCTCCATTGTTTAGCTCTGCAACCGCTAAGTTAATTGATTCCATACTTTTTCTTGGGTCAGTTCTTTCAACCCCGATGAAAGGTGATATTTTCAAGCATTGCCCAAATATTGGAATTTTTTCAAGCTCTTTTTTGTAGATAATTCGCACGTCTTTTTTGAAAATAGAAAGCAAAATTGGAATGTCCACCAAAGAACTATGGTTAGATATAATCACAATGTTCTTTTCTAATGGAATATTTTCAGCACCAGTTATGTTTACTTTCACTCCAGCCACTAAAAGTAGCATTTTGCTCCATGAATAAGCAAAGATGCTGAATACTCTTTTACCCATAAAAATCATTGCCAATGTAACTGAAAAGCTATAAAGGAATGTGGTAAAGAGCATTAACGCCACTTTTATAAAAAACATCTGATATCTATGTGATTTTTAGCAAAAACAAATCTAACAAATTACTTCCATAAGTTCAATAATTTAACGATAAATTTGATTTGGATTGGCAATAAATTTAGCCTAAAACCGTTGTAATTGCTTGTAATTAAGCAAACTAATTACGAAGAATATTTTCAAAACTTACATATAAGTCTTTGGAATATATAAAAATATCCCTTTGAATTCTGAAAATTTTTAGTTAAATTTGTAAAATGTGCATATTTAAAAACCAAACTAAACTCAAAACATAATATGGCTAAAGCATTAAACGTTCTTTTTCTATCTAGCGAAGTATATCCATTTTCAAAAGAATCAGCTTTAGGCGATGTTTCTTTTTCTTTGCCTTTGGCATTGAGAGAGCTTGGCAATGATATTAGAGTAATGGTTCCAAAATATGGCAACATTTCTGAAAGAAAAAATAAAATTCACGAAATCAACCGTCTTCGCAATGTCCCAATTCAAGTGGGCGATGTGGAAGAACTTGCAACTATAAAATCTTCTGCTTTTAATAACCCTAGAAGTAAAGTACAAGCATACATCACAACGAATCACACTTATTTCGATTCTCGAAAAGGCATCTATCACGATCCTGAAACTTGGGAATTTTATAAAGATAACGCTCAAAGATTTATTTTCTTCTGCAAAAGCGTGGTAGAAACTTGCAATTTGCTTGGCTGGTATCCCGATATTCTTCATTGCAACGACTGGCAAACTGCATTAGTGCCTTTGTTTGCGCGTGTGATGTATCCTAAGCAATTCAAAAAAACTAAAATTGTTATGACTGTCCATAATTTTGAGAGACAAGGTATATTCCCTCTTTCTTTGCTGAAGCAAATTGGTTTGGATGATGAAGTTGCTTTGGCAGCATTAACTCACAAAAAACAAACTAATTTCTTGAAAGCTGGCTTAGTCTATGCCGATTATATAACTACTGTGAGTGAAACATACGCAAAAGACATTATCAAAGATAAAACTACTTTGAATGGCTTGGAAACAATCATTAAAGAAAAAGGCGATAACTTTAAAGGAATCTTAAATAAAGTAGATCCATTTGTTTGGAATGCTGAAAAAGATAACCAAATTAAAGCTAAATACGAAGGCGATTACTACGAATATAAATACCACAATAAAGTAGCTCTAATCAATAAGTTTGGTTTGGAATACGAACCATCTACTCCGTTAATAGCAATGGTAAGCTCGTTAAAAGCTGGAAAAGGTATCAATTTATTGATAGAAAAAGCTGACGAAATTTTCCAAGAAGATTTGCAATTTGTCCTTTTGGGGCAAGGCGAAAATGAAATTAAAGAGCAATTAACTAAAATCTCTGAGAAATACCCAACTAAATTCAAATGTATTTTCGATTTCAACGATGATTTAGCACATTTGACTGAAGCAGGTAGCGATATATATTTGGTTATACCAGAATATGAGCCAGCTGCTTTAAACTTTATGTATGCTATGACTTATGGCTCTGTGCCATTGGTTTTTCCTAGCGGTGGACTAACGGAAGTTGTGGAAGAATTCAATACCGAATCGGAAGAAGGGAATTGCATCATAATGAAAGAACACACGGGTGGTGCTTTTATGGAAGCTTTAAGACAAGCGTCTAATTTATACAAAAACAGAGATAAATGGGAAGTGCTTGCTAGAAATGGAATGACTGGCGAATACAAATGGGGTGCTTCAGCAGTGGCATACTTCGATATTTATAAAAAAATTACACGTGAAGTGTAACTTTTCGCAATTGTAAACGATTTAAACATTTCAGGGGCAGCTCTGAAATGTTTTTTTTTGAATAATTAACTATGACTATAAAAAATTATATTTTCATTTTCATTGCCTTCATTGGCGTATTGTTCCTTGGTGCTTGCAACGATTTGCCAACCAACATTGGCTATCCGCTTGATACATTATACTTGGAAGCAATTAGTTCTTCGACTTTACCTTTAGTTTCTTCGACTAAAACATACTATAACAGACTTGATGGCAATTGGCCAAATCCAATTATGTTGGTAGGGAAAGCAAAAGATGTGGAATCATATTCATTTCTAAGATTTGGAACAACAAAAATAGATACTTTCCAATATGTTCAAGAAAGTGAAATAATATCTTCCAAACTTAGACTTTACCCTAACAGATATTCATTTGGCGATTCACTTACTACTGGTGCTGCCGATTTTGGACTGTATGAAACTATTAAAGCTATGGGCGATAGCACTACTTTCGATACTATAATTGCTAAAGGTGGAATCTCTGCTTACTTTAACCCAACAGAACTTGGTAGTTTCACAGGCAAAATAGATTTAAAAGATACTATTCCGCCAATAATTATTGAGCTAAACAGCCAAAAGATAATTAAAAAGTGGCTGGATATGGCAAAGGATGTTACTTCGGCTGAAGCACTATATAAAAATGGAATTACTCTTGCTCCAAGAAGCAATAGCAAAGTTATCAATAGATTTGCTTCTAATTTCGATTCCAGCCGTTTTGAAGTTGTTTTCAATAATTCAAAAAAAGGCAGAATAGATACTATCCATATTTCATTGCAAACAGTATCGAATTATTCTAATACGACAATTGATTTGAACGACAGTTCTATGTATTTGCAGTATGGCGTTTCGCTTAGGGGATTGCTTTCCTTTGATTTGAGTATGATTCCAAAATATGCTTCAGTAATTAGTTCAGAGCTTGAAATCACTTTCGATAGCACTCGCTCATACTATGCAAACTATGGAACTGATACAACTTTTTCTGCTGGTGATTTTACAAATATATACATTAAAAAACCAATCACTCCTTATTTGGCACTGAGAAAAGCAGGTACTGATAAATATATATTTCCAAGTATTACATCGGCAATTGAGCGATGGGTACGAAAAGATGGTAAGGGGACAATTCAACTTATACCTCAAAGAAACACCTCGGCTGCAACAGAATATATTTACTTAGACCGTAGTGTGTTTTTTGGGCAAGATGCAAAAGATATTGATAAAAGACCAAAGTTAAAAGTAATTTATTCCAGAAGACCAAAAAATTAATCAAATGAAAGTTAAAATTTTAATTTTAAGTATAATATTAATCTCATCTTTGGCTTTTGCTGAAGGTGGTTCGAATTACTCTATATTTGGACTTGGTGATATGCGTCAGTCGGCTTCTGCTCCGTATAACGGAATGGGTGGTGCTGCTGTGGCTGTACCATTCGATAATTCTATTAATTTGTTCAATCCAGCTATGTGGAGTTTTACTACAACTACTCGATTCCAAATTGGTTATAATCAGAATCAAACTATTTCTTCCGATGGATTGAGAAGCAACTATCAGACTAATGGCAAATTTGATGGTGCTCAAATATTGTTTGCTCTCGATACGGCAAATGGAATAGCATTGAGCTTCGGACTTAATTCCAACGCCACTCAGAACTACAACGTTTCCACTACACTTAGCAATTATATTGAAGGAATCGCTGCCAATGGGAAGAGTTTCTATCAGGGCTCGGGAGGGCTTACTAATTTTTATATTGGTGCATCTACTAAAATATTAAAATATTTTTCATTAGGGGCATATTATAAAACTTATGTTGGAAAGGCTGAAGATAAATCCAAATCTATTTTCTATGAGAATTATGCATATACTACTGAAACTGTATTCCAAAATTCATATACGGGTCAAGCAGCTCGTCTTGGACTTGGCTTTAATTATGAAGATTTGACATTGGGTGCTTTCTATGAAACTGCAGCCAGTATGAATGCCGATGTTTCCACTATTTATCAATCAGTAATAAATTTGGATACCACCTTCACAAGTAACTATAAATTTACTATACCATCTAGTATTGGGTTTGGAGCTTCTTATAAAACTGGAAAGTTTTTATTTGCAGCCGATTACAAAGCTCAGGATTTCACAGCTTTCGATTTCAGAAAACGTGATATAGTAGAATATGTTCCTTCGCAAAATTTCAGCTTAGGAGTTGCTAGGTTTGGTAGTAAATTAACTTCAGCCGATTACTTCGATAGAATAACATATAAGTTTGGCTTGGGCTATAATACTCTTTATTACAAAGTAAATGGTCAGAATGTATCAGAAATATTTGGTACTTACGGAATGCAATTCCCGTTGCCAGGCACAGGACTTGTTGATGCAGCAATTGCTGGTGGTCAGAGAGGCAGCTTAGACAATGGCTTGATTAGAGAGATTTTCTTCCGAATGAACTTTTCGCTAAGCATTGGCGAAAGCTGGTTCCATCCGTTCCGCAGAGAATACGAATAACATTACAAATCAAATTTAGTTCGTCTTTCTTATAAAATCAAAACAAAAAAAAAGAAAATGAAAGATAAAAATACATTCTATCCAATAATTCGCTCCACAACTGTTGTGGGAGTGATTAAAAATGGCAAAGCTGCTCTTGGTGCCGATGGACAAGTTAGCTTTGGCAACACAGTAATGAAGCATAGCACAAAAAAAGTACGTAAACTATACCAAGATAAAATTTTGGTCGGTTTTGCTGGTGCTACAGCCGATGCTTTCACTTTGCTGCAACGCTTTGAAGAAAAGTTAGATTCAAACCGTGGTAATCTATATAGAGCTTCAATAGAGCTTGCTAAAGATTGGCGTACGGATAGATACTTGCGTAAGCTTGAAGCAATGATGATTACAATGAGTGCAAACCAAATGCTATTAATTAGTGGAACAGGCGATGTGATAGAGCCAGACGATAATGTAATCGCTATCGGTTCTGGTGGTTCATTTGCCCTTTCGGCTGCTCGAGCACTCGATAAACATACTGATTTATCGGCTGTTGAAATAGTACGTGAATCTTTGAATATAGCTGCCGATATATGTATTTATACAAATAATAATTTGACAATTGAAGAATTGACACAAGAATAATTAGAAAATGGAAATGGATAATAACTTACTTAATTCAAATGAAGAAGAAGCTCCGAAACAAACTCATTTGGAAAAACAAAAACAGTTAACGCCACACCAAATTGTGAGCGAGCTGGATAAATATGTTATAGGGCAAGATGCTGCTAAAAAATCTGTGGCAATAGCTCTAAGAAACAGATGGAGAAGACAACAAGTATCGGGCGATTTGAAGAACGAAATAATTCCGAATAATATAATAATGATTGGGCCAACTGGGGTTGGTAAAACAGAAATAGCTCGACGATTAGCCAAATTGGCTGGAGCTCCATTTGTGAAAGTGGAAGCTACAAAATTCACAGAAGTTGGCTATGTGGGCCGTGATGTAGAATCAATGATTCGTGATTTGGTCGAAAAATCTGTAGCAATGGTTAAAGATGAGCAATTTATTATTAAAAAAGCAGAAGCTGTAAAAAATACTGAAAATAGATTATTAGATATTCTAATACCACCTGTGAAAAAAGGACCATCGTTCGATACTGATACAGATGTAGATTTAGAAGAAAACGCTCAGACTCGTGAGAAATTCAGAATTATGCTGCAAAAAGGTATGCTGGACGATAGAATAATTGAGCTTGAAATTACTTCCGAAAGCAACTCAAGTATGCAAATATTGGGACCAATTGGCTTCGACGAAATGGGAATGAACATTCAAGATTTGCTTGGAAATATTGCTCCTAAAAAGAAAAAGAAACGCAAAATGAAAGTGGCTGATGCCAGAGTGATACTTGAAAAAGAAGAAGCTGAAAAGTTACTCGATATGGATGCGATAATAAAAGAAGCTTTGAATATAGTTCAAAATTCTGGTATAGTTTTCATAGACGAGATAGATAAAATAGCATCGAGAGGTGGAGCAAGCAATAGCGGGCCAGAAGTGAGCCGAGAGGGAGTGCAAAGAGATTTACTGCCAATAGTAGAAGGATCATCGGTAAATACTAAGTATGGAACTGTACACACAGACCACATTTTATTTATAGCATCTGGAGCATTCCACGTATCGAAACCATCGGATTTGATACCAGAGTTGCAAGGGCGATTCCCAATTAGAGTGGAGCTAAGCAGTTTGACAGAAAGTGACTTTGTGAAAATTCTAACTGTACCTGAAAATGCTCTTATAAAACAATACCACGCACTGATGCAAACAGAAGGAATAGAGTTAGAATTTACTTCGGATGCAATAGAAGAAATTGCGAAAATAGCAACCTATGTGAACGACGAAGTAACCAATATTGGAGCTCGCCGTTTGCACACAATTTTATCTACATTGCTGGACGATATTTTATTCAACGCACCAGACAATATAGAAGAAAAATCAATAAAAATAAATGCTGAAAAAGTGAAAGAAAGCTTAAATAGCATTGCCCAAAACTCCGACCTCAGCAAATTTATTTTGTAATCAAAAAATGAATAACAAAACTATCCTTCCGAAGGTTTAGAGCCTTCTGAAGGTTTTTTAAAGTTTAGCAATAACTTTTTCTTTATCATACAGTATATAAAATCAATTTGCTAATCGCAGAGAATGGAGTTGTATTTACAATAATTCATCGGCATGCGAGCAAAAAAGAATGTACTATAACACTGCTGGCAGGACTTAAAACTATTTGTACGACCACGGAACAATTACGAGTTAGTAATTACGAATGAAAAAATTTAATTGGCATTTCGTAAATTGAATTTTGTGTTTGAATAAGTTTCGTTTGGCAGACAAGCAAACCAGCCCTCGTTTCTCTCATAATTTTAGTATGGAATATTTTTTTAGGAATCACCTTCGGAGCTTTGGGTTTTGTGTGGGTTTGCTTCTCTTAACATAATGCTGCTTTGTAGCAATAAGAATTATTAACTCATCATTCAAAATCCTATACATTTTTGGGTATGTAATTTCCAATTATCTATTTCTAGTGCCACTAAGTTGCCTAATTCTTTGTTGGAATTGATGAAAACGCAGCCGCCATCTAGTAAAATACGGTCTTCGTTAAGTGAATTGTATATTCTTTCAAGTGTGCTTGGGGTGTGACCTACTAAAATTCTTCTGTTGCCAATTTTTGATTTGTCAAATGTGGCATTGCGAATCCAAGGCATTGATTCAAATTCTTCTAGTGGATTTTCAGCATCGAAGTTTAGCCCACCATGAACTAATATAAATTCATCTGTTTCGTAAAGGAATGGCAAATTTGTGATGAAGTCTATATATTTGTCTTTAATATTTGCAGGATGTTCTACTTCAAAGCTATTTAATGTAGCTTGACCTCCACTTCGCATCCAACCTTGGAATTTGAGAGGAGAGAAAATTGAGCCAAGTAGCATAATTTCGTGGTTGCCCATAATTGGCTTTACATTGAAGCCCATGGATTTCATTTTTAGCAATAATTTCAATACTTTTTTTGTATGTGGCCCTCGATCAATAAAATCGCCCAATAGGTATATAGTGTCTTCGGTGGATACAGCTAAAACTTCAAAAAGTAATTTTTTGAAAGTTAGGTAGCAGCCGTGTATGTCGCCTATGGCAAAAGTTCGTCCCATAAGTCACGAAATTAATAAAAATTAAAGACATTAATTGAACTATTAGTTAAGTTTGATTTATATTTCCTAAATAAGTATCATTTTGGTTTTATCTTTTCTCAATCAAATTTCGTAATTTAGTATTCTTTGAATTTAATTAAAACTGAATACTAAAATCAATTCAATAATGACTGACAAATACGAAGCGGTAATCGGGCTGGAAGTCCATGCTCAACTTCTCACAAAATCTAAAGCATTTTGCTCTTGTCCCAATCGCTATGGGGATATTCCAAACACACTTGTTTGTCCAATTTGTTTGGGCCATCCTGGCACTTTGCCTGTGCTTAATGAGGCATTGGTGGAAGGAATTGTGAAAATGGGTTTGGCTACGAACTGCCATATTAGAGAGATTTCTGGTTTTGCTAGAAAAAACTACTTTTATCAAGATTTGCCAAAGGGCTACCAAATAACTCAATTCGATGACCCAATCTGCTATGATGGCTTTGTGGAAATTGAAGAAGAAGATGGCACATATAAAAAAATTGGCGTTACTAGAATCCATATGGAAGAGGACACTGGAAAATCGAATCATGATTTGGATATTGATACTCTAGTGGATTTGAATAGAGCTGGTGTGCCATTGATAGAAATTGTGAGCGAACCAGATATACGCAATGCCGAAGAAGCATATAAGTATTTATCGCAAATTAAAAACATTGTACTTTATTTGGGAATCTGCACGGGCAATATGGAAGAGGGGGCTTTGCGTTGCGATGCAAACGTGTCTGTCCGATTGATAGGTGCTAAAGAATTCGGAACTAAAGCAGAAGTTAAGAATATGAATAGTTTCCGCAATGTGGAAAAAGCTATTGAATATGAAATAAAAAGACAAATTGAATTAATTGAATCTGGTGGCAAAGTAGCACAGGAAACTCGCCAGTGGGATGCTGGAAGTGGCACTACTAAATCTATGCGATCGAAAGAATCGTCTCACGATTACCGCTATTTCCCTGAGCCAGATTTGCTTAAAGTACAAATCACAAACGACACTAAAGAAACTTTGTTTAATGATTTGCCTGAATTGCCTTTGGCAAGAAAGCAACGCTTTATGAAGCATTTCGGTTTGACAAGAAGAGATGCGGGAATATTGACAGAGGATAAAAACACTGCTGAATTTTTCGAGAATTGCTGTGAATTAATCACTGACAAAACTGAAAAGAGATTTAAAGTTGTGAATAACTGGATTCAAACAGAGGTGCTTAGAATTAAAGCTGAGCGTAAAGTTGAATTTAGTGAATTGGACATATCTCCAAATATTATTGCTGAACTTGCTGATTTGCAAGATGAAGGTTTGATTTCAAATAAAATAGCGAAAGATATATTTCCTGAATGTGTGGAAGGTAAACTTTCGCCCAAAAAACTTGTGGAAGAGCGTGGCTTAAAGCAAAATAGTGACTCTTCGCAACTGGACAGAATTGTGAAGCAAATAATTGAAGCGAACCCAGATAATGTGGCTAAGTTCAAAGCTGGTCAGTTCCGTTTGGAGGGTTTCTTTGTGGGACAAGTAATGAAAGAAACAAAGGGATCTGCAAATCCTGGTCTTGTGGCAGAACTTGTAAAAAAATATTTAGAAAGTTAGGGTATGTTGGAACATCTTAACGGAAGATTAACCGAGAGATAGTTAAATTGCGTTTTGAAATGAATACATTTCTCAAAACTTGTTTGAAATTGAAGAAAATTGAAAATAAAAATTAAGTTATAAATAAATGGAGCACACAGATGGCAAAAGCTATATCTACTAAAGCGAAAGCAAGTACAAAAGCGGTGGCTACAAATGGTTCAGCTAAAAATGGTGCATTGGCAAAAAGCAATGGAACTGCTAAAAATGCAGTACCTGCTAGCAAGCCTGTGGCTGTTGCAAAAGCTACTACACCAAATGCTAAGAAAACAGTATCAGGAAAGTCTTTCAAAACTGTGAAAATGAATTATGGTGGAAAGGAAGTTACTGTAGATCTTACTTCTGAATACAATATGAAAGGTTTTTCTAAAGAAACTATTAAAAATTGGTATAAACTTGAACATTTAGGCAGACGCTTAGATGATAAAGCTGCCTTATATTTGAAAATGGCTAAGGGTTGGAGCTACCATGCACCGTTTGCTGGACATGATGGTATTCAATTAGCATTAGGTCAAGTATTCCGCCCAAGTAAAGATTTCTTATTCCCTTATTATCGGGACTTTTTAACCTCGCTTTCTGCTGGATTAACTCCAGAAGAAATCATCTTGAATGGTTTATCTAAAGATACAGACGTAGCTGGTGGTGGCCGACACATGAGTAACCACTTTGCCAAACCATCTATTAATGTACAGAATGTTTCTTCATGCACAGGGAATCATTCTCAGCATGCTGCAGGACTTGCTCGTGCGGTTAAGAAATATAAAGGCGATGAAGTTGTGTATTATTCGGGTGGAGAATCTGCTTGTGCTGAGGGTTATTTCTATGAAGCAATTGCTGCATCGGATTTAGATAAATCACCAGTAATCTATGTAATTCAAAACAACAAGTTTGGTATATCAGTTCCTTTGGAGCAGGTATCATCAAATTTGAATGTATCTGATAACTTTATTGGGTTCAAAAATTTAAAAATAATTCAATGCGATGGTAAAGATCCTTTTGACTCATTTAGAGCACTGGAAGAAGCTATCAAATATTGCAAGTCTGGCAAAGGCCCTGCTATGATCCATGCTGAATGCGATAGAATTGGTTCTCACTCAAATTCAGATAAGCAAGATAACTATCGCATAGATGAAGAATTGCAAGCAGTTTATCGCAGAGATCCGTTGCTTCAGTTCCGTTATCACGTTTTGAACAATAAGATAATGACTGAAAAAGAGATTCTTGAAGTTGAAGAAGAAAACAAGCAAGCTATCTTTGAAGCTGCCGATAAAGCAGAAGCTGCACCAAAAGCAGATGGAAACTCTTGGAGAGAATTTATATTCCCAGATCCTTATGTAACTAAGGAACAAAATACAGAAGTAGCGATTGATCCCAATGCTCCAAAATTAACTTTCTTAGAAGGTATTAACTATGCCTTGAAACAAGAATTCAGACGTAATCCGAACACATTTATGTGGGGACAAGACATCGGTAAAGGTGGAGTGTTCAACGTAGTGAAAGGAATGCCACAAGAATTCGGTAAAGATAGAGTATTCAATGCAGCTATTGCAGAAGATATGATTGTTGGTACTGCAAATGGTTTCACACGTTATAGAGACGACATTAGAGTAGTAATTGAAGGTGCTGAATTTGCTGATTATTTCTGGCCAGCTATGGAGCAATATATTGAGTTAGCTCATGAATACTGGAGAACACGTGGACAAAATACACCAAACGTAACGCTTAGATTAGCTTCTGGTGGTTATATACAAGGTGGATTATACCACTCTCAAAACTTAGAAGCAACTTTAGCAACAGTTCCAGGTGTACGAATAGTGCAGCCAGCTTTCGCAGACGATGCAATCGGACTTATGAGAAACTGTGTCCGTTCTAAAGGACCTTCAATGTTCTTAGAGCCGAAATACCTTTATAACTTCAAAGCTGCGATGTCGCCAACGCCTCCAGATGACTTCATAATCCCTTTTGGTAAAGCAAAAGTACGCAGAAAAGGAGATGATATTACAATAGTAACTTATGGCACTGGTGTGCATTTAAGCATATTTGCTGCAGAAGAGTTAGAGAAAGAAGGCGTGAGCGTAGAAATTATAGATTTGCGTTCAATCATTCCTTGGGACAAAGAAACAGTCCTAGAAGCCGTAAAACGCACTGGCAGATGTATCGTAGTTCATGAAGACAGAGTAACAGCTGGCTTTGGTGGAGAAATTTCATCGACTATAAATCAGTTTGCATTTAATTATTTAGATGCACCAGTTTTAAGAGTTGGTTCGAAAGATTGCCACGTAGGATTCGCAAAAGAATATGAAACAGCAGTTTTATTGAATGTGAAAGATGTAAAAGAGGCAGTCTTGGCAACAATGAAATTCTGAGAAAAAGTGTGCAATTGACTTGACAGAAAAGTGTAAGGTGTAAGAAAAATCTTACAGAAAAGTACCGAGAAAAAAAGTGTGAAGCAAACCTGACACTTTTTGCACATTTTGGCAAAAAACATATAAAATCACTAAAAAAAGTGAAAATAATCAAATCCCGAGTAGTAAAAAGTTGCTATTTCGGGATTTTGATTATATTTTTGAATGTCTTGGAATCTCATATTCCCAAGAATTCCTATTAGTGTTAAGTAAGAATGTTTAATTTACAACAAAATCAACGACTTAGAGATGAGTGATAAAGAAATATTGAGAGAAGAAGAAATAGAAGAAATTGAAGGCGGAGAAGAAACTACGTCTGGAAGTGGCTTCCAAATGGGTAAAACCCTGTTATACACAATCATTGCGGTTGTTTTGGTGGTAGCTGGAGTAGGTGGATACTATTTCTATAAATCAGGTGTGAAGAAAGATAGCATAGAGTCAACTAAAGCATTGACAAGAATTATTCCTTTATACCAACAAAATCAGTTTGAAAAAGCTTTAATGGGCGATAACTCAATATTGATTGATAACAAACCACTAATGGGTTTGGTAGCAATTGCTGATAAATTTAAAAACGAAGTAGGCAAGCAAGCAGCAGTATATGCGGCAAACTCATTTATGTTTACAAACAAAATGAATGATGCTGAGAAATACTTCAAAATGGCAGCCGAAGCTGAAGACAAACTAATTAAAGTAGCAGCATATTCTGGCTGGGCACAATGCCAAGAATTGCAAGGCAAATTTGCTGAAGCGGCTGATAACTATTCTAAAGCAGCAGATATGAGTGAAACAGATAATTTCAAAGTTAAAAATATGCTTTTTGCAGGGCTATGCTTTGAGAAAGCAAATAATAAAGATAAAGCAGTTCAAAACTTTAAAGATGTGATTGGCACAAACAGAGTTTCTGAGTACGCAAGAGTTGCTAAAGGACGCTTAGCGTTGCTTGGCATAATTATTGATTAGTACAATCTGTTGAAAGACATTGAAAATCAATAAAATGGCTAAAATCAGGATGATTGAAGCCAAGAATAATAAAAAAATAAATATGAAAATGAGAAATAATAGTAATTTTTTAAAAAATAAAATTTTGTTCATCGGAGGTATTATGCAACGATTTTATCGTTTGTTTTTATTGGCTATGATAGCTTTACTGGCAGTAAATGTCGGTTTGGCTCAGAAGCCAATTGTGTACGTTTCGGGGAAACTCACCCCAAATAATGTAAGGACTTTCCAAAAGGATTCCCTTTACATTATTAATAATGAGTATGTAGTAGGAGGAACTCTACTAATAGAGCCAGGTACGGAAGTTCAATTCTATCCAAATGGTAGATTGATTGACTCTACTGGTGGTCGTATCATCGCTGATGGTGATGCAAGTGCTGTTTATACACCTCAACCAAACAATGGTGGGTTAGACATGGATCCTATTGCAGGAGCAAGTCCGTTGAATCCATTAAATTGGTCTGGTTATGCAGACTTGAACTACTTTACTTACTCTAGTGGAACTGCTACAAACAGAAACACTATTAAAGTAAACACTGTTCGCGATTTGACTGTCCACTCTACTAAAGAGAACATAGTATATAATGTCGTTATCGACAAGTCAACTAGAAGATTAAAGAATTTAACTCCAGGTTATGTTCTTGGTATTAATGAAGAAATCATTCCTTTTGAAAAAGCAATGATGTTGCAAATTTCAAGAATGGTTAACGATCCAAATTCAGATGCCTTATTGAACAACAGACCTTGGAAAAGAATTAAAACTACAACTCAAACAACTGATATCGTAGATATTACTTCTGGACAAATTAAATTTAATGGACAAAACACAAATAACATTTCTCGTGAATGGGGACACATTGTAATCCTTCCAGGTGCAAGAGCTGCTTTCTTTAGAAATTGTAAATTTGAAGGTTTCAAAAAAGATACTACTGTAGATAGACTTCCTTATTATAATGTTAATCAAGGTGGCGCTGGTGAAGTTGCTGCTTGGAGATCTGTAAACGAAAAATTAAAACAATTATCGAATGGTTCAGGTGGAGCGATTACATCGTTTTCTTCTAGAACTTGGTTGTTGAATGTAGAATTTAACAACAATAGAGCTTTCCGCCGTGGTGGTGCATTGCAATTATTGCAAGCTCCTAATGGTTTTCCAGGTTCATTCGCAACTTTGAATGACTTGGTAGCTTCTGTTGGTGAATACGATTTAAATAAAAATCCAAATATTACTGATAAAGATGGATTGGCTTCTCAAATTTTAGCTAAACCAGAAGTAATAATACCTAGATTAAGTATGTTGGATGAAGCAGCTGGTACTACACCATTTGCAGTTGCTGCCTTAGAAACTAATGATAGAGATAGACAAAACTGGGATGATGCTCGTTTGGCATTATACTTAGGTAGAATTAGAAATGTGAAATTTACTAACAACAAAGCTCAATTGAATAATGTTGGTATGGTTTCAGTTGGTATTCCACCTGTAACTCAAGTAACAGACATTTTGACTACTCCTGCTGCATTCCCAACTAACTACGGTAGTACTGTAGCTGGTGGTGCTTTGTATATTTCAGGTAATGGAGAAATTCCTGGTACGTACGATGAAGCAAACTTAAATGAAACTGCAAACAGAATGATTGAAGTTGGTTTGGGTATTAATAATTCAATTAATATTTCAACAGGAACATTAACATTCCCTAATGCTGACTCATTTACTGCAACAAACAACGAAGCTAAAAACTATCAAAGTAATCCTTCTTCGCCAGGTGCGAATGGTGGAGCTATCTATGCTGGTGCTTACACTTCTTTAATAGTTGCTGGTAACTTTACTTCTAATAAAGCACAAGCTCCTTTTATGCAAAGTGACGCTTTAAGTGTTGGTGCTGATAGATATGCTCGTGGTGGTGCGATTTTCGCTACTAACACACAAGCTAGATTGCAAGTAGTTGGTGGTAAATCAAGAGATTTGATTAGCAACGCAACTTTATTTACACGTAACGAAGCTGCATCTGGTGGTGCAATTTATGTTTCTGGTAACTCTTCAACATACTCATCTCCAATCATTGGTGGTGCTGATAATACATTAGAAAGAAGAGATGTTGGATACAATATTCAATTTGATAACAATAAAGCATTAGTTTACGGTGGTGCAATTTACACATTGAGAAATATGTATGTAAATGGTGCTGGTGGAGCTACTCCAATTGAATTAATCGGTTATGATGATTTCAACAGAACTCGTTTTGTGAATAACACAGCTGGTTATTCTGGTGGTGCGATTAGTATCAATATTCCTAATAACTCTATTTTACGTTCTTTCAATAGAAATATTGAATTCGTAAGAGCTTACTTTGGTAATAATACTGTAGGTAATGCAGTAAATAATACTAACGTAGCTGAAATTAGAGGTGGTGGTGCTGTTTATAATTTAAATGGTAACGTTGGCTTAATTAAAGGTACTGAATTTAATGGTAATATCGTTTATAACTCAAACGGTGGTGCATTAACAACTGTTCACCCAGAACAATCACAAAGAAGATTTGTAATATCTGATTTGGATGTTGTAACTTATGAACCAGCTGCTGACGAAAACAACGTATTCTCAACAGACTTAATTCCTTCTTTTTATACAACTGCTGACGCTATATTTACAAAAGCACCTGGTGCTCCTTATCCAGCTGATGTAAGAATGATGACTAGATTTATTGGTAACAAAGCTTTAACTCCTGATGCAACTATATTAGCTGCTCAATCTGGTTCTGGTGTTACTCAAGTTGGATCTGGTACTTTAAAAACAACTGAACAATTGAAAGGGATGTTCTGGATTAACGAAACAACTGGTTATGCAGTTGGTGGAAACGGAACAGTAATTAAATTTACAAACGGTGGTGACGAATGGAACTATGTTTCAACTGGCTCTACTGCAAACTTGAATGATGTATTCTTTACTAGTTCTAACGTTGGTTATATCGTTGGTAATCAAGGTACATTATTGAAAACAACTAATGGTGGTACTACTTGGTCTGCTATTAATGTTGATGTATTGACAGGTGGTTCTCCAGTTGTTAATACTTCTAACTTTACAAGCATTTCATTTGTTGGTTCTAACTCAGGTTATGTTACAACAAATAATGGTTATGTAATTAGAACTTCAGATGCTTTTGTATCTAATTTCAATACAAATATTGATAACAATGGTATTCAAGCTAGCCCTCTGAATAATATTTACACTTCTGGTGTAGATAACTATACTGCAGTTGGTGAAGTTAAAACTATCTTGAAAAGAGATTTAGGATTCCCTTCTTTCACTTTCCAAGTTTCTCCAGTAAATGCTGTATTTAATACAGTATGGTACACTTCTTCTACAAGAGGTTATATTGGTGGTACTAACGGTACTATCTTGAAAACTATCAATGGTGGTATAGACTGGAATCAAACAATCAACCCTGCAACTGGTACTATCGGTGCATTGACATTCGTATCTCCTTCTAAAGGATTTGCTGTTAATGGTTCTGGAAAAGTATTAACTACAGTTGATGCTGGTGATACATGGACAGAAATAACAGGTAACACAAACTTAAACGCATTGTATGATTTATCATTCCCAACGCCATCAATTGGTTTTGCAGTTGGTAATGCAGGTACATTGCTGAAATCAACTGATGCTGGCGCTACTTGGAAATCTGTTGGTCCAAATGATCAAAGTGTAGTTGATGTAGTAAGAAAACACAAAGGTACTGATTTGCCAGAAAATGGTATCGGTCTTGGTGGTGCAATTTACTTATTAGATAAAGCAAACATTGCAAGAATTGGTCGTAGAGATTCAATTCAGTTCAACCGTGTAAGAATGCAAAATAACGAATCTTATACAGGTTCTGTTATTTATTCTGATAACTACGATTTGAAATTGATTTTAAATAGAACATTGATTATTGGAAACAAAGCTAACTCTAAAGTTGGTGTAACTCAAAATGTAATCACTGGTCCAATCGAAAGAGACAACACTGGTAGAGTAATTGCGAACAAAGCATCTTCAGATTTAGTACCTGCTACTATTTATGGTGAGATTCAAGGTCCATTGCCAAGTGCAAGTTTCTCTGTTGCAGCAAACTCAATTTATAACAATGATGCAAAATTCTTAATTAGATTACCAGATGCACCTAATACTAAAGGTGTATTGGCTGGAACATTGGGTCTTGGACTTGGTGGTACAGATACATTGCGTGGTAACTATTGGGGTCAAACTGAAGCTAACGTAATTTTGGAAATTCAAAATATCGTACTTGGTGCAGCGAAAACAACTCAAGAAACATTCTTTGTGGAAGGTAATGGTACTACAGTAATGAAATTTATTCCTACTGCTACTACTAACTTAACTGAACAAGGTCCTTTTGAGTCAATTTCAAGATATGCTTACACTCCAATTCCATCTATGAATAATGTGAACAATGAAGATTTAGCAGCTGCTAATACTATTCCAGAAAACTTATTGCTTTCTGGTAAAGTATATGACATTTATGACAAAGGTACAGATGTTAAAACTGCTGATTATTCAAAACGCAGAATGTCTCCAATTGAAGATTTCGCTGTTGGTATTGCACCAATTTCAAGAACTTATGCAGTAGCGAATACTCCTTCAAATGGTAAACACGTAAAAAGATACATTCGTGATCCATTTGCAACTGAAGCATTATCATCTGGTACATTGACTAACCCTTGGTTAGCTTCTATGCAAGATGAATTTAGAAATGATGCAAATGGTAATAGTTACCAACCATTAGGTATGCCTTTATTCTTAGAATCTAGAGTAAACTATGATGGTCTAATTGAAAATAGCAACCACGATCCATTGATGTTGAATGAAGCAGTTTACTTTGTAATCAACCAGACTTCTGGTGATTTAATTAGAGTAAACATGAGACAATTAAGTGAAGATGCACCAGGAAGAGAATTATTAAGAGCTAGAGTTGATTTAGTTCCAGATTCAACAATTTCTCCTGCAACTCCACTTGAAAGATACAATAGAGCATCTATAAGAAGAAGCGGTGAAGGAATTGCAAACTATGGTATCGGAAGTGATATCTTGAACGCACTTTATAGAAACGCTGATAGAGAAGATAAAGCTGTTTTAGTTGGTAGAAAATATGATGCAAACATCACTGATTTTGCAAACGACGCATCTATATTCTCTAACAGACCAAGTATTACTGGTAAAGCAACTTATTTTGCTGGCGAGAGATACAGAGCATTGCCAGTTTGTGTTGGCGATAAAATTCAAATTTTATCAAGAACTGCACTTTGGAATCAAGGTATAGCAGCTGCAGATGCTGGTTCAATTACTTTTACAATTAGTAACTCAACTATGCCTCCAAGATTTACTGGAAACATTATTAGCTTGCAAAAAGATACAATTGTTAAAATTGTTCCTTCTGAATTGCAAAGCAAACGTCTTTTAGGTATTCCTGATACTATTAGAATGGTTGAACTTTTGAATAAAAAATTCATCACAGAAGATAGATCTTACCCTAGAGTAAGAGGTACTTATAGCTCAACTACAACATTGCCAGAAAATGGTCGTGGTACTGACTCAATTTTGACTGTAACAGCTACTGATACAAACAAATTCTATGACCCACGTTCATTCTTTGCACCTGACAAATTCCCAAGATTAACTTATACTTGGAATGTTGACCCAACTTCTGGTTTGGCTAGATGGATGCAAGCAGATACAATTAAAGTAACAAATGTAGGAACTCCAAATGCGAATAGCCAAAACCCAAGAGACTTGGCGTTAGGTTATATCAAATTTAGAGGTCAAGCAATTAATCCTTATGTTGTTCCTGGTGGTGAAGATGTAACTGTAACTGCTGCTAACTATCCACCATCTTTCAGATTGTTGGATACGTTAAAATCTTATGGCGTTACTGACCAAAATATTTTAGATTACTCTGTAAATATTTATGGTAAATACTTCCATGCTCCAGTTTATGATAACATCAATGCAAGATACTTGCAACAAGATACAATCAACAGTGGTAAAAACTTTACAGTTTCTCACACATACAAAATGTTTGTAGTAGATAGTTTGCCAAGAATTTTTGAAAATGACGAACCTGAATCTGCTGTAACTAGAACTAAATCAGATGGCACATTGTTAGATACAATAGTTCACTATGTACCTTCAGTTTATACTTGTGATTTGACTCAAGACGGTAGATTGAAAGCTAATTTGACTGATAAATTAAGATTCCAAATTGACATTAACTCTGATGATGAATTAGAAGATAATGCTGCAATTGCAAAAGGTTGGGATTTCAAATATGGTCAATCAGCTTATGCATTCTTAAATAAAGTAAGAAATGGTGGCGATATCAACAATCCAGTTGATATTGTATTGGATACTACTTTTATTTGGGATAATGATTCACAAACTTACACTGCTGTATTGAATCAATCTAAACCAGGTTGGTTAGATGATAAATACATGTACAGATATGCTGATGAAACAACTCAAGATCAATTTGTTCAAGACTTTACTGCTAAAGGTCAAATCAACATACGTATTCCACGTGCTCAAGCTTTGACTTTGTTAACTCCAGTAAATGTTCAGAACAATGCTTTGAATACAGACACATCAATGACAATCATTTTGAATGATGGTCACGGTGGAAAAACTCAGAAGAAATACAATGTATTTGTGAACGTAGCTCCACAAATCTTGACTAATTCATTGGCGAATGCTAAAGAAGACTTTGATTATAACCCACAATTGTTAGATTCTAACGTTAACGGTACTCGTATGATTAGAGTATTTGATGCAAACTTTGGACAAGCAAGAACATTCGAATTGATTTACAAAGCTTATTCAAGCAACACTATTTCTAAAGACCCTTGCTACATTGAAGCTGGTGTTTGGGATGTTACTAACTTGAAAACAACACCAGAATGGTTGAAAATTAACCCAATTACTGGTTTGTTATATGGTAAACCTGGAATCAAAGATGCACCAAAAACTGAATCAGTTACTGTATTAGTTACTGATGCTGAAGGATTGACAGATTTAAGAACTTACCAATTAGTAGTAGAAAAAACTGATCACAATCCAAACTTATCAGCTGCTCCTAATGTAAATTGTATTGATGGTACTAAATCTTACTTAGATACTTTAGTAGTATCTGATAGAGACTTAATTAGAGATGCTTCTGCAAATCCAAATGAAGAAAACTTAACTTTAACAGTTATTTCTCCATCTGGATTAACATTAGAACCTTCTACAGTTAAAGGACCTTTGTCTGATTCAACAATTAAAGTTGTAATCAAATCAACTGGTACTGGTTTCAATCCAGCTCGTGATAACGATGGTAAAATAACAGTAAGAATAGAAGTAACTGATGGTGCGGGTAACAAGAGTACTTTAATATACAGATTGAAAGTTAGCGAAGCTACTAGATTTGTAAGTAATGTGAAAGTAACTAACTCAATCGGTGGAACTCAAATACTTGAATGGGGTACAGCAGATAGAAACGTATCTACAGGTGATAATACTGATGGTGCTGCAATAGGTAAATTAGATTCTAACTATTGTGAGTATGAATTAGCTCCTTATCCTCCAACAGACGTATTTGATGCTAGATGGACAATACCAACAATCAATGGTGTGGTTAGATCTATTTATCCTTCTTCTGTAAACAAAAACCAAATCTACATTGCACAATTACAACCTGGTGATGTAACTGGTAGCGGTAGTGGTAACTATCCATTGACTATATCTTGGGATATGACAAGTGTTCCAGATAAATCTGACGCAGCTAAAAATCCTACTAGTTCTTCTTGGGCTATTAGAGATGCCTTATCTAACGGTAACTTGTTCAGTATTAACATGAACACAGGTGACGGTAGATTTGTAAATGGTTTCGAAGGTAAGAAAAATGGTAACCAATACGAATTGACTGTAAATAATACTTCAACTAAAGCTTTCGTTATCTTCCAAGATTGGAATAGCGATGTGGCAACTGACTACAATCCTGCATTTACAAACAAAATTAGCACAGTTTCTCCAAATCCTGTTGTAAACCAAGCTAATATTGAATTTGAACTTGCAAACTCTAATAATGTTTCTATTGAAATAGTAGATATGTTGGGTAACGTAGTTGCAACTGTAGCAAATGGTTTCTACACTCCAGGTCAATACAAAATAGTATGGACTGGCGCAGAAAACATGGCTTCTGGTGCATACGTGGTAAGAATGAACGCAGGAACTGTAACTGATACTTATTCAGTAACCATAGTTAAATAATAAAATATTGTGTAAGCCCTTTTCTAAAGTAGAAAAGGGCATATACAATAAAAATAAAAATCTTGGAAATGAAAAATAATAACGGAGTTAATAAAATGAGAAAAAAAATCTACGGAGCTTTGGGAGCCCTTGCGCTTTCATTAACTATGCTCGTGCAGACTTCTACTGCTCAAATCTACGGTGAATTTGAAACCGTGAAAGTAGTACAAGAAAATTATACCCCTATTATAGGTGGTACAGTACATGCATCAACTGAATTCAAATCAGGCGATTTAGGAATCGGCGGCGTGACTGATAAAGATGATGGATATAAAAAAATAACATTGCCATTTACATTTGAATTTAATGGCGATAACTATGATGAAGTTTGGGTTAATGTTAATGGATATGTTCAGTTTTTGAAACCTGGCGTACTTCCTTTATCTTTACCTCAAAAATTAGGTACTCGTTTGTTTACATTTGACAACAGTAGTGTTGCCTATAATGTTGTTGCTCCTTTCTGGGGTGATCACTTTTATAGAGATGGAGGTGATATATCAAGTTCATTTACACCATCTTCAATAATTACACAAGCTTTACCAAGCCTAAGTTCTGCTACAGTATTTACTATTGAGTGGAAAGACTTACAAGTAAATAGAGATATAACAAATTTAGCTAATACAAACTTGCAATCTTCTATTGCAAATTTTCAAGTTAAATTCTACAAATCTACTATTTCAAGTACAAAACAAGGCGATATCGAATTTTGCTATGGTTTAGTTGGTAATAATCCTAGACTACCTTCTTCTACTACAATCACAGATGTAATTACAAGAAATGCATCTATTGGAGTGAAAGGCGATGTTGGTGATTTTATTAATGCATTGCACAACGATGTTTTTGGAACACCTGCTTTGGCAAAGTCTTCAACAATCTTGACAACTGGATGGCAACCATCTGGCGGATCTAACAGAAGATTACGTTACATAGCTAAAAGAAACTTTAATGTTGCTGAATTCTGGGGTGATGGAGATGCTGACTTCTCTAAAGCTGAAGGAAGACCACACGCTGCTTTCTTTAATGTACAAAACAGATATGTAACTATCAATGATGTTCGTGTAATCTTAAGAAGCGTTGCAAGAAGAATTCCATTAGACAGTATTAGAAGAAGAGCTGCATTCCACGCAGACGTTACTCACAATGGCCGTTTCTACTATAATGGTGGTGTAAGAACTTCTATTCCAAATAGAGATTTGAACTATGATGAGAATTTACCAGCTGGTATTTCTTCTGAAAAAGTTGTTTATTACCAAGCAAATGAATTTGATGCAGCAATTATTTTAAATTATTTGTCTGCTAAATTACCTTCATTACCTTGGAGATACGACACAGTTCCTTTATATGGAAAAGAAAAATTCGATGGTGCTTATGCTAACAGCATTAAATTAGGAACTTCAGTTAAAGATAATGGTATTGTAAGATTACCAATCTCTTTAAACGGTAGAATTAATGGTGCTTTAGGCGTTAAATTCAATGTGAATGGCGAAATCGTTAATGTTGTTGGAAACGGCGATAATAAATTAGCTTTTGATTTTGATGGCAACACAGTTGTTATAGCTGGTGCTGGTGAATTCGCTGCTAACGAAGAAATTGCTTACCTTGATGTGAGAACTACTTCAAATGAAATTAAATTGACTGATATAAATTTCAACGATAACCAAGTTGGCGAAATTTCAACTTTAGAATCATTGGAAGACAATGGCGCTAACTTAATGAATACTCCAAATCCATTTAACACTACAACAGATATTAAGTTTGATGTTGCTGTTTCTGGAAACTATGCTTTAGCTATCTATGATGTTTATGGTAAACTTGTAAAAGAATTATCTAACAATTTCTTGAATGCTGGAAAGTTTTCATTTAATTGGGATGGAACTACTCTTACTAATGAATCTGCTCAATCAGGTATGTACGTTGCTAAATTAACTTCTGGCAATAATACTTACACTGTTAAAATGGTTCTTACTAAGTAATTTGGAAAAGATATTGAAAATATGGCTACTTTTAATTGCTATCTTTGCGATAAGTAGCCATAATTCAATTGCTCAACCAAAGTTTCAGATTGTTCTGAAAAACAATAACGGTACCTTAGACTTATGTGGCAATAGTTTTAGAAAGGAAGTTCTATTAACTGTTAACCTTGGATTAATTGAATCAAAAGATTCTCTTTTGGGATTTAATTTCAAGATAAAGTATGACACAAATAAAGTAAAATTTAATACTTATTTGAAAAGTAATACTTTGAGTGCGTTCTTTAATTTTGCTGATGGTAGAGTGTCAAGGACTGAACAAGGACTTTTTGCAAGCGGTGGACAAATCAATGATTTGTTTGTACCAATTGTTGGGAATAAGCCTCTTGTAGCTTTTGCTGGTGAATATATTGCTGATTGTAATGATTCAACTATAATTGAAGTCGAATATTTTGAGTTCAATGATGAGTTTACGAAAAAATTAGATATAGATACACCTTATGTTAGCCTGAAAGTACTTGGCGAAATTGAAAAAAAACCAGAAAGAAAAATGGTAGTCAATTTCACAAAAGACACAATCGTAATTTATGCGGATAGTCTTTATGAGGAATCTTTCGAATTAACTTCAATGGCAAATAGTAAATCAGAGAATGTTACAGTAACTTTTACTAAAGATTCTGATAAAATTAGAATCACAGATTTAGTTGCCCAAGATAGCTCTGCTAAAGTAACTGTCTTTTTGAATGACTTTGCATTAACACTTGCTGAAATTAATAATCAGCAAACTGGTATCACTAAAAAGTTTAAAATGAAGTTGAAATCTGAACTAGATGAAGATTTCGTTACTAAGATTTATACTAAAAGTGAAATCAATGTTAACTGCACTTGCATTACTGAGATATTTGAAGATAGCGTAACTGTTATAGTTAAAAAGAAACAAATAAATTCTGTCGTTGAAGATAGAAACTATTACGAAAACTTGAAAAAAATTGACGTTTACAACTACTTAGGTCAAAGAGTGAAAGAAGTAAATAGTTTAATAGAATTAAACAAAATGCCAAACGGTATATATTTACTTGAAATAATATCTGAAGACAATACTAAAAGGTTACAAAAATTGATAATAAACAATTAATTAATTTTTAAATATTTAAATGGAGTCCTAATATGAAGGATTTTTTAACAAAAATGAAAAGCGGTAAGTTTATGCTTGCGTTTATGCTATTAATGGCATTAACAATTGCATCTACAGACTTATACAGCTTAGCTTATGGCGGAAAACCACAAAAGCCACGTCTTAGTTTGACTGGAGCGGCTGATGGTTTTAACTCTGATTGGTACCCTGATGGTAAAATTTGGTTGCCAATATCTGCAAATGGTACAAGAGAATTCTTAATGCCAGTATTTCTTGATAATAGATACGATACAAGAATTGTAAGAAGAACTACTCCACCATTGCCAGATACTATCTACTACGTAGTAGATCCTATCAAAAGTTTTAGATTTAAAATTATGTACGATAGCGCTGCTGTAAGAGTTGTCGGTGTACAAGCTACAAATCCAGACAATGCTCCTGTAGATTTGTCTGAACAACCATTAGCTAATAGTTTCAATATTTCATGGAGCGATTCAGCTGATGTGAAATACATGTACTATGTTAGAGATGGAAGTTTAACTAATCCAAATTATACAGGGCCTACAAGTGCTGATGCACTTAGAGGTAGATCAGTAACTATTACTGGTGCTTCAGATAAAGCTTTGGCAAGTACTTATAATAGCCCGAACAATCCTGATCAAGGAGTTAACTATAAAGTTTTGGTTTATGTTAAATTTAGAATCGTACCAAAATCAGACGCTGATTTGACTACTTCTAGATTAACTCCAGTATATATTTCACCAGATGAAATAATGTACAATAACTGGAATGCTGCGAAAGATCCAATTTTACCTTACTATAGAGAAAATGCTAATTCTGCTGCCCAGTGGGCTTCAGATTATACTGGTGAGACATATTCACCTGCTAATTATTTTGGTCAAAAAACTTTAGCAAACGTTTATGTAGATCAAACAAGAGCTTTGGCTGGTATTAACAATACTTCTGAAAGAGAAAATAACTTACAATTGCCTCCAAGTCCTTGGGGTAGTTTATGGGTTAGATTTTTCTCAACTCCATCTTTATTTGCATTTAAATCAAACAGATCTATTGATCCTCCAAGAGCTATTTCTAAATTAAGTAAAACTGTTAACGGTCAAGTTGTAGAAGATCCATCTAATTGGGAAATTATTACTCCTATTACTGTTGATAACAACCCAAGTAACCCAAGTGTTGGCACTAGAGAAATGGAAATCTTTTTGGAAGGAAGCGGAACAAGAGCTACTGACGTAACTATTGAATCTGATTCTCCTTGGTTGCTTTTCTCAAGCAAAACTGGTGCTGCTTATAAATCAAGTCCATCTATGTCTTCACCTACAAGAAGTGGTTACATTAACTGGTTGGATAATGGTATTTTGGGCAAAAATGGTTTAGCTACTCCTACAGTATTAGGTGGCGATGCACCAGAAGAATTAATTTCTGCTATCAATATCCTATGCGATCCAAGTAAATTGACTTTAGGAAATGGAGAGAAAGAAGGTATCCATGTAGGTTACTTGACTTTCAGATCTAACTTTGCTAACATTTCTCCTACTAGAGTGAAAGTTACTTTTATTTACTTTAAATCTCCACAAGAGGGTATTAGAGCTGGTGCAGCTCCTGGTATCAAAATCAAAATGAGAAACTCTAAACCAGTTACTCCTGATACTACATCTTTGATTTTTGGAACAGGCCCTAGAGCTACTAGAGGTGTTGATACGCTTTATGGTGAATATGCTAAAGAATTCTGTAGCTTCTGCCCAAGTGCTAGCCCAAGAGTTTTTGGTGCTGCTTTCTTCCCTTATAGAATGAAACCTGCTGATTCATTGGCTACAGCTAAATTTGGTTTTGGTGATTTTTCTAAAAATGACGAAAAACCATATTCTGCTTCTAGAGATATTAGAAGTGTAGATGATTCAACTGAATCAATTACTTACTTAGTGAATTTCTTTGCTAATGGCGATGCGAATTACCCTGTAACATTGGAATGGGATTTGAGAGATTTCCCTGATGGTGCAAGTTTGTTTTTGAAAGATAACTTGAATGGTGGTGGTTTCCCTGCAGTAGATATGAGAAATACTACTGTAACAGGTCAATATACTCGTTCTTTCGTAATTCAAGATCCAAAAATTACTTCTTACTTGATTGAATATACATTGCCAACAGTAATTGATTACGTTGATGATAACAAATTGCCAATCATTAAAACTGGTTGGAACATGCTTTCTATGCCTGTTAAACCAACTAATACTCAATACCGTAATATTTACAGAAATGCTATTGCAAAACCATACAACTATGCACTTGGTAACTATCAAGAAAATGATGTGCTTACAGCTGGTGTTGGTTATTTTGTGAAATATGGTGTTACTATTGATAGTAAATTCTCTGGTTCTGTGATTACTGAAATCTCTCCAGCTGTTGGAAATACTGTAAAAGTATGGCCTGGCGATGCTGGAAAAGGTGGATGGAATTCAGTTGGTGGTTTATCTTTCCCAACTTCAATAACAAATATTGATTTTGAAAAATTTGGAACTGTTGCTTTACCAGACAAAAACTATACATTGAAATTTGGTGTTTGGACTTACAAAACTAGCAATGGTTATTTTGAAGTTTCTGAAATCAAACCAGGTTTGGGTTACTTCATTAAAGTTGATAAAGATGGTTACTATAAATTGACTAACCCTAATATTAAAATGGGTGTCAATATGTTGACTAATGGTAAAGAAGCAATTTACAATGCTTCTACTGCTATCAATGTTGTTGATAACGCAAACAGCAAATCTGTTGTTTACTTATCAAACAATACTGAGTTAGAAGTAGAAAACTTTGAAATGCCTCCAGCTCCTTCAACTAATATGTTTGATGTACGTTTTGCTACTACAAATACTAACTTAGTAAACAATGATAATGCAGTTATCAGCATGCAAGGTGTTACTTACCCTGTATCTATATCTGCTAAAAATGCTAACTCTAACTTGTCATTTGTTGATGCAGTTACTGGTGAAGTATTTGGTAACATTTTGAAAGGTTCAGAGAAAAACATTGAAATTAAATCTAGTTCAAGTGCAGTTAGAGTTATAGCTACTGAAAGCAATGATGAAGCATCATCTTTCGTTAATTATCCTAACCCAGTAACTAACAATACTAATTTCAACTACAGTGTAGCTAACAATACCAACGTAACAATTGAAATCTACAATCAAGTAGGTTCAGTAGTTGCAACTGTTGTTAATGAATTCCAAAAAGCTGGAAATCACACAGTATCATTTGACGCAAGCAACTTGCCAAGTGGTTCTTATGTTGTGAAATTCAACTCTAATGGTACTACTGCTACTCGTACAATTTCTATCGTTAAGTAATTCACTTAACTTAGAGATACAATTCTATAAATGGGTAACATTATTGCAATGTTACCCATTTTATTTTTTTAGATGGAAATAATGAAATGAAAAAATATTTTCTCTTATTAATGTGCTTATTTGCAACTAAACTTGTTGCTTCTGAAGATATTGAAATTAAGTTAAAAATTACTAACGAAGAAAATTCAAATTATACTCTTACCCTTGGGGTGAGCGATACTTTGACAGATAATTATGATGAGGGTAGTAATTTAGAAAGAGATATGCCTGATTTTCCACCTTCAGAAGGTATATTGCCATATTTTAAAATATATGCTGAATCGCAAAAAGTTGATATATATTCGCAAGCCGATATAAAAAAATTAGAAAAAGATAGTTTAAGTTTTACTAAAAAATATAAATTAGTTATTTTAGGAAACAGTCTTTCCGATTATACATTGGAATGGTTCTTAAGTCCAAAGTATATTAGGTCTGCTAAAATATTAGATGAGTTTGGCGGAAATGTATTAAATATAGATATGCTTAAGCAATCAACTGTAAAAGTTAATAGATTTTTGAAAGATATAACTATTGAAGTTGTGTATTTGAATCCAACTATGGATTTGCCAATTGAAGATAAATTAAATTTGAAGTTTTATCCTAACCCTAGTAAAGATATGATAAGTTTCTCACAAAATGTAACAAAATGGGAAATATTTGATTTGTTGGGTAATAAGATAATTTCTGGCAGCGAAAAAGAAATTGATTTAAGAAATTTCGCTAATGCTTGTTATTTGATTAAATTGCATTCAAAAGAAGGTACCAAGTACCAAAACTTGATAAAAGAATAATAACCTTTATGGAAAAAGAAGAAAAAAAGAAAGTAGAAAGTGAAACTGGGCAGCAAAAACCTAGAAAACCTCGCTTTGCAAACAATAGAAATAATTTCTCTAGCGATACTGCTATTTCTGTGGTAATACCTTTGCTAAATGAGGAGGAATCGCTAAAAGAACTTTCTCAAATGCTAGAAGTAGTATTGGAAAAAGAAGTAGGCAAAAAGTATGAAGTACTTTTTATTGACGATGGCTCTACTGACAAATCATTCGATGTGATTAAAGAAATACACGCTAAAAACTCAAACTTTAAAGTAATCAGATTCAGACGTAATTATGGTAAATCAGCTGCTTTAGCAATTGGTTTCGATAAAGCTCGTGGAAAAGTAGTCATAACAATGGATGCCGATTTGCAAGACGATCCCAATGAAATACCTAATTTAATGGCTAAAATTAAGGAAGGTTACGACTTGGTCTCTGGTTGGAAAAAAACAAGACACGATCCAATTGGTAAAACTTTACCAAGTAAGTTTTTCAATTTCGTCACTTCAAAAGTTTCTGGAATTAAGCTTCACGATTTTAATTGTGGATTGAAAGCATACAAAAGAGAAGTTACTAAGTCTCTAAAAGTTTATGGCGAAATGCACAGGTACTTGCCAGCATTAGCTCATATTGATGGATTCAAAGTAACCGAGATTCCTGTATTGCATCATCCCAGACTTTATGGCAAATCAAAATTTGGTGCATCTAGATTTGTGAAGGGTTTTTTAGATTTAACAACTGTAGTCTTCACAACTAAATACCTGAAAAGACCATTGCACTTTTTTGGAACAATAGGTGTCTTATTTATGCTGATTGGATTCATTATTGACTTATATTTAAGCTATATTTGGCTATATAAAAATGAGTCTTTGAGCAACCGACCATTGGTACTTTTTGGTGTTGCGTTGATTATTGTTGGCGTTCAGTTCTTCTCTACTGGTCTTTTGGGCGAATTGCTTGTTAAGAATAGTAACATTAAAGAAAATTACTCAATTAAAGAGCAAATATTTTAAAAATGAAAATGAAATTAATAAAATACATAATAAATATTCTTACTGTATTAATGCTTGTGGTAACGCTTAAAGCTGAAGATTCTATACCTAAAGCTAAGTATAGTTCACAGTTAGATCCGAAGAAAATATTCCCTTATAACTACACTTTGGGAATTGGAATTTCTACTGTGAAAATACTAAATCCAAACCCAAATTCTAGATCTATGAATCCTTTGGTGCATAGAGATGGCTATATTGGTGGAAGTTTTAAAGGAGCTATGCCTGGAATAGATTTAAGAGCTACTTTCCAATTAGATGAAGATGGTTTATGGAGAATGCCTGTGGGTTTGGATATGACTTTTTACAGTGCTAGAGAAAGATTACCTATCACTACGAGATTGACAGACAGATTCGAAAATAATGCAAATATTTACGCTCCATATATTGGGCTTAATTATACTGTTTTGCAAATTCCAAAAGCGAGAGCTTCTTTCTATTTTGGTTTGGAAGCTAGAGCTTCTATTATAGATGGCCCCGCATTCAGATTTATTAGAACTTACGATTTGATTCCAGAGCAAAGTTTTGATATTACAGAACACAACAAAGAAAATACTGTGCGACTTGGTGGCTTGGTGAAATTCGGACTTGAAGGCGAATTAGTTGATAACTATATGATAAATAGTAGCGTGGGCTATGGAGTATTGAATACATTCTTGCGAGATAATGCCAGAGGCGAACTTTTGACTCCAAGGAAAGACTTTGAAACAAGAGAGTCTTACTTACAAGGTATCTTCTTTACGGTAATGCTTCAATACAGATTCAATAAGTAATTTCTAATTTGTTCATCGCAATTAATAATCAAATGTCTTCTAAATCACTATTTTATCATTCGGACTGTTTTCATTTTAAAGGGGATTTGCCTTGCAAACCTCATAAAGAATTTGATGTGCATTGTTCGGATTGTAGCTATTATAAAAAAGAAGAAGGCAAAATACTGATTATAAAGCTTGGTGCTTTGGGCGATGTAATTCGTACAACTCCTCTGCTTGAAAAATTAAGAAAAGAATACCCTAAACATTCAATTTGGTGGGTAACTTACTCGCCTGATATTCTTCCATCGGATGCAATTGATAAAATATTCAAATTGAACTTTGAAAGCTATTTACAGCTTAAAAACACCGAATTCGATATAATCTATAGCTTGGACAAAGATATTCCAGCTTGCAGCTTAGCAAAAGAATTAAACGCAAAGCAAAAGTTCGGCTTCACTTTGGAAAATGGGAAAGCTGCTCCTATAAATGAACTTGCTCAACACAAATTCAATACTGGGCTTTTTGATGATGTCAATAAAGCGAACACTAAATCTTATGTGGAAGAGATATATGAAATTTGTGGTTTCAAATTTAATGGCGAAGAATATGTGCTTGATGTTACTTCTGATAAAGCATGGGATTTGCAAGGCAGTCAAGGAAAGAAAATAATTGGTTTGAATACTGGATGTGGCGATAGATGGGTTTCTCGACTTTGGGCAGATGAAAATTGGATTGCTCTAATCAAATTACTCCAAGCGAATAACTATTATCCATTGCTTTTGGGCGGTGCGGCAGAAGAAGAAAAAAATAAATACTTTGCCGAAGTTACTGGAGCTCACTATGCTGGGAATTTCAGCTTGAAAGATTTCATTTCGCTTATGAACCAATGTGAATTAGTAGTAACAGCTGTAACTATGGGTATGCACATTGCCATGGGTTTGAAGAAAAAACTTGTGCTTATGAATAATATATTCAATAAGCATGAATTTGAGCTTTATGGCAGAGGTGAAATAATAGAGCCACTAAAGCAATGTCATTGCTATTTTGCTGCTAGTTGCAAACATACAGAATATAGTTGTATGGAACATTTGCCAGTTGAATTAATATTTAATTCAATCGAAAAACAAACTAAATAAGATTCGCTTAATTGTTTCTTTAAAAATGAAAAGTGGGACAACAGAAAAATATATTTTTAGCAAATAAGAAAATCTGTGTGGTTCGCACCGATAAAATTGGCGATATGATTTTGACATTGCCACTTGTAAGAGTAATTAAATTAAACTTCCCCGAAAAAGAAACTATATTAATAGCTCAGAAAATTAATAAGCCAATCATTGAAAATAATCCCTTTATAGATAAAATTTATTATATAGATGATTACAAAAATATAGATGATATATTTAAAGAAGCAGAAATAAAAGTAGCATTTTTTCCAAGACCAAACTTTTCAGAAATTTTTTCAGCTTTCAAATCTGGTGTTTCTCTTAGAATTGGAATTACTTCACGTTGGTATAGCTTTTTGTTTAATTTCAAAGTTAAGCACCATAGAAGTAAGGGCGAGAAAAATGAAGCTGAATACAACGTAGAAATGCTAAATAATTTATTTGAAACAAACTATGAAACTATTCTATGTGATATAAATGTTGTGCCTGCAACATTACAAAGTTTGGAAGTAAAGTTGAATCAGAAAAGAATTAATTTAGATGCTGATTTCGTTATATTCCATCCAGGTTCTGGTGGTTCTTCTCTTGATTGGTCAACAGATAATTTTGCAGAATTGGCAAGTATGTTAACTCATGAAGGCAAAACAATAGTTTGCACTGGCGATAAAAATGACAAAATACTTTGCAGTAGAATTGAAGCAGAAGCACCAAACATAAAAAATGTTTCTGGATTATTGAATCTGGAAGAAACTATTGCCCTGATAAGCAAAGCAAAGGGTTTGATAGCAAATTCCACAGGCATAATACATATTGCGGCTGCCCTAGGAGTGTCAGTTTTGGGTTTATACCCAAACAAGCCACAGTTGAGTGCAAACAGATGGGGCCCTTGGACAAAGAATAGAAGGATTGTTAGACCTCCTCAAAGCAATGATTTACAAAAAAATGATGATATGAGTTTGATTAGTGTTGATAAGGTTTACAGAGAATTAATACAATTGCTTAATGGGAAATTTAATTAAATACTTATTTATTAGTTTAACTTTATTGCTGCTTTCGAGTTGTTTAGATGACCCGATTCGTAGCGATAACAAAGAAAAATCTATTTATAGTGCTAAATTGATAAATGGTAAGGTGTGGGTTTGTGGCAATGAAGGGCTAACTGCACAAAGCCAAGACGGAATTAATTTTATTAAAAGCCCAAGCAATACAAATACATATTTAGATATTGCTGGCTTTGGTACAAATCTTTGGCGTTGTGGTGCCAATGGACGTATTGAATATTCGTCAAATAACGGAAGTTCATGGGAAACACAAAATACTGGAACAATTAAATACATTAAATCAATTCAATTTTTAGATGATAATATTGGATATGCTGTGGGTCAGAAAGGACTTTTAATCAGCACAACAGATGGTGGCAAAACTTGGCTAAATAAAAGTTTTTCAGAAACTTATGATTTGAATAAGATTAAATTTTTGAATAATAATTTTGGAATTATCTCGGCGTGGAATAGAAATGGTGCAGTTGCAACAATCTATGTTACAAAAAATGCTGGATTAACTTTCGATACAATATACCCAGGTGCAAATAATTATTTTTCTGATATATTTATAGCTAGCGAGAAAGAATTTTATTTGGCTGCGGCAAAAGAAATATATAGAACAAAAGATAGTGGACAAAGCTTTGGCGTAATCACAGATTTGCCAGTAGTAAATAGTGATGAACTTGATAGCCCAAGCACAATTGAATCAATTCAAGTAATTGGCAACGATATGTATTTTGCTGGATACTTTGGGCATAACTTAGGTAGAATTTATAAATTAGATATGACAAATAATAGCACTACACTTTTATATAATGGCGATAAATTAATTAGCTGCTCGGCACTTATAGTACAAAATCAAAATTTGATTTCATACGGTGGCTATGGCTATAAAGTGCTATATAAAAACATTAACGATGCTCAAGCAGTTTGGAATTTAAAGGCAATAGAATGAACGATGGAACAATAAATAATTTTTCGAATGACATTATTGAATTGCCGATTGTAGCAAAACAATATAATATCTATGGTGTTACTTTAAAAAAACTACAAACGCTTTGCGTATCGCTTGGAATGGAAAGCTATAGAGCTGCCCAGATTTTTAATGCGTTATACAAACAAAAAGTATCAAGCTTCAGTGAAATCAAACAAATCAAAAAAGAAAATCAAGAAAAGTTAGCCGAGAAATTTACTTTTGAAGTATTTAATTCAGTTAAAAAGCAAATTTCTATTGATGGTTCTGTGAAATATTTATTTAAGCTATTCGATGGCAAATCAATCGAATCAGTCTATATGCCTTGGCTAAGCGATGATTCTAGTATTTTAGAACGCACCACGCTTTGTATTTCATCTCAAGTGGGTTGTGCTGTAGATTGTACTTTTTGTGCCACTGGCAAGCTCGGATTCACTAGAAATTTAGATACTGGCGAAATTATTAGTCAAATAATGTTTATTGAAAAAGACTTAAACATTAAACTTACTAACATAGTTTTTATGGGAATGGGCGAACCACTACTTAATTATAAAAACGTGGTGGACTCTATAGATATTATGACTGACGAAAACTCTGGGCTGCTGAATAGAAAGAAAATCACAGTCTCAACTTCGGGAATAGTGCCGAAAATATCGCAACTTTCAAAAATTGATAAACCAGTGAAATTAGCAATTTCCCTGCACGCTACCACTAATGGGGTGCGAGATAAAATAGTTCCACTCAATAAGAAAATGAATATTGATGATATTATGGAAGCTGTGGAAGATTACTACCGAACCACAGGACTTGCTATTACTTATGAATATATCCCATTTAAAGATTTGAACGATACAGAAGCCGATGCAAAACGATTAGCAAAAATTTGCAAAAGAGTTCCTTCGAGAGTGAATTTAATACCATTCAATGATATTAGCTTCACTGCTCCAACTGGTGTGGCTGCAGAGCTTAGACCATCCTCAGCAGAAAAAGTGATTGAATTTGCAGAACAAATTAGAAAATTTGGCGGAGTAGCAATTGTGCGAGATACATTCGGCAGAGATATAGATGCCGCTTGCGGACAGTTGGCTTTATCGGAAAAAGTAAACGACAAAATAATGGATTTGAAACTATGAAATTGATTTATCTATTTTTAATATTATTGGCGTATGGCACAGCTTCGGCTACTGTTTCTCTTAAATACATTACTCCTAGCGACACATTATATTATATTCGATTGAACACTGGCGATGAGCTAATCGGCACTGTGAAGGAATTAGTAAGTTCGCAAGAAGAAAGCGATGGTATTAAATTTAAAACAGAAATTGGAACTGCAACAATATATGATTTCCAAATAGCAGAAATGATTTTATATAAAAACTTTTACCGCCAAGGCAATAGAGTTTTCCTTTTGCCAACTGGTGAACCAATTGGCAACAACCATTATGTAGCTAATTATGAACTTATAATGATGCAATTTGGCTTTGGTATTTCTGATTTTTTTTCGCTAACTGGCTCTGCAACTTTGCTGCCAAATAGCTTGACTGACAATCTGCAAAACTTGAATGCTAAATTTACTGTCTATCAAGAAAATTATGAATCAATGGAAGGTAGAATGTCTGTAGCAGTTGGTGCAAACTATGCCTATTTGAGAGGTCAAGAATACTTTGCCCACCTCTATGGCGTGTCCACTTTTCGTGGGGAACGCTCTGCTCTCAGCTTGTCAGTACTCTATAAAATGGGCAACAACGACAGAACGGAAGTTAGATTCAATAATGTACCTACTTTTATTAATTATCCGAATGGTGCGTTTGGTATAGCTTTAGGGATAGACTCTAAATTCAAAAATTCGAATAATTTGCATTTTATTGGGGAACTTTGGAATGTGGACATTACTAGACCGACTAACACTGGGGTTTTAATTGGATTGCGTTTGGCGAATACTAAATTTTCGGCGGATTTTGGATTGGCAATTTTCACACAACCATTTATAGCACCATTCACACAGTTTAGCTGGACACCATTTTAATCTATTTTTTGCAAACTCTGCCGAAACCGACAAGCATATTGCTTAGATAGCTAGTATCGAGTTTTTCTCGGACAACACCACGAGATGTGCTTGCATGAATTACTTCATTTTTGCCAACTACTATTCCTACATGAGAAATTTGGTTTGAATTCTTTTGGAAAAAGACCAAATCACCAACTTCATAGTCGTTTCGACCTAACTTTTGGCTGAAATCATACTGCTCGGAAGCAGTGCGGGGGACACTGATACCGCAGTAATTATAGACATTTTGCACAAAAGCAGAGCAGTCAATACCGTTCTCATTATTGCCACCGAATTGATAGGGAACTCCAATCCAGCGTTCTGCATTTCTAACTATTTTATCTTCATCAACACAAGTTTGCTTGCTTACAGACTTTGTAGTGTTAGTCTGCTGCTGCTGTTGGGTATTTACTGAATTCGAAGCAAACCTAACTAAAGGAGTGCAAGAAAAAAGTAGAAGTCCACTTGCAAAAAAGATATTTCGTAATAGTGCTTTCATTGTTTCGCATAATGATTAATACTATTGATTAATCAATTTTAATGCCAATTGAAACTAAGCCATTGGCAATGCTTTTAGCACATTCTGAGTAGCTAATTTCTCGTGAGCAGGCTTGGCTCAAAGTAGCTGTTTCATTTGTAAGATAGTCTTTAGCTCTTTGTATTTTGTCGCTATCTTCAAATGGCAGTAAGTCCGGGAGCAACTCGTGTCCTGCACCTAAAATAATTGAGCCATGCTGTAAAAGTACGTCGCCAAAAACTCTTTGTGCTGAACCTACAATCTTTTTGTCGGCAAGAGTAACTTCATACTTGGCAGAGCTGGCAAAACACGCAAAAGCCAATTCGCTTTCTTTATAGAATTTATTGAAATTAGGAGTGCTGCGAACAAAGTCTAAATCGGCACCAAGCTCTGCAAAAACTTTAATAAAAAAGAGATGTATATCTTTATAGATTTTGTGTCTATCAAGTTCTGGCGATAGCTTCATTATTATAGAATAAGTCAATTCATTCGCATGCAAAACAGCTCTTCCACCAGTTGGGCGAGTTACTATATCAATTCCACTTGTCTTACATTTTTCTGCACTTATTCCATCGCTTTTTTGGTTATAGCCAAGTGAAACGCACCAGGGCTTCCAAGCATACACACGGAAAGTTTCCTCAGCCGAACCATCTTGCAATGCTTTAGCTTTAGCCATATCCCAAGCCATATTTTCTTCGCCTGTCATAAAGCCAGTGTTGTAATAACTAAACTCTCGATTCCAAAGTTCTATTTTTTGCATTAATTCTCAGTAAATAAAAAAATACCTTCTCTAAATAAAGAGAAGGTATGTGTATGAATTATTATTTCAAAATTACGAATAATTATGAATTTTGGTATGCGTAAACTAAGTTTGGCAAGAAATCAGCAAAACTTGTTTCAGTTGTGTTTTCTGCTGTGCGTGTATGATGGTCGTTCATTCCCAATTCATTTGCTGCACGGCTGATTTGAACCATTGCTTGAGCAACACTATCGGACATACCCATTTCTAACATTGCATTTTTTGCATCGGAATAAGGGAACTGAACATATTGCAATTCTGGTTTGCCAATAGCTTCGCCCAATGCTTTTGCAATTTCATTATAAGAAATTTCAGCACTACCTAAAACATATTGAGCTGACTTACCTGTGAATGATCCATCAGCAAGGAATTCACTTGCTTTCTTAGAAATATCTTTAGTAGCTACCATTGAAAACTTAACGTCGCCTTTAGTGGGAGATCCAATAATTCCCATTGGTTTTATAGTACTTAAAGTCCAATATAAGTTTTCTAAGAAAAAGCCAGCTCTTAAATATACTGCATTAAAATCTGAAGGCAATTCACTAATCATTTGTTCAAAATAATGAGTTCCTTTGATTGCTCCAGTATCTTCCGACATATTAGCACCAACGCTGCTTAAAAGAACGATTTTCTTCACACCATTTGCTTTGATTGCTTCGGTAATGTTTTTGCCTACCAATTTTTGATAATCAAGCATATTTTCAGCATTATACTTTGGTGGAATCATTGCATAAACTGATTCTGCACCTTGCAAAGATTCATTAACGAAAGCTGCATTTTCTAAATCGCCAACTTTTATTTCAGTAGCGTTTAGAGCGGTTAGCTTTTCTTCGCTTCTGCCAACAGCTCGCACTTTCAGCCCTTTAGCTATTAAATTTTTTGCAACACCAGAACCAGTGTTGCCAGTCGCTCCAAGAACAACAATCATTTTATTTTCCTTAAAGGATTAAAAAAAGTAATAAATATAAAATATTTTTTCTAATTTAGTTATTGACTATTTAGTAATGTAAATTATTTCAATTTTTTTTTAATTCATTAATGGGGAATTTTTAATGAAAAAACTTTTTGTAATTATCTTAATCTTATCGTCGTTTGCAGCATTTGCTCAGAAAGGTAGTTCTACTTCGACACCAACTACATCTTCAAATGGAAAATACGGTAGAGCTTTAGACACTTGGGGTTTGGGAGTGAAATTAGAGTCTGGTGTTGGTAATTTTGGGATAGATTTTGGTTACGCAATCAATAGAAATATTTCTATCGGTACAGACTTTGGCATTGGCTATGTTGGAGCTAAAACAGTGGATGGCGTTATCTTAGACAAAGACAAAGACAAAGGATATTTAGGCTATTCACTTGCGCCTTATGTGAAATACTATCTTGAGCCAAGCGGCAGTATTTTTCCTTATTTCAAAGGACAAATAGCTATTGGAAAAAACGGAGCAAATTCTAACTATACTTTGTTTAGAGCATTAATGGGTGCAGAATGGTATCCAATTACTACTTTGGCAATTGGTGGCGGTTTAAGTTTGTTGGAATACAACACAGATAATAGCCAATTTCAAATTGGAACTCTTTACCCAATGTTGAACCTTATGTGGTGGATGTAATTATTCAGAAATAATTACTAATCATTGATAAAGTCCTTAGAGCAATCTGGGGACTTTTTTTATGTGCTTATTTTATCCCTTTAATAATTACAACTGAAGACCATTTTTCTTTATATTTGCATAAAAATTTCTAACAAATTCAATTGAAATGGCAAAAGTATTAATCACAGGTGGTGCAGGTTTTCTTGGCTCCCACCTTTGCGAAAGATTTATAGCTGAGGGTGATGAAGTAATCTGTATGGATAATTTCATTACTGGCTCACCAGAAAACATATCACATCTGCTTGGCAATCCTAAATTCAAATTCTTGCAATATGACGTAACAGACTATATATTTGTAGAAGGCGATTTGGATTATATTCTGCATTTCGCTTCGCCTGCCTCTCCAATTGATTATCTTAAATTTCCAATTCAAACTCTTAAAGTTGGTTCGATAGGCACTCATAAAGCATTGGGATTGGCTAAAGCAAAAAATGCTCGCTTTTTGCTAGCAAGCACAAGTGAAACTTATGGGGATCCGCTTATCCACCCACAGCCAGAAACTTATTGGGGAAATGTGAATCCAGTTGGCTCTCGTGGGGTTTATGATGAAGCAAAACGCTTTGCTGAAGCAATGACTATGGCATACCACCGTTACCACGGAGTGGACACTCGAATAGTGCGAATTTTCAATACTTACGGCCCAAGAATGCGGCTGCAAGACGGCAGAGCAATTCCAAACTTTATCACTCAAGCATTCGCTGGAGAGGACTTGACAGTTTATGGCGATGGCTCGCAAACTCGCTCTGTTTGCTATGTGGACGATTTGGTGGAAGGAATTTATAGATTACTTAAGTCGGACGAAGTTTACCCTGTGAACATTGGCAATCCAGATGAAATCACAATGCTTGATTTGGCAAAAGAGATAAACGAGATTATAAATTGCGGAAGCAAAATCGTATTTACTGATTTGCCTGCGGACGATCCAAAAGTACGCCAACCAGACACCACAAAAGCAAGAACAATTCTTAATTGGGAAGCCAAAGTGAACAGAAAAGAAGGATTGGCATTAACAATAGCCGACTTCAAAAATAGATTAGGTATTAAATAATAAATTAGAAAAAGAAGAGACGGATAGTTATCCGTCTTTTTTTATCGTGGCAGAAAAGTCAATTATCGGTCATTCTCAGCCTGCAAAAAATCCAGAGAACTGCCAAAAGAAGTTATTAGTAATGAGTGAAGAGTGAAGAGTGATAAGTTGTTGCATAACAATTAATTTCTCCCTTTTAAGGAAGATGTTAGCTTGCTGAAATGGTGGTGTTGGGCGAACCCAAGAGAAGACACATTTCAACAAGCTCAATGACTGCACATATTTCCACTACTCACAGAGCTTTCCAGATTTCGTCTTCAATTCCTTTATAGTGGTTTGCCATTCTGGAGGCAATGAATAGAAAGTCCGAAAGGCGATTTAAAAATTTAACAACTACTTCACCAATATCTTCTTTTTGTGCCAAATCCACTGTGATGCGTTCGGCTCTTCGGCAAACAGTACGTGCCTGATGAATAAAAGCGGCAGTTTGCGAACCACCTGGTAAAATAAAGCTACTCAATTTCGGAAGTTTGCTATCGTATAGGTCTATCAAGTTTTCAAGCCATAGAATTTCTTCTTGCGTCAGGCGAGGGACATTGAATTTTGGTGGTGGATTGAGCGGAGTAGCCAAATCGGAACCTAGATTGAATAGCAAATTACTAATTCGTTTAAATTCAGGTTGCATTTGCTGCGGCAAATCGAAACTAAGCACCAATCCAATAATAGAATTGAGCTCATCTACTGTTCCATAAGCCCAAACCCTATCGGAAGTTTTAGAAATTCTTGCTCCATTAAAAAGCCCAGTTGTGCCGTCATCGCCAGTTTTTGTATAAATTTTCATTTGAATTGATTGAAATTATCTAAAAATAAGTTAATTTTAAGCAGAAATATGCCGAAAATAATAATAAATTATTTGCTGAGAACAAAAATAATGAAAGTCCAAAGAATTCTACATACATTTCTTTTATTAAGTGCGATAGTGCTAATTTCTGCTTGTGGCAAGAAAAAAGAAGAACATAATAGAGAAAGAGAGGACTTAATCCTCAATAAAGAAGTAATGACCAAAGAAAAATTGGAAAAAATTACTCCCGATATGGTTTTAGACGTACTTAACAAGGGTAATGAACGATACTATCAAGGCATAAGTACAGACAGAGATTATGTGCAGCAAGCTGGCAAGTTGAAAGCTCATCAGTATCCATTTGCTTGTATTTTCACTACTTCCGATTCGAGAATGTCGCCAGAAATTATTTTCGACCAAGGACTGGGCGATTTATACAACATTCGCTTAGATGGTTTGAACGTTACACCAGAGGTGTTAGGCAGCATGGAACATGCTGTACAAGGCATAGGAGTAAAAGTCATATTGGTTTTGGGACAAACTTCATCTGACGCTATTAAAAACGCTTGCGATGAAATTAAACTCGGCAATATAGCAACTATGATTAAAGAAATTGGGCCAATTATTGATCAAGTTACAACCGAACCAACTGAATCGAGAAACTCCTCAAACGCAGACTTTGTAGCAAAAGTATCTAAACTATATATGATTGCAAATCTAAACAAAGTTGGAAATTCAAGTCAAATTTTAAAAGATGCAATTGCAGCTGGGAAAATAAAGTTAGTTGGCGGAATGTACAATACTGAAGATGGAAAAGTGTCTTTCTTTGATTCTGCTGGAAATGAATTTGTGCCAAAAGATGCTCAAAGAACTTTCTCTCCGGAAGAACAACACGGCGAAGAAGGAGGCGAACACAAAACTGATGAACATGGCAAAGATTCTACCAAAACTGGAGAAACTGAACATAAAACAGAAGAAGGACATGGCGGGCATTAATTGCCTTTTGCTTTTAATTTTCATTTCTTTAAATCTATTTGCTGAAAACAAATCGGGCAATTCGATTCAAAGAGTAGTTTCTGTAATAGATCAGCAAAAAAGTAAAGTTGGAAAAATTGAATTCACTTTGGATAACAAAGGTAGAATTGGATTTGATTTGGAAAATAAGAGAGGTGGATTTTTCTACCCGAGAAATAGTAATAGTCAGTATCTTTTTGGTGCTGGCTATTTTCTTTTTGTAGTTAAAAACGATTCTGTAATTTTTACCACATCATATAATTTGAATAATTCTGAATCCAACCAAAGCCCAGGCAGCATAAACGATGGATTAGCGATTGATTCCAGCCAAAAAGAAAACTATCAAGTGTATAATTCTTATGATTATGATGAAAGTGGTTTGGTAAAATTCGGTGGCGAAGGGCCAGCTTGGAGCATCAGGAAATCCAAGAATAGCCAATCTCCCTTAGGTGATTATATAAATCAAATTGGCTTGAGAACTCAAGACACAAGCTTAAAACCAATTTTCATTTCCGATGAAGATTTGTTTGCTACCTATAAAGATACTGACACAAGTGCATACTTTAGCAGTTTGAAAGATAAAGTTGCTATTGGAATCCAAACTGAGCAAACAATTTACCAATGGAGCAAAACAGAGCCAAAAGATTTTTTATTGGTACGGTATAAATTAATAAATCAAAGTGGTGTTGAATTAAAAAAATGTGTATTTGCACCAGTTTTCGATTCTCAAATTACAAGTAAGTTAAAGCCCCACTTTGGCGAAAGAAACGATAAATTACTAATTAGCAAATTCGACGAGAAAGATGTTGCAATTTTGTTTTCCGACACGAGCAAATATGAAGCTGGGCTAAACTTAAATTATATGTTTATAGCTCCATTCGACTCTCCAAAAATTCTAAATGGTTATGCAAACAGATTTGCTGGAAGTAAAATTTCAATGAAAGCAAAGCAAGTATTGGTGGAAGATAATTTGCAAAATGTGACAACGCTTAGAGAAAAATTGCAAAAAAGAATTTCATTTGCTAAAGATGAAATTGACCAAAGATTGGCATTGGTGAGCGATGAATTTATTTGGACTAAAGGCGATACGCTTGAATTTTCTTATTTGTTGGGATTTTCTCCAGCCAGCAATAGCTTTACAGATGGCAAAGCTCGGGACATTGAAACAATTAATATGAAGCTACAAAATATATATAGCTTTCTGAATAGCAAAAATATTACTTCGGTTATAAACAGTGATATTGAAACGAACACTCTGACTACTTACAACAAAGTTACATTAAGTCAATTGGATTTCGATACGCTTGAAATTTTTGATTTATTAGGAAATTCAATTGACAAATTTGTCAAAAACGATAAAGTAAGTTTACAAGGTAAGAGAGTTCTGCTATTGCAAATAATGAGAAATGGGAGATTAAGTTATGCTAAATATTTGGATTAGCAAAGAATAGTATAGAATTATTCAAACTCGAGATGAATGTTAGAATTTTTCACGCTATGAGTGATTGCACCAATTGAAATAGCGTCAATACCAGTAACAAGATAGCCACCAATATTTTCAAGATTAATTCCGCCCGAAGCTTCGATGAAAAGTTCCTTGCCAAGTGGATGTTTGCGAATAATTTCAACAGCATCTGCAATTTTTGCTGGGGACATATTATCAAGCAATACGCCATCTATACCAGAATTTAAACCTTCATTCAATTGAGAGAAATCATCAACTTCAAGTTCAATTTTTAAGGTTTTAACTAATGCCCCAATTTGCTTTACAGCGTTTGAAACTCCACCAGCGGCAGAAATATGATTATCTTTAATTAATATACCAGAGGAAAGATTTAACCGATGGTTTTGTCCACCACCGCAAGTAACAGCATACTTATCGAACAAACGCATACCAGGCATAGTTTTGCGAGTATCGAGAATTGTCACGTTGTAAGGTTTCGCCAAATCCACAAATTTTTTGGTAAGGGTGGCAACACCGCAAAGTCTTTGCATTAAATTTAAAAGTGTGCGTTCTTTAGTGAGAATTTCAGAAGATTTGCCAGTAATTCTCGCGATAATATCGCCATTTTTGGCAATAGATTTATCTTGCTTTAGAATTTCAACATTAAAATCATTGGAGAAAAAGTATGGCAAAACAACAGTGCCAGACACAACTAATTCTTCTTCTGCTTGAATATAGGCAGAAACAGATTTTTTTGAATCTATCAAGTTGTCTGTAGTGTAGTCGCCAGTTGGGAAGTCTTCTTCGAAGTATTCTTGGATTCTAGCTTTAATATAACTCTCTGGCAACTTTGTTATTTGAGTGTATGAAATCAAACTAATTAAAAATTGAAAAAATAAGATTACAAAGTTCAATTTATTTTTTGTGAAAACCAAAAAATAAATGATATTTAGCTAATTTAGGTCTGAAAATGAAAAGATTATATTTTGTATATTTGAAAGATTATATTTTGTATATTTGTATGATAAATACAAACTTAAATTTTAGAAAAGGTAGTAATCAGAATGCAATTTATTGATTTGCAAGCCCAATATCGCTTACTAAAACCGCTGATAGACGAGAATATCCATAAAGTTTTAGATAGTGGAAAATACATTTTCGGACCTGAAATAACTGAATTAGAACAACAATTAGCAGAATTTGCTGGAGTTAAACACGCCTTGGCAGTAGCTTCTGGAACTGATGCTTTGCTTATGCCATTGATGGCTTGGGGAATTGGGCCAGGCGATGCAGTATTCACAACCCCTTTCACATTTATGGCGACAGGCGAGGTGATTAGCTTATTGGGAGCAACTCCAATATTTGTTGATATAGACCCTGACACATATAATATTGATCCTAGAAAATTGCATGATGCAATTCACCAAGTATTGATCAAAGGCGAGTTGAAGCCAAAAGCTGTGATTCCAGTTGATATATTTGGTTTGCCTGCAGATTACGATGAAATAGAAGAAATTTGTGGACACCATAACTTAAAACTATTGCAAGATTCAGCACAAAGTTTTGGCAGCAGCTATTTCGGTAAACGAGCTGGAAGCCAAGGGCATTGCTCGGCTACTTCATTCTTCCCTGCCAAACCTCTTGGTTGCTATGGCGATGGTGGAGCAATCTTCACAGACGATGATGAACTTTGCGAGGTGCTGAAATCAATTAGAGTACACGGAATGGGAAGCGACAGATACGATAACATTAGAATTGGTATAAATGGAAGATTGGATTCGATACAAGCGGCTGTGCTTTTAGCAAAAATGACTGTATTCGAAAAAGAATTGGAATTGAGAAATCAAGTTGCAGCAAAATTTTCTGCAAGATTGAGTGCAAAATTCAAAACTCCATATATCCCAGATGATTATGTATCGGCTTGGGCTCAATATTGCATACTTTCTGAAAGTACAGAACACAGAGCAGAGCTACAAGAAAAGTTAAAACAACACGACATTCCCTCAATGATTTACTATCCAATTCCATTGCATTTGCAAACGGCATATAAATCATTGGGCTATGAAGTTGGAACAATGCCAGTAGCAGAATCTGTTGCTAAACGTATATTTGCATTGCCAATGCACCCATACCTAAGCGATGAAGATTTAAATAAAATTTGTGATGTGCTATTAGCATAATTCTTTGTTGCTAAACTTAATGGAAATAATTTTTTATCGAATGACTTTTTGATGCAATCTATCTTAAAGTCATTCTTTTTTTTAAACTAGAAAAAATTCTCATAATGAAATTTATAAAATCAGTTTCAAATATCACAAATTTAGTTTTTGTAATTGTATTTACATTGCTTTTTATTGACCCTCTAACTTTGGGCGATCCGCAAATAAGGGCTTGCTACGAAGATGATTTTTATTATTATTTAAAAACTGCTATTAATTTTATCGAACTTGGATTCCCAACTTTCGATGGAGAGATTGCCACCAATGGTTATCATCCACTTTGGTTTTTGATAATAACGGGTTTTGTGGCGGCATTTGGAAAAGGTAAACTCTTTTTTGTTGCTATGAATATATTCGTTTTATTGCTCAATGTTGCAAGTTTAGTTTTGCTTAGAAAATTACTTTCGCTTGTTTTGGACAATAAGTATTATATAGAATTAATTGTTGTTATTTGCATTTATAAGTTGGTTAATGTTAGCATTACAGGAATGGAAGTAGTCGCCACAGTACCAATAATTCTTTATTTAATGTACTATTTCCAAAAGAATTATGACAAACTGAATTACTTTATTTTGGCGTTACTATTAAGTCTAATGATTCTGTCAAGATTAGATACAATGCTGCTTTCATTGTTCTTTATAATCTTACTGATCAAACAAAAGAAAATTGATTCGAAAGGGTTATTACCTTTTGCTTTGGGCTTATTGCCAGTGGCTTTATATATATTGTCAAATAAGATTTTCTTCGATACTTTGTTGCCTGTTTCTGGAATGGCAAAGCAGATTCGATATAGTTATTACCCTAGCTTTGAAGCATTGAAACTTATGTTTTTAGGGAATATAAATGCCATATTTTTGCATTTGTTGCCAACTTTGCTTGTTCCAATTTTACTTTTCAAGAAAGATGTTTTCAGCAAAATAAAGTTGAAGCAAGAATTGGTGCTAAGTCTAACATTGTTCACATTAGTTTATTTTCCATTGCTATCAATAATTAGCGGATGGAGATTTTTCAATTGGTATTTCTATCCATTCATATTTTTATTAATGATTTTGCTTGTTTTGCTGGATTCAATTCCAACTTTTAAATCATTTGCAAGCAAATTTCAGCGAATAATTTATTCGCTCGCATTAATTTATGTTTCAGTTTGGACAGTAAATTTTAAGTTTGTTCGGAGCTACGATGGGTTTCCGTTTTATGCCGAAATAGAGGAATTAGCTAAGTTTGTTAATGCCCACCCTGGTAAATACTCAATGGGAGATAGAGCAGGCCTGCTTGGCTATTTGTCCAACAGTCCAATTTTCCAACTTGAGGGCTTGGTAGAAGACAAAGCGTACTTAGAAAACATTAAAAACACTGTTAGTTTACGTGAAGTATTTGCAAAGTACAAAATTGATTATTACATCAGCTATAACTTGGAAATTGACAAAAAGTCAGGCAAATATTTAGCCATAGAGCCAATTGAGGGCTATGAATTTGGCAATAGATTTATGACTACACCTTTGGATTACAAGTTAGAACTTAAATTCAAAAAGAAAGATACTTACTATGTTTACAACCTAAATAAAGCTATTAATTAAATTTTAATTAAATTTGGGAAAAAGTAAATAAGCAAAAAATGAAAAAATTCGCAATTACAGGTGTAGCTGGTTATATAGCACCCAGACACTTACAAGCAATTAAAGATACAAATAGCAGCTTGATAGCTGCATTAGACCCACACGATTCAGTTGGGATAATGGATAAGTATTTTCCGAATGCTGCATATTTCACTGAGTTTGAGAGATTCGATAGGCATTTAGAAAAATTGAAAAGACAAAGCGAAGGAATAGATTACCTTTCGATTTGCTCACCAAACTTCTTACACGATGCTCACATTCGTTTGGCTCTTAGACTAAATGCAGATGCCATTTGTGAAAAGCCTTTAGTACTCAAACCTTGGAATTTAGATGCACTTCAAGAATTGGAAATAGAAACAGGACGCAAAGTTTATAATGTTTTGCAATTAAGAGTTCATCCTGCTCTTATTAAGCTTAGAGAAGAAATTCAAAATAAAAAGTCTAACACAAAACATAAAGTAGTTTTGAGTTACATCACAAGTCGAGGTGTTTGGTATAAACACTCTTGGAAAGGAGATAACGAAAAATCTGGTGGAGTAGCAACAAATATTGGAGTCCACTTTTTCGATATGTTGATTTGGCTTTTTGGAAAAGTACAAAAACAAGAACTGCATTTGAGTGAAGATCAAAAAATGTCTGGTTTTATTGAATTAGAAAATGCGGTAGTCAATTGGTATTTGTCAATTGATAGTGCTGATTTGCCTAAAGATGTGAAAGCATCTACATATCGTTCTATAACAGTAGATGGAAATGAAATTGAATTTACTGATGGATTTACAGATTTGCATACTACAATCTATAAAGAAGTACTAAATGGCAATGGTTTCGGACTTGAAGATGCAAGACCATCGATAGAATTAGTTAACCAAATTAGAAATTCAAAAGTACAATTGAATAAAGAATTGCAACACCCATTTATGAGCAAAAAGTAATGAGTTATTTCGTACACGATTCGTCATTTGTAGATGATGGAGTAATAATTGGTGCTGGAACAAAAGTATGGCATTTCTCACATATTCAAACTGGTAGTGTGATTGGAGATAAATGTGTTTTTGGACAAAATGTAAATGTTGGCAATAATGTAAAAATTGGTAACTTTTGCAAAGTCCAAAATAATGTTTCTATTTATGAAGGTGTGGAATTAGAAGATTATGTATTTTGTGGGCCTTCTATGGTGTTTACAAATGTAATGAATCCTAGATGCAAATATCCACAAGTAGGTAGCACTTTCTATAAAAAAACTCTTGTAAAAGAAGGAGCATCAATTGGAGCAAATGCAACAATAGTTTGTGGCAATACAATTGGCAAGCATGCATTTATTGCAGCTGGCACAGTTGTAACGAAAGAAGTACCAGATTATGCAATGATGGTTGGAGTGCCTGCCAAACAAGTTGGTTGGATGAGCGAAGCTGGTGAAAAACTACAATTTGATAAAAATAACGAAGCACAATGCTCCAAAACAAATACCAAGTACAAACTGGAAAACGGTTTAGTTTCTGAGATAAAATAATATGATAAATAATAAAACTATAGCAGTAGTAGTTCCTTGCTACAATGAAGAAACACAAATAGGAATGGTTATAGAAACTATGCCAGACTTTGTTGACAGAATAGTAATAGTAAACGATAAATCGAAAGACAAAACAAAAGATGTTATTTTAGATTACGTAAAGAAAGATGGCAAAAGCCCTATTACTATTGAGAGTATAATAGGTAAAAAAGTAGCAAATCGTTATAATGCCGCGGAAATGGTTTTAGAAAATCAAATGAAAACTGAAGTGAACTTGTTCACCCCCTCAGAAATATTAAATGATAATTATCAAAATCAAAGAATAATCTTAATAGACCATTTAGAAAATGGTGGAGTTGGTGCAGCAATTGCTACTGGATATAAATGGGCGAAAGATCATAATATCGATTGTACTGCAGTGATGGCAGGAGATGGACAAATGGATCCATCGGAATTAGAAAAAATTTGTTTACCTGTAATTATTGATAATGTAGATTATGTAAAAGGTAATAGGTTAATTCATCGATCTGCTTGGCTAGTTATACCAAAAATCAGATTTTTTGGAAATTCTATACTTTCAATGTTAACTAAAATAGCATCTGGCTATTGGCATGTTTCAGATACACAAACTGGATATACAGCAATTAGTAATAGCGGTTTACATGCAATCCGTCTGCATCAAATCTATAAAAGATATGGTATGCCAAATGATATGTTAGTGAAGTTAAATATTGCTATGTGTACCATTAAAGAAATAGAGATTAAACCTATTTATAACGTAGGCGAGCAATCTAAAATGAAGATACATTTGGTTATCCCGAAAGTATCTTGGCTCTTACTTAAATCGTTTTATAAAAGATTGTGGTTTAAGTATCTTTTTAGAGATTTTCACCCATTATTCTTACTGTATCATTTCGCAATGCTAACAGGTCTTGCCTCTATCCCTTACATGCTTAAAATAGTAAATTCATTTATTGATGGTACTACATTAAATTATGAGCCGTTGCTTGCATTCTTCTTTTTGTTCATTTCCAGTTTTCAATCTTTGCTTTTTGCAATGTGGATGGATATACAAGACAATGAAAGATTATATAAGTAAATAATTAAAATTATTATTACAATTTGTTAGTTTCTTTGTAATTTGCATTCAAGTTATACTATAATTTTGGATAAATTTATGAAGTCAATCACAAATTTCATTACACTCAGCATACTTTTTACAATCACATCCTTATCTCAATTCTACGAAAAAACATTCGATTTAGGAGTTCGTTCCTATGGTTGGAGTATCAAAAAGACAACTTCTGGTTATAAAATGTCTGGAATGATACATAATGTAAGCCAAGATAATTTTAATTCATTAGATGTGTTTACTTTAGATTTTGATGATAATATTTCAAAATCTAATTATTCAATATTTTCTTCTCCTTCAAGGGACATTCAACCAGAAATGAACCATAGTGAAAGTTCTGATTACATTGGGTTCCTTGTAAATAGAGGATACGATGATATGTATTTAGCTAAATTAAGTGGAAATCCAGTTAATGTGAAATATGCATTTGGAGATACTCAGGGCTATGCAATAACTACAGATAAAGCAGATAATGTTTATGTAAGTGGATACATAGACTCAGGTTCTGAAAAGCCATTTTTAATTAAATATGATAATAACTTAAAACTACAATTTTCATATCAATATCAATTCCCAAGTATGTATTTCCCAGTATTTTGGTTTAATGGCAACACTCAGTTGAAAAACAATAATTTGTTGAATACTGGTAGAGTATATTATGTTGAAAGAGCTTTAATTTCTGTTTTGGATACTTCAGGAAAAGACGTTTTTTCTGGTTATATTAATTACAACGAAAGTAATTATTTCAATTCAGGCTCTGAATTAGACAACAATAAGATTGTTTGTGTTGGAGTTAATAATCAAAATGGATTTATTTGTTTATTTTCTCAAAATGGAGATTTGCTTAATTCATATAGTTTAAGAGTTCAAAATGAAACAGTTGAAATTCTAAAAGTAATGGGTGGTAATAATGCTTATTTTGTACTTGGAAATGTTGTTCATAATGATGGAAAAAAAGAACCATATATTTTGCAGATTTCGCAAGACGGAAAGATAGAAAAAACAAATGCTTATGTCAATTATAAGGATTTTGCATTGTTTCAGGATTTTTGGAAGTATTCTGATAATGAAGTATTGATTTGTGGTTCTGTTGATAGAGATATTTCTGAAAAACCACTTTTTATAAAAACAAATTCTGATTTTTCAACTTGTTCATTCAAGCCTTCCAATATCAATTTTCAGCTTGTTGATATATCAAATATCACCACTTTTACAAAGTTACCATTAGTAGGTACAAGCAATTACGGAACCTCAAATTACAACTTGGATATAACAAATAAGGATATTAATCCAAAATCCACTCCCTGTCAAATAGTAGTGCCTTTTCAGTGCGGGACAGGCTCTTTTGAATGGGAGAAGATTGCTAATAAATATACAGACTTTAATTTTATTAGACGTGCAGCATTTAGAGATTCTACAATTTATTTGACTGACAATAACTTTATGGAAGTTGGCGCAACTTGGTCCAAACAAAGAAAATATGTAACAAAAGGTTTCAGAACCAATTTCACTTTTAGTATGAGTCAAGGTAGTAATTATAGCAGTGTTGATGGTTCTGACCCTGGAGCTGACGGGATTGTTTTTATTCTTCAAAATAACTCAAATATAGATTTTGGGCCAACTGGTGGAGCTCTTGGCTATGAAGATATCCCAAATGCTTTGGCTTTTGAATTTGATACATTTAATAATCCTATTTATAACGATCCAAATGGTAATCACTTTGCAATTCAAACTAGTAAGAAAGGTAAAATCAGTATGATTCATAATTCACAGAACACCCTTGCTATGAATGATAAAATTCCACTTTTAGAACAAAACAAGTTCTATACTTGTCAAATTGAATACTTAGAAGATTTGAAAACACTTACAGTTTATCTTGACACTAGAGAAGACTTAGCAACGAAAAAAGAAATTGCCAAACTTACTAATTTTAGACTTGAAGACCATATCAATTTAACAGGGGGCAGAGCTTATGTTGGCTTTACATCTTCGACTGGCACAGCAACCGAAAACCACAAAATAAATAATTGGGATTTATGTTTATTAGGAGAAGATCCTGATATACAATCGGATGTGCTTTTAGAAGAAGTTAACGAAAATATAGCTTTCGATGAAATTAAGCTATTTGATTTGCTTGGAAGAGAAGTACTGCAACTAAGAAGTATGGAAGATTTGAACCAAAACTTGAATAGTTTAAATTCAAGCATTTATTTCGCTACGAAATATTTGAAAGGGAAATATATCTCTTCTCAAAAAGTAATTAAAAATTAAATTAATCCAATTAAGATTGAAATAGAGATTAAAATCAAAGATACACCAACAATGTATTTAATGAATTTAATCTCTATTTTTTTGAGCATTTTGTTGCCAATGAATGCTCCAAGAAATGCTGCAAATGTTGTTATTGCTATTAATTGGAAGTTAGATTCATTTATAGTTTTCTGAATATTACTACTATAAACGGTAAGTCTAGCGACATCTACAAAACAAGCTATAGCAACTCCCGTGGCAATATACTGAAACTTCTCTAAATTTAATTTAATTAATACTGCACTTCGCAATGCACCTTGATGACCAGACAAACCACCAAAAAAACCACTCAATGCTCCACCTATTGACATTGCGTTTTTGCCAAAATTTATATTGTTTTCAATCTTAGGGAATAACTCCAATATTGCAAATATTATCATAGTAAAGGCAATTACTATTTTAACGACAGTTGTTTTAATCACAAAGTCAAACAAACTATATGTGAAATATAATTGGTCGTTGCTAATTGTTTTTAGTAATTCTGCCCCAATGAATGAAAATATAATAGCTGGCAAGCCGAATTTGAGTAAAATAGAATAATTAATATTCTTATAGACTAGACCAATTTTAAACAGATTATTGCTGAAATGCACTATCGCTGTCATTGCTATTGCTGCCTCTATTGGGAAAAATATAGCAAAAGTGGGTAATAACAAAGTGCCTAATCCAAATCCAGAAAAAAATGTAAGAAATGAAGCTGCTATTGCAACAATAGGTATAATATAAATTTCCATAATTTATACCTTTGGTTCATTGTTTAAACTTTTCCATAAATACCATGCTGCTAAAGTTTGATACGGGGAGAAATTATCGCCAAATGCCACCATTTCCTTTTTTGTGATTTCGGGTGGGAAATTGTAATTTCTTATTAGTGAATTTTTTATTCCTAAATCATCTACTGGAAATACATCCAAACGGCAAAGGGAAAACATTAAAAACATTTCTGCTGTCCATTTCCCTATTCCTTTCACTTTTATTAATTCGGCAATGATTTCTTCATTGCTTAGCTCGTTCAAAGTGTGAAGGTTAAGTTCGTTAGAATTGACTTTCTCTGCTAAATCTAAAATATATCTTCCCTTAGCATTGCTACAGCCAATAGCACGAAAGTCTTCTACTTCAAACTTTAGAATATCATTTGGCAGAGGTTTTATTGTTCCGACCAAATTAAAGAACCTTTTCAGTATTGAATCAGCTGCTTTAATAGAGAGTTGTTGAGATATAATTGAATCGCAAAGTACTGTGAAATAATATTCTTTTGGTGTTAAATCGCAAATACCTACTTTGTCAATTATTGTAGATAAAATGGCATCTTTCTTTTTCAAAAAGTTAATTCCTTTTTGAATATCTTCGTCTAAATTATATTTAGATTTACTTGTCATTTAATTTCAAATGCCCAAATAGCAAAGTTCCATGCAAAATCAACATCATTTTTGCTAAGAGCTGATTTAATGGTTTGTTCTATGCAATTCTTAACATAATTTTTTTCTGAATTTGAGATTAAAATTGATTTAACCATGCCAGCCATTTCTTGATATATATTTAATCTTAATTTGTTTTCAAAAATCTCTTTACTAAATTCAATTGTTTGAACTACTTTGATTACAGCAAAGGCATAATCATAATTTGGAATTGAATTTACCAAAGCCAATTGAGCAATATTATTTGCAGTAAGCACATTAGAATTTAATAGAATTGCTGGCATATTATCGAAACCAATCCCTTTAATTCCACCTGGCTTTCTCACTTCAAAAATTGAATTGCCACTTGCTCTGGTATAAAATTCCTGACCATTTCGACCAACTAAATCAATAGAATCTGGCAATATTTTACCATCAGTTATAATGCCTTCGTTTATATGGAATTTTACTACTTTGCATATAGCCAAATTACCCGAACCATTTTCTTCACCAAGTTCTATCATTTGGAATAGTTTACATTCCATGTGGAAGAATGATTCTTTTATGCGTTTAGGCTTGACTAAATCAGAATCCATAGGAGTGAAGCCAGCTTTTTTGAATTCATCTACATCGGCTGGGTAATCGCAAGATGCTAAATTAATCTGCTCTAAAATATTATGTGAAACTGAATGAATTACGCATTCGCCATTTGCTTTTAAATTGTGGTAAGTATCTTTCAATGTACCATTTGTGCCACGCCTTGCCGCTGAAAAAGCAACCATAGGAGGGTTTGCTCCAAAAGCATTAAAGAAAGAAAACGGAGCTAAATTATTTACTCCATTGTCCGAAATGGTGGAAACAAAGGCAATAGGACGAGGGGCGACGCCACTGAGTAAAAATTGATGTACTTGAGAGATTGTCAAGTCTTTAGGTTCAAAAGAGTAATACATTCAGAATTTTCCAGTTATTTGATTACAAATTTAACTTTTATTTGTGGATTTCCGAAATTTGACTCAATTTGATTTTAGTTTTCTCTTTTACCAAAGGATATGTTTTAATTGAAAGCCGAACTTTAATTTTCTCAAGCGGGGAGGAGATAGTACAAGTCTTAATATATAAGAAACTTAACATTCGTGTTTTGCACATTCTGAAAGATACAGTTCCTTCCTTAAGATTTGTAACCAACTCCGCCAGGCAGTTCAATTGCAATAATATACAATAAAATGATGTATTCTAAATCAAAAAAAAGTCCCAAGCAACCGAAGTTACTTGAGACTTTTTTCTTTTTTTTGAAGTACAGGAAAAGGGACTTGAACCCCCACGAAGTTGCCCCCATCAGATTTTGAGTCTGACGCGTCTACCAATTCCGCCATTCCTGCATTCTGGTAGTCTGAAAAAAAAAGCAAGGAGAACCTTGCATCTTTTTCCAAGTGGGCAATGAGAGATTCGAACTCCCGACCCTCTGCTTGTAAGGCAGATGCTCTGAACCAGCTGAGCTAATTGCCCCAAAAGGGAATACAAAATTAAGAGAATTTTTGTAAACTGCAAAACATTTTTTCATATTTTTGAAAATATATTTAAAATTAATTTTACAAAAGAGTTTTATGTTAAGATTAAAAATGGCGACAGACCCCTCATGGGCAAACGTTGCAGAGGAAAATCTTGAATTTATTTTGAGCGACCACGCCTTTTGCGAACAAAAAGCCGCTTCAAATGCCATCACTTTTATAGTGCTTTATCCTGAATACCCTGATTTGGTAGCGGAAATGGTTAAACTTTCTATTGAGGAAATGGAGCATTTCAAAATGGTGAATGACTTCATTGTTAAGAAGGGATTTAAACTAGGATTCAAACGCAAGAATCATTATGTGAATAAACTTGGCACTTTTTTCCCGAAAACTGATGACAAAAAGTTGCGTTTGGTCTATAAACTTCTTTTTTCGGCTATGATTGAAGCTAGGAGTTGTGAACGTTTCCACGTGCTTTCGCTAAATATTGCTGATGAAGAGCTTGCAAAGTTCTATCACGACTTAGAGCAAAGCGAAGCCAGACATTATGCCACTTTTATCAATTTCGCCAAGGACTATGCCCCAAAAGGAGTAGATGTGGAGGCAATATGGGAGGAATTTCGAATATTTGAAGGAGACTTAGTTTCTAGCTTTGGTAAGTCTGCCGAGATTCATGGTTGAAAATATTTTTCTAAATTATGTAACTTTTCATATATTTTAAGTGTTATATAGTAGTAAGTAATCGGTACAATTTGTAAAACTAATTGAAAAATTAAAAAAACAAACTTTACTTATTGTCTAATTTGGAAAGAAAATATTATCATTTAAAATAAGATAGTTATATAAACAACTATTAATTTAATATTGGCATAGTATTTTCACTTATGAATTATAGTTCTTTCATAGACCAATTATGTGACACAAAGGCATAAAAATGGCAAAATAAATGCCATAATGATAGAAATTGAAACATATTCTGACAAAATAGCAGATTGTTTGCATTCTCAGTCAAATGTCTTAACTGAAAATTAATAAAGAAAAATTAGTTTATATTGTAACTTTTTTTGTAATTTTGAGTTGTTATATGAAGGGAAAAATGAAAAACTTAAAAAATCATAATATTTTTTGTTTCATTTTACTTTTTAGAAGTAAACAAACTAATAGGTGGCTTTATGGAATTAGCATTGCAAATTGAAAAACTATTTAAAACAGATAGAAAAAAATTCTTAGGTTTTATTAGACAAAGAGTACGTAGTCAAGAAGAAGCAGAGGATATCTTACAAGATGTTTTCACCAATGTACTTGCGGCTTCAAGAAATGTCCAAAAACCTATTGAAAACATTGCTTCTTGGGTGTTTACTGCTGTAAGAAACCGCATTATAGATTCATATAGAAAGAAAAGAGCTGAAACATTTACTGAGATTATGAATCCAGCAGGTGGAGAAGAATCAAGCGATTCTTTTGAGAATTTCTTAGGAGATTTCACTACTAACCCAGAAAGCGAATTATTCAGAAAAACAATTTGGGAAACTGTGCAAGAGGGCTTAGCTGAATTGCCAGACGAACAAAAAATGGTATTTATTCGCAATGAATTTGAAGGTGTTTCTTTCAGAGAAATGTCTGATGATACTGGGGTAAATATTAACACATTGCTTGCAAGAAAACGTTATGCAGTGCTTCACTTAAGAAAAAAACTTCAACATCTTTATGATGGTCTTCAATAAAATTTAATTTAAGTTAAAATTAGCAAAAGCCGTTCAGCAATGAATGGCTTTTTTTTGTTAAATTGCATTTTGTTATAATAAAGAAGTTATAAAGTTTTGTATGAAATTTAGTTTTCTCTTATTGTTTGCTATTACTTTGCTTATATCATATGCTGATAATGAGCTTTTGGCCAATGATAATTTCGAGAATATTAACAAACTAATCAAACAAGCTGCTGATATTAATTCTTCAAACCACCAAAGAGCATTGCAAATTTGCGATTCTATATTAGCACTCTGTAAAAAGTATAACTATCCGATTGGCGAAGCAAGAACTACCCGAATAAAAGGCCTTTCAATGTTTTACGCAGTTGATTATCCCAAGTCCTTAGAACTATTTTTAGCAAGTAAGGATAAATTCGAAAAACTAAAAGATACAATTGGAATAACTCAAGCAAACAACAATATTGCAATAGTTTATTCCTATTTAAATTTATTCGAAAAAGCTATGCTGCAACACAAGCAGAATTTGACTCTAAGAGAAAAGATTAAAGATTACGAAGGAATTGCTACCACTTTAAATAATATTGGAGTGGAATTTAGAGGACAAAAACAATATGATTCTGCATATTATTACTATAAAAAAGCATTGGCAATAGAGCTTAAATCGAAAGATTCGATAACGATAAGCCGTTACTATAATAATATTGGTCTTGCCTATTTGGATATGAAATACTTAGATTCAGCTAAAGCATATATTGATAAATCATTGGCAATAAGATTAAAAATAAATGAGTTGCAAGGAATTAAAAATAGCTATCAGGCACTTGGTAATTATTATTTTGTTAAAGAAATATATACCGAAGCAAGAAAATATCAAGAAATTAGTATGAACTATGCGACAAAAATTGGAATAGTTTATGAAATTGAGTCTATTAGTAAAGATTTAGCACAAACTTATGAAAAGTTAAAAATGTTTGATTTAGCTTATAAATATTCTGTTTTAAATAGAAAAATGCAAGATAGTTTAAATTATACTGAATCAAGTAGAAAGATTACTAAAATTGAATTAGAAAGAGCTTATGCAATCGAAAAAAGACTTAGTGAATTAGAAACAGAAAGTAATATACAAAAAGAAAGAACAGATAAACAACAATTAATGTATTTCATAACTGGACTAATAATTATTCTGTTAATCACTATTTATAGTATTCAGAAAATTAGGAAAAACAACAAGTTGCTTCTTGAAAAACAAACCGAAATAATTAATCAAAAGGAAGAAATAACTATACAAAGAAATTCAATTATTTTACAGAATATGGAGTTAGAAAGAATTAATTTAGAAAAGGACAAATTCTTTTCTATTATTGCACACGACCTAAGAAGTCCATTCTCTGGATTCCTTGGTATTGCTAATTTGCTAGTGAAAAACAACAATGATAATAACAAAGAAGAAGTATTTGAATTAAGCAAGTTGTTGAAAGATTCAGCAGAGAATTTATATAAATTATTAGAGAATTTATTAGAATGGTCAAAAATAAAAGGCGGATTAATTGATTATAAACCAGAAATATGTTTAATAGATATAGTAATATTCGAGAATTTGCAGATACATTCTGAAATAGCAAAGCAAAAAGAAATTGAGCTTAAAAGCTATATGGATGAAGGAATGGCAGTAATTTACGATTTGAGAATGTTGAATAGCATAATAAGAAATCTACTTTCAAATGCAATTAAATTCACAAGGAGAGGCGGCAAAATTGAAATTAGAGCAAAAAAAATAGACAGCAAAAAAGCAATTATCTCTATAATAGATAATGGAATAGGAATGGACGAAATCACTAAAGATTTACTTTTTAGAATAGATAAAAAGTTGGCAACATTAGGAACGGAAAATGAACCTAGCACAGGATTGGGGTTGCTCTTAGTGAAAGAATTTGTCGAGAAAAATAATGGTGAAATCTGGGTAGAAAGTGATAAAGAAAAAGGTACTAGTATATCATTTTCATTAGAATTAAAAAATGATGTTTGAAATTGAAAATAAGTAAACTCAATTAAACAAATCTTTAACTACTTCACTAAAGGTTTTGTATTCAATATTATAGGTAAGTTTAGCGTTTAATTCTTCTAATATCCAACGTAGATTCTCGTTTGTGTGAGCATCTTTAATGTGTCCCGAAGCTACAATTGGAAGATATGGCATATTTTTAGCTTCAGCTTCTTTACTAAATTTAACAATTGCATCTGTAATGAACTTCACAAAAACAGGTGCTGGAAGATAGTCATAATCTAGTTGTACAGATTGCTTGGAATAAAGTGCGTTTTTATAGAATTGAAAATCTTTATTTTGCTTTTGTTTGTAAGGTCTTCTGCTACGTGGGTAACGTATTTCTTTTACTCTATCTCGATCGGCTATCCAATCAAGATGTTTTTGTTCCAGATCAATTCCATATTTCAATTTATAGAATAGTTTAGGACTATATTTTTTTAGTGCAGGCGATTCATCTTCAAAAGTAGAATAAATTGGAAATTCAAAAATCCCACTTTCTCCTTGTAGTGCAACATTACTTAAATCAACTTCCCATGGGAACAATTCCGATGGTGCTTTGCTAAAATCAAATTGATTATCTAGTTTCAAATGTTTTGTTACCGAGGAGTCAAGATAAATACCAAGACTTTTTAATATAGGTATTACATTGCGAGATGGCTCAATTTGGTAAGCCCCAGCACGAAATGCAATTATATTATGATTAATACTATTTTTACTAGCTAAATTCTCAATATAATGTTTGCCTTTTTGAAGCCATTCAAAAATTTGCTCAGGGTGCAATTTGCCAATACTCCAGTTCTGTGGATCTAAATACCATTCATTATTATGAAAATTGGCGTTAATCCATTGCGGGTGGAAATGTAGCTGAGAATCATGTCCTTTTTGTAAAGCAGCTATAAGAACTTTATCCCATTCGTCTGCAAGTTTACCAAGTTTAGGTTCAATTGTTTCATAGTTGCGGAAAAAGATTTGCTGAGCAAACTCAGTCATAAAAGTCATTTTTGCATTGTATTTTTCCAATATGTTGAGCAAATCGTAAGTGGGATTGATTTGAATATTCATCAAATCACCACTGCCATCTCCAAAAAGCTCCCAATCATTTGTAAGTATTAATACAACTTTCATACTATTCTGGTTGGTATAGTTTAGGAATGTTGTTAATAGTCTTAATCGCCGATTCCATATCAATACCAATCGTATCGAAATACCATTTGATTGAATCATAGCGTGGTGAGTTGTCACGCAAAGCCAGTCTTAAACCTTCTTCTCGAGTAATCATTCCTTCACGAATTTGGTTGGATCGGAAAGTATCATTCTCGGTAAATCCAGCCACAGTTAGATAGATATAATTATAGAATGCGGCTGTGCCATCGCCAATACGCCAAGTGGACATCGTATCAGGGGAAGTTTCCCAATTATATTCATTTATAATAGTATCTTCAATTGTTTTTTCGTCCCAAGCAATATAATCGAATAGTTCAACGTAATCATTTCGTGGTTCTGCATAGTATGAATAGTATGAACTAATTGTATCAGGAATAGAACTATTTAAATAGCCAGGATTTAGCAAGAAGTTTTTAAAATAATAAGTAAGCATTGTCGCTTGACTACCTAAACTCAGGTAGTCAATTCTTTTTTTGTCGAAGTTATGTTTGATGCCACAAAACCCAGATTTGAAGTCAGTGTTTTCTAATCGGTTCATACTCCAAATGTTTAAATGTAGTCCAGTTTCACTTTTTATTTTATTCATAAATTGGAAGAAGTGCTTGTCCCCCGCCATAAATAAGGGAATCATTCCCAGTTCTGGGCGTTTCAGCCAAGCAGCCACATTCAGCCGAATATTATTTCGCTTCATTTTCAAATCTGCTGAAACTAATATATTCTCCACTCCTAATTTACCACAAATACGTGCAATATTCCGTCGAGCTAAATCTGTAACCATACCCCAATCGTAAGTGTATGTTATAGGTTTTAATCCAAGTTCTTTTACAATATAGTGCATACCGTAACTACTATCTCTTCCTCCGCTAAAAGCTATCAGACAATCAGGTACACTTTTACTATTCTTGTATTTATTTACAAGGTTTTGTAAATCTTGTTCTTTCTTGCCTTGGTTTTTCTTGATATAATTATTGCAAATTACACATACTCCATTGCTGTCGAAACTTATAAATGGGAATGTGTGTGGGAGCAAACACTTAGTGCATCGCTTAATGC